>Ga0075158_10003358_pt1 | contig 11288 bp, 5 predicted proteins | sample JI91814BDNA_FD_70968 | JGI IMG/M metagenome (GOLD analysis project Ga0075158, IMG submission 70968) | Wastewater effluent complex algal communities from Wisconsin, to seasonally profile nutrient transformation and Carbon sequestration -... | ecosystem: Engineered > WWTP > Effluent > Algae... | reverse complement strand
CTTCTCTGGATGGGGTTCTCCCTTTCCCTATAGAGAGAGCTTGATTTAGTTTTCAGTGGTTCAGTTTTCAGTGATTCAGCTTTCCTTCTTGAAACTGAATCACTGAAAACTGAATACTGAAAACTACCCTTTGACCTAAGGTGTCCACGGGCTGCCGTATTATATATCTGTCGGGACTGGGAAGCTCAGCAGCGATTCAAAGTGTATGATCTTGAACAGTTACTGTCGTTTTAGACAGAAGTACAAAAAGTCACTTTTTCGGTGTTGACAATACTGTTGAAGTGTATACACTTTCTCGGAATGAGACGCAAAAGCCGTCTCAGAATGAGAAACGGTCTCGAATTGAGACGGAAAAAGTGGAGATGAAGGGAGCATAATCCTGCGGAGCATGGTCCTTCGGAGTATGGAGAACCTGTACTTGTGTGTGCTCCTGTGGGGTTGGTTAGCGAAGGTTGGAGGTTGGGTGTCGGTTGGGTCGCGATGAATCTTTAGGGTTTTAGGCGATTCTGGTGACAATAGCTCGAATTGGTACGGAAGTTGCGTCAAGGAGGTGAGCTATGAAGCCAAACTTCAATGTGGAGCGTGACTGAGAGGGTTTGTGACCGCTCGAACGTCGCGTAGGTCGGTTGAGTCAGATTGAGTTGTTACAAAAATTTTTGAATGTTTGTTCTTCAAGGAGGTAGCTGGGATGCTAGTACTAAGTCGCAAAGAAGGCGAAAAGTTGGTTGTTGGTGAGAACATCACGATTGTTGTTTCGAAGATTTCGGGCAATCGGGTGACGATTGGAATCGAAGCTCCTCGCGACGTCAAAGTCGTACGTGGCGAACTTGAGCGGGATCAGAATCCAGTTGCCGAACGTGATTTGCAGCCAAGCGAAAACCAAGTCTTTCACCTGCGTTTGAAAATCGATAACGAAATGGTTGCCTTGCAAAAAGACGTTGGCTAGTTGGTTCGAATTCATGGAATAGTCCGGTCACTGGTCGATTCCCGACCGTGACCGGGTTAACTAATTTGATTCAACGCTTTGTTTAATGTCTCGCAATCCAAATTGAATTGTCAATCCGTGAAACCGCCAGCCGCAGAACCGCTAGCTGTAGAACCGCAAAACTTATTGTGGTTGGATTTCATAGGGGCCAGTGCAACGGTATTCGCTACCGGTGTCGTGTTAACCACGTTGGTGACAACGGGGCTTCCTCGTTCTATTTTGATGGCGCTCAGTTTGTTGGCCATCTTATATGCTGGTTTTGATTGGTGCGCCCTTCGATTTTGGCCCGCTTCTAAATGGCCGCTACTGGCCATCGGTTCGCTCAATCTCGCCTATTGCATAGCGGCTACAAGCGTGTGCTTATTCTACCGCGAGTCACTGACCACTCTTGGTGCAGCTTATTTCTTTCTCGAAGCTTGTATCGTCGTGCCGCTGGCCATCGTCGAGATACGAGCGTCGAAAAAAAATAAATGCAGGATGTGGTGATTTCTCGTTTAGCCCGTATGCCGAAGGCTAGGCGTGCTTCCGTTTGATTCGCGGTCACGTTGGCCCACTGCTCAGTTCATTGCGTTGGGCTCGCCGTGTAAATTCGCTTTACGCTCTGACCGGGAGGTTCTCGCGCCTGATCAGGTACAATCAGTGAGTAGTCGTCATGCCGCCCTACCGGTCTACATATGGCCTTGTACCAGTGGAACGACGACTTGCTGGCTACAAAAGATGTATTTCTAGCTGGCGTGCCTTGGCGGGAATTGTTTATGGTTCTGACGCATTATTAGCGCCGAGTTGGCTTATTGCCCGGGCATCATTTTGGTGTCTGAAGTTGAAGCGGTAACGGCAAGACTTCAATTTTCTTAAGTGACTCTATCGATTGTATCTTGCTTGCGATGCGGTCGCGTTTGGTTCTCTTTTCATAGGGAGCAGAAATGGATTGCAAGCCCGCAAATCGTGGCAGATAGGGGAGGATGGTGTCGATGTCCATGTTTCGCAGTTCAATATTCGTAACGCAATATTCACGTTGCAGGCGGTTCCAGCGGACGTGGGCCAGGATGTGGGGGTTCAAAGTGCATTCAATCTCATTTGCAAAAACCAGGATTCCCGCATCTCTCATTGCGGATATCGTCCGGCGGTCTTGGGCAGAAGCCTCTTCAATGGTTCCATTGGTAAAACCATTGGTTGACAAGAAAGCGAGTCCTAGCGTCAAGACGATAGCGAAGATCAAAATGGTAGCAGCAATTCTTTGCAGGGTACGTCTTGGAGTGTCATGGAGTTGATCGAAGTTATCATGAAAAACTTGATCTGACATGGGAAGGTTACCGCTGAGAAGTGTAATTTATTTTGATGTGGAGTCCCACGGTTGGGGCGAGTTTGAGAGCACGCCAAATCTTGCGGTAATTCAAAGTATAAGGCTTTTAAGTCGAGGCCGCCAACAATCGCACGGTAAGTGACTTACGTCTTCAGGCCTGTTTTAGCGAATTTCGTCTGTTTCGTGGGCTCCCCGTGTAAGCCGCCAACAGGCTGCTATCGCTGTAACTTGCTTTGTGCTAGTGCAAAAATTATATTATGCACTCTCTTCACTCTTTGGATCCGATGCAAGTCTCCTCCCCCTTCCCTTCCGTTTTGGAAAAAACATGCCCATCACCGTTACCTGTCCGAGCGGCCACACGATTAACGCACCTGAGAAGTTTGCGGGGAAGGTGGTGAAATGTCCGAAGTGCAGCCAGCCGACTCAAATTCCGAGCTTGGCTGAAGAAGTTCCCATGGCCTTGGAGATGCCGACATCTGCAACGGTTGATCCCTTCGCGGACTTCTCCGCAAACGCGAGCGGCGCACCTGCGGATCCGTTCGGCGAGTTTGCCAGTATGCCTGTCGCCTCCTATGCGCCAACCTCGTATTCACCGGGATCCTATGCACAGGCGGGTGGCGGGTACGCCCCTGTTTCGCAAGGCAGCGGTCAACCTACTGCGGCGGGAAGCAAATCGGCTCGTGCGAAAAAGTCCGCGTTGCCGCTGGTGCTGATTGGCGTGGCAGGTGGCGGTTTTGTGCTTGTGTTGCTAGTGGTGGCAGTCGTCGGCTTTATGTACATGAAGTCTGGTTCGTCAAGTGGCAGCTCGATCGCAGCGAGTTTTGGGCTAGGGAGTGAAGCCGACCGAGAGTTTGAGTTGATTAAGGCGGGGATGACTGCGAGATTCTGGCCGAATAAGCAGAAGTTATCCAGAGAGGATGAAGAAGACAGGGAGCGAGCCTTTGAAACGATACGGAAGATGTTATCTCCTGATGCCATCGTTTACTTCGGTTACGACGCAGGTATGCGAAAAAGGATGCGAGAGTATTTGCTGACACAGCAGCTCAGTGAAGAAGAGGCTGCCATGGCCGGAGTTTATGTCGTGGGAAGATTGAAGATGATGGCTGAAGAATTGGAGCTTAAGCCCGATCAAGATAACAGAGTTTCATTCCCTCAGCCTGAAGAAGAGTTTCGAAAGCAGATTATGGAGGTCAACATCCTCGATAACAGTTTTGGGGTTGATGAAATCCACTTTAAATCTCTCGTGCAGGGAGTAAAGGACGGCACGCTTACGCCGGATCAACAGGAACTTGCTCTTTATGCGAAGCTCGCTGTCATGCGACGTTAGTTTTGCCATTTTTCGAGATCGCTGACGTTAACCCGTTGCCTTCACGGAAATAAGAAGATCAGTCAGCTAGGAGTTTCTGTGCTACAGAGCTGAAGACTCGAGCCTAAGAAATTGGTAATCTATTCTCGTCTCAAGTGGTACTTTGCTCGTCCTGTATCCTCAGCCAGTGTTCTGATCAAGGTCGGAGATCGCTAATGACAAACGCTTCTAATTCGAGTGACTCAAGCTCAATCACGTTGACAAGCACCGACATATTCAATCTCAAACGCAGCCTAAAGTTAGCTCTCGAAGAATATCGAGAAATCGATGGTGCATTGAAAGACAGATTGATTGATTATCTGGCGGAAGGGAAAGATCCAAGCTGCTTGCTCGATATCGGTGCGAGTGTATCCAATCCAAGTAAATCGATCTTTAAATTTCGGTCCAACCATTTGACGATTTCCGGTGGGAGCGGAAATTCCAAACTGATTCACCCTTTTGTCGTTACACGCGCACCCCACGGATACCTCTCCAGACTTGGTGAGTGGCTTATGCTTCATCCAATGGTCAAGGTGGCGGTCACATCAAGTGAGCTCGTTAAGAATTCCGATTTGCCGTCGTGGTTTCATGCCGTCGTGTTGGTTTATGTAGCTCTGGCGCAATCACATGGTTCGAGATTAGCGGCTGTGGAATTGCGAGTTGCAGCACTGGCCGAGACCTTAACGAAGGTTGAGCTTGAAAAATTGATCACGCTGATGGTTCATTATGCGAGCCACCAAGATTGCGCGATCGGGGAAATTATGGTTCGGGCAAAAGATGCACCAGCGTTTCTGGAAAAGCATGCGAGTATTTGTAGCACAGCGTTGAGTACAGCCTCGCCGGCGTCGGTCGAGAATGTACTCACTCGGCTATTGGATTCAAAAGTGAATTTTTCCGCTTTGCTGCCCGCTATCGTTACGGCCATGCTTGGTAGCAGCAAGTTTGCGCGACGGCTAGGTGCTCAAATCATTCCACAACACCGGGAGCCTATGCGAGATTTGTTGGTGGAGAAATTGAAAACGGGAGCTGCGAGCGAGAGAGTTGCAGCGGCAGAGCTGTTGGCAGAAACTTATGGTGTTGCCGTTCTTACCGAGTTGAAGGAGGTTCTCTCGGTCGAAAAGGGTTCGAGATTGAAGCAAACGATTGAAGGTTTGGTGAGCCGCATTGAATCTGAAAGCGCGGTGGGCGACGGGGCCTCAGAGATTGTGGTGCAATTGCCACCCATTGAATTCCCGGCGGATCCTATTCCATTACCAGTGGGATTCCGGGAGGCTTTCGAGAAGCACTTAGCGAGCGAGCATGCCAAGGCTCTGGAGTACTTTGAGAAACAAACTAGTTTGTACAACTCAAGAGAAAAGCCAACTTGGATGTCCAAACCAGATGCTCCGACCTTAGTTGAGCCGAAAACAATAGATGATTTCTGTCGGTATCTAGAGGGGACTGCACCCAGTTTTGAAACGAAGAATCGTGATTTTCGTGCAAGAATTTATCCGCCGATCGAAAATTGGTTTGACACAAGAGACATGCACCTGCTTCACATAGCGAGGTGGATGCGATGCAACGGTCAAATTCATTACCATGGGGAAGCAGGCGTTCATCCCCAAAAATTTCTGGCACACCGTGCAAAGCAACCTTCCCCCTACGGCTTGCGTGAGATGGATGCCGCGATTGAAAAAGTCTCTGGGTACATCAATGCAATTAGCAATAGTTTTCTAGGGTACGAAAGATATATGTTCGACCTAGAAGATGAAGCCATTTGGCCGCTGTTTTTTGAGAAGGTAGATACTCTTAAGGCATCCATACTGGGCTTGGCGTTGGATCGTTACGCATACCGAGTTCCTGAAAGAAGACGCAATGCTATTGCCGTTGCTGGTTTGTTTCCGGTGATGCCATTGGCAATCGAAAACGCTCTGTGGGCTATTGCTTTAGGGGAAGCAAAGACAGACCGCACATCAGCCAGACGGGCTCTCTCGAAGGTGCGGGGGCGTTTGCAGCGAGGGTTGGAGGCGATTGAGGATGGAAAACAGGGTATTCGAATAGCGGGGGCAGAATTGCTGGCTGATTTGGGAGATTCGGCGGCTATCGAGCCACTCAAGAAGGCGTTGAAAAGTGAAAAACAAGAAGCAGTAAAAGGTTCATTTTTGCAGGCCATCGAAGTTCTCGGTGGTGATGTCGAAGAGTTCTTAGGACGTCGTAAGCAATTGCTTGATGCGAAAAAGGCACTTGAAGCCAAATTACCCAAGGGAATGGAGTGGTTTCCGCTCGAGACTCTGCCAGAAGTTCGTTGGAAAGAGGATGATAAACCTGTTGCGCCCGAAATCGTGCGGGCATGGATTGTGCAAAGTATTCGCTTCAAGCTTCCCACATGCGGCGCGTTGCTCCGCCGGGCCATGCAAATGTGTCGTACCGATGATACGGTCGCATTGGCCAAATTTGTACTAAATGCCTGGGTTTCGTACGATACTCAGTCACCAAACCCAGCCGAATCTTTGGCTAAGGCAACGGCCCAAGCCAGCGCTCAATACAATGCGAATAAATGGCTGAAAGAAATGTACGAAACGGAAGAAGAGTATCGCGACACAATCTATCGAGAAATGCAAGGGCGATTCTTGAATACCGCGATCAACGAAAAGGGAGTGCTGGCGGTTGTGTCAGCTGGTGGTGACAAGCAATGTGTTCGCATCATCGAGAAATATATTCGCACGCATCATGGACAGCGACTTGCGCAATCCAAAGCGTTATTGGAGACTCTGGGGTGGATCGAAGATCCGTTGGCGGTACAGGTGCTCCTCTCGATCGGTAATCGTTTCCGCACGGCCTCTATCCGTAAGCGGGCGGCAGACTTAGTTCAAGAACTGGCGGACCGCAAGGGTTGGACGAAAGAGCAATTGGCCGATAGAACGATTCCCGACGCGGGATTTATTCAGCCAAAAGATGAAGAAGGGAAACCGACCGGTAAACGAGCTACGCTGGTACTTGATTATGGGGCTCGTAAATTCAATGTCATCATGAACGATGACCTTGAACCTGTGATTTCGCGTGAAGATGGAAAGGAAGTCAAGTCACTTCCGGCTCCCGCGAAAGATGACGATCCCGAATTGGTAAAGGTGGCGAAGGCAGAATTCACTGCTGCGAAGAAGACGGTGAAGGATGTTGTTAAATTGTTGGCAGAACAGTTGTACGAAGCCGTTTGCAATCAGCGTACATGGGGCGTTGTCGAATGGAAAACGTTTTTGGCAAGTCATCCTATCGCTGGCGCTCTCTGTCGACGCGTTGTATGGCGAACATTTCCTAAGGATCAGCCCGAGATAGCCATCTGTTTTCGTCCACTCGAAGATGGCACATTCACAGATGTCGACGATAACGGTATGGAGTTGGTCGATAGCAATGTGATATCCGTAGCGCATTCCAGTTTGATGACCGCCGAGCAACGTGAAGGTTGGCTCAATCATTTGAAAGACTATGAAGTCCCCAAACTTTTTGACCAACTTGGGCGAGGGGCCTTTGACTTCAGCCTTATCGACAAAGAAAAAACAGATATTGATGCCTATCAAGGCCACATGCTTACGACCTTCTTGCTTCGAAACAAAGCGACAAAACTTGGTTGGCAGCGCGGGCCAGCTGAAGATGGTGGAAGTTTCAGTCACTACTTTAAGGTCTTTTGGTCGAGCAGGGTTAGTGCGATATTGGAATTTACAGGGAGTTACCTCCCCGAACCTGATGTCCCTGCTGGATTGCGTACACTGTATTTCGTGACTGTCAAAGAAAACGAGGCGGAGGCCGCCTATCGTATGCCAGCGAAATTGAAACTCAAGAATGTCCCTGCAATTCTCGTCAGCGAGTGTTATAACGACGTTCGAGACATTGCCGCTGAAGGCTCCGGCTTCGATCCCGACTGGGAAAAGAAAGGACTTTGGTAACAGAAAATCATGGCCAAGAAGAAGATGGGAACAGACGGCTCTGGCGATCCATCACACGATGTTTCGGCAGCCGATGCTGAACATGCTAAGTCATTTATCCAAAGTCAATCCGGCGGTGAACCTCAGGTATTGCGCGAGCCTCCAGAGACCCGATTCGCCAATCAATTGCAGGCGATTGCGAATGCTGACACATTCCATCGTCCACCTGGTTGGAAGCTGAGTCCACGCGCTGTTCGCACTTTCTTACTGGGTAGCGAGGCGGCACCACTAGATAATCTCTCTATTGAAATCGAGCGAAAGTTCTATGGTGATGATCCACTGGTGGATCGTGCCATTGTCACTTTGATTGGCAATCGTGGTCTGCTTTTGATCGGCGATCCCGGTACCGCAAAATCAATGTTATCTGAACTTCTGGCTGCCGCGATTAGTGGCTCCAGTGAAATAACCATTCAAGGAACTGCCGGAACTACTGAAGACCAAATCAAATACTCTTGGAACTACGCTTTGCTGCTTTCCGAAGGGCCGACTCGGCGATCCCTCGTACCTGCTCCACTCTATCGTGGGCTCAGTGAAGGAAGATTGGTTCGCTTCGAAGAAATAACTCGGTGCCCCGCCGAGATTCAAGATACACTCATCAGTGTCTTAAGCGATAAGGTCATGCATATCCCTGAGTTCGAAGGAAATGCAAGTGTCCTGCAAGCTCGGCCAGGGTTCAACATTATTGCGACCGCGAACTCTCGAGATCGTGGCGTTCATGAAATGTCGGCCGCTCTTCGACGTCGCTTCAATTTCGAGACGGTTCGTCCCATCGCTGATGCAGAATTCGAATTGGAACTTGTCCTACAGCAAGCCAAGGTATTGCTTGATCAATGCCAGGCAAGTGCACAATTAGATAGAGATGTGGTGCGAGTGTTAGTTGAAACTTTCCATGAGTTGCGAAACGGTCGAACGAAGGAAGGGGCTCTTGTCGAAAAACCCTCGGCTGTTTTAAGTACGGCGGAAGCGGTGTCCGTGGTTATGTCAGCTGGAATTGATGCCGTTCATTTCGGTGATGGCAAAGTATCAGGGACTCACTTGGGACGGCAGTTAACAGGTGCCGTCTTCAAAGATGAGCCCAACGATATCAAAAAGGTTCGTCAATACTTCGACATCGTGGTGAAAGCGAGATCGCATCATAACCAGAATTGGCGTGATTTCTATTTGTCGCGTGAAGACATGCAGTCATGAACGAATCGGACGCGATCAGTCGAGAAGAACTGCTGAGTCGATCAAAGCTATGGGCAACAAGATTGCTCCATGGTCCAATCACATTCTTTCCCGTGCGCCATCATTCTCCTGCGTGTGCGACTCATCTTGCCGCTTGGATCGAACGTGTTCGTCCTCGTTCCGTGATCATAGAGGGGGCCACTTCGTTCAACCGATGGTTACCCGCTTTGGTCGATGAACAATGTCGCCCGCCTGTCGCAATTCTCACAACTTATCGAGATTCGGCCGATGAAGAGGCGAGACACTCTGCATTTTACCCTTTGTGCGAATATTCGCCCGAATGGATCGCCATTCGTCACGGTACCGCAATTGGTGCAAAAGTCCTCTTTGCAGATGCCGAATTTGCCGAAAAAATTCAATTACGCGATAAAGAGACGGGTGAAGATCCGAAACCAAGTTCTTTCGATGTTTCGTTGGTAGACGAATCGCAATGGCGGCATTCCCAGTTCATCGAAGCTCTCGTTCGGCGAATGGGTTGTAGAGACTTTGACGAGTTATGGGATCATCTCTTTGAATCCAGAGCTACGATGGATGATACCTCCAACTTTGTGGGCCGACTTGCGACCTACTGTGATCTCAGTCGCAGAGATTATGCCGGTCGTTTAGAGAGAGATGGCACCTTAGCTCGTGAAGCAATTATGGTAAATACCATTCAAGCGGAATGGCAGAGATTGAATCAACCGAGTGAACGGGGTTCCATTTTAGTTGTCACTGGAGGATTTCATACGGTGGCTTTAGCCGAGCAAATCGAGAAATTCATGAGTTCGGGCGATACAGCCAAGAAGGGAAAGATCTCTGCAATAAACAGGAGTCAAAATAAACGCGAGGCGAGTGAACGTGAAGGAGTCGAGAAAGGCTCCAAGAGTTGGCTAGTGCGTTACAGTTATGCACAGCTAGATGCGCTCAATGGTTACCAATCAGGAATGCCGAGCCCCGGCTTCTACGATGCTCTGTGGCGGGCGAGTAAGGTTGAGACGAAGTTGACAAATGGCAAAGCTGTCGAAACGAGACGGCAGAGCTTAGATCATTGCGATCGCGTCCGTGAATTAAAACGCAGAACAATCGCAGGGATGATCTCGCAAATCGCTAGAAGCACACGGGGTGGCTCATTGCCGCATGAAGCTTCGGTTACAGACACGATCGCTGCGGTGACCATGCTCGACCAACTTGCCGAATTGCGCGGTCACGAAGTTCCGACTCGCACGGACATGTTGGATGCCATTACTAACTCCATGCGTAAAGAATCACTGACCGGACGTGATGAGTTGGATCAAATCATTCAGCGACTATTGACGGGAGACTCGATCGGTGACGTGCCGCGCAGTGCTCAGCAGCCACCGATTGTCGAGGAGTTTCGCGCTCAATGTGAACGCTATCGATTGCCGTTGAATTTGATTGAGCCACGCCTTGTCACGTTGGAAATTTATCGTAAACCCGCACATCGTGAAACAAGTTTCTTTCTCCAACGTCTTCTTTTTCTAGGTGTACCTTTTGCGCAATGGATTGATGGTCCAGATTTTACCAATGGTTACCACCTCTCCAAGTTGAGCGAAGAGTGGCAAGTGGTCTGGTCACCTAGTACAGAAGCACGCTTGATTCAAATGTCGACGTATGGTGATACGGTTGCTGGGGCCGCTGAACGCCTGCTCGTTGAAGAAATTCGGAAGCAGATGGCTAGCGATTCGGCGCGAGATGCCAGTTTTGCAGTAGGAAAACTGCTTCTTACATGTCGGATGGGGCTTCATCACTTGGCGGATCATGTTTTTCCTTTAGTCGAACAACAAATCGCCGAAGATAATCGCTTCTTTTCCATGGCCGAGGCTGCCAGCAAATTGCTGCTCCTCGATACAGCTCGCGAACCTCTCGAATCTTTCCGGTTAGCTAACTTAAATAGACTTATGGTTCATTGTTACCAGCGAGCCTGTCACTTGATCGACGGCTTAAGCAATGTGCCCGACGATGACGTCGAAGCATCGTTAGACGGATTGTGCAGTCTGCGGGAACTTGTGTCGCAGCAAACGGTTCATACCTTCGATCGGCAATTGCTGGTTGTTGCCCTCGAACGTCTGCTGCAATCGGGAGATCCTTATCCGCGCGGTGAGATTGCTGGGGCCGCAGCAGGAATGTTGTTTAGTCTTGGCCATATGGATGAAGAGCAGGTCTGCCGAGTTGTGCAGAATCATCTGGATTCGGCCTGTGTTGATGTCGGTGGTGCGTGCGGAGCGGTTCGCGGGCTCATGACTACTGCCCGCGAAACTTTCTGGCGAATGCCGAACCTCTTGACCTTGATCGATTCACTGTTTCAAGATTGGGACGAAGATCGATTTCGTGTCGCTCTACCGCATCTACGGCTCGCCTTTTCACAACTAACACCGAAAGAAATTGATGCGGTGGCCGAGCGGGTCGCTTCGTTGCACGAAGTTAGTTCCCTTGGCAACATTCATCATCCGCAGATCAGTGAAGAGGAAC
>Ga0075158_10003355_pt1 | contig 11296 bp, 8 predicted proteins | sample JI91814BDNA_FD_70968 | JGI IMG/M metagenome (GOLD analysis project Ga0075158, IMG submission 70968) | Wastewater effluent complex algal communities from Wisconsin, to seasonally profile nutrient transformation and Carbon sequestration -... | ecosystem: Engineered > WWTP > Effluent > Algae... | reverse complement strand
GCAATCATTTGAGACTCTTCATTTTGAATCAATCCTGCAATAGTGCTAGATTCAATTTTCTCTAAGAACTCAAAAGGGTTTGAATGAGAAGAGCTAATTACTGTATTCTCCTGCCGAGTATCGGATTCCTTCTCTAAATCAACTAAATCGGGAGTTTGCCTTTGCGCATAACTCATATTATTCACAAAGCGAACTCCAAATTTTCCAGTTTCAAGAGCGATAATTTCCCCAGGAAATGTCAAATCATATCCAACTACAATCTGCACAGGCTCAAAAATAGATTTATCCAATTCAATGATAGAGCCTTTACTCATATTGAGTAAATCTTTTATTGTCAGTTTTAACTTACTTAGAATCACTCTTATATCTGCCATTGGAATTTTCGTATGGCTCTGAATTTCTTCATTGTGTAAAATTTCCAAATTTCGATTGCCAGACTCATTTGGACTAGAAATATCTTCAATCCAAATACCAAACTTTTCGTTTGTTACAACCACTGTCGTCTTCGCAAAAATTACGTTCTCAATAACCAAATAAACAGGCTCATTCATGTCTTTATTCAGTTCAATTACATTTCCTGGTTTGATATTGATTAGCTGATCAAGGGGTAATTTTGATTTGCCTATTTCGATGTCTGCCTCTATTTCTAAATTCATTAACTCTGAATTTGCAAGATGAAGTTCATATTTAGATGGAATTACGTTATCCGTTAGATCAAATAAGAGCAGTTTTTCATTTTCTTTTTTAAGTGAAATCTCTTGTAAGGATTTATTTGAGAAAATTAAAGAGCCACGCTTATCAATGAATTTTTCTATATTTGTATTTTTATAAGCTCTATCTTTAAATGTTTTATAATCAAATATTTCATCTTCAAAGCGGACGTTTACGGGAAAAGGAATAGAAGAAATAAGAGCATATAACTTTTCCTTTCTTTCTTTTTCTGCTTCATTTAGTTTATAGCGTCTATCAATTATTTCATTGGAAAGGGAAACAATTATTTTGATCAAATTCGTTTCAATGTCTGATTTATCTGTTCTCTCTTTTATGGGTGTTAGTAAAAACACTTTCTCTTCTTTAGAAAGATTTTTATGAATAAAGGAAGAAATTTCCTCCGATTCATTCTCGCTTAAATAGGTTTCTCGATTTTTCATAAACCGATTTAGTTTGGATTCAATTGAGCGAATAATTCTGTGATGACTCTTTAGATTGCGCTTAACGTTCGGATTTAATTGAACTATGTAATTTAGAATATTCTTTGCATTATAAACAGAAAAAAGAAAATGAAAACGAAACACTTCATTTGCAGCTATGATTTCTAATTCTATCTTAAAATAGTTTGAGCCTTCTGGAAGAATTAATTGGTCTGATTTAGTAACGAGGGCTTGGTACATCTCTGATGTCTTTACTTCACCAATCTTAAGAGTAAGGGCATCTGTAAAAGAACCTATAACAGAATAGAGCCAATCATTGATATTTTTTAAATGATTCATTTTACGAGATTCTGTTTTATCAAGAGCTTTTACAATCTTTACCGTGGTATCATTGGTGAGCAAAATGGAGTATATCCCCTGAATCCGTCCAAGAAAATTTCCATAGAAACATTGCATACCGGGTTTAAATTGTTTTCGAATTTTCTTTGCAGGAACTATTTCAAATCCAATTTTCTTACCAAGTTCAATTTCTGAAAACTTCTTTGATTTAATAACCTCAGCAAGAACGGCTGTTAGAACTTCCTTAAATAAATTTTTCTCTGAAGCAGATAGTTTATCTGTCATCCGTTTGGACAAATTCTTGAAGTTTTCCATTTTTAAATTTTCGAGTATTTCAATAGAAGCTTCTCTCATCCAATAGTCATTATTTAAAACAGAAAAAGGATCAGCGTGAATTTTATCGAAAAGAGGTTTTTCCTCTTTTTGGGAAGTAGCTTCAAGAAGAGCTTCAATGTCTTTTGGTGATAAAGAATCTTCTGACATTAGCCCGCCTCAGCTGAACGCACGAAATTTTTAAAAATAGTTTTAAAAAAATGATTGGATCTAGTGTCCGAGGTTAAATGAATATTAACCTCATGAAAAATATCTTCATTATCACCGTTTGGTTGAATAAATACTGTGCCTGCCTGAAATTCTGAATAAGTTCTAATTAGGCAAGAATCTAAAATTTTCTTTCTTCTTTCCTGTTGGGAAAAATCTTTATTAACCTCATCTAAAAAATCTATATTCTTATTTGAGAATTTATGAATCACTGGTTCTAGGCTAGAGTAGGGAATACATATATTCATTGAATGTTCTAATTCTTTTAGTTTTACAACTATGCATACCTGTAAAATGATTTCACTTGAATGAAGCTTCTGTTGAAAGAAAGAATTTTTTTCGATTTTTTCTAGAATTGGTTTTATTTGAATAATAGATTCGAATGCATCTTTTAAAAAAGCAACAAGGCTTTGCATAATATTTTGAATGATTGGCATTTCTAGCTCTGTCAACTCTCGGGATTGATTTTGAAATTCTCCTTTCCCGCCAAGAAGCAAGTCTATCATTGAAAAAGTAAGAGATGGTTCAAATTCAAAAATCGTAAATCCTAAGAGTGGTTTCAGACTTACCATACCTAGCGTAGAATTCTCTGGAATTAATTTCGAAAACTCTTCGTAGCTTAATTGGTCTAAGGAAGCTATGTGATAGGAAATAGGAGATTCAAATTTTAAAGAGAGGGAAGGGGATGCATTTCTGATGAAGGTCTCAAAAATATGTTGAAAAGATTTTAAATGCTCCTTGGAAAATTTGTCTGGCTTTTTAAAGTCATAGGTGCGAATTTTTTTCGGTGCACTATTTGCTTCTTCTTCCGATTTATCAGAAGTGGAATTGGAGATTGCAGTTAATAAGGCGTCTAGCTCATCATTAGTGAGTATTTCATCCATAAAATCCTCTAAAAGTAGAAGTTTAAGAAGCAGTGAAATTTCATATAGTAAAAAAAATGAAATTTTTAAAAAAAGAAAAACGATTTTTAAAGTTTAAAGAAATCAATTTTTCCTTTCAAGGAATCTGCAACTTTAGAAAGTTCGGAGGATTTCGTTGCAATTACCTGAGAACTTTCCGTGTTAGAATGTGAAATTTCATTAATATAGGTAATGGCTTTCACAATTTCATCGAATGCAACCTTTTGTTCTTTTGTAATTTGCTGAATTTCGAAAGCCCGACTTTTTACAATCTCTGTTTCTTTTTCTACTAAGAATTTAGTTGTAATTTGTTTTTGCATAAATTCAAATATAGAATTCATCTTTTCTACAATGGCATCGACACCAGAATTAATGCTATTCGTTTTTTTCATCATTACGTTTACAGTATCAATTCCGCCTAGTATTTCTTTATTGTTCTTCTTTATCAGAGAATCTATGTCTTTTACACTCGACGCTGTCTGATCTGCCAGTCTAGAAATTTCTAAGGCTACTACCGCGAATCCTTTTCCTGCATGTCCGGCACGAGCAGCCTCAATCGATGCGTTAAGCGCAAGAAGATTGATTTTTTCTGAAATAGTATTTATAATTTCAATAATATTTTTCATGTCCTTTGAGCTTTCTACAATTTGATTCATACTTAAGCTCATGGAGCGTAATGCTTCTTCGCCAGACATTGCTTCGATTGAAATGGCTTTCGTGTTGCCTAACGTTTTTTGAATCACAAGATTCATCTCTTCTATGATTGTGGAGAGTTCTTTGAGTTTATTGGATAAAGCATTCAAATTATCGAATTGTATGTCAGTGTGATTTGCAACTTCTTCTACTCGCTCTGAAATTTGTTCGATAGAGGCAGTAATTTCTTCAATAGTAGAAGCTTGGTTTTGTGCATTTGCAGAATAGGTTTTCGTAGTTTTAGACATCTCGTTTGATGAAGATGCTATAACGATTGAATTTTCTTTCACTGACTTCAAAATTGTTACAAGTCTTTCGATGAGTAAATTGAAATTATCCGCAAGGTTTCCGATTTCATCCTTTGTTGAAACATTTATTTTCTGGTTAATTTCACCTGAAGAAATTGAATTGAGTGCAGAAACTAAAACTTTAATTGGATCTGTGATTGAATAAGTTCCGTAGTAAAATATTATAAATACAAAAAGAATTGATAAAATACAAACTGCAAAAGTTCCAAAAGCAATTGTAGTGAGGGCGCCAGTCATTTTGGAGCGAGGCACTTCATATACGACACCCCAATCATTTGCCTCCAGTGGTACGTGGACAATATCAATTAATCCCCGTTCGCTTTCATATTCCTGAACAGAAATTTTGGAAGGATCTGCAAGAATTGATTTTTCAATTTCTGGACTCGTATATTTTCCAATTGGTTGATTAATACCTTCTATATCAGCGGCTATCTTAACTTTACCTGAATGATCGATTAGCCAAATTCTAGCATCGTAATTTGGATCTGTTGCAGTGAATTCTTTAGCAACTTGATTAAATCGAATGGAAACACCTGCAACACCAACAGGATTTTTTATATCACCCATTAGGACATTGATAAAAACATATGTATCATTCTTTGAATCCGAATTAATATTAATTTGCGTTTTCTTTTCTATCTTAATAGTCTTATAAAACCATGCATTATTTGGATCAGCTGAATCTAAATAAATACTTTTACTAGAATTATTCTTCCAATAATTTAATGTAAGTCTATCTGCTGCAAAGGCATAGGTATATTCAGAAGAAGTGATTGAACTATCTAGTTTCTGTCTTACTAATTCGCCAAGGAGATAATTTGATTCTGCCTCACGAAACCAACGGAGAATGGTTGGATCATTTGCAATTAGATTGGAGGTTTCTATAGCTCGAGAAATGCGTGAATCTACACGGTCGGCTTTCAAAGTGGCGATTTGAATTAAATCAGTGGATTTTAATTTCTTTATAATCGAAGATCTGGCCGTGAAATAGCTAATTCCTCCTGTCAGCACAATAGCAACAGTCAGAGCTACAACAGCAAGTGTAATAAACTTTGTGCTAATTTTTTTAAACTGAATCATAATTAACTGCTACTTGCTTTTAAAAATTTCTATACTTATATGGCAATTAGAATTATTTTTTCTAACATTTCATTTTTCATACCGAAAGACTTAAAATCGCTAAATTTTTAATTCCTAAAAAGTCTTACATTCTTTATCGGGTAAAAAGAGATTTTCGGCTGAAAATAAAAGTTTTGATCAATAATGGTTTGTAACTGCAAAGCACAGATTTGAGCTTTATTATAGTAAGCTTAAAAACTGTTGTTTTTTAGATATTTTTTAGTTCAAAATATATTCTTATGAACGAAAAATATTAAAATCTGCAGAAGGAATTGGAATTTCAGGCAAAGCCACCAGGACGCAAAGGTTTAAATTGGTTTTCGGATATCAATCCTGCAGATCTTGTTAATCCTGTCTAAAAAAATTCTTTCTTTGAAAACAGATAATGATTGAAACGGAATCATAATAAGCCGAATCTTATAACAATGAAACGTTTACTAATATTAGCTCTTGTTTATATACTAAGCTCACAAACCTTTGCCAACGACAAATCGCAACTCATAATGAAAGATTTTTTTGACACAGTTGTCAATTGGAGCACTTTGCAAATTTCGCTCAATGTCTCGCAAAAATTACCGCGTGTTATCATCGACAGTGAGGATTCGGAATACGGGAAGGAAAATACCGCTTATAACATTTCGGAAGCACGTAATAAGAGTCTGTTAAAAGCAAAAGAAAAAATCAAAATTCACTTTGTTCGATCGATTGAATCTCTGAGGCTGAATGAGGAATTTACAATTTTGGAAAAGGTAAACAAAGAAGAAAAATTCAGAGAAAGGTTCAATGAATTCTTCTTAAACGAATCAAGTGAAATAAAAGTGAAATACATTCAAGATGAAGTGCATGTAGAATCCCTTACAAAATTAACGGGTGCCAAAGGACTTTTAAACTATTTAGATGTGGAATATGATAAAGAAAATTTTCCTGAATTTCCAGAGATTGCTGTTTCGGAAGAATATTCAGGACTCATCATAGATGCAAGACATCTTGAGGCTAATCCATCTTTATTCCCTAAAGTCTTAACTGACAAAGGTTTAGAAATGTATTCTGTGCACCTTGCAAACAAAAATTTCGCAATAGACAATGGATTTGTGATTTATATGAGTGATCCTATAAAAGCTATGAAACATCCTAGAATTGGGGCTAATCCTTATTTAGTTGTCGCAACTAACGCTACAGGAAAATTTAAAACACAACTAAGCATTCCTACAAAGGAAGCCGCTAAGATTCTTGCATCGAAAGAGACTAGAAAGAATCTTAAAAAATGCAAAGTGATTATTTTATTGCGTAGGCAACTCTCTTAAATACTTCTTCCGCTTTCTTAAATTCAGAGTTAAATAGATACGCAAATCCCAAATCTTTTAATTCTGAATCAGATAATACATCCTTTTTTTCAAACTCTGCAATTCGGTTGATGATTGGTTTAAATTCTTGTTTCTTCTCATCATAACTAGGCAATTCTTTTTTGCCAGGAATTTTACCGAAAAGGAATTGAGCTTCTTGGTATTTTCCAAGCGCATTGAGAGATAAACCAGCCTTGAGGTAGATATCGTAATTGGCATCTAATAACTTATACACTGATTTAAAATATTGAATTAATTCAAGATGCTTCTTTAATTGAAAGTAACACTCAATTCTTTCTTTGATAAATTCATTTGGATTGCTTCCCTGACGCTTCAGAGATAAATCCATAAAGCTTAGACAATCTTCATAGGCTTCCAATTCAAAAGAGACCTTTACAGAGAAGTTAATAATGATTAAACACAAAGGCGGGTTGTTTTTCTCAAGGTATTCTTTGACTTTCTGCAAAGCTAAAGATTTATTTCCCGAATAATAGGCAATATAAGCATTGACCAAAGGAGTAAATACAGATAAACCGCTATTAGAAAGCCCAGCAAAATCCTGACTGGATTTGAACCCGAGTTCATACTTTGCTAAGATTGCTAAATGGTTTAAAAGAGCGCTAGAAGGATTTTCTTTCACCGCCTCAACCACATCCTCAAAAGATCCAACTTCAAAACTTTCCCATGTTTCTCTTTCCAAATTATTTGTTGAATATTTAGCTGATTGTATCATGATTAACCTACCTATCTATATATGAATCGGGATGTTTATTAAAATTGGTTATACTTTTTTTTAAGAAAGGAAGATACTTAGAATATGGAAAAGCAAAACCAGGTAAATGGAATTGTATTAGGTAAATTTTACCCTTTGCACAAAGGGCATATTTATCTAATTGAATCTGCAAGTAAGCTAGTTGATTCACTGGAAATAATTGTTGGAACTCTCGAAAGAGAAACGATTGCTGGAGATGTGCGATTTGATTGGGCAAAGAAAACATTTCCCAATCTTAAAGTCCATCATCTAATAGACGAAAACCCACAATACCCTGAAGAGCATCCCGATTTTTGGGATATTTGGAAAACGAGTATTCGCAAATTCATTTCTGGAAAAATTGATTTTGTATTTAGTTCCGAAACATATGGGGATGAATTAGCAAAACATTTAGGTGCTAAGCATATCTGTATTGACTTAGACAGAAAAGCATTTCCAATTTCCGGAACCAAAATCAGAGAAAATCCTTTAAAATACTGGGAATTTTTATCTCCTGCGGCAAAGCCCCATTTTGTGCGACGAGTTGTTCTATATGGACCCGAATCAACTGGCAAAACAACATTAGCCCGAAGGCTGGCAGAGTATTTTAATACAAAGTGGATTCCTGAATTTGCAAGAGAATACTTAGAAGAAAAAGACACTCCGGTGGAACTTTCTGATATCCCAATCATAGCAGAAGGTCAAATTAGAATCGAAGAGGAAGCAGCACAGAGCGCAAATAAAATTCTATTTTGTGATACAGATGTGTTGATCACAAAAGTATACAGTGAGCATTATTACAATACCTGTCCGGATTGGATCAAGGAAGCTGCGTATAATCGTAAGTATGCGCTTCATCTATTGACTTATATTGATATCCCCTGGGTAGAAGATAAATTGAGAGATAGGGGGGATAGAAAAGAAGAAATGTTTGCCCTTTTTAAATCAGAACTAGAAAAAGCGAAGCGCCCTTATCGATTAATTACTGGAAATTTTGAAGAGAGATTTCAAAAAGCAGTGGAAATCATAAAACAAGAAATTCTCATGGAAGAACCATGAAAGAGAAAATTAAAATTACTGAAGTCGGTCCGCGCGATGGACTCCAAAATGAATCGAAGGTCATTTCTACAGAAGATAAGTCACGTTTTATAAACTTATTAATTGATGCAGGTTTAAAAAATATAGAAGCGACTTCTTTCGTAAAGGCTGATAAGATTCCTCAACTTTCTGATGCAACCGAGCTTTCTAAACAAATTAATTTTCAAAATGCAGAAATCGCATACTCAGCATTAACTCCTAATCTAAAAGGTTACGAGGTAGCAATGCAATCCGGTTTCAAAGAAGTCGCTATCTTTGGAGCAGCCTCTGAAAGTTTTACAAAGAAAAATATCAATCGAACAATTGAAGAGTCCTTAAGCGGTTTCAAAGAATTAACCGATAAGGCTCAAAAAGATGGAATCAAAGTCAGAGGATATATATCTACAGTAGTTGCCTGTCCTTATGAAGGTAAAATTTTACCCGAAGTTGTAAATTCAGTTGTGTTAAGAATGCAAGACTTAGGAGTCTATGAAATTTCACTTGGTGAAACAATTGGAGTAGCCGTTCCATCAGAAGTAGAATTACTTCTAAATATTTTATTAAAAAAGAATAATGCATCTTTTTTTGCAGGTCATTTTCATGATACTTATGGAATGGCGATCGCAAATGTATCTAAAAGTCTAGAGATGGGATTACGCTCATTTGACTCTAGTGCGGGTGGACTCGGTGGATGTCCCTATGCAAAAGGAGCCAGTGGAAATTTGGCAACGGAAGATTTAGTTTATTTTCTAGACCGTTCTAACTTTGAAACAGGGGTTAATCTTGATTTGCTAGTCAAAGCTTCGCAGTTTATGGAATTAAAATTGGATAAACCATTACTCTCAAAAACGTATTTAGCTAGAAAGAAAATTCTAGAATTATGAAATCGGAAAGAGATTTTCTAGAAAATCTGGCAAATAAATATTCTGATGCATCTTACTTAGCAAGTGATCCAATCGAATTTTGTTATCGTTATAAAACCGAAAGAGACATTGAAATTATCGGCTTTATAGCAGCATTGTTTTCTTACGGAAATGTTCTTTCGATCAAACAACATCTAGAAAAGCTATTTCTATTATTAGGCAAATCACCATTTGCTTTTATAAGAGAAGGAAACTTTTCAAAAATGGAAAAAGAAATTCCTAAGTATAGATTCCAAACACATAAGGATAATCTAATATTCCTCCAAGCGCTTTCTTTTATGATAAAAGATAAGACTAGTCTTGAATCTTTGTTTTATTCAGAGAAAGAGGAATCTTTTTTAAATGAAAGAATTGTAAATTTCCAAAATCATTTTATCGCAACAGTAAAAGAGATTACCGGCAAATCCAAATTAAGCTACGGACTTCAATTCTTGATTGGTTCCGGTATATTAGGATCTTCTAATAAAAGATATTGCATGTTTTTACGATGGATGGTAAGAGATTCGTTTCCTGATTTTGGGATCTATAAATCAATTCCAAAATCGTCCCTACTCTATCCAACAGATGTTCATATAGTTCGACTTTCTAGAATATTAGGATTTTCGAATAGACGAACCGTTGACTTTCAATTGGCAAAGAGTATTTCCGATCATTTCAAAAATATAAATCCGAAAGACCCATTAGCCTATGATTTTGCTCTAAGCAGACTTGGAATTCTAAAGATTTGTAAGAGCAAATATGTTCCTGAAATTTGTGAGTCCTGCGAATTAAAAAAGATTTGTAATATTTACAAATCAAAATAAAAAGCCTACATGGAAATACTATTCTCTCAGTCTGAAATTCTTTTGCACGAGTCCCTCTTCCCGCTATCTACCATTTTTTTGTCTGTTGGATTATTGGTGTTTGCCTTTGCGGCATACCTTTTTTATAGCTATAAATTTCGTTTTTCTTTTATTGGCTCTGTGCTTTCGATATTCATTACAGGATTCGTAATTTGGAGTGGCAGCGGCACAAAGTCTGGCTTAAACCTAAAAATGAATACATTTACTAAGACGGCTATAGTAGCGGATAATCTGAGTAATTCGGAATATAAATTCAGCTTTGATGAACTTGCCTCTTACTCCAAGCAAGAATACAAAAAGAGTGATAAAAATAAAACAGTTACCTACCATCAGTTTTTTCTTCATTTAAAGAATGGGGCTTATTTCAAGTTAAAAGAATCAAACGATTTCTCAGAAATAAAGCATCTGATGAGTCAAATGCAAAAGGAATTGGATTTACCTGTAGCTTTTAATCATAAAGAAATTCAAAAGAATTCAAGCGAGAAAAAGGAATTTGACAGTCGTGATCTCTGTGATTTTAAATTCGAGAAAATTCAAAAAGAAAAAACAGAAAGCACATGCTCCCTTAGCTGGAAAGCCAAAATGCCAAACTATCTCTACCCTATTCTTTGTATTTTTTTCCTAGCACTTCTAATTTGGATGGATTCAATTTTTATAGAAGGATTTTCAAAATCCCATTTCTACTGGCTAATCGGAATTAGTCTATTTGTAGTTCCATTCGGATTTCTGGGAATTCAAAGATTCAATGCAACTATACATTTAAAATTTGACAAAGATAAAATTACTAGCTCTATTCAAAATTCAATTCTAAACAAACAAACAGAAACTAACATTGCTTATTCACAGATTCAATTTTTCGATGCACAAATGGAAACAATCCAGGATTCTTTTGTGATTTCTCCTATCAGTCCGGAGCGACCTATTTCAATATCCGAGATCACTGATTCAGAAAAATTATCGCACTATCTTTCCTTTTCTGTTTACGGTCTTCCTGTTGTAGACAAATTGCGATTATGCGATTTAATCAAACTTGCTTTACATTAAATCAAAATTTCGGTTATACAACTTGTGAAGGATTTACAGTCATTTCGAACATCGCTCAATGCTGTCAAGTTAAGTGAAACCAAGAAGAAATTAACCGCGAAGGGCACGAAGAGCGCGAAGAAAAGATAAGTTTTAATAAACTCCTTCGTGAACTTCGTGTCCTTCGTGGTGAAAAAAATCCTTAACTTAATGACATTGTAAGCTGTTCGAGGTGGTTTATTACTTACTAACTCTCTTTCTTAAAGTTCCGTCTAGGACTTTTTT
>Ga0075158_10003353_pt1 | contig 11300 bp, 7 predicted proteins | sample JI91814BDNA_FD_70968 | JGI IMG/M metagenome (GOLD analysis project Ga0075158, IMG submission 70968) | Wastewater effluent complex algal communities from Wisconsin, to seasonally profile nutrient transformation and Carbon sequestration -... | ecosystem: Engineered > WWTP > Effluent > Algae... | reverse complement strand
GAAGGCTAAGTGGATAGGGTATGACAGAGCCTCTGCCTGGGATAGTATAACTCAATGGTCAAGATTGAGTGCCCGGTATTTGAGAAAAGAATTTAAAAATGCCACTACTGTAAAGAGGGCCACGGTCTATATTTCTGGCTTGGGAATGTATGAGTTATTCATTAATAGTAAAAAAATTGGTGACCAGGTACTGGCACCTAACCCCACTGACTATCGGAAGTCATTTTTTTATAATACCCACGATGTAACAGCCGCAATTAAAAAGGGAAATAACGCCATAGGTGTTGTATTGGGTAATGGTCGGTTCTTTACCATGCGGCAAAACTATAAAACACATAAGCATAATAATTTTGGGTTTCCCAAATTGTTGTTGCAATTAGAAGTGGAGTACACAGATGGAACAAAGAAGGTTGTTATAAGTGATGAGACCTGGAAGCTGAATGTGGACGGACCGATACGAACCAATAATGAATATGATGGAGAAGAGTATGACGCAACAAAATCTTTTCCGGGATGGAATGATATTGGGTTTAATGATAGTAATTGGTTGCTCCCGGAGTTGGTAAAAGTACCTGAAGGGAAGTTGGTTGCACAAATGAGTGAGCCAATGAAAGTGATGCAGACGATCAAACCTGTTTCTATAAAAAAACTGACCAGTGGTAATTATATCCTGGATATGGGCCAGAACTTTTCTGGTTGGATACAATTAAGGGTAAATGGGAAACGAGGCACCCAGGTAAAACTGCGCTTTGCTGAAAGCCTGCAGCCTAACGGTGAATTATTTGTGGCTAATTTAAGGGATGCGAAGGTCACAGACGTGTATACCTTAAGTGGTGTAAGAGCTCAAATACCAATGGAATCATGGGAAGTGTGGGAGCCAAGTTTTGTATATCATGGTTTCCGGTATGTGGAAGTTTCAGGGTTTCCCGGCATACCTACGGTTAACAATTTTACCGGAAAGCTGGTTTATGATGGGGTGGAAACAACCGGCACCTTTCAGTCCTCCAATGCTACATTGAATGCAATATATAAGAATGCCTGGTGGGGTATCGCTTCTAACTATAAAGGAATGCCGGTGGATTGTCCGCAGAGGAATGAACGGCAGCCATGGTTAGGCGATAGAGTGATCGGCGCTATGGGAGAAAGTTATTTGTTTGACAATGCCAAGCTCTATGCCAAATGGATGGATGACATTCAGCAATCCCAAACGGAAGAAGGCTCTATACCGGATGTGGCTCCGGCTTTCTGGAATTATTATAGCGATGATGTGACATGGCCAGCCGCCTTTATTACCATTAGTAATAATTTATATAACCAGTTTGGTGACATACAACCGATTAAAAGAAATTATGCATCCATGAAAAAATGGATGTGGTACATGCGGGATAAGTTTTTGGTGAACAATATAATGACCAGAGATAAGTATGGGGACTGGTGTGTGCCGCCGGAGAGTTTGGAATTGATTCATGCCAAAGACAGCACCCGGCTCACAGATGGTAAATTAATAGCCTCCGCTTATTACTACAAACTGCTTTCCTATATGCAGCGGTTTGCCAAATTAACGGGTAATGAAGGAGACATAAATGAATATAGTAGGCTGGCGGAAAAAATGCGGACAGCATTCCAGGAGAAATTTTATAATACAGGTAAATTCAGCTATTCCAATAATACAGTCACTTCCAATTTGCTGCCTTTGTATTTCGGAATTTGTCCTGATTCATTGAAAGAAAAAGTTTTCGCTAATATTTACACTAAGATCAGAATAGAAAGTAAAGGCCATATCAATACAGGCCTGATTGGTACGCAATATCTGTTTCGTGGGTTATCAGAATACGGGCAAAATGAACTGGCATATACCCTGGCTTCCAATAATACATACCCCAGTTATGGATACATGGTGGCCAATGGCGCCACCACTATTTGGGAATTATGGAACGGAAATACGGCCAACCCGGGTATGAACAGCCAAAACCATGTGATGATGCTCGGCGATCTGTTGATATGGTATTATGAAAACCTGGCCGGTATCAGAACCGATAAAACAGAAGTGGGCTTTAAAAAGATAGTGATGAAGCCCATTGTGCCTGCTGGGCTAGATTATGTGAATGCTTCTTACAAAAGCCCTTATGGAGTTATAAAAAGCAGCTGGAAAAACAGTGTCGATAAGTTTGTATGGAGTTTGACCATCCCGGCCAATACAACTGCAGTGATTCATATTCCTGCCAACAATCCCGATGAAGTATTGGTAAATGGGAAACCGGTATCTGGCAATAGCAGAATCCAATTTATTAAAGTGGATAAAGGAGCGACAGTATTTGCAGTGCCATCGGGTAGTTACACTTTTACCCGAACTAAAAAGTGGAAGAAAGGTATTGTAAAAAACGAATTCGTTTTTGAACGGGCCAGCTTTCCGGAAAGCCACGCCGCAACTATTGCAGAAACACCTGCTGGATTGATTGCTGCCTGGTTTGGCGGAACCAAAGAAGGTAACAAAGATGTTTGTATCTGGACAAGTCATTTGTTAAATAATAAATGGACAGCACCTGCAAAAGTGGCTGATGGCATCATGAATGACACGTTGCGGTATCCTTGTTATAACCCTGTGTTGTTTTATACTTCGGGTGGAGAACTTCTGTTATTCTATAAAATAGGGCCCAATGTAGCTGGTTGGACAGGCTGGATGAAGCGAAGTAAAGACAATGGTAAAACCTGGAGTGAAAGGGAGTCGTTGCCGGACGGTTTTTTAGGGCCCATAAAAAACAAACCCGTTGTAGTAAATGGTGTATTGTATTGCCCCAGCAGCACAGAAAAAGGAGGATGGAAAGCCCATATTGAATTTACGCCGGATAATGGCAAAACATGGATAAAAACCGCTTCGCTGAATGATGGCAAAGCCATGGAAGCCATTCAGCCAAGTATATTGCAACATAAAGACGGAAGGCTGCAATTGCTCTGCCGCAGCCGTAATACTACACTCAATGAAACCTGGAGCAGTGATGGCGGTAAGACATGGAGTGAAATGAAAGCATCTGGTCTGCCTAATAATAATTCTGGTACAGATGCGGTGACACTGAAAGATGGCCGTCAGTTATTGGTATATAATCATGTGCTCCCCGCTGCCTCGTGGGTAAGGGGAAAAGGGCCGAGAACACCATTGAATATAGCGGTAAGTAATGATGGTATCAAATGGTTTGCGGCAACGGTACTGGAAGATTCCCCCATCAGCCAGTATTCTTATCCTTCAGTCATTCAAACTAAAGATGGCATGGTGCATATTGTATATACCTGGAGAAGGGAACGCATCAAACATGTTGTGATCGATCCATCAAAGCTGGAACTTACAGAAATAGTGAATCAGCAATGGCCCGGTGTTTCGAATAAAGAAGAAAAGCCATCCGAAGACTAGTGTAGCAACAGTATCTCCATGATTATAAATTACGACCGCCTGAATGAATAATTTACCCCTGATAGATATCGCCGTTATTATCATCTACCTCGTAGCCATGTTATGGATCGGTTTTTATTTTTCAAAGAAGAATAAGAATACGGAACAGTTTACCCGGGCTTCGGGTACCATACCTGGTTGGGCTATCGGATTATCTATTTATGCTACTTTCTTAAGTAGTAACACCTTTTTGGGCAATCCGGGAAAAGCATTTGGCAGCAACTGGAATGTTTTTGTTTTCAGTATTTCCATGCCATTGGCGGCCTGGGTGGCTACAAAATGGTTTGTTCCTTTTTACCGGCATACCGGAGAAGTATCGGCGTACACTCATTTGGAAAAACGCTTTGGCTCCTGGGCCAGAACGTATGCCGTAATTTGTTTCCTGCTGACGCAGTTTGCCCGAATGGGAACAATATTTTTTGGTATGGCATTGAGTTTACAGGCACTCACGGGTTTCTCTATGCAAAGCATAATGATTGTGATGGGCCTTTGTATAATCATCTACACCGTGTTAGGCGGAATGGAGGCTGTGATATGGACAGAAGTGGTGCAGGGTGTTATTAAAACATTAGGTGCCTTGCTGATCTTGTATTTAGTTATCCGGCAGATTCCGGGTGGAATGGGTAAGGTAATTGAAATAGCCAAAGCGGATAATAAATTCAGCTTAGGCAGCGCTGCTTTTGATCTGACACAACCTACTTTTTGGGTGGTTTTGCTGTATGGTTTTTTTATCAATCTCAATAATTTCGGGATGGATCAAAATTACATCCAGCGATATCATACTGCCACCTCTGCTAAGCAAGCCGCTAAGTCTGTCTGGCTTTGTGTGTGGATGTATGTACCGGTATCTTTATTATTTGTTGTGATCGGCACTTCCTTGTATTCATTCTATCAACTTCAGCCGGAGTTGATTGATCCTGTAAGACTTAAGTTAGCAGCAGAGAAATTGGGTGCAACGGCTTCTGCGGAGCAAATTCAGGAGTTGGCAGCCTCTTTCAAACCGGCAGATTATGCGGATAAAGTATTGCCTTTTTTTATGGTTACCAAAGTTCCTACCGGTTTGCTTGGGTTGCTGGTGGCCGCCATCCTTTCTGCCGCCATGAGTACTATCAGCAGTAATATGAATGCCAGTGCTACAGTTTTTACAATGGATATTTACCGCAAGTATTTCAAACCCGCTGCTACTGATAAGCAACAGCTTTTTTCATTACACATGGCCACCATTGTGGTCGGTTTAATTGGATTGGGGGCAGGTATTGCGATGATTGGGGCCAAGAGTTTATTGGATACCTGGTGGAAACTTTCAGGCATTTTTGCAGGAGGCATGCTTGGGTTATTCTTATTGGGATTAATAAGCCGGCAAACCAGGAATGGTGCTGCTATTACGGCTACTATTGTAGGAGTGCTGGTTATTCTTTGGATGACATTTAGTGACCAGATCAGTGCAGAGTACGGGTTTTTGAAAAGTATACTCCATAGTAACCTCATCATTGTGGCCGGAACAATGACCATATTTCTGGTGGGGATATTGCTGACCCGTTTTAGGTCTGCTGCAGTTAAAGAAATTGAATAGCCATTATGCAACAAATAATAATTTAAGTAGATACAATGAAGTTATATAGATCAACAACCGGAATTATCATTCAGGAAAAAGAACAGTGTTACATATCGGGTCTCACTGACTGGGATGCATTAATTAATCAGGATAATCTGTATTCATTTTTGCAAAAACATATTCAGCAACTCGACATTGCCGGTGATGGTGATTGGCTGCTGCAACAACCCTTACTTGTACCCATCGGTACGCAAGAAGTATGGGCGGCTGGGGTAACCTATCTCCGCAGTAAAGTGGCCCGTATGGAAGAAAGTGAACAAACGGGCGGAGCCACCTTTTACGATAAAGTGTATGATGCCGAGCGGCCAGAATTGTTTTTTAAAGCGACCGCCCGCCGTACAGTGGGTAGCGGGGGCCTGGTACGAATCAGAAAAGACAGTACCTGGGATGTACCAGAGCCAGAGCTTACACTGGTAGTAAATTCTTCCAGCAAAATAGTGGGATATTCCATTGGTAACGATATGAGTAGTCGTAGTATTGAGGGGGAAAATCCGCTCTATTTACCGCAGGCAAAAATGTATGATAAATGTGCAGGCCTGGGGCCTTGTGTATTAGTCACGGATGAACCCATACCTCCCACAACAAGTATCAGTATTGTAATAGAAAGGGCAGGGCAGGTAATGTATGAAGGACAAACCAGTATCGACCAGATGAAAAGAACGCATGAAGAATTAGTGGGTTTTTTGTTCCGGGAATCAAGTTTCCCAACTGGAGTGTATTTGATGACCGGAACCTGCCTGGTGCCGGGTAATGATTTTACGTTGCAGCAAAATGACAAGATCACTATCTCTATTGAGTATATCGGTACATTGATTAATATAGTTGAATAAACAGTTACACAATGATTGCAAATAAGTTTGTTCCGGTAATGATTACCCCATTCAACCTGAAAGCCAAGGTTGATCTGGATGCCGTAAGTACGTTGATTGATTTTTACCTGGCTGCCGGTGTAAAAGGCTTCTTTGCTAATTGCCTGAGCAGTGAGATGTACAGCATTACTGAAGATGAGCGGCTGGAGCTGACAAAACATGTTGTACGCTATGTAAACGGAAGAGTACCAGTAGTCGCCACTTCTTCCTTTGGATTAAGCATTGATGATAAGGCAGAGTTTACCAAAAAAATATACGACACAGGTATTGATGCAGGTATTTTAATAACCGGGCATTACGCCAATATTGAAGACAGTGATGATATTCTGCTTCGAAATTTTGAGCGGATGTTTAAGCTGACCGGTAATATCCCACTGGGTATGTATGAATGTCCTGCACCTTACAAACGAATTTTAGGGACAGAGGTATTTAAAACGTTGCTGTTGTCTAAACGATTTATCTATCATAAGGATACTTCTATCAGCCTGGAAAGTGTGAAAGCGAAGCTGGACGTGGTAAAATCAGCAGACAGCCGCTTCGAATTTTATGATGCACATTCTCCCAATGCGATGTATAGCTTGCAGATGGGTGCGAGAGGGATGAGCAGTATCAGCGGGAATTTTTATCCGGAGATTTTGGTGTGGATGGTCAATAATGCCACTAACCCGGACAAACTGGAGGACGTCAAATGGTTACAAAGCGAAATAAGCAGGGTGGACCCGTTGATACATGTGGCCTATCCGATGAGTGCAAAATATTTTTTGCGGAAGAGAGGGTTGCCGGTTAGAACGATCAGCCGGGCAACGGCTTTGGAATTAACACCCGATCAAAAGAAAACATTAGATGAAATATATGATAGTTTTAAAATGTGGTGTGAGAGATTAGGAATAAAACCGGTGGATGTGGAACAATTGATGTTACCGAAATATCCATTGGATGCAGCGATATAATATGTATTGTGACTTGCTCCGGGCTTTAGCCCGGGGACAATAAACAAACACAGATAAGGACTTTAGACCAACATGTTTTTTTAAGATATAGAACAATAGAATGACTCAACGATTGCAAATTATTTTCCCGGGCAAATTAGTTTTTGGCAACGGTACATTAGCTCAATTAGCTGACGACGTACTGCAATTAAAACCTGCGAAAGTTTTTATAGCCACAATTTCTCCGTTACAAAATGCAATAGCAGATTTTACTACGGCCTTAAAGAATAATAATGTTGAATTGCTGACCGACATTTCTATAGTTCAAGAGCCCTCCTTTGCAGATTTTGAAAAACTAATGCAAACGGTAACGCCTTTCAATCCTGATGTAGTGATTGGTATCGGCGGGGGAAGTGTATTGGATGTCGCAAAACTCGTAGCCGCACAATTAGGTAACGAACAACAGTTAAAGGATTATGTAGGTATTGGTTTGTTAAAAGGCAGAAAAAAGAAACTGATCTGCGTGCCGGCCACTTCTGGTACTGGAAGTGAGGTTTCTCCCAATGCTATTTTAGTGGATGATGACAATCAGAAAAAGGGAATTATCAGCCCATTTTTAGTGCCGGATATTGTTTATGTTGATCCATTATTGACAGTTTCCGTGCCACCATCGATAACCGCAGCCACAGGCCTGGATGCTTTAACCCATTGCCTGGAAGCTTATACTAATAAATTTTCGCAGCCCTTCATTGATATGTATGCGTATGAAGGCATGCGCCTGATAGCTGCACATATTGAAACAGCCGTAAAAGACGGTAGTAATATTGAAGCCCGGGAAAAAGTAGCGATGGGAAGCTTACTTGGAGGCTTCTGCCTGGGCCCGGTAAATACAGCCGGTGTTCATGCACTCAGTTATCCATTAGGAAGCTTGTTTCATTTGGCACATGGCTTAAGCAACGCATTATTATTACCGTATGTAATGGAGTATAATATTCCTGCTGCAACAAGAAAATATGCGGAAGTGGCTATGGCCTTAGGATGCGAGAGGAAAGAAACAGATACAGCGACAGCTCATGCAGGTGTTGAAAGAATACGGGAATTAATTAAAGCCTGCGGTATTCCAGCCACCTTAAAAGAAGTAAACGTTCCTGAATCAGCTATACCACAAATGGCGGTGGATGCGATGAAAATACAGCGATTGTTAAAGAATAACCCCAGGCTAATTGAAGAAAACGATGCTATCGCCATTTATAAAGCAGCATATTGATGGATACAAATAAAAAATATAAGGGTATAATTGTGCCGGCTATTACACCGCTCACTAACGACTACACAATTGATGGTGCAGCTGTGGAAAAGATATTTGCAAATTTCTATGAGCATAATATTTCTCCATTCATATTGGGTACAACCGGTGAATCGGCATCTTTATCAGCCTCTGTAAAAAATGACTATTTAAAGACGGCAGCAAAAAATAAAAAAACTGATTCTGTTTTATATGCAGGCATCTCTTCTAATGTATTTGAAGAATCCGTAGAGTTCGCAAAATTATGTGTAGATAATGCAGTTGATGCAGTGGCCGCAACGTTGCCCTCTTACTATGCATTGAATAATGCACAGATGCAAAAATATTTTGAAGACCTTGCCGATGCCATTCCATTACCATTGATCATTTATAATATTCCGGCAACAACGCACATGAGCATTCCGCTGGAAGTGATTGATGAATTGAGTATGCATCCGAATATTGTTGCGGTAAAAGATTCTGAGCGCAGTGAAGAGAGATTGATGAAATCATTAGAATTATGGAAAGACAGAAGGGATTTTGGCCACTTTTTAGGGTGGGCTGGAAAATCTGCTTTGGCATTAATTGGAGGCAGTGATGGACTAATTCCAAGCACCGGTAACCTGGCACCAGAAATTTATTCCACTATGTGGGATGCGTTTACGGAGAATAATTTCAAAGAAGTATATGCTATGCAGCACTTAAGTGATAAGTATGGCAACTTATACCAGGCAGATAGAACTTTAGGTGAAAGTTTGTGGGCATTAAAAATTTTGATGAAAGAAAAGGGTTTGTGTGAAGCAATAGTAATGCCGCCGTTGCAGCCGATGAGTAAAGAAAAAGAAATTAAATTGATTCAGTTATTAAAAGAGATTACCAACTAAGATGGCGTTATTACCAATAATCGGTATTACCATGGGCGACCCGGCCAGTATTGGCCCGGAGATAGCTGTAAAAGCATTGTTGAAAGAAGGCATCCATGATATCTGCAAGCCATTACTGGTAGGCGATGCGGCAGTAATTGAGCAGATTATTGACAAGCTGCAATTGCCAGCCAATGTTAATGCTGTTTCAAAAGTGAGTGATGCGAAATTTGAAGTGGGTATTATTGATGTATTCGATTTAAATATCACGGAGGTTAAGAAACTAGAGTTTGGAAAAATTGCTGCCATGTGTGGTGAAGCAAGTTTTCAGGCGGTAAAGAAGACAATTGAATTGGCTTTGGCAAATGAAGTGCATGCTACAGTAACTGGCCCCATTAATAAAAAATCAATCAACGAAGCAGGTCATCATTTTGCAGGACATACAGAAATCTATGCACACTATACCGGTACCAAAAAATATGCAATGCTGCTGGTGGAGGATAGTATCAATGTGATTCATGTTAGTACCCATGTGTCATTGCGGCAGGCTTGTGATTTGGTAAAGAAAGAACGCATTGTTCAGGTTATTGAATTAATTGTTGATGGATTAAAACGATTGGGGAAAACAAATTTGAAAATTGGTGTGGCAGGATTGAATCCACATGCTGGCGATAGTGGTTTATTTGGTACGGAAGATGATCTGGAGATTTTACCGGCAGTGGAAGAAGCCAGGAAATTGGGGTATGATGTTGAAGGCCCCGTACCACCCGATACCATGTTTGCCAAAGCTGCACAAGGTGCTTATGGCGGAGTGGTGGCCATGTATCACGATCAGGGGCATATCCCTTTTAAACTGGCTGGTTTTAAATGGAATGCAGAAAAGCAGATGATGGATAGCGTCAAGGGAGTGAATATCACCTTGGGCTTACCTATTATTCGTACTTCGGTTGACCATGGCACAGCCTTTGAAATTGCAGGCAAAGGAATAGCGAGTCCCGATGCGATGGTACTGGCGATTGAGAGTGCGGTGCAGTTATCCAAATATAAAAAATGATTGTTGTTATAGCCGATGATTTTACAGGGGCGGCTGAACTGGCCGGAATCAGTCTGCGTTTCGGACTGACCGTTGAATTATGTGTGGGTGAAGTACAATATAAAAATGCAGATGTATTGGTGGTAAGTACCGACAGTCGTTCGTTGACTAAGCAAGCAGCTTTGCAAAAAACGGAAGATGTAATAAAGGACGTGTTGCAGTTGCATCCATCTTTTATTTACAAAAAAATAGACTCCGTATTAAGGGGCTATGTGATAGATGAAATCAAACTGCATATGCAATGGATGGATAAGCAAAAGGCAATAATAATGCCGGCAAATCCAACATTGGATAGAATAATAAATAAGGGAGAATATTTTGTCAATGGAATAAAAATTAATGAAACCGGTTTTGCAAAAGACCCCGAGTTTCCGGTCAATAGTTCTTTAATACAAGAAATATTGAATAATGAAGTAGAAGTAGTTGATTTAAAGAAGACGTTACCGGATGAAGGAATTGTAGTTGGTGAAGCTGATAGTTCGGGAGACTATAATGAATGGGTAAAAAGAATAGATGAAAACTGGGTATTGGCTGGGGCTGGTGATTTTTACCATGCGGTGCTGCATAAAAAATGCCAAATAAAAGATAAAGAAGTTTGCAAATTAGAATCGCCTTTGCTGTATGTATGCGGCACTGCGTTTGAAACACGGAGACAATTTGTTAAGAGCCTTGATTGTGTGGCTTACATGCCAGCAGCTATAACTGAAGAATGGCTGCAACAAACAAGAACTGTCATTCAGCAGCAAAACAAATTGGTAATTGCTATTGATGAATCAAATGAAACGGCTTCAGCGTTAAGAAAAAAAATGGTAATAGCGGTAAACGAAATTGTAGCCAGAGAAAATGTAAAAGAAATTTTTATTGAAGGAGGTTCTACAGCTGCCGCAATACTGGAAGAATTAAAAATAACAAGATTGATACCGGTAAATGAATTAAGCAGGGGAGTAGTAAGAGCGGAAGGCGGTGATTTATTTATTACGGTAAAGCCCGGGAGTTATGCATTGCCTGAAGAAATAAAAGAACTGTTTTCATAATCCGCATTGTACTCTTTGCGCCTTTGTGAGAAACAAATAAAACGATTGCATGAACCATCTTCATTTTTTAGACTACGCCATCATCTTCTTTGTGCTGGGTATCACCCTATGGCTCGGCTTCCGTTTTGCCAATAAACAAAAGACCACTGAGAATTATTTTCTCTCTA
>Ga0075158_10003352_pt1 | contig 11301 bp, 13 predicted proteins | sample JI91814BDNA_FD_70968 | JGI IMG/M metagenome (GOLD analysis project Ga0075158, IMG submission 70968) | Wastewater effluent complex algal communities from Wisconsin, to seasonally profile nutrient transformation and Carbon sequestration -... | ecosystem: Engineered > WWTP > Effluent > Algae... | reverse complement strand
GTGGAGATTACTCAAAAGGAACTTCAAAAGGTTTTTGAGAGATACGGGATTAAAACTGTAAACCCCCAAGGGGAGACTTTTGATCATAACCTGCATCAAGCCATGTTCGAGGTTGAGTCTGAAGAACATCCTCAAGGGCAGGTCATCAATGTCCTTCAACACGGATATGTTCTCCAGGATCGTCTGCTAAGGCCAGCTCTTGTATCCGTAAGCAAAGGCAAGGCTTAAGACCTTAGGCGACCCTAAAACCTTCAAGACGCACACGGTAGGGAAGATTCATTTTAATGCTGCATCCTTCGTGGTCGGCTGTGCCCGCATGGATAGTGCCTTGGCACATCTCCACGTACTTCTTCGTCAGAGCCAAATTCAGACCATGTTCTTGGATGCTAAAGCTATCAAACAAAAGCTCTCGCCGACTTTGATGGAGGATAAATGTGGGATGCACAAATTCTAAATCAAAGCGTCCCAGGGTATTTTCATCATCCTTAATGTGAATAGATATTTCGCCCGCCGGCGCGTAATCCAGATAAAACATCAGAACATTTAAAAGGGCTTGTTTAAATTTAATATGATCTGAATAAATTTGCGGATGAGACTGGGAAAAAAGGCATTTCACAGAGATATTTTTGCTTTGTGCAATGGGTGCAATGATGCCTAACGTTTCCTGCAGGGTCGTTTTTAAAGTGATATCTCTTAAACTGAGTTGGGAGACCCCCGCATCGATCTTTGCCATCTCTCCCATATCTGTCATGGTCTTTGTTAAGTACTGCAAGGCATGATGGATTTTCTGGACGTCCGGGCCTTGTTCTTTTAAGGAACCTAAAAGCCCTTGGATAGAGTGTATGATGGGTGTCATGGTGCTCAGGACTTCTTGAAAGAAAAGCCCCTGATCGTGTTTAAGATTTTCTGATTTTTTACGAAAGGATGTGAGTTGAAATTTCAAATCCCTTTGTGTTGACATGAGGGTATCTATTTCATGATTCATGGGCCAAAAGACATAGGCACCCATGATGCAAACCGTTAGGATGAATCCCACTAAAAGAAAAATTTCATAAAACTCCAGTTTTTCCACAATTTGAATTTCTTGATGCTGAAAGAATGTTTGGGCGGCGTTTAAGTCTTGGAGAATATTATCTTGATGTTCTCTAAGATACTCCATGGGTTTTGATGTGGCACTTAAGGCTGACTTCTCGGAGAGGTCGATGACTTTATACAGTTGATCCACAAAGACAGTAATATTGTGATGAAGGCGTTCATCTCCTTGATAAAATTTGTTCACCAGGGTTGCGTCGCGTTTACCAAGAATATCTTTGAGATCTCGCAGAGCTAAGCTCTTTTGATCTTCTGCAAGCCGGGAGGCTGTTTGAGAGAGCTTATGTTGCAGGTCAATAAGTGTTTGATCATTAGGATTCAGCAACAGTTGATGGGAGAGAAAAATAGCTTTTTGAGACAGCATCGTTTGATGCGCCACGGTGTTCACAAAAGTATTATAGGTCTTTTGCTGTTCAATCACCTTTTTCTCAAGAACGTATCCCCCTAGTGCCCAAAGGGATAAAATGACCAAACAAAAGATAAATTTTGTCTTCATGATGCTTTTTATTTTTTTATAAGTTTAGCATTAATTCAAAAATTTCCAGCAGTCTTTTTCATTGACTCTTGAGCTGCTTGCCTTTCAGGCCGTATAAAGGGGTTGATTGGATTTTAGGGTTGGGTTATTTTTTGCGTTCACGGAGTTACATTTATGAAAATTAGAATCTCTTCCTTGTTATGTGTTTTATGTTTTGTGATCGGCCAAGCTGGGGCGGATATCCAAGAAAAAAAATTGATCAATACCCACCCAGAAAACTGGAAAAAATCGGACATTTCAAAATTATTGAAAACGGGAAAAGTCCTGTCTAAACGTCCCATGAAAGAGTACCTCCAGTCCATTGGCAAGAAGGCAGAATTCGATGGGCAAGTCTTTTTGGTCGAACTTGATAATGGCCTGAAGGCTGTGTTTAAAAGTCAGCCCGCCGATGATCTGAGAGATGCGTATGCAGAAGTTGCCGCATATCAAGTATCTGTCACCCTAGGGTTTCCACATATTCCCCCAACTGTTATGGTTGAAATAGATGGCATGAAGGGATCTCTTCAATTGTTTGTGGAGACGCATTTGGATGCTCTAGATTCAAAAGTCTACGAAGCGACACTCAAGGAAACCCCTCTAGAAGATGTGGCGAATCTAAAACTCTTCTACTTTATTTTTGGTCAGTGGGATTCTGGAACACATAATCTCCTGATTTTTAAAGACCAGAAAAAAACATATCTGATTGCCATTGATAACGGTGGCATGCGCAATCACCAATACGTCAAATATGGTGACCTCCCTTTTGTCCGGGTGTTCCATAGTGATAAATTTAAATCAAATGACTGGAGCTCTCCCTTTCCCTTTGATCAAGCAAAAGTGATTCAAAAGCCTACGGCAGAAAAACTCAGGAAGGTCTTTGGCGATGCTCTGCCCGGTACCTTCTATAAATCTTTTAAACCTTATTATAAAGCCCCTTTTAGATACGTTATTTATCGTAATGGTCTTTGGCGGCAGTTTCATGCAGGAAGCCCTGATTTCGTTAAATCTTTTTCCACCCACCTGCCTGACAAAACACGAGAAAAACTTGTAGCCCTCAACATGGCGCAATTAAAGAAGTTTTTTGCTGTGGCAAAAGGTGCGGATTTTCTAACTCCCGCCTATCTGCAAGCCATACTTGAGCGACGCGATCAGGTGTTACAATTTTTTGATAAACGCATACAGTCAAAACAGGGGGCATCATAAAATGTTTTTTGTCCCTCGAAGTTCTTTTACTGTCTTAGGTTTGTTTCTTCTCTTATTCTCTCATAATGTCGTTGACTCATGTGATGTAAAATTTGCGGTGATTGGTGATTATGGTACGATCAATGATGATACGCACAAGGTATCAAAGCTTGTAAAGAGTTGGACGCCCGATTTTATTATGACGACGGGGGATAACAATTATCCTACGGGAGAGGCGGAAACCATCGATCAAAATATAGGGTCTATGTATAGTGAGTATATTTATCCTTACAATGGTGACTATACCCAATCAACTGTAAATCATAATCGATTTTGGCCCTGTTTAGGAAATCATGATTTTGGACGGGGCAATGATGCAAAACCCTATTTTGACTATTTCCCTGCTTTAAAGAATCAATTTTATTATGATTTTGTATCTGGAAATGTGCACTTTTTTGCCCTTTGTAGTGATAGACGTTGCCCAGAAGGGGTATCCCCAGATTCACCCCAGCTCCGTTGGGCAACAGAAAAAATAAAAGAATCTCAGGCCCCTTGGAAAATTGTGTACTACCATCACCCAACTTATTCCTCCCAAGTCTTAGTGCCAGAATGTGGCCCTTGGCCTTTGGAGCATCGCGGGAAAAATAGCGAGCGGAAAATTAATCTTCCGTTTTCTGAGTGGGGAGTTTCTCTTGTGTTAAGTGGTCACTTACATCTTTATGAACGGTTTAAGATCAATGATACTCACTATGTTACAAATGGTTTGGGGGGTGACATAAAGTACAGGTTCGAGGACCCCCATCCAGATTCTGAAAGCATTGTGAGATTTGATCAGGAAGCGGGAGCAATGCTGATGGAAGCAACGGATAAAGAACTGTCTTGTAAGTTTGTGACAATTTCAGGAAACATCGTGGATCACTTTCTTTTGCAGAAGTAGCTCTTATCCTGCATTAAATCTTAAAGCCTTCTTGGGAGAGGTGCGTGGGAAGATCACGACGGGAATTTGGTGGTCTTGTTTGGGGTTTCTTAAAAAGAGATCCCGCGCGCCTAGCGTACTGCCCCACATAATTGTCTGAGGCCCAAAGCGGCCATTGAGTTCATCCATGCTTTGATAGAGGGAGGCGTGTTGTAACTTTTCTTGGGCAAAGAAAAAAGGCTGGTGAATGCCTCTGGGGGTGAGGTCTGAAAGGATAATACCTGCTTTTTTATAATGGAACTGGGGTTTGTAAATTTGATTCAGTAAGGCGTGGGATTTTTCCAGGAGGGGCAACGTTTGATGGGTATGCTCTTCTAAAAGAATGGCAGCGCTGTTGGTATAGGACGGGCCTGAACCATAATGTTTTGTTGTGATAAAAATACTTAAATGACGGGCGCGCTGACCTTGACGGCGTAATTTCTCTCCCGCTTTTGTGATGAAAAGGGACAGGGCTTTGCCCAGGTCTTCTTGGGACTCTCTGGGTTTTGAAAAAGACCGTGAGATGCACAAACTCTTTTGCGGTTCGGGACTATGCAGATCTTCACCACACGATTGTCCTTGCAGTTCTTGCTGTAATCGCAGGCCCATAATCCCCAGGTGTTTTTTGATAAACCGCGGGTCTTTATGAATAAAATCCCAGGCGCTTAAAATATTTTGGCTTTTCAAAAAAGGGGCTAAGCGCCTCCCAATGCCCCAAATGTCTTGGATCAAGAGGTGTTTTAAAAAGATCCCCCGTTCGGGAAAGGGGCGACATAAGGAGAGGACGCCCTCATACGCCGGCGTTTTCTTGGCGAAATGGTTGGCGACTTTGGCCAGGGTTTTAGAGGGACCAAAACCAATGCACGTGGGTAGACCAAGTCCTCTTTGAATATGCGCGCACAGGGTGTGACCGAGAGTGTGCAGATCCTTTTCCGGGACATCGCTGACATCTAAAAAAGCTTCATCTACAGAGTAAACGTGCATATTAGGGGTATATCGACGGATCAAGGACATCATGCGCCAATGCATATCTTGATAGAGATCAAAGTGCCCTGAGGTCCAGATCAGCCCATGACTGCGCACCAGATGTTTGACTTTGAAAAAAGGGACGCCCATAGGAATGCCCAAGGCCTTAGCCTCAGCAGACCTTGCTACAACGCATCCATCATTATTGGACAGGACAACAACGGGCTTACCCAACAATCGTGGGTTAAAGACTTGTTCGCAGGACACGAAAAAGTTATTCCCGTCAATCAACCCAAATTTCTTATCCATAGATTCAGGATAACAGAAAATGATTTTTGTAACATAAATCATTTTGAAATACTAATACACTGTTCCAGATTAAATTAAACGAATGGTTGCAAGGGCCAAGGGCCGGAGTTGACTGAAGGGTCAATGAGGATCGCAGACCCGCGGCAACCGTTTGGAGAATTTAAAAATGGGACTTGGTATTAAATGATCATCTGCTCCAGGGATGCATAGGTCTTTTTATCATCACAGTAGGTAAAGATCTCACCCCTTTTGATGTCAAAGAACCACAGGTGAATGGAGAGTTCTCCGGATTCTACCTTGTCCTTAATCCAGGGGAACGTCAGACAATTTTGATAGGATTTATTGAGAGCATGCTTGACATAGTCATCGACTTCTAAGTGTGTGTGGTCTTCACATTTCACCATGTTCACCCAATTGGTCACAAAGTCGTTTTGTTCAAGAATCTCACTGTTGAGTAACGCTTGAATCCCACCGCATTGGCTGTGCCCTAGAACGATGAGGTGCTTGACCTTTAAAGAACAAATCCCAAATTCAAGGGCAGCACTGGTACCGTGATGGGCATCATCTTTTTCATAAGGGGGGATAATATTGGCAATGTTGCGCACCACAAATAAGTCGCCAGGATCACATTGAAGAATCAAAGCCGGGTCTACCCTGGAATCACAACACGCCACCACCATTGCCTGAGGTTGTTGGCCGTTCATGGACAGACTGCGCATGATGGATCTGTTGCCATGGGCATATTTTTTACGGAAAGATTTATAGCCCCTTAAAATCGCCTTAAAGTTTTTTTCCATTAGCGATATCATCCATATACTCCTTGTAAGATTTGAGGTTTACATCACAGGCACTTTATCGCACATTTTTCAGGATTGTTTCAACCCTTTCGAGAATCGTCCCAGAAGGAACCGTTAAACAGGTGTATCCAAATTCCTGATAAACCTCTAAATGAATTTTTTCAAACTTCAAAGATTCCTCATAGGAAATCTGTCGTGCATCGGTGGGGGTTATAAAACCTAGATTCTGGATAAAGAAGACTGTTGTTTCATAGATGTTCTGGCTTTGGATCCTTTCAATTTCTTGCATCAGAAGGGAGGAGGGGTCAAATCCTAAATATCGAGCTAGAGCCAAGGTACAAAGGGGGGAGCGATCGTAGAATTGGATTTCGCCTGAGACAGCTAGAGTTTGACGTTCCTTTTGAAGTGTCACGATTTGATTGAGAAATGTTGGGTTCTGCCAGGGCGCATCAATGCCTAGTGCTTGTTCGAAGGCAATCACATCAGTGGCACCCTCAGGTATCGTCGTGTGCCCCTGGTCTCCTAATGCTTGAAGAATTGAGGTTTTTCCAGAACCTGGGGTGCCAGTGAGAATGAATCGTTTCATCAATCCGCTAGCACAATTTACTGCCGTTGGGTGCCTTGGGATCCACGATAGCAAGGCAAATAGCGTCTTGAGCATCGGGAAAACCTAGGAGCAAAAATTGGGACAAAAAGCCTGCAATGTTTTTTTCGCCCAAATTCATACAGCCCAGAATCTGCCGCCCCATGAGGGTCTCCGGGGTATAGTGCACAGTGACCTGAGCGGATGTTTGCAAGACGCCAAGCTCTGGTCCAAAATCAGCCCAAACTTTATAGGCTGGCTTTTTCGCCCTTGGGAACTCTTCCACTTTAACAATGGTGCCAGATCTGATCTGAACTTGTTCAAACTGGTCATAGGTGATGGGTGTCATTGTTTACTCCGTTCTTGTTCAAGTTTAAATTCCTCTCGTGCGTGTTCTCTCTCAGCCCAGTCATTATTGAGTGTAATGATGCCTTCGGGATCAAACCAAACTTCTCCACCGCTAATTTTACAGCCCTTCCAACTGCGTAGCAAATGACTACCATCTTCTTTTAAAATGGCATATTTCATAGCAGGGGTCATAATTCTTTTATAATTTTTGATAAAGTCGTGTTTGCGCGTAATCATCAGCAATTTTTTATTGGTGCGATACCAACGGCAGGGGTAATGAATCATATTGGCAACGGTTTGGACATCGTCGACTTTTACAGCCTCCTGCAGTTTTTTGATAAAACCTTTACAGAACTTCTTTGTCATCCAAGCAGTATCGTTTTCATCTTCTTGGTATTCTTCTTTTAGCTTTTTAGAAAAATCATTGGCGTTGGATTGATCAAGACGGCTTTGAAAAAGTTTGTGGTCATCCAAATTAGATCGAGTTTTTTGAGCAGGTGCTTCTTCGGCATAGGCTGATTGACACAAAAGAATCCCGCAGAATAGGTGGGTTAAGAAATTTTTACGCATGATTACTTTTTTACTCCTGACTTAATGACTGTTGTAGTTCTTTCATCAGCCCTCGGATGGCTTTGCCGCGGTGGCTGATTTTATTTTTTTCCTCAAAGCTCATTTCCGACAGGGTGATGTCATAGCCATCGGGGATAAAAATAGGGTCGCATCCAAAGCCTTGGGTCAAAGGGCCTCGGGGTGGGAAGGTTATTTGCCCATGATCTTGGGCTTCATGGGTGAGGAATTCCTCTGTTTTTGGAAAATACAAAACGGTAGCTGCATGAAACCAAGCTTTATAGTCGGTGATCCCCGTCATCATTTCTTGGAGCTTTGCATAGGCTTTATCTAATCCGCCACAGTCTATGACAAACTCTTTGGTGCGCACGCCCGGAAAGCCTTTTAGCCCTTGAATACACAGACCCGAGTCATCGCTCAAGGTAATATGGCCTGTGGCTTTCCCGTAATGTTGGGCCTTGTGCTTTGCATTGGCCAGAAAATCTTCATAAGGTTCATCGCTTTCGGGGATATCAAAATCTTTTAAAGAGACCACAGTCATATCAGGCCACTGCATTTCTTGAATCAAATGGGTGATCTCTTGGATCTTTCCAAAGTTGGTGGAGGCGATGAGTATTTTCATGAAAGTTCGACCAATCTATCCAGAATCTTAAGCATCATTGCATTGATGGGTGCGTAGTCTTGTGCAAAAAGTTCATCGGCACTTTGCACGTATCGGGCCTGAGGTGTCAAATCAGCCGCCACGGCTTGCACCATGCCCCTTATATCTTCTAAGGTCATTTCTAAATGGCATTGAAAACCATAGGTTCTGGAGTTATATCGGACCACTTGACGGGGGCATCCCTGGCTATGGGCAAGGATCACGGCATTTTGTGTCAAGCCAGGCATATCGTTATGCCAATGGATCACCGAGACTGTTTCGGGAAAATCTTTCAATAATGGATCATTCCGAGCTTCGGGATTTAACGTGATTGGGAAAACCCCAACTTCTTTTTCCGGACTGCGTTCTGTCTGAGCACCACAGGCTTCGCCAATTAACTGGGCACCCAAACAAAATCCTATTACTTTTTTATTTTGCTCAATTGCTTTTTTGATCAAGCTAATCTCGTTACTGAGATAGGGTGATTCATGGAGTTTGAGAGGGCTTTGTGGGCCCCCCATAACAATGAGAAAATCATAGGTATCGATATCCGGAAGAACGTCACCGCGATAGGGTCTTTTGATTTCAAACCCGTGCCCCTTGATCTTTGCCCAATCTTCAATGACACCGGGTGTTTCAAAATCAGCGTGGGTTATACATAAAATTTTCATGATACTTATTCCTTTATAATCCCTTGAGTTTGAATCTCGTCATCAAAATATTTGATGAAAAAGTATTTGGTCAGTTTTGGGTTTTTAAGATTGTGCCGTGTGAACTCCAGCTCAAAACCACATTTCTTATAAAAATCTGGGGCTTGGAATTCATTGGTCACAAGATTGATATTGTTAAAACCTTTGCCTTTAAAATTGTTTTCCAGGGCGCTTAGAAGCTTCTTGCCCAACCCCTTACCGCGATGGGCACTATCAACCCACATATCATCGATGTAAATTTCTGAAAAGGCGGTGAAGGCGTTGAGTGCCCCCAGCGTTTGATCCTGGTCGTCCACCAGTTCATAGGAAAAGCACGTGTAGTTGACATCAATGCCTTGACGGGTCTCATATTGAACCAAGTCATGTTGCATCTTTTGAGCAATAGCTTCTGGCAGTTGATCGACTATTTTGATCCTTGTCATAGCATTCTCCACCCTTTTCGTTTCAGCCATTTTGCACAAAAATCTTGAAAGATGCTCTCAAAATTTTGAGTGAGATACGGTTCGTCAATGATCATTAATTTTAAGGCCACGTTATTCCCCGGTAGACGTTCTAAGTGCGCATAGCCAGCAATGTTTGCGCCCTGATACATGATCATATGAATGTGATCTGGGTGATCAAAGGTCCCCGTTTCTGGGTCTTGGATACCTTGATGCTTCATAAAATAGTCTTGACGCCAGTGTGTGATGGTTTCCCATTCCCGGTCATGCATGCAAAAATTAAAGATGATCCCTTGAAATCCGGCTTGTTCTAAAACACCTTTGATAAAGCGATCCTTCCCCAGTCCATAATTCACGAAACGGGATCCAACCTTGAGATGGGAATTTGGATCTTGGACAAGGGATTGTTTCAAGGCGGCATAAGCATCCCGCACAGCGTCATGCTTGCGGAGATAATCACGAAAACACAGCTGCAGATCTATAAAGCTGTGACCTTTTTCCGCAACGTGCAGATTCACTTTTGAGGTTTCAGAATTCTTGGAGAAAAAATAGCGCAGGGGAATATTGTAATCACCCTTGAAAGTGTACCCAATTTTCTGTAGCTCAAGGCAGGCTTCTAAATCATCGATAACACATAAAATATCGATGTCTTGTTTGGCACACAACCCTGGCACCGACGTTGAGCCAATATGATGAATCTCAAGACAATGATCCCCCAAGCCTTTGGCTATATGAGATGCTTCAACCTTGAAGAGCTCTGGCCACTTAGGGTCATACGGAAGCACGGTAACAATTTTTTGGCGGACGGTGGTCATGGGTACTCACTTTTTGCACTCAGCTGAAAGCCTTCTGAAAAGTTGAGAGTTTATCACGCACGCCTTCGGCTCCTTGGATTGTGAGGGAGCGATCAGGGGCAAGTCTCATGGTATAGGACTCTTTGTTTTTCTTCAGCTTGAGCTTTTTTAAAATTTTCACTTGGTCTTTGACAGAAACATTTTTGAACGTGGTCGTGAATCTTCCTGAAATCACAATGAATCCATTAAGCCTCTGGATTCCGGTTGTTTCATAACTAAAGCTTATTTCGCCGCCTTTTTCATTAATGTCTTCGGGCAGACTCATACCCCCTTGGTTGCTTTCTCCGGCTAAGGGAAAATGACCCGTAAGTTTTGAGGCGTCTTTTCCCAGGGTCATAAAAATGCCCATCATGTGATGTTCTCCTGTTCCACCCGTAGGAGAGGTTAGAAGAACCTCATCATCATTTAAAAAAGGGAGTTCGAGTTTTGAAGCTGCCGAAGAAACGGATCCAAACTCAAAAGATTGATCTGTCCCATCTTCGGGGGCAATAAATAAAACGCCGATATGAGAGCCACCTTCATAAGACACAAGGGTATATCGAGTGCATTTAAGGTTCAAGACCCGCAAAAATTCGGGGGTCGTTTCTGACTCAAGTTTCGTCTTGTAATACTCATTTTGTGTCAGAGGTAGGAGACGTTTCGAAAGCTCGGCCATATTGGCCAAAACTGAGTTTGACACCAGAGCACTGGCAATCACCATCAACAAAGTCTTTTTCATGGGTCGTTCCTTATATAAGATTTAAAAAAATTATGAAACGCGCTTTAGAATATTGGTCGTGCTTTGTCCGGGAACGAGGTCGGCTAAAACAACTTTGCCCCCCCAAGATTGAACTTCACGGGCGCCAACAACTTGATCTAAAGAATAATCTGCCCCCTTGATGAGGACATCCGGCTTTATAAATGTCAGGAGCTCAAGGGGTGTATCTTGCTCAAAGATCACAACCATATCCACGACATGAAGAGCTGCCAGCATCTGAGCACGGTGATCTTGAATATTAATAGGCCGGCTATCACCCTTCAAACGTTTCACAGAAGCATCACTATTAACAGCGACAATCAGTTTATCACACGCTTCCTTGGATTGTTTGAGCAGGGAGAGATGCCCCGTATGTAAAATATCGTAACACCCATTGGTGAAACCGACTTTAAATCCTTGACGGTGCCATTCTAAAACACGTTCTTGGGCACGCTCCCACGACACGATCTCCGCGGTGTCAAAGGTTGGACCCTGGTTTTCAAGGGCTTGAATTAACTCATCTTGAGTGAGGGTAGCTGTTCCAATTTTCGCCACAACAACACCAGCGCTGATATTCGCCAGTCGTGCGGCATGTTCCAGACTTGTTT
>Ga0075158_10003351_pt1 | contig 11307 bp, 8 predicted proteins | sample JI91814BDNA_FD_70968 | JGI IMG/M metagenome (GOLD analysis project Ga0075158, IMG submission 70968) | Wastewater effluent complex algal communities from Wisconsin, to seasonally profile nutrient transformation and Carbon sequestration -... | ecosystem: Engineered > WWTP > Effluent > Algae... | reverse complement strand
GGGGCCGACTCGCCGGCGCCGTCGGCCTCGAGCAGCTCGGCGAGCCGCCGGCTGTGGTCCGCGCGCTCGCCCGCCGCGAGGTGGGCGAGCACGGCCTGGCGCACGCGGTCGTGGTACGGCTCGATCGGATCCGCCGGCCGCGTCCCGAGCGTGCGGCACAGCTGGGCCCGCCGCAGCGCCGCGACGCAGCGGGTGCCCTCGCCCCACTCGAGCCCCGCGGCGCGGACCGCCGTGGCCTGGGCGATCGGCTCGCCCGCGGCGGCGACCACCGCCATCAACCGGCGCACGTCCGCGTCCTGGGCGGCGACCCGGGCGAACAGCGCGTCCTCGACGCTGCGGGCGGCCTGCGCCGCGCGCGGGCGGGCGCACAGCTCGCGGATGAACAGCGGGTGGCCGCGGGCCTCGCGGGCGATCGTCGCGGCCTCGTCGCCGCGGGCCAGCGCCGCGGCCAGCTGGCGCGCCTCCTCGGCCGACAGCGCGACCAGAGGGATCTCGACCGGCGTCGCGGTCGCCGTCGCGACCTCCACCATCGTCCGCGACGTCGCCAGGATCAGCGCGCGCAGCGGGAACGCGGCCGGCGCCAGCAGCTCGCGCAGCAGCACCAGGCTGTCGGCGTCGGCCCAGTGCAGGTCGTCGATGCACACGATCAGCGGCGCCGCCGCCCCGAAGTGCGCCAGCACCTGACGCAGCCCGCGGAACGCGGCCCACCGCTGCTCCGTCACGTTGCCCCCGGCCGCCTCGGGCGCCGCCGCCACGCCCCGCACCCGCCGCAGCACCGGGAACACGCGGCGCAGCGCCGCCAGCACCGCGGGCTCCGGCAGCGCCGCCGCGGCCTCCTCCGGGCTCGCCTGCAGCAGCACCCGCGACAGCGCGTCGACCGCTCCGTCGAACGCCTTGTACGGCACCGACTCGCGCTCGAAGCAGCGGCCGTGCAGCACCAGCGTCGCCGGCGCGGCCGCCGTGGTGCGGGCCAGGAACCGCTGCACGAGCGCCGTCTTGCCGAGCCCCGACTCGCCCGAGACCACGACCATCGTCGCGCACTCGCGGCTGCGCTGGAACAGCGACTCGAGCTGCGCGAGCTCGCGTTCGCGGCCGACGAACGCCTGCTCGTGCGGCGCCTCGTCCACCTCCGCGAGCTCGACGTGCAACCGCCGGAGCACCTCGCCGCCGCCCGGGCGCAGCGCGGGGTCGCGGGCCAGCAGGTCGCGGCACAGCGCGGCGAGGTCGGCCGGGATGTCGGCCGGCAGCGGCGGCGGCTCGGCGTACAGCTTCTGCCACATCAGCGAGGCGACCGGCCCCGAGAACGGCAGCGTCCCGGTCAGCACCTCGTAGAGCATCACGCCGACGGCGTACCAGTCGGCGGGCGGGCCGACGAGGTCGAGCGCGACCTGCTCGGGCGCCATGTAATCCGGGGTCCCGCAGATCGTTCGACCGTCCTCCGCGTCGCGCTCGCGATAATCGGTGACGAGCCCGAAGTCGAGGACGGTGACCCGCCCGTCCGCCGCGCACAACACGTTGCCCGGCTTGACGTCGCGGTGGACCTTGCCGGCGTCGTGCAGCGCCTTGAGCCCCGCGGCCAGCTGGGCCAGCGCGGCCCGCAGCTTCGCCTCGTCGAACCCGTCGGTGTCCGCCGCGAACTGCTGGACCGGCGCAGGGATCGGCACGAGCGCCGCGAGGTCGGCCGCCGACACCGTGTCGCTCATGCGCGTGGCCGCGTGCGCGTCGATCGCCCGGCGCCGCCCGGTCGGCCGCGCGTGGCCGACGAAGTCGACGCCCTCGACGTACTCCATGGTGAAGAACCACTGCTCGTCGGCGAAGATCAGCTCGCCGAGCTCGACCAGGTTCGGGTGCGACAGATCCGCCAGCGACCTGAACTCGTTTTTAAAGCGGTACAGCGCCTGCGCGTCGAGGTTCGGCAGCGTCTTCAGCGCGACCTCCCGCGCCCGCTCGCGATCGCGGGCCAGGTACACCACGCCCATCCCGCCGGCCCCGAGCTCGCGCACCACCTCGAACCGGTCGGTGCCGGCGAACACCACCGCCTCGACGTCCTCCGCGTCGCCGACCTGCGTCTCCGACGTGTGCAGCTCCGTCGTCACCGGGGGTCGATGCTACCACCCGCGCACGCGCCCCACGCCGTGCACGCCGCGCCTCGTGACACCGATCTCGCGCGCGGCGCGGATGCTGACGTCTGGACAGCCGCGCCCTCACCGCTCGTCGTCGCCGCGGCGCTTCACCGCCGTGAGCAGCAGCTCGTGCTTGCCGGTCACGTACACCGTGCGCCCGTGTTGCTGCATGTACTTGCGATAAAACGCGACGTCCTTGACGAGCAGCCCGAGCTCCGGCTGCCGGAAGTTGCGCATGCGGGCCCCGTGGACCACCTCGCCGCCGAGGTAGCGGCAGTTCGGCAGCCCGAGCACCAGCGCGCCGTCGGCCGCGAGGCACCGCTGCACGATGGTCCGCAGCAGCGTGCGATCGTCGAGCCCCGAGCTCTGCAGCGTGTCGACCGCGACGACCAGGTCGAACAGCCCGAGCTCCAACAACGCGAGATCCGCGAGGTCCGCCGCGACGAACCGGGCCGCCGGCAGACGCGTGCGCGCCAGCTCCAGCGCGCTGCGGCAGTGGTCCACGCCGACCAGCCCCTCGCCGCCCGCGAGCCCCGGCTCGTGCGCCGCGAGGTGGACCAGCACGTCGCCGCGGTTGCACCCGAGCTCGAGCACCCGCGCCCCGGGCCGCAGGTCGACCCGCGCCAGCGCGTCGTGGAGGTCGATCACGAAGTCGGGGTCCTCGAGCTTCGACACGCGCGCGAAGCCCCCGCCGGTCCCATACTTCTCGGTCCGATCGTCCGGCGCCGCGTCCTCGCCGTCGTCGATCAGCCGCTCGAAGGTCAACCGGATCCGCGGCGCCGTCACCACCCTCGGCGTGCACAGCCGCAGCCCGAGCCGCGCCGCGAGGTCGACCCACACGCGCAGCGACCGGTGGCGCCACACCTCGCCGCCGATCTCGACGCGCTCCCCCGCGTGCCGCCCGCGCCCGCGGTCCGGGTCCAGCACCTCGAGTCGCACGACGTCGTCGCTCGCGAGCCGCCGCTGCACGAACTCGACGATGTCCGTCAGCGGCTCGTCGCGGAACACCGCGGGCTCGTCGGTCGGGTCGCCGAGCATCAGCCGACCGGGCAGAAGGTGATGTCGAGGCGGTCGGCCTTGCAGGCGCGAGAGCCGCTCTGGCTGATGTTCGACGGGTCATCGTCGTAGGGGAACGCGTGGATGCCGGGGCAGGTGTCGTGGACCCACTTCGCGTACGTGTTGAACGGCGCGGTCTGATAGTAGGCCGCGCTGTCACTGGAATCGGGGTCGGTGACCATGCCGCGGTTGAGCGCGGCGCACCACTTGTTGCCCTCCAGGTGGCAGTCGGGGCCGGCGGGCGTGCAGTTGGGCGGCTGGCTGTCGAAGTAACCGGAGCACGCGTAGACGTTGGGGGTCGAGTCGCCGAGCGTGCCGGCGACGCCGCAGGTCTCGGGGTTCTTGTCGACGCACTCGGCGATCCGGTCGTCGAGCGCGTGACAGTACGGGAGGTCCTTGTGGGCCGGGTCGGCGCAGTAGACGCTGGCGGACAGGCAACGATCGTCGCTGCGCAGCTCGTCCGGGCAGCCCTTCAGCAGCTCTTCGCGCGCGACATAACAGCCGATCGTGGGTTCGAAGTCCGGGGTGGTCGAACACTCCGGCCCGACGGCGACCATCTCCACGGGCAGGCCGACGTAGTCGACGTACGTGATGCTGTAGTTCATCGAGCCGTCCAGGACGGTGACCTCGACCTTGTCGTGGGCCTCGGGGTTGGCGTCCGGCTCGAGCCAGTACGCGTTGACCCGCCCCGCGGGCCACTCGGCGGGCACGGCGAACTGCTGCGACGCGCCGGCGGCGAGGATGACGTTGTCGGGCCCCAGCACCACCTCGCTGTTGGCGGCGTGGATCCACAGCGGACCCAGGCAGCCGTTGATGACGTTGAAGCACGGCGCGGTGACACACTCGAGGCCCTGTGGGGAGCCGCTGGTCGTGTCGGACGTCGTGGTCGCGTCCGGCGCGGTGGTCGTGTCGCCCGCCGTCGTCGACGGCGGCGGCGCGTCCTCGGTGCCGCTGCTCGTCGACGCGGCGGATGTCGACGATCCGGCGGTCGTGCCGACGCCGTTGTCGACGAAGCAGCCGGACACGGCGAGCAAGGCGGTGAGGCGAATCCGCGGGGCGAGCATCGCGCGTAGCCTACCCGCCTCTCGTCTGCCCGTCGCGTCCTCGACATCGACGATGCGATCGCCCGCACGTCCGACCGCCGCCCCGGGGTGACAGACGGTGATGGACACGTCCCCGCCCCGATGGGACAGCCGCCCGCCCCCAGATCGAGTCCACCATGCAGGCCCACGTGCTCGCGCGGCGCCTGTCCCGAGAGACAGGCGCCGATGGCTTCATCATACGGGCGGCGCGCAGCGGGCGACCAGCGCCGCGATCGCCTCGGCGCGCGGCAGGACCCGCTGTTCGCCGCGCTCGCGCAGCGCCAGGGTGCCGGCCTGCGCCTCGCGATCGCCGACCAGCGCGAGGCACGGCACCGCGTCCGCGTGGGCCAGCGCGACCCGCCGCGCCAGCGTCTCCGCGGGCCCGGCCAGCTCGGCGCGCAGCCCCGCCGCGCGCAGCTCGGCGAGCGCCTGCTCGGCCGGACCGAGCTGCGCCGCCGTGATCGGCGCGACGCGGACCTGGACCGGCGCGAGCCAGGGTGGCAGCCCGCCTTCCTGCTCGAGCAGCAGCGCGAGGAACCGCTCGACGCTGCCGTACAGCGCGCGGTGCAGCATCACCGGGGACCGCCGCTGCCCGTCGCTGTCGACGTACTGCAGGTCAAACCGCCGGGGCAGCACCAGGTCGAGCTGGATCGTGCCGCACTGCCACGCCCGGCCTTGCCGGTCGCGCAGGCTGAACTCGATCTTCGGCCCGTAGAACGCCCCCTCGCCCGGCTGCAGCCGCGGTGCGAGCCCGGCCGCCGCGGCCGCCTGCGCGAGCATCGACTCGGAACGGTCCCACGTCGCGTCGTCGCCGGCGCGCACCGGCGGCCTCGTCGACAGCGCCACGCCGAACTCGGCGAACCCGAGCCCCGCGTAGAACGCCGCGATGCCGCGGCAGAACCGCTCGATCTCCGCCTGCGCCTGGTCCTCGGCGCAGAAGATGTGGCCGTCGTCCTGCGTGAACTGCCGCAGGCGAAACAGCCCGTGCAGCGTCCCGCCCGGCTCGTCGCGGTGGCACAACCCGAGCTCGCACAGCCGCAGCGGCAGGTCGCGGTACGACAGGCTGCTGCGCGCCGCGATCTGGATGTGACACGGGCAGCTCACCGGCTTGAGCGCGGCGCACACTCCGTCCTCCACGACCGTGAACATGTGCTCGCGGAAGTGCAACCAGTGGCCGCTGGCCTCCCAGATCGGCTGGCGGAGCAGTTGCGGCGTGCGGACCTCGCGGTAGCCCTCGGCGGCGGTGCGCCGGCGGGCCGCGTCCTCGAGCGCCCGGAGCAGCACGAGCCCCTTCGGGTGCCAGAACACCATCCCGGGCGCTTCGTCTTGCAGGTGAAACAGGCCGAGGCGCGGGCCTGCGGCGCGATGATCGTCGTGGTCGAGCATGATGACGGACTCCAGTTGGAAAGCCCGGCCGACGAGACGACGCCCCACACGCGCGATGCCCCGCCGACGCGGGCGGGGCTGACAGAGGCGTGGCTATTCTCAGCGAACGCGCACGCGACCGACCCCACCCTCGCGGGTAGTGGTGGTGGTCGCGGTGGTGCTTCGCCGAGCCATGGATCGAGGAGTACGCGCCGCCCCGCGGACGGTCAAGCGTCGACCACGTGCGCTACGTCCGTGTATGCTGCGCGCCGACCATGGGCACCTGGGATCACGGGCTCCTCGACAACGACACCGCGCCCGACGGCCTCGGCGACCTCGTGCAATCCCTCCTCACGGACGTCGAGCAGATCGGCGCGGCCAGGCCGACGCTCGCGACCACCGCGAAGCTGATCACCGCGATCGGCCTGCTGCTGCAGCTCTCGGCCTACTCGTTCGAGGCGCAGGGCCCCGCGCGAACCATCACGGCCGCGGTGAAGTCCACCGGCCCTCACGCGCGAGCCAGGCCCGGACCTCCGCGAGCGCGGTGAGCCGCGTCGCTCCAAGCGCCGCTGCGCCGCTTCAGCGCGGGTACGTGGCGCCCTGGGCGCGCTCGAGGTGCGTCGATCTGCGACTGGCGCGGGCCGACCTGCGAACGACGCGCGCCCCGGGTCAGGCGCCGACGTAGGCCGCGAGGTGCTTGCCCGTGAGCGTCGAGCGAGCGGCCACGAGATCGGCGGGTGTGCCCTCGAAGACGACCCGGCCGCCCTCGTGGCCGGCGCCGGGGCCGAGGTCGATGATCCAGTCGGCGTGGACCATGACCGCCTGGTGGTGCTCGATGACGATGACCGACTTGCCGGACTCGACCAGCCGGTCGAGCAGGCCGAGCAGCTGCGCGACGTCGGCGAGGTGGAGGCCGGTCGTCGGCTCGTCGAGCACGTAGACGCCGCCCTTCTCGGCCATGTGGGTGGCCAGCTTGAGCCGCTGCCGCTCGCCGCCGGACAGCGTGGTCAGCGGCTGGCCGAGGCTGATGTAGCCGAGCCCGACGTCGGCGAGCCGCTCGAGGATCGCGTGCGCGGCCGGGGTCTTCGCCTCGCCGGTCGCGAAGAACTCCTTCGCCGCGGTCACCGACATCGCGAGCACCTCGCTGATGTCGCGGCCGCCGAGGTGGTACTCCAGCACCGACGCGGCGAACCGCTTGCCCTCGCACACCTCGCAGGTGGTCGCGACGCTGGCCATCATCGCCAGGTCGGTGAAGATGACGCCGGCGCCGTTGCAGTTGGGGCAGGCGCCCTCGGAGTTGGCGCTAAACAGCGCCGGCTTGACGCCGTTGGTCCTGGCGAACGCCTTGCGGATCGGCTCGAGCAGGTCGGTGTAGGTCGCCGGGTTGCTGCGGCGCGACCCGTGGATCGCGCCCTGGTCGATCGACACCACGCCCTCGCCGGCGGGGATCGACCCGTGCACGAGCGAGCTCTTGCCGGAGCCCGCCACGCCGGTGACGACGACGAGCACGCCGAGCGGGACGTCGACGTCGACCTTCTTGAGGTTGTGGGCGGTGGCGCCGCGGATCTTCAGCTTGCCGTTCGGCCTTCGCACCGTCTTCTTGACAGCGGCGCGGTCGTCGAAGTGGCGGCCGGTGATCGTGCCGCTGGTCCGTAGCCCGTCGACGGTGCCCTCGAAGCAGAGGGTGCCGCCCGCCGCGCCGGCGCCGGGTCCGAGGTCGACGACGTGGTCGGCGATCGCGATCGTCTCCGGCTTGTGCTCCACGACGAGCACGGTGTTGCCCTTGTCGCGCAGCCGCAGCAGCAGGCGGTTCATCCGCTGGATGTCGTGGGGGTGCAGGCCGGCGGTCGGCTCGTCGAACACGTAGGTGACGTCGGTGAGCGAGGAGCCGAGGTGGCGGATCATCCTGGTGCGCTGGGCCTCGCCGCCCGACAGCGTGCCCGACGGGCGGTCGAGCGAGAGGTAGCCGAGGCCGATCTCCACGAACGAGTCGAGGGTCTGCTGCAGCTTCGTCAGCAGCGGCGCCACGGACGGCTCGCCCAGGCCGCGGACCCACCCGGCGAGGTCGCTGATCTGCATCGCGCAGGCGTCGGCGATGTTGATCTTCTTGATCTTCGACGAGCGGGCCGCCTCGGACAGACGGGTGCCGCCGCACTCGGGGCAGGTCGTGAACGTCACGGCCCGGTCGACGAACGCGCGGATGTGCGGCTGCAACGAGTCGACGTCCTTGGACAGGAACGACTTCTGGATCTGCGGGATCAGCCCCGAGTAGGTCAGGTTGATGCCCTCGACCTTGATCTTGGTCGGCTCCTTGTGGAGCAGGTCGTGCAGCTCCTTCTTGGTGAACTTGCGGATCGGCTTGTCCGGGTCGAAGAAGCCGCAGCCGCGGAAGATGCGGCCGTACCAGCCCTCCATGCTGTACCCGGGGATGGTGAGCGCGCCCTCGCTCAGCGACTTGTCGGCGTCGTACAGGGCGGTCAGGTCGATGTCCGTGACGGCGCCGCGGCCCTCGCAGCGCGGGCACATGCCGCCGGTGACGCTGAAGCTGCGCTTCTCCTTGACGGTCTGGCCGCCGCGCTCGATGGAGACCGCGCCCGCGCCGCTGATCGAGGCGACGTTGAACGAGTACGCCTGCGGCGAGCCGATGTGCGGCTTGCCGAGCCGACTGAACAGGATGCGCAGCATCGCGTTGGCGTCGGTGGCGGTGCCGACCGTCGAGCGCGCGTTGGCCCCCATGCGCTCCTGGTCGATGATGATCGCGGTCGTCAGCCCGTCGAGCACGTCGACGTCCGGCCGCGCCAGCGTCGGCATGAAGCCCTGCACGAAGGCGCTGTAGGTCTCGTTGATCATCCGCTGCGACTCCGCGGCGATCGTGCTGAACACCAGCGAGCTCTTGCCCGAGCCGGACACCCCGGTGAACACCGTCAGTCGGCGCTTCGGGATCTCGACGCTGATGTTCTTCAGGTTGTTCTCGCGCGCGCCCTGCACGCGGATCTTCTCGTGGGTGTCGGCGATGTGCATCGGTCTCTCCGGCGGTCGGGTCACGCCTGCGGTCGGCGGGCGGCCGGGCGCTGCTCCTGGATGCGGATCAGGTTGGCTGCGGGATCCCGGATGGCGCAGTCGCGGACGCCGTACGGCTGGTCGATCGGCTCCTGGACCACCTCGGCGCCGCTGGCCTGCAGCTTCGCGAAGGTGCCGTCGAGGTCGGTGGTCGCCAGGACGATGACCGCGTAGGTGCCCTTGGCCATCATCTCGACGATGGCGCGGCGCTCGTCGTCGGTGACGCCGGGGCCGGAGGCCGGCGGGTGCAGCACGATCGACGTGCCGGGCTGACCGACCGGGCCGACCGTGATCCACCGCATCCCCTTGTAACCGACGTCGTTGCGGACCTCGAAGCCGAGGGTGTCGCGGTAGAAGGCCAGGGAGGCGTCGGGGTCGGTGTGCGGGAGGAAGCTCGCGTGAATGCTGATGTTCATGGCGCGGACTATAGGTGCTGCTCGGGATCCGGCGCTTCTCGATTCCTGACCGGCCGGGTCACCTGCTTCGCGACGCAGGACGGCAGACCCGCCGCCTGGTCCGCCGCGTCGCGGCGGTACACGCTGGGCGGCACCCCGACCAGCTCGGTGAAGCGCGTGCTGAAGGTGCCCAGCGACGAGCAGCCGACCTCGAAGCAGACGTCGGTGACGCTGCGGTCGCCGCGGCGCAGCAGGGCCATCGCCCGCTCGATGCGCCGCGTCATCAGATAGGAGTACGGCGGCTCCCCGTAGGCGAGCTTGAACTGGCGGCTGAGGTGCCCCGCCGACATGTCCACGCCGCGGGCGAGCGCCTCGACGTCGAGCGGCTGCGCGTACTCCCGATCGATCCGGTCGCGGACCCGGCGAAGCTTCGCCAGGTCGCTCAGGTGCTGCGCTGCGGCGGTTCTGGTCACCTGCGCGATATCGTGCCAGGTCGCGCCGACGTTGTCCAGCGACCGACCCTTCGCCGCGCTCGCTGGTTCACCGCGCGTCGCGGCCGAGCCAGGCCGCGACGGCTCACTGCGGGACGACCAGCGAGAGCGCGTAGCCGGTCATGTCGCTATACGTGTACGGCGTGACCAGGCCGCCGACCACCGTGTACTTGGTGGGATCGGTGGGGTCGATCTTGTAGGCCTTGTTGGCCGCGCTGTCGACCAGCCACAGGTACCCGTCGACGTCGATGCTCATGCCGACCGGGTTCTTGAGCTCCGTGATCGTCTCGGGGCCCCAGGACTGGACGGCCACCGGGTTCATCGACGGGTCGACGCGGATGAGCCGCGGGTTCGGGCCGATGTCGACCTGATGGTTGCCGAGGGCCATCCACACGGCGCCGCCCTTCTCGACGACCAGGCCGCGCAGCAGGTTGTCGCCGGGCGGCAGGGCGGCGTTCACGGCGGCGGTGTGGTCGGCCCACATCGACGTCATCGGGTCGAAGACGACGAGCTGATCCGGGTAGCCCGTCATCCAGATCCGCCCGTCGCCCGCGATGTTGATCCCGTAGGGGTACAGCGCCAGCGGCGGCGCGTACTTGGTGACGCACTGGTCCTGGTTCGGGTCGCAGTTGAAGGCGATGTTGTAGAGCGCGTTGGCCGGGTTGTTCGGGCCGGTCCGCCCGGCGACCCACAGGTCGTTGACCTCGTCGACGACGCCGCCGTACGGCCCGTAGATGTCGTTGAAGCACTCGAAGCCGAGGTCGTAGGTGTAGATCAGGGCGCCGTCGCTGCCGTCGCGCAGCTGGATCGCCGGCTTGCCCTGCTCGTCGCACCACCCGACCCACACCTTCGAGTCGTCGCCGTTGCACTCGCTCGGGATGGTCCACTGGGCGACGCGCGGCCCCGGCTGCTCGCCGACCGCCGGCGCCGGGAACGACGACTTCAGCTCGACGGCCCACGCCAGGCACTCGTCCTGCCCGTACGGCAGCGGCGCCGCGGACGTCGAGGTCTCAATCGTGCCGTTGCCGTTGTTGTCGATGCAGCGATCCTCGCGGGCGTAGAACTTGACCAGCCAGCCCTGGCGATCGGCGACGACGACGTCGCCGAGCACCGACACCGATGTCCGCGACGGACCGCCGATCTTGTTGCCGGTCGGCGCGGCGTTGGTGGCGTAGCGGCCGAGCTCGTCCCCCGTCTTCGTGTCGATCTTCGAGATCGTCGACTGCGCCGAATTGGCGATCCAGATGTACGAGAAGTCGAGGCTTTCGAAGCCGCCGCAGCCCATCTCGCCGGTGCTGGTGTCGCCCGTGCCCGTGTCGCCCGTGCCCGTGTCGCCCGTACTCGTGTCGCCCGTGCCGGGGCCGGTGGTCGGCGTCGGGCCCGTCGAGGTGCCGGTGGTCGCGGAGGTGATGCCCTCCGTCGTCCCGCCGCTGCTCGTGCCCGTGCCCGTCGCGGTGCCGGTCCCGCCGGTGGTCGGGACGGATGTGCCCTCGCTCGTCGGGGTCGGCTCCGTGGTCGCGGCGCCGGTCGTGCCGGTCGTGCCGGTCGTGCCGGTCTGGCTGGTCGACGACGAGTCTCCGCACGCGACGGCGAAGACCGCCATGAGCACGAGCCCGCGCCGCGCGACATCAAATCCTGGGTCCTGATTGTTCATCCCGATTCCTCCCCACCGACGGGCCTGCCGTGCGCGGACGCCCCCGACCGCGCACCATCGAGCGGCCTGGACGTGTCGTCC
>Ga0075158_10003348_pt1 | contig 11318 bp, 6 predicted proteins | sample JI91814BDNA_FD_70968 | JGI IMG/M metagenome (GOLD analysis project Ga0075158, IMG submission 70968) | Wastewater effluent complex algal communities from Wisconsin, to seasonally profile nutrient transformation and Carbon sequestration -... | ecosystem: Engineered > WWTP > Effluent > Algae... | reverse complement strand
CGCTCTTGCCGGCACCCGTAGTTCCCCCCACCAGGGCGTGCGGCCCTTGGGTGCGCAAGTCCAGCGCGAACTTCTCCGACCCGGTATGCCCGACCAACGCCCGCAAGCCGGCAGGGCGGTCCACGGCCAGCGCGGGCGTTCCGTCGCGCACTGTTAGCGAGCCGTTCTCGCGCCAGCCGGCCAGCACCGCTTCCGGATCGTCGGGAGAGGCGTCGTCGTAAAGAGCGACGAGAGGGACCGACCGTGGCACATCGCTATCGTCGTCGGTGGGTGCCCCGCTGTCGGTCACCGGCGCAAGTTGTCGAGCCACTTGCGCCGCCGTGGCCAGGTCCAGACCCTCGCAATGCAAGGGGTTCAGCGTCTTCTCGGTGCGGACCATGCCCGCGACCGGGTTCGTCGAACCGATGTCCACGAACGTCCGGCAGGCACCCGGAATCACGTGTCTGCTGGTGGCGACCCACACCACAAAAACACCGAAATCCGGACCGCGTTCGGCCACGCGGGTCAACCGGCCGCGATCCACCAGCGACTCATCAACGATGACCACGACGGCCGGCAAGGGAGATTGCGGACGGTCCTCGTCCTTGACCAGGGGGCCCCTCGCCGCCGCCGTCGCTCCGGACGCTTGCCGACGCACGTCGATCACGTCCTCGATCTGACCCAAGAGGCTCGTCCCGCTGATGGCGTCGGCCACCAGGTGTTGGCTGACGGGTGAGTGCGGCGAGGCCACATGGGGCAGCCACTCGAGCCACGACCAGCGCTGCCTGCCCGCGCTCGACGTCAGAACGCACAGCACGACCTCGGCCGGCGAATGCAGGATGGCGATCTGCGCGACGAGGGCGCGGGCGACATCGTCCACCGGCCCCCGGTCACCGCTGAGGCCGATTCCGCCGACCGAGCGCAGGTCGGCAACCACGGGGGCGTCACGTAGCGTCAGCAACGACTGGTGGGCCGCGACGACCTTGTCCACACACTCCGGGACACCGACGCGTTTCGGCCGCTCCACAATGCACTTCGGCTCGACTGCGCCGATGCCGAGTCGGGTCTGGAGGAACTCCGGGTGTTCGGGACGGCGGGACCACATCACCGGGCTCAGGCTCGCTGCGGCCTGCACGCACTGGGCCACTGATGGGTGCATGTTCAGCAGCTGTTCGCGTTCTCGATCATGCGCGTGGCGCACCTCGGTCGTCACCCGCTCAAGATCCTTTTCGAAGGTCGCGAGGTCGAGCCTGAGCTGGCGCCGCGAGTCGACCTTCTGGCCGAAGAAGCTTCCCGCCATCATCACCGGGCTCATCATGATGAAGAGCACGGCCTGCGGTGTTCGGTTGAAGGCGAACATGACCGTCCCCATCAGCAGGGGCGCCATCATCGCCACCCAGGGGAAGAAGCTCGCTCGGGGCGCCCGCGGCGCATCCGGCAATGCCATGGACTCAGACCTGGGACGTTCCAGGACCCGCGGCGGACGGACGAAGGCCACATCGCTGGTTGCCTCACCCTGCACGGACGTCTGCAGTTGGGACACGGTGAACGTCGTCGCCCCGACGGTGACCAAGTCCCCATTGCCCAGCGTGGCCCGCGCGACGCGGACCCCCCCGATCACGACACCATTGGCCGAGTTTGTGTCGACGATGTCCACTCGATCTCCGACGTTGATTCGTGCGTGGCGCTTCGAGACAAGCGGGTCGTTGACGCGAACATCGCAATCGTGAGAACGACCGAGGTCGCTCGAGCCGATGGGCAGTTGCACCTCGAGCCCGGAGTTCGGCCCGGTCACGACGCGCAGCAGCGCGCCCACGCTGCCCCGATCCGCCTTGCCGGCTGCCGCGGCATGAGCCAGTTCGACGGTTGCCCCGGAGCGGAGCCCGGCCTCCAGGACCGGCGTCGCCGGCGCCAGGGTCACCCCCTCGCCGCGCGATCCGAGCAAGCGCAAGGTCAGGTCCCGTCGTCCCGGATCGGCCCTGCCGTCCTCACCCGCCGCGAGCGCCGCCGCCATATCCCCGGCCGTCGCCGTCCCGTCCGCCACGATTTGCACATTGGCGCGGCTGCCGTCAGGACGCCGCAAGGTGAGCCGGATTCTCATTCGTCGTCTCCCGGGTCCTCGATCGGGTGGCCTTGAGCGGCGCGGGCCAGGACGGTGGCGTTCTTGCGTGCCTCACGATCGAGGAGGGGCAAGTCGGAGCGCGTGACGAGGAGGGTAGAAACGGCATACTCGACGAGTTGTAGGCGCCTATTGCTTGCCTCGGCACCGGGGCTACCGTGCAGGCCGCGCACCCCGGCGCGAGTCAGCTTGTCGCAGACATTGTCCAGCTTGCGGTTGAACCGCGTCTGCGCCCAGCCGAGACGACGCGCGGCATCCACCGCAGCAGGTACTTCGGCCGCTCCCGATCCGGCGCGCCGCAGGAGTGGCTCGGCAAGGGCGAGGATGGCCAACAGCTGAGTCTCGGTGAACGTGGTCGGCGAGATGGTGGTGTCGCCCGTCGTGACCACGCGGTGTTGCTGGGTCTCATAGGTCGCCACGTCCGTGGTCAGGATGACCTCGTACGCCGTGGCACCCGCTGTGAAGGTCAGCAGCGTGCTCGGGAAGACGAGCGGTAACCGCGCCCCCGCGGCGAGCGATGTCCGCATCAGCCCCTGCCCATCGGTGAGGAAGGCCGCGATCCGTGATCCCACATTGCGCACCCACCACAGACCGTCCACCAGGCTGAACTCGATGAAATGCCGGTGGAGATACGGATTGTCGTCGATCACGAGGTCACCCTCCCGGCCGATGACAAAGCTGGTCGAGCCGTCGAGTTGATGCACCTCGCCCGCGAAATCGACTGTCAGGGAATATGTTTCGTCAGTCATCAGACGCACTCCTTAATGGGATCGGACTTGGATCCGGTCTGTCGGACAAGCTGGACCGACACACACGTGCGCCCCTTGACGGCGGGCACCGTCACCCGCGTCTCGCTCGTCTGAACCAGCGTCAACTCGGTCGACGGATCCAGGACGCCGTAGAGATAGACATCCCCCGGTAGCGGCGCGGGATTCGACCACTTCGCCGTGACCTTGCTGCCCGACTTGGCCAGCGTCAACCCGACCAGGGGCGGGACGACATCGCCGATCGGATCCACAGGGGCGGCAGTCGTATTGGTCGTCTGCCCGGCAGTTGTTCCTGAGTCCCCTTGCGAGAGAATGAGGTACGCACTGACTCCGCCGACTGCAAACAGGGCCGCGACAGCGGCAGCAATGACGCCGACCCGAGAACCACCGGCCGGGGGGGGCTCGACAGGCGGGTCGGGCGGTCGCGCCACCCGAGCATCTCCGGTCCGGTCGGCCCGCTGGGTGTCGCCCTCGATGAGCCCGGGCACCGGTAGGGCGGGTAGTTGCGTCACTCGCGTCGGCGAGCCCGAACCGAAAGCATCGATGACACCGGGCTGTAGTCGGCGATCACCACCCACGTGCGTGGAACTCTCGGTGACGGCGTGAGGTGCGCCGCGATCGAGAGTCGATGCGACCGGCTGCGAGGTGGGCGTCGCACCTGGCGACGTATGCCGATTGGTCTCGACCGGCTGGCTCGTCCCGCTCGGGTCGACGGGCGTGTATCCGGAAACCAGGGTTCCGCTTCGCTCGCCCGAGTCCGCCTCTATCTCCTCATCGTCGGAGAGGACCTCCAAGGGCGTGGGGCGAATGTGCATCTCGTTCTGAACGGCGTTGAGCGCGAATGCGAATTCGGCAGCACTCTGATAGCGCTGGTCGGGATCCTTCGCCATCGCGATGGCCAACACGCGCTCCAGGGATTCGGGGACGCCGACGACCCGGGTGGGCGGCACGGGCGCGGTCATGACGCGGCGAACGAGAGCCAGATTGTCGTTCGGGCCATCCGCGAGAATGAAGGGGCTGCGCCCTACCACCATGGTCCACAAGGTCGCCGCCAGCGAATAGACATCGCCGGCCCGGGTCATCGCCCCACCGGATATCTGCTCTGGCGGCGCCCACTGCGTCGAGAAGGCGTCCGGACCCTCGCTCTGCCCGGTCAGCGAGCCTGAGATCCCGAAGTCTGTCAACGCGGGTTTGCCGCCTTGGGTGAACAGGATGTTCGCCGGTTTAATGTCCCGATGCAGGATGCCCATCCGGTGGGCCGTCTCCACGGCACCCGCGACCGCAATCGCGATCTCCAGGGCCCGATCCAAGGCGTAAGGCCGGGCAACCAGATCGAGTGAAACGTCGCCCCGGTTGCAGTACTCCATGATGAGGTAGGGCGCACCGCCGGCGGCGACCCCGGCGTCGTAGATGGTGACGATGCTGGAATGGTTCGACAACCGGGCCATTGCCTGCGCCTCCGCTTCGAAGGTCGCTTGCTTGCCTCCAACATCACGCAGGAGCACCTTGACCGCCACATTGCGCTGGTGCTTGGAATAGATGAAGACATCGGCGAATCCGCCGCCCTTGAGAAACCGGACGAAGTCATATCCCTCAATGTGCGGCGGCTCGGATTGTTGCCGCCTCATGGCATTTCCTCGAAGACCACCGATGCGCCGTGCCCCAGGTCGAGAATGTCCCCGTTGTAGATCGGGATCGGCTCGGTCAGCTTGCTGGGTTGCTCGCCCCGGCGCCGCAGGAAGGTGCCGTTCAGCGAACCGAGATCGCGCGCGAACACCGTCCACCCGTCCACCCGGATCTCCAGATGGTTGCTCGATACGTGCGGATAGCCCGGTATGACGAGCAGTTGCGGCAGGTCCGCGCCGTGCCCTCGTGCACCACTGGGTTTGCGGCCTACCAGGACGATCCCGATCAACTCGCAGGTCGCGCCCGTCGACGCGCGCATCCGGCCGACGACGGGCTGCGCGACTCGCCGGCCGACATCAGGCGGGATGGCCTCCCGGCAGATGCGGCACGCCGTGCTCTGAGGTGGGTTCGGGTGAGCACGGCTGCAGAAGACAGCAGGGACAGCTCTCGGGTCCGGGGCGACGGATGCCCCGCCGCCTGGTCCCGGGTGCCCGACCGCCCGTCGATCGCCGATGCCCGGGACCAGGCCTTCCAGATCCAGGCGGCCGATGGTCTCGCCGTCGTGGTCGCCGTGCCTGGCGGGCTGCTGCCAGGGCCCGGCGCCGCCGACGCCGGGTCCGACCGGCACACCGGAGATCAGTCCGTCGGCGTTGCGCCACCATGGATCGGCACCTGGGCCCGTCCCCGGGGTCGGACCCGCGGTTGCGGGGGTACCGGGCGACGGCGCGCCAGGGCCGGAGGGACGATTGGGCACGCCTGCGGACGCGTGTTCCTCGCCCGCGTTTCGGACCGCGGCCTCCTCCACCGATCGCGCGATGGTCGCGTCCCACAGATCGTCGAAGGCTCCGGGGATCGGCCCGTCCACATCCAGTTCGCCGGGGAGGAGGGTGACCAGGTCGTCCTCCGGCAGTCGAGTGACATCGAGATCGTTCGGCACGGCGGTGACCCCGAGGTCCTCGTTGCCCGGGAACCCCACGACCAGTCCCTCGTCCTCGAGGGCTCGGCCCACCGGCTCGGAGGTCTCCGGCGACTCGACCAAGTCGTCGCGCGCTCCTTCGGCGTCCTGCCCGGTTCGAAGACCGCTCGTGAGCCGGCTGGCGGGCACGACACCGTTCGCCAGCCGACGAGCGACGCCCTCCGCATCGGCAGGACCCGAGAGCATGAACGCCACCGTGCCCGGGACCAGCCGCTCGGACCAGGTCACCGCTTCGCCACCGCTGATGTCGAGTGGCTCACCGGCAGCGTCCGTCGCGTGGACGCGGAAATCTCCACGGACGGCGAAGTGCACCCCATCGGACAATCGAAGGCCGATCGCAAAGCCGGGGATCGCCAACAGACCACCGCAGGCGGCGCTCAACCCCTCGAGGAATCCCGCTAGATCACTGCCGTCGGACATGACCGACCACAGCTGTTCGGCAACCGACAACTCCAGATCGCCATCGACCAGCGCCAACCCATCAGGCCAGACCAGGCCGTGGTCCTCACCGGCAATCCATGTCACCTCGACCGGCGTCATTCGGACTCCGCCAAGGGTTCGGGTACACGCATCGTCCTGGGGAGGGTCGGCCCGTCGAGATCCATGACGTCATCCGGGTCGGCGGCGGGGGTAGACTCTCGGGGCGCAGCGACGACCTCGATCGCGTCGACCACGATGGCGGTGACATTGTCCCGGCCCCCCGCCTCGATCGCCGCGGCCACAAGACTCCGCGCCGCGGCCACCGGTTCCGGGACGGACAGCAAGGTGGCGGCTATCAGCTGGTCGGTCAGCTCGCCGTGCAGGCCGTCGCTGCAGATCAGTATCCGGTCCCCGGGCGCCGCCACGAGGAGCCACTGGTCGACGGCCGGCCGAGTCGACATCCCGGCGCCGAGAGCCCGCGTGATGACATTACGTTCGCCGTGGCTACGGGCCTCAACCGCATCGATTGCGCCGTGATCGAGCAGTTGCTGCACGAGGGAGTGGTCGATCGTCACCTGCTCGAGTTCCCCGTCGGAGAGCCGATAGGTGCGCGAATCCCCGATATTGAAGACCAGCCAGCAGGGCGTCCCATTCTGCTCCGCCATACCGACACCGGTGACTGTGGAGCCGGGTGCCGAGCGGGCCGAGGCCGGTAGGGCGGCCACCTCGCGGGCCGCTCGCGCGACAGCCTCATCAAGACCGGCGGGTGTCACCCACGTTCCCGCGATGCTGTCGACAAAGGCCGCCACGACGGCACGAGATGCTGCGGCGCCGCCGACGTGCCCACCCATACCGTCCGCGACCAGAAAGACGGGCGCACTGGCCAGATAGCCGTCCTCGTTCGATTGGCGTCGCCGTCCACGATCGGTCGCAACACCTGCGGCGACCGTGAAGATCATCTCGTGCTGCGTCATATCAGCCGGCAACGACGACGAAGCTGCGATCACCGAACTCCACGCGGCCGCCCGGAGGAACTGGATAACGCTGCCCGACAATGGCTTTCGTCGGCGCACCCCCAGGAACCGTGACGCGCACGCCGTTCATCGAGTTCAGGTCCTCGACCCAGACGCCGGCTCCATCCGGACCGACGGCCAGGTGGGTCTTCGAGATGGAACGAGCGAGATCCGCGACCGGGATCAAGCGCGCCGATTCGAACCCGGGCAGCTGACCGGGGTTCCGCCCCAGGAGAACTGGGGTGTCGATGTCCAGAACCTCGCCATTGTCGACGCGGATGCGGACGGTGGTGAACGAGCGGGCCAGGGTCCGGTCCAGCTCGTTGCCGCCGCCGGCCACCGGGGCGCTCACCGGCTCCTGCGGCGGGCGCATGTCCCGCACGAGAGGTGCCGGCTCGGCGAAAGTGGGCGTCGGTGCCGGTACGCCGAAGTCCAGGGCGTTCGGGAAACTCGGTGCCGCCGGTTGAGCGACGTAACCGACGTCGAACGCCGGCGCCACCGGCGCTCCCGGGAACACTTCGGATGGCGACGGAGAATGGGGGGAGGCCGATGGCGCTGACGTACCCGGGAACCCGCCGGCCGACGGCGGCGCAAAGGGAGAATTGGGCGGTGACGGGGCGAACGGAGTGTTCGACGGCGCCGGGGCCGACGGGCGCGTGGCGGGTTGCCAGCTGTCCAGGGGCGAAACGGGAGCCGGCTGCGGGGCCGAGGGCAACGGCATACCGCCGGAAGCGACGCCTCCCGGGGCGCCAATGGCGGGCGCACCCTGACCGAAGGGCGATGCGGAACCGGGGAAGGCCACCTGCTGAATAGCCGGCGGGGGCATCCGTTCTGGCACGCCCGTCGCGGTCTCGGCGGCCGGTGCGCCAGGCTTGCGGCCTCGCCGGTTGTTGATCACGACCACGCCAGTCGCCCGGTCGAACCAGTTGCGGCCTAGACCTGGGCGGATCGTCGCCACGAGCAGGATGGCGCCTAACCCGAGGGTCAGGCCGATGACCAGACTCTGCAGGAGGTACTTCAGAAAGGTCTTGCCGCCCGACACTCGGCCGGTTTGGACATCGACATTCTGCAGCCCCAGGAGGATCGCCCCGACCCGCGACCCTTTGGCAAAGAGGACGTAGAGGGCGAGCACACAGAAGACGACGTTGACGGCGATCGCTCCCACCAAGCCGATGCTCAGCGCGCCGCCCACCTCATCGCTGCTCGAGGAGCCGCCCACACTGAGCAAGGCAGCGAACAGGGGCACAAATGCGATGAAGCCGATCACCCCGCCGACCACTGCATCCAGGAGATACCCGAGGATGCGCTCGCCGGTCGACGCCGGGGCATAGCCGGCCAGTGCCGGATGGTGGCCGGTGTCGTCGGCGGGAATGCTCGCGGACATGGTCATGACAGCCCTTTCGATTGGCGTTTTGCTCGCAGTGAGGAGATGGAGGTGACGGCCCGGAGCCGTCGCCGGGTGGGCACCGAACGGCGGATGCCGCGAAGAAGTACGTCGACTTCGGACCACATGCGCCGCACGTCGTCCGGTGTCGGTTCGGCCGCGGAGAAGACCAGAGCGTCGACCGCGGTGGCTATGGGCGCGGCGTCGGTGTCCGGGAAGTGCTTACGCAGGGCAACTGCGTGCTCGCTGCGCGTCGCCGACCGCAACGGGGGCGCCCCGAGATCGACCGTCGCGTCACGGAGTTCTTCCCAGCTGCCGCTGACGCGTTCCGCGAGCGTGGGTGCAGTCAGTCGCCGGCGGCGGCGGCGGTGCTTGAGCAGGAGAAGCACGAGCAGCGGGCTGGCCAAGGCCAGGCAGATACCGGCCCCGAGCACGACATACTTCCCGATCCGCGCCCAAAGCGGTGTGCCTTCGTCATCCTGGGGTGGCTTGGCCACGCCCTCGTAGTCGAGGGGCCGATCCGCATCGCTGCGCGGTGGATCGGGCGGATTGAGCACTTGCGGCATCGGCGAGAGCCGTTGCTTCTTGATCTCCTTCTGCGGCTTGCGGTCGTGATCCGGTGTCGGGTCGAAGGCCACCCACGCGTCCGGCTGGAACGCCACCTCCACCCAAACGTGCGCATCCGCGCCCGTCAAGGCCACGGAACCGTCCGCTGCACGGCTCGACGTCGCCCCGGGATAGAACCCCATTACCACTCGGGCCGGGTACCCGAGTTGCCGCGCCATCAGTGCCATCAGGACGGCGTATTGCTCGTCGTCCCCCACGAGCGCGGGTTGCGCGAGCATGGCCCCGATCCGCTCGGCGGTGTGTCCGCTTCGCGAAGCCGCGTCCTCGCCGTTGGCGTAGAAGCCTTCGGTGCGTAGTCGGTCGGCGATCGCCGACAACTGACCGTATGGCGTGCTCGCCTCACCCGCGAGATCGGCGGCCGTTTGCGCCACGGCGTCCGGCACTGCGCGCGGCACGGCCAGTTCGACTGGACGGATCGTTGCGCTGGACAGTTGTGCGTCGGGGGGCCGGGTCGGGAGCACGACCGAGATCTCGTATGCCGTTCCCTCCCCCACGCCCGCCGTGGTCGCCACCGTGCCGGTCGCCGAGTTGTAGTAGAGCCCGTCGGCGCATTGCTTGGCGTCGTCGCCGGTGAACCGGACGGCTCGGACATCGCCACCGCCGGGAAGCCAGATCCCCGCGTACTTCCCTACCCTTACCCCGATGGTGGTCGGCTTCCCCTGCCGCGAACCGACGTCGACACGTGAACCGATGTGCAGATAGCCGGCGGAAGCCGCCTCAACGGCATAGACATCGCCGTCAAAGGTGTCCAGGGTTGCCAGGCGTAGTCGCGCCTCGGCGGGGAGGCCGGTCACGGTCAGCAGGACCTGCTTCTTGAGATCGGTCTCGAGATAGCGGTACTGGGTGAGTGGGCTGGCATACGCGCGCGGATCGAAAGGGGCAATGACATTGTCTCGCAGGACATGTCGATTCGACGTCGCGCCCCATGCGGGAGCGACGACGCTGGCCAAACCAGCGGCCACGGCGATCGTCGCCACCGCGGCAGCGGCGCGGCGCACGGCCGTACCCGAGAAGCCGGCGTCGCCTTCGAGGTACTCCGACGTTATTGCGCGCCGCGCGGCAGATCCTCGCCACGAACCCCACCCCAGTGCCGTCGCCCCGAACAGGACTCCTTGCGCCGGGGCGCCCGATGCGCTCTTGCTTCCCCACAGGATGCCGACCGCGAGCAGCAGGGCACTCGGCACGAGCGCCCAGAGGTAGCGGCGTGCACGCAGGGCGATGCTGCCCGCGCTCGTGGCAAGCACCAGAGCCGACAGGAAGGGCACGACCGCCGGGCCGACGAAGTCGTCGGCCGGCACGCTCACGGTCAGCAGGTCCCGCCAGCCCTGAACGACGAGGAGCAGCAGCCGCCGCAGCGAGCTCAGGGTCGGGATCACCCCAGCGACGCCGAGCGAGGGAAGCGCCAGTGCGGTGCCGAAGCCGAAGTAGGCCAGCGCCGTCACTCCCGCCATGGCCAGCAGACCGAGCCGTCGCCATGCCCCGATCAGCGCGATCGTCAGGCCGGCGAGGAGCCCGCCGAAGGCCGCGCGGTAGCCCAGCGTCGAGTCGTAAACAGAGCCGAATGACCAGGCACCGACGCCGAGCAGGCCGGCCATGGCCATCAAGTCCAGCGCAGCGGCGCGCGAGAGTGCCCGGACCCCGACACGATTGTCGGGTGGCGGTATGGACGGGTCGACGCTCAGCCGAGGACTCGCGATCATCGGATCGATCGCACCGCCCTCGGCAGATCGGCCAGGGTCGGGACGTCGATCACGGTCAGGGTGCTGATCCGGCGGCGCGTGCATTGGCCGTCCGTCACGCATCGGACGGCAAAGGCCGCGACCTGCGCCGGCACCGCCAAATGTGCAGCGCGGAGCACGCGCGGTGTGGGGAGCGACCCGGTGACCAGGGCCGCCATCGATGCGCTGGGCACCAGGGCGACGGCGTCCGCGGCGAGGTCACGCAACGGCTTCGCGCGACGATCCGTGCTCAACGGGGCTAGCTGATCGAGCAGTGCGGCCCCGGTAGCGAAGCGGATTCGGCCACGACCGGCCACCACGCTGACCTGCCGCTCCTCGCGCAGGGCCTGGAGAGCCATGGAACCCACAGACGAGACGGCCACCTCGAACTCATCCGCATCGGCATAGTCGGCCTCGGCCACGGAGAGGATGAGCAGCAGATGGGAGCGCCGGGTCTCCTCGAACTGGCGCACCATCAGCCGACCGACGCGTGCTGTGGTCCGCCAGTGCACCGTGCGCAGATCGTCTCCCTGGACGTAGTCACGCAAGGCGTGGAAGGCCACATCGGACGAGGCCAGGTCGTGCGTTGTCACGCCTTCGATGTCCTTGAGGAAGCCTTTGGTGCTGGCCTCGATCGGCACCGTGGCCGGGTGGACATAGAGCGTATGAGCGCCGGTCCATTCCCGCAT
>Ga0075158_10003347_pt1 | contig 11319 bp, 8 predicted proteins | sample JI91814BDNA_FD_70968 | JGI IMG/M metagenome (GOLD analysis project Ga0075158, IMG submission 70968) | Wastewater effluent complex algal communities from Wisconsin, to seasonally profile nutrient transformation and Carbon sequestration -... | ecosystem: Engineered > WWTP > Effluent > Algae... | reverse complement strand
GGGGTCGGCGGGCGGGAGCCTCGGGTTCATCTCGAACTTCTTCGCGGCCAAGGCGATGACCGGGCCGGCGTACAGCGTGTTCGAGATGGCGGCGTTCGCGATCGCGTCGAGCCTGGTCGGGCTCATCATGGTCATCCCGCTGCGGCAGCTGCTGATCCTGCGCGAGAACCTGCCGTGGCCGGGGTCGAAGGCGGTCGCGGCGGTGATCCGGGCGCTCGTCGAGGAGGGCGACCCGCGCCAGCCGAAGATCCTGCTCGGGGCTTCGCTGGCGCTGATGTTCTGGGTGGTCTGCAACCAGGACGGCGGCTACGGGCTGTTCCCGGTCGAGACGCAGCTCGGCGCGCTGGCGGCGTTCGGCGGGGCGATCGCGTGGTCGCCGTTCGCGATCGGCGGGTCGTACCTGATGGGCATGCGCACGTGCGTCGGCTTCCTGTTCGGCGCGGCGGCGCTGATGGTGATGGCGCCGAGCCTGCCCGAGCCGCACGCGCCGCATCACTACTACTGGCCGGGCCTCGGGTTCCTGGTCGCGTCGGGGGTCGTCAACATCGCGGTCAATTGGCGGGCGTTCGTCGGGGCGTTCGCGTCGATCCTGGCGATCGGGCAGAAGACGGAGGACGACGATCCGGTGATGTCGGGGCGGACCCTGGCGTTCGCCGCGGTCTTCGCGTTCGTCACGGCGGCGGTGGTCCTCAACCTGGTGTTCGGGCTGTCGATCCTGCTGGTGATCGTGCTGATCGCCATCGGCGGCCTGCTGCAGAACATCATCGCCACGCGGGCGGCCGCGATGACGGCGTTCAACCCGGCGCGGGTGATGGGCATCCTGCTGCAGGGCGTCACGTCGGCGTTCGGCGGGCGCACCATCGCCATCAACTTGACGGGCGCGGGGTTCACCGCGGGCTCGGGGGCGCAGGCGGGGCTGCTGACCGGCGACATGGCGTACGGGCGGTGGTTCAAGGTGCCGTCGCGCTACCAGTTCTGGGCGCAGACGCTGACGGTGGTGCCGTGCGCCATCATCTCGGCGCTGGTGTTCGAGCAGCTGCACCGGGCCACGCCGCTGATGCTCGAGGGCGGCCGGCACCCGGCGCCGGTGGCCAAGATGTGGGCCGCGAGCGCCAAGATCTTCGAGGGCTCGGGGGCCCTGCCGGCGGGGGCGTTCAAGGCGCTGCTCATCGGCGCGGCGGTCGGGGCGGTGTATACGCTGATCGAGAAGATCCCCGCGCTGCGCAGGTGGCTGCCGGAGTCGGTCGGCGTCGGGCTCGGGCTGGTGCTGTCGCCGTCGCTGGGCATCTCGTTCTTCCTGGGCGGCGTCGTCATGTGGCTGGTGCTGGGCCGCGGGCTCGGGTGGAAGGAGGTCACGCTGACGACGATCGCGGTCGCGTCGATCGTCGCCGAGGGCCTCGGTGGGGTCCTCAAGCCGGTGTTGACGATGCTCGGCGTCAACCCGCAGGGCTGACCTCGAGTAGACTCCGCCGCCATGCAGAGCAAGGCCACCACCGTCGAGCAGTACCTCGCCGAACTCCCGTCGGACCGCCGCGCGGCGCTCGAACAGGTACGCGCGGTGATCCACAAGAACCTCGACAAGCAGGGCTATACGGAGGGCATGCAGTACGGGATGATCAGCTTCTTCGTGCCGCACAGCGTGTACCCGGCCGGGTACCACTGCGACCCCAGGCAGCCGCTGCCGTTCCTCGCCCTGGCGTCGCAGAAGAATCATATGTCGCTGTACATGAGCACGTACCTCGACGACGATCTCGACGCGTGGCTGCGCGAGGCGTGGGCCAAGTCCGGCAAGAAGCTCGACATGGGGAAGTCGTGCATCCGCTTTAAAAATGTCGAGGAGCTGCCGCTCACCGTGATCGGCGAGGCGGTCCGGCGCGTGCCCGCGAAGGACCACATCGCCGGCTACGAGGCGAGCCTGCAGGCGACCGCGTCCGGCAAGGGCGCCAGCAAGAAGACGGCGAGCAAGAAGGTCGCCAGCAAGAAGGTCGCCGCCAAGGCGGTGAGCAAGAAGACGGCGAGCAAGAAGGCCGCGAAGCGCGCATAGGGTCAGGGGCGGTCGCCGGACCAGGGGTCGCCGGGGATGCTGCGGTCCCAGGCGCGCAGGGGGTGGCGTGCGGGGTCGAGGCGGCCGCTGTCCCACGGTTCGAAGGCGTTGCGGACGTTGGCGAGGCCGGTGGTCGCGAGCGACGGGTAGTGGCGGAGCAGGACGGACTTCATGTCGGCGTCGTCGACCCAGGCGAGGCCCTCGGGGGTATAAATTTCGGGGCGGTAATCGTCGGTGTAGAAGCGGTCGCCGAGCAGGCGCCAGCTGGCGTTTAATATGAACACTTGAAAGAGGGTCTCGCCGAAGCCGAAGCCGGTCGGGCGGTGGGCCTCGGCGAGGGTGCCGATGAGGAGGTCGAGAGACTCGACGTTGTCGGCGCTGCCGGTCTGGCCGTAGACGACGCGCAGCTCGTGGGCCTGCCCGGCGTCGTCGGTGAGGTCATCGAAGCTGCGGATCGGTTTGAGGCCGAGCTCGCGGCGCAGCTGGTTGTAGCGCGGCACGCCGCGCTCGCGGTCGCGGTAGAGGTCGATGGCGCCGAGGTCCTGGAACGGCAGGCCGGGCAGCGAGATGTCCTGCAGGGTCGCGGGGAAGTTGTGGAGCACGAGCTGGCCGGGGTGCTGGGTGCCGAGGTCCGACCACAGGGTCTCGGGGGAGTGGCGGACCAGCAGGGGCCTGGCGGCGCGCAGCCGGGTCGCCGCGAGCGCGACGGACTCTCCGCCGAGGCGCAGGCGGTCGGGCAGCAGCGAGTGCAGGCGGTAGACGGCGGTGAACTCCTCGCTGAGCGCGTACTTGGCGGCGGAGCCGGTCGGGTTGCCGAGGATGCCGCCGAGCTCGCGGTTGCGCAGGCGGATGTCCTCGAGCGCCCGCGGGTGCGCCGAATGATCGAACAGGTCGGTGAGCAGGCCGTACCAGTTGGCGTGCATGCCTTTAAACAAGGCCGGGTTCGGGAGGATCGCGGGGGTCCATTCGACGGTGTGGATCTTCGCCATCACGGCGGCGTTGATCATCCGCGCCTTCAAGAACAGTTCGTCGCCGGTGAGGCGGGGGTAGGTGGCGCGCAGCATGTCGCAGATGGCGTTGTGCTCGCGGGCGAACAATGTGTGCAGGAGCGAGAGGCCGACCCACCAGTTGCGCGTGAAGCCGGACGACTCCATGCCGGTGCGCGGGTCGACGGGCAGCAGGTCGTCGTCGAGGGCGAGCTTGCCGTGCGCGACGCGGGCGCCGTCGGGGTGGCTTCGCAGGCGGCGGACGGTGTCGCGATCACTGCCGTAGATCTGCGAGCCGTCCCACCAGTGCGTGACCTCGTTGAGGTAGGTCGCGGGGCGCGGGGCCTCGGCGTCGGTGCGCGTCGGGTCGGGCCAGCTGCGGTACACCGGCATGACGCTCTGGTGGTGGCGCGTGCGCGCGGGGTGGCCCTCGGGGATCGGGACGAGGTCGACGTCCTGCGAGCGAGTCTCGCCGTGGCTGACCCAGTCGTGGTTTTCGAACTGGATCCACGCAGCGGCCACGAGGTTTAAAAATGGGACCTCGAGCATCGGGCCGCGGCGGGTCAGCAGGGCGTGGCTGACGGTGAGCACGTTGACAGGATCGGTGCCGGGGTTGGGCGTGCCGTGGGTCGCGAGCAGGCCGCGGTCGTCGCCGACGTTGCGGAAGAACCTCGTGAACGCGGCGCCGACCAGCGGGTCGTGGTTCGGGTGCGGTCCGCGGATCCGCTGGCCCTTGCTGTCGAGCGGCAGCCAGTTCCAGCTGCCGTCGTCGGTGCGGGCGGTCAACGTCCACGCGGGCGGGCCGGCGGCGCCGTGCTTAAAAAAGTTGGTCTGGGCGCCGGCGGGGTAGGTGCGCACGATGTTGTTGGCGAACAGGCCGCGGCGCATGAACGCGAGTTTAAAGATGGCGATGGCCTCGTCGGCGGCTTTGACGCCGGTGGCCTTGTGGTACCAGTTGGTCCACACCTCGTCGGCGATGCCGGTGGACGCGACGACGTCGCTGGCCAGCTCGAGCAGCTCGCCGGCGGCGTCGGTCAGCTCGGCGCCGAGGTGCTCGCGCAGGCCGTGCAGGGCGGCGCCGAGGCCGTGGGGCGCGGACGTCGTGGGCGCGGCGGACTGCTGCGGGGTCGTGAGCTTCGGGCCGACCGAGAGCATCTCGGCGGACATGCCGGCGAGGAACTGGTCGGGCGGCGGGTGCGGGGTGCTGGCGCCGGCCTGCGCGTCGGCCCACGCGCGTTCGGCCCGCGCCTCCCAGTCGTGGGCGCCTGGCGTCCTGGCGAGCGCCCGGCGGTAGGCGGCGGCGGCTTCGTCGTGGCGGCCCTGCAGGACGCAGGCGTCGCCGAGCAGGGCGAGGTGCTGCGGATCGTCGCCGGCGCCGCGCAGGAGGGCCTCGGCGCCGGCGTAGTCGCGGGCGCGCAGGCGGGCGAGGGCCTCGGTCGTGATCTCGTCGGTTGCAGCATCAACGTCGTCTGCGCGCGGGTCCGGCATTTGTTGTCACTCCACCAGGGCGCCACTCTACTGCGCCGGCGTGCGTCGCGACAGGCGCACGGCCGCGCTCAGAACGTCGCGCCGAGGGCGAGCAGGAGCTGATGGCTGGTGCGGCGCTCGCCGAGCGGGTCGAACTGCGGGTGGCCGGCAGCGGCGGTGATGCGCGTGCCCTCGTAGGTGAGCAGGAGCGTGGCGAGGCGGATCTTCGCGGCCCGACGGACGCGCCACATGACCTCGAAGGTCGAGCGACCGTGCAAACGCGCGCCGCCGTGGTCCTGACCGAGGACGGTGGCGTCGAAGCGCCCGAGCACGCCGATGTACAGGTCGTCGGTCGGCTCGCTGTAGAGCGCGAGCGCGGCGACCGGGGCGAGCTGGGCGACCAGAGTGGAGCGAGCGAGCAGCCGCTGCGCGCCGATCGTGCCGTCGACGCCGCCGCCGACCAGCAGCGTGAGGGCGTGGCCGTGGTGGACCCGCAGGCCCGCCGTCGCGCCGGGCGTGCCGAGCCAGTGGGCGCCCTCGAGGTCGGTGTGCAGGCGGGCCTGGAACCTCTGGCCGGCGTGGAAGTAGAGGTACGCGCCGACGCGGCCAGGCGAGGCGAAGCCGACGCCGATGTCGAGGACGCCGGAGGTGCCGACCATGACGCCGTGCGCCGCGGGTGCCGGCGCCGCGGTGCCGCCGAGTTCGAGGTCGAGCTGGACCTCGGGGAGGAGGATGACCTCGAGGCGGCGGCCATGGCCCGCCTTGCGCTGGGAGTAGCCGGCGATGCGGCCGTGCACGGCCCCGTACGCGGTGGTCGCGGCGGAACGGTCGGCGCCGCCGATCGTGCGACCGGTCAGGCCGACGCCCGCGCCGAGGCCGATGTAGCCGGGCAGGCGGCCGATGCGGTGCGAGCGGACCGGAGGTTGGGGATCTGTCCTCGGGGGCAGGTCGGGTGTGGGGGCGGCTGGTGGCGGCGGGTCGGGCTCGGGTGGGGTGAGCTCGATCGGCGCGGCCGGGTCGCGCGGGTCGGGTGCGGCTGGCTGCGTGAATAGCAGACCTGTCCCGAGGGCCAGCCAGTGCATGGGGGAAGCGTATCAGACGGGCGGGAGGTCGAGCTCGACGGCGGCGCCGTGGCGTGGGCGGCGGGTTCGCGCGTGTGACGCGGATCAGGCCCGCATGGGCCGAGGCGGGGCCGGGGCGGGTGGGCACGCGCGGGGGCAGGCTGTCCGAAGAGACATCTCTGTCCGGACGGCGATGTCGTGACGGCGGTCGCGTCGCCACGATGGGCGCCGGGATGGCGGGGTGGCATACTCGCGGGATGCTGCGTCCCTGCCTCGCGTTGATGTCCCTCCCCCTGGCGCTGGGCCTGGCGCTGACCCCCGTCGGCCGTGCGCACGCGTGCGGCGGCATGGTGTTGCCGGAGCACAGCGAGCGCGTCGGCGGCATGCGCGAGCAGGAGGTGCTGGTCGTGTTTCAGGAGGACCGCACGGTGGTGCTCGCGTCGGCCGGCTACAAGGGCGCGGGCGCGGGCGCGGCGTTCTTGCTGCCGGTCCGGCAGAACCCGCTCGAGATCCACGAGGCGGCGATCGACGTGTTCCTCGCGCTCGACGAGCTGACCGCGCCGGAGGTGACGGTCCACACCGATGACGGCAGCGGTGAGGACCGGACGCTCGGGTGCGGCGCGACGAAGGCCGGCGACGCGGGCGGCGACCTCGGCAACGGCGGCGGCGACGTGATGGTGCTGCAGCGCGGGACCACGGCCAGCTACGAGTACGAGGTGGTCGGCGGCGACACGAGCGTCGGCGTGGTCGACTGGCTCGAGACCGCGGGTTATCCGCTGCCGGCCGACTACGCGGCGGCGATCGAGCCGTATGTGCAGAGCGGGTACTTCTTCCTGGCTGCCAAGATCAAGCCGGGGGTCGAGGAGGGGGCGTTGCCGCCGCTCGAGGTCCACCTGCCGAAGTCCGAGGTCGAGGCGTTCTCGATCCCGTTCAAGCTGGCGGCGCAGTCGCTGCCGCCGGGCGAGTCGCTGACGATCACGACGTACTTCGCGGCCAGCGGCGGGGTGCTGCCGCAGGGCGTGGAGACGGTGCGCATCGACTCGAACGACCTGGTCGCCGAGTCGCCGGAGAAGACCAACTACCAGGAGCTCTACGACGAGGTGGTCGCGGGCGGCGACTGGGTCATCGACTTCAGCTCGGGCGGGTTCTCGGCGGACCGGCTGCTGCAGGGCCTGAGCAACGCGCACGAGGCCGGGCGCGCGCCGTCGGGCGACACGGCGCAGGTCCAGGAGTTCATCGACCGGGTGCCGTTCACGAACTACCGCGTGACGCGGGTGCGCACGACGCTGACGGCCGAGCAGCTGCAGGACCTCGAGCTGCACAAGGTCGAGGGCGACGACGCGAGCCGCTACTACGACGCGACGTTCAACGACGACGCGACGGTGTGCTCGATGACCCGCGTGGGAGATCCGCTCAGCGCGCTGCTGTTCCCGCTGCTGCTGGTCCTGCGGCCGCGCCGACGGTCAGGCGCACGAGCTGTTTGATCGACAGCTTGGGCTCGTCGGCGACGACGATGCGCAGCGGGCCCTCGTCGCCGCGCAGCAGCCCGTCGTCGACGGCGTAGGCGACGATCGCGTCGTCGCGCTGCAGGATCGCGGGGGCCAGCTCTTTGGTGAATCCGTCGAGGCCGACGGCGGTGATGGGCTGGTCGATCGCCACGCCGGCGTGGTCGAGCACGTCGCGCAGGCGCACGCCGGTGTAGGTGTGGCCCTTGTACGCGACCGTGGCGGGCGGCAGCTCGGTCAGGGCCGCCGGGGTCAGCTCAATGGGGGCGCCGGTGCCGGTGATGTGCACGGCCCCCGTGGATGCGCCGCCGCATCCGCAGGCGAGGAGGACGGCGAGGGACAGGCGACGCACGGCGGGGAGGAGCATATCGGTCGCCACAGTACACGGCCGCGTGACGGCGGAGCAACATGGGTAGATCCGCCGGAATCACGGCCGTGTGTCCCCTGGCGGTGATATGGTCGCGCCCCGATGCGCCCGCAGCTTGCCCTCGTTCCTCTGGTGACCGCTCTGGCCTGCAGCTTCGACAGCACCGGGCAGATCAACCCGGGCACGAACACGGCGCCCGGGTCGTCGTCCTCGAGCGACTCGAGCGGCGCGGCCGACACGACCGGGCCCACGCCGACCAGCACGGTGGATCCGACGACGGCGCCGGATCCGACCAGCGATCCGACCGACACGGGCGACCCGGGCGACACGTCGACGACCGCGGTCGGGCCCACGTCGGAGCCGATGACGACGACGACGATGACGACGATGACGACCGGCGAGACCTGCGGCGACGGGGTCCTCGATCCCGGCGAGGCGTGCGACGGGGCGGACCTCGGCGGCCAGGGCTGCGGCGACTTCGGGCTGCTCGACGGCGTGCTCGGTTGCCTGGGCGACTGCTCGATCGACACGTCGGGCTGCCTGCCGCAGCTGACGTGCGGCAACGGCACGCTCGAGGGCGACGAGGTGTGCGACGGCGGCGAGCTGGGCGGGCAGACCTGCGAGAGCCTGATGTTCACCGGCGGCACGCTCGTGTGCGCCGACAATTGTACGTTCGACACCAGCGGCTGCGTCGACGTGCCGGACGACTGGTACGACGTGAAGTATCCGAAGCGCCGGAAGCTGACGATCCCGAAGGCGGGGGTCAAGGGCGATCACGTCGACTTCCCGGTGGTTGTGCGGGCGGACGACGCGGAGGTGGTCGGCGACCTGATGCCCGCCGACAAGCTGGTGTTCGTGAGCCCGGGCAAGCAGAAGCTCGCGCACGAGGTCGAGTTCACCGACGCGAGTCGCCTGATCGTGTGGGTCGAATTGCCGGCCCTCGGCGACGCCGCGGACACCGAGTTCTACGTGTATTACGGCGACCCCGGGGCCAGCGACCAGTCCGACCCCGCGGGCACGTGGTCGAACGGGTTCCTCGCGGTGTGGCACCTCGGGGAGCTGGTAGTGGACGAGAAGACCAGCGGCAAACACACCGACTCGACCACGAAGGGTCACACGGGCAACCAGCACGACAACGAGGGGATGGACGCGACGAATTGCCAGATCGGCCGGTGCCAGGAGCTCGGCACGGACGACTGGATCGAGCTCGACAAGGACAACGAGTTCAAGCTGGGCGACGCCGACGCGACGATCGCGGCGTGGGTCTACACGTTCAACCAGAACACCGCGGCCCACGCGATCTTCGCCAAGTCGAACCCGGGCGCGCCGGAGCTCGGCCATCTGCTGTTCGGCGTCGCGGCCCCCGCCAATTCGAATCACCTCGGGTTCGAACAGTTCGGCTCCGGCTCCGTCACGGGCGGCACGGCGATCCCCAGCAACACCTGGCATTACGTCGTGTGGACGCAGGAGAAGGACGCCAACGTCCTGCTCGAGCGCTGGACGCTGTACCTCGACGGCAAGCTCGAGAACGAGGGCGACGTCCTCGGCCTCGGCGCGGTGGACGGCCACGTCGCGCGGCTCGGCGGGCCGACCGCGAACTCGAGCTATCCGGGCAACTTCCAGGGCCGCCTCGACGCGGTGCACATCAGCACCGCCCTGCGCAGCGCGGAGTGGGTCGAGACCTCTTTTAATAATCAGCGCGCGCCGGCGATGTTCACCCTCATCGGACCCGAGGAGACCTTTTAATAATTATCTCTACTCGCGCGACATCGACGTGCAATCCGCGGAGATCGTCGCGCGCTGGTCGCCCTGGATCGGCTCGTAGGTATACACGACCTCGCTGCCCGACATCAGATACACGCGCTCGTTGGTGCCGGTGATCGTGTCGCGCATCTTCTTGTTCAATATCTGCTGACGTCCCGCGTCCTGCGGAGATTGTGCCAGTTTAATCAGCAGGTCGTCGCTGCAGGCGTTCATCACCGAAATTTTGAACTGCGTCGTCGACGTCGGGCCGGTGGGCGGCGTGGTCGCGGCGGGGCCGTCGCAGGCGAGGAGTCCGAGGGACAGGACGAGGGCGGCGCGGTGCATGCCCCGAGGATAACCGTCAGAACAGCTTCCAGGCCGGCTTCTTCTTGGGGGCCTCGGGGGCGGGCTCGGCGGGCTTCTGGGCCGCGGGGGTCGGCGTTTTGGGAGCGTCGGGGGACTTGCCGCCGCCGCCGCCACCACCACCACCGCCGGGGCGCCGTGGTTTGCCGTACTTGTCGTGGATGCGGCCGACCTGCGCGAGCAGGGCCTTGCCCTTGTCGGGGTCGACCTGGGCGACGAAGCTCGCGTAGCCGTGGATGGCGGACAGCAGGTTGGTCGCGCCGCTGCCCCACTTCTTGCCGGTCGGGCCGTCCTTCTCGATCTGATAGAGGGTCGCCCGGAACTTGCGCAGGGTCTCGCGCTCCACGCCCATCTGGTCGTTGACGACCACGCCGGTGACCTCCTGGCGGCGTCCGCGTCGCATCACCCGCGTCTTGTCGGGGTGCACAGTAAAACCCTCGTGTTTGACGATGTCGGCGACGGCGCGCAGGATCTTGCCGACGTTCACGCTGCTGGCGTTATCAGGCCCGGAGGGCCGTGAAGACTTGTCGGCCTTCGTGGAGAATGTCAGGTCGTCGGCGTATCGCGTGTAGACGAACCCGAGCGACTGGGCGAGGCCCTCGAGGCGGCGGTCGAGCCGGCGGCACAGCAGGTTGGTGATGCCGGGGCTGGCGGGGGAGCCCTGCGGGAGGTGGCGGGGGCCGCGGGCGACGAAGTACGTCTCACCGTCGAGCTCGACCTCGTCGATCTCCGGCTCGGAGCAGAGCAGGGCCAGGGCGGTCGCCACGGCCTCGCTGTAGCCGAGCGAGCGGAACACGCCTTTAATCCTGCGGACCGAGACGGTCGGGAAGAAGTCCTTGATGTCGAGGTTGAGCACGACGCTCTGGCCGACGTGGGGCCGCGCGTTGGTGACGATGCTGTGGCCGTGGCGGAACCCGTGGGCCGCGTCGTGGAGGGTGACCTTGTCGAGGATGTTGGTCAGCACCCACGATTGCGCCTTCTTGAGGCGCGGCATCGGGGCGGAGATGCGGCGGTGACCGCCGGTCTTCTTGGGCATCAGGAAGCGGCGGTAGTGGCTGACCTTCGAGGTGCGGCGGTTGTAGGCGAGGAAGCGCAGGGCCTTGACCTCGATGCCCATCGCGGCGGCCAACTGCTCGGCGGTGTCGAGCCTGGGGAGGCCGAAGTTGGCGAGCTTGGCGGGGTCGGAGGTCTTGTGGGACAGGCCGCCGGACACGTCCTCGCCGAGGTAGAGCAGCTCGCCGGACTTGCGCTTGGCCCACTTGTCGGCCCGCTCCTTGCGCTCGCGCTCGCGGCGGGCCTTGGTCTCGGCCTGCTTCTGGCGCGACTCGGTCATCCGCTTCTTGCGGGCGTCGGCGATCATCGCCTTCTCGTTGTAGAGGCGGCGGCCCTTCTCGCGGAGGTCGTCGAGCTGGCGCTGGAGCTCGCCGCGCTGGCGGATCTCGTCGGCCGGGTCGTTCGGGACCTCGCCGCTGGCTGGCCAGAAGCCGAGCCGAATCATCTCCTCGAGGATGACCTCGTCCTTGGAGGATTCGCGGATGCGTTGGTACAGCGCTTCGCGGGTGGACGGTTGGGACGCCATGACAGCACCTCTCGCAGGACCGAAGATTTAATAAGGCGTCACGACAACGGCGAGGGCCCTTCGAAGGCTCTCAGGACTGGACCGCTCAACTCAAGCGGTACCGGGTAGCAGCGGCTCATTCGCTTCTCGGAAGCCACACCGGAATAGCCGCTGCTACCCGATGTACCGCACAGTCAAGAGCGGGCCAGTGAAGCGTGGATGAGC
>Ga0075158_10003344_pt1 | contig 11325 bp, 18 predicted proteins | sample JI91814BDNA_FD_70968 | JGI IMG/M metagenome (GOLD analysis project Ga0075158, IMG submission 70968) | Wastewater effluent complex algal communities from Wisconsin, to seasonally profile nutrient transformation and Carbon sequestration -... | ecosystem: Engineered > WWTP > Effluent > Algae... | reverse complement strand
GGTGGTATCACCATTTCGGCTAGTGATAACCACAGCGGCATCTGGCTTTCCTGCCCCAAGGTGTCAGGTGCTGTCAATCTCTACATTGCGGAAGGCCAGGGTCCCTGCATCGGTCTACACCGTAATGACAAGCTCACTACGCCGGATGGCAAGCATGAGGCTTACGATCTAGCCCTATCGGCCCGCAACGGTGAGCCATCGGTGCAGTTCCGTAAGAGTGATGGTACACTCGGACACATCACGATGAAGGAACTTGAAAAAGTAGTAGCCGAGAAGAAATAGTATTCTCCCAGCCACGCCAAGGCCCGCAGCATCTCCCCCGGTGCTGCGGGTTTTACTTTTGAACGGAGTACTCATGTACGGTTTCACCGAGTTCGCCAAGGATTGTGATTCCATCAACCTGCACGCCGTCCGCAAGATCGATGACGGCCGTCACCAGGAGTGGGTGGCGATCCCCAAGGATATGGCCGGCACACCTCTCGACAGGTGCCATAGTTACTGCACGGTCATCCCGCGGGCAGAGAAAGTCTTCTTCCGCTGCCAATCGCCCTTCCTGGAGCGGATGAGTATCATGATTCGATTCTCAAAATTGCACACGATGGTCTTCACTCAGCTTGCATAACTGACCAAGACTGACTACGATCTGCCCTTACTCAAGAGGGAGCACGGATGTCACGTTACTACCGATACCAGTCGTGCGATGGAGTCGCACTCACCGCCTGTCCCGGTTGTCAGGCAGACCTGACCAAACCATCTGCTGATCAGGGTATCGTCGTGGAGACGATGCTTGGTCTATACAAGGCATTGCTCCAGGATGGCGAGATCGTTGGTGTAGGACCGCGAGCCGGTGATCTACTGAATGATCTAAACGAAGGCCTCCTGGTACGCATAGGTTGCGGCCAGTGCGTCTGCGACCTCGATGCCATCGAGCCTGTCGAACGCTGTGAGGCTAAGAAAGCTGCCGACGCTCGTGCTGCGTAGCTCACCGGGGTAGTCCGATCCAAAATACGTATTTTGGTGAGCCATGATCACAGCAGAGAAGCTTAGGGCCTTTGCTACCGATAACCCGCACCGTGTCTTCAGTGTGAAGGAGACCTCTCGTGGTCTTGTTCCTGACTATGTGCGATCGATCAACCGGAATCTGGCTAAGCACCACGTCCTGATCGCTTACGCTGACGTGGTGCTTATCTACGACCGTAACAAGGTGGCAGAGGGTAACGGCCTGGCTGATAGTGTCGTCGCTCGGTACCCCGTGGAGCCCATGCTCTGCAGGCTGATATGCGGGCTGGGTAACGGGGTCGGGTGCTACTACAGTGGCCTGCTGGCCGAGGCCTTGAGAATCTTGCCGAAGCTCGACAAGAAATCAGTGTCGTACCTGATATCGAGAGTAAGGTCGCAGCAATCGCGGTTTCTGAAGGAATACTACCCGAGCTTCGAGGAACGGATGGCGGCAGCACGGGAACGAAAATGGCTTCTGGACATCCAGAAGCCATCGTTGCTTAAACCACCATCGTGACTAGAAGTTCATCTTGCCAGTACGAATAGCTTCGTTGGTTTCGCTGATCACGAGCTGCTGGGCGGCATCACCACCGGTACGAATGTGATCCAGTGTCTTGATCGCCACTTCCTTGGCTCCGGCGTTATTGAGCGTCACGCCTTCCTTCACCGCAGCCTGTTTGGCGTTGTTCATCATACGTTTGATGAGATCGCTACTGTAACCACCATCACCATTGCTGAGACGGTTGGTACGATACCGGCGACTGACATAGTCGCGGGCCTGCTGAGGATTGTCCGGTGCGAAGCACTTGATGATCATCGGCAGTAGTGCCGACAGGAGAGTGATCAAGATAGTGATATCGAAACCATACTTGGTCTTGTCCACTGTCTGGGCAATGACTGACGCCTGCTTCTTGGCTTCTGCGAACATGTTAGTTCCTTTCACGAGAACTCGGTAACGGCACCTCGCCATCAACCATAGGGAGTATACCAGTATGGCCGATTCCCGCAAGGTATCGCTGCCCCTGTGCATGACTCCCCAAGTCATCACGATCGACCAGCGTGTACGCCGGTCCTTGACGCAATCGAATACAGCCGTGGCAGTCGGCATCAGCGGTGGTAAGGATAGCTGTGCCGTGGCCTTCATGGTCGACGAACACCTCAGCAAGATAAAGTTTCACGGCCCGAGGGTGCTCATTCACGCTGACTTAGGGTTGGTCGAATGGAAAGACTCGCTGCCTACCTGCGAACGCTTAGCGGACACGCTGGGCTGGCAGCTGGTTGTTGTGAAACGAGCAGCTGGCGACATGATGGATCGCTGGAACAAGCGGTGGTCCAACAACGTCGATCGCTATGTCAACCTGGAGTGCGTCAAGCTCATCCCGCCCTGGTCGACCGCTTCGATGAGGTTCTGTACCTCGGAGCTGAAGCGTGACCCTATCTGCAGTGCCCTGGTGAAACGATACCCAGGTCACGAGATCCTCAGCGTCAGTGGCATCCGCCGCGACGAGAGTCCGAAACGGGCCAAGGCGCCGATCACCAAGGATCAGTGCAAGCTGACCAACAAGACCCACCAGACCACGGGCTATGACTGGCACGCGATCCTGGAGTGGAATCGTGAAGCCGTCATGCACTATCTCAACCAGGTGAAGAAGTTCCGGCTGCATGAGGCCTACACGAAGTACCTGTCCTCGCGTGTGAGTTGTTCCTTCTGCATCTTGGGCAGCTACTACGACCTGACCCGCTCTGCGATCTGTCCGAGCAACCGGGGCGCCTACGAGGCGATGGTCAAGTTAGAGGTGGAATCCACCTTCAGCTTTCAGGACAAGCAGTGGCTGGCCGATATCGCACCACAGTGGAACAGTACCATTATCGCCGCCAAGCTACCGATCGCTAAGGAGAACGGCTTCAAGCGACGCGAGCTGGAACGGCAGATTCCGGAGCACCTGCTCTACACTGCTGGCTGGCCTACCGTCATCCCTACTACCAAAGAATCAGAACTCCTGGCTCGCGTCCGCCGTGGCGTCGCCAAGCTGATCCCTTTCGAGATCCACTACGCCACGGCTAAAGAGGTGCGTCATCGCTATGAGCAGCTCTACGAAGAACGGAAAGCCGGTTAGGATAAAAGACCAGACCATAGCCCACGAGATTCCGATGACGACCGCTCAGCTTGTTCGTAAACGCAATCAGACCTACCGCATCAACCTGGAAACCCTGTTCGATCAGATCGACTGCTCCAATTGCGGGAGATCCTATCAGGGAGTCAGAACCGACATGCTGTTCTGCGTGCTCGGTAATAACCGCAAGACCAATAACGCCAAGATTGTCAACCGCCTTTGCGTGTGTGACATCCATATTCCGAAAGGCAGTCATGCCAACGCCGAAACACAGGTGGGAAGCCAACGATAATCGTATTGCCGATCGTGTCATTCGCGATCTGGTAACCAATCGTATCCCCTTTAAGGTGAGCTTCGTCACGAAGGGTGACTTATCACCTCTGTCGATCGAGGTGGATAAGTCGCATGCCTATGCGCTTCAAGAGTTGGTCAACATCAAGACCTATAAAGTCAAGACCGATGCAGCTGACGCAAGCGGGGAATTGATCGGCACGGTTCGTGACGTGTTCGCCTGCTGCGACGACTCCGTTCGTCAACTCATCATGGAACAGTACCCCACGCACCACGGTAACCGCATCGTCGATGCCGACGTGGATGAAGACAACATCACTCTCTACTTCGAGGTAGCCGATGACCCGAGCCCAGTATTATCTCGAAAGACCATCCGCAAGGTCAGGTAAGTTCGTCTTCCTGACGAACTGTGTCAACTGCCCAGGCCCGGACGCTGGGCAAGCGATTCGCGATATGGTCAACGTCGCGAAGGATCTCGCAGCCGAGACCTTCTTCCGTCGCTGCGACTGGCAACCGATCGCACGACAGCTTTCCTACAGTGTTGGTAGTGAAGGCGGTCTCAAGCTCCGGAACGACTGGCATGTGTCCTACCACAAGTCGGTCTTTCGTGGTCGGCCCTGTTACTATCTGGTCAACAGTGCCATCGAATACATCTTCGTTGCCAGGTGACCCAGTTGACTGAGGATGGAGTGATCCAGGCTGGCGGTCAGCCTGGGGCGAAAGGATACGCTTTAGGATTTTCACGATGAAGAAGACCACCCGTTGTGGTAAATGTATTAACTGCATCCGCATCAAAGTGGTGCAGACCAGGCAGGGCGAACAGGCTGCTCGCGATCTGAGCGACAAGTTCAACTGCGTTGGCAAGTCTGTCAAAGCATCCACCATCAGGCACCAGGAGTGAACATGGAAGGTATGGATATTCAGCGGCTCCTCACCGGAGGAGCCATCGGGGGCGTGGCGATCACCATCATCGTCACCATGTGGAGCAAGCTCAAAGCATCATGGCACTACGCCACCGGGTACATCTTCCAACGCATCGACCTGTCGGACGACGCTGCACGGATCGTACTCTCGCACCTGGTCAAGTTTGGGAAGGTCTCCCGTGTTCGCGATCGGCACGTGAGTAGCTACCCGGTGATGCTCAAGAAGGGGCATCACGAGCAGGTACTGTACGAGGATCTGCAGCAGTGCACGTTCCTCCTGTGGTACCGCAGGTGGCCCATACTGATCAGCAAGAGGAAGGCAGGCGAGAAAGAACTACGTCACAACAACTCAACCGAACTGCAGCTGTCCTTCCTCCGTGGTTCGATCGATATCGATAAGGTGTTGATCGACGCTGACCACGAGTTCAACGCGGGTAACATCGCTTGTTGGAATCAGATGTCAGCGAGCTGCCGGCGGTTCTTTATTCGTCGTATCCCGAGTGCGACCGGGCGTGGCGACAAGGTAGCAAGCAGCCCTAGCGAAAGCGGCATGCCCTGGTACCAGATGAAACAGAATCGTCTGTTGACTCACACCGAGGATGAGATCGGCCAGCCTCTCACCTTCGAGGGTAAGGCGCTCGATAACCTGTTCTTCCCGGAACACATCGAGAACCTCCAGCACGAGATCATCCTGTGGCGACAGAAGCGAGACTGGTACCGCTCCAAGGGTCTACCTTGGAAGCGTGGCTGGCTGCTCTACGGCCCTCCAGGCACTGGTAAGACCGCCCTGGCCCGCTCCTTCGCCGAGGATCTCGACATACCCATCTTTGTCTACAACCTGGCAGAGATGGGTAACTCGGAGCTGCGACGGTCCTGGCAGGAGATGCAGGCCCACACACCTTGCATTGCCCTGATCGAAGATATCGATGCTGTATTCCACGGACGCGAGAACGTCACGCGGCAAGGCAGCATGGGGATGTCTATGTTCTTCGGTCCCCACGAGTATGACTCGGATGAAGATGAGGACGATGTTCCTCCAGGCGGACTGAACGACGGCAAGTACCTGGAAGATCCTCCTGTTGGCGGTTCCGGTAGCACAGCTGAAGAATCATCATCATCCCGCAAACGTCGGAACCGTGGCGGCGGTGCGTTCCAGCCCCTCACCTTTGACTGCCTCCTCAACGTCCTCGACGGTGTCGAGCGACTCGAAGGTATACTCACCATCATCTCGACCAACGACATCAGCAAGGTCGATGAAGCGATCGGTAAGCCGACCGGCGACAACCAGTCCACCCGGCCTGGTCGTATCGATCGTGTGATCGAGCTGACGTACATGACCAAGCGTGACAAGAAACGCATGGCCCACCGTATTCTGAAGGAGTACCCCGGTGAGTTGGAAGCCCTCTACCAAGAGGTTGACGACGAACCGGAGACCAAGAAGGAAACCCCCAGCCAGTTCCAGGAGCGATGCGCCCAAGTTGCTCTGAAACGACTCTGGGAGGATGAGGCGAAAGCCAAGGGCGTACCGTGATCCGTTACTGGACGAAGGAAGATGTCTATATCTACGGGACGATCCTCCTGCTCTATCTGTTGACGATCGGCTTTGGTAGGCTGTGTGCCTGGCACCTCGGTGTCTGCACTACTACGCCTCCATGGAAGGAGACCGTCAATGGAACTACTAACGAGCGGGGAAGCGGCAGCTCTGGGAGCGGTCGCGACGAGGACAGCGGTACAGTGGCTCGACAACGGATTGGTCGCGGGTCATCGCGTGCCTTCACTGACAAGCCTGAGACGCCGCTACGTACTGAGCAGCCTGCTCAGTCTCCTGATTAAGAGCGGCTATTCGGACGCCGTGATCATCTCGAACGCCGAGAAACATAGTCCCAAACTGAGAGCCCTCGCCATCCGAGGGCTAACAGCGCTGCATGCTGCAAAGAAGAAAACCAACCAACCTACCGGACCACAACATGGCTATCAAACCGCTGATCGGCATCAACCTTGACTTCCAGCCAGCGGGTAGGTTCGCTGGGGCTCAGCTCCGCATTCACGAAGGCTACGCAGCTCGCGTGCGTGCAGCTGGCGGTACTCCTATCTTCCTTCCGCCATGCTTGCCCAGCGAGGTTGACGAAGGGCTGTTCGAGTACCTCGACGGGTTCATCCTGGCGGGGTCACCCTGGAGTATCGATGCCAAGCTGATTATCGGTCAGACGCATTCAGCCTGCTGCAGCCTCTACTCTGATCTTAAATGGAACTTCGATTCCTTTCTGATCAAGAAGATCATGGAGTACAACTTCCCGGTGTTGGCCATCGCCAATGGTCTGCTACACCTTAATCTTCTCAGCGGTGGAAAGCTCTACTGCCATCTTCCGGAAGATCTGCCCAAGGCCCTGCCGCACAAGGATGTGACAGGCGGGCCTCATCGCCACGCCGTCAACCTTGTGCCTGGCACCACGTTAGACAAGATATACAGTGGCGGACAGATTCGTGTCAACAGCTATCACCATCAGGCCATCAAGGCACCAGGCAACCGACTTCGCGTCGCCGCTATCGCCTTGGACGGCGTGATCGAGGCTGTCGAGTCAGCTGACCCGGAATGGACCTGTCTGGGGCTGCAATGGCACCCGCACTCAGAAACCGCCTCGGCTATGGATGCCGAGGTATTCAACTACTTTGTCCACCAGACCGACCGTTTTCGTGACGGTGAATACGGAGTGAAGCGAAAGCTCAAATCGAAGATATGATCAACAACAAGCGGATGCTGGATATCGTCCATAAGTTACGTCGGTTCATCCTCGGCAGTATGCAGATGAACGAGACACCCAGAGATCAGATCAAGGCCGTGCAGCACGCCAACCCAATTCACTATATCGAGGACATGCAACACTCCTTGTTCATCTGTGATCAGATCGAAGAGGACTTCCTCCCCAGCGGCCGTCGCGACAAGATGAACCGCTGGCTCGGCTGGATGCAGAAGACACTACAGATCCACGGCGTCCTCTCCCTCCGTGAGCAGAAGGACGTCAACGCACCTCCTGTCCCTGCGCCCGAACAGGCAACCCCTGGTCCGATTTTCCTGGAGTACCGCTACAACAAGGACTCACGGCTGTTAGAGTGTCATATCTACTCCAAGCAAATGATCGCTGACGTACTCAACGAGGACGAAGCGAAGCTGGTAGCATGGGAGAGCATGGAGCTGACCCTGCTGGAAGGACTCAACCAGATCGCTCGAAAGGAATAGGATGAAGACGATTCCGGTACTCATCGCCAAGAAGCTGCAGTCGGGGAAGTCTGTCTACGGCATCGTTGCCGTAGAGAAGCCCCGAGAGAACCTGGCCCGAGTCGCGGTACGCCGGGAGTTAAACACTCCAGGTGGTCACGACAAAGTGGACGCGGTTACGCTGTGGCTCGACTTTGGTATCGATACGCCTGTGAGCCCGCCCAGCGTCCGGGTGGTCGATTCCAACGACGTGTCGCTACTGACCGATATCAGCGATGCCGACCGGGGCAAGCTGGTGGACTGGATGAACGCGGAACAGCTACGGTCTCACGACGAAGGTCAGGTAGACGTGCTGGTCGCGGCCGACAAGGGCCACGTCTTAGTTCAGTTCCCCAGGCCTATCGTCTACATCAAGCTCCCACCAGAGAGCGTCCGAACGCTTATCGAGCGGCTGCAAGCCGAACTGGTCATTGCCGAAAAGGAGAAAGACCATGCCCCTGAAACGGACGGGTCTGCTGATCAGACCGGACAACACGATCATTCGAGTTGAGTATTACGAGAAGAAAGAAATTCCCGATATCCTCGGTATTCCCCAGGACAAGGTTAAGACCCTTCTCCTGGGGAAGCGGCTTTGTGGGTTCAGCGACCCAGCCTCTACCGGGCCAGTCAATGACGACGGCACGATGGTGCTTCGCATGACAACCGGGTCGCAGTGGACGTTATCTATCTCGGGCAACATGTTCCTGTGCGGTAGAGCCAACGAGAACGATCTGGTGGATTGCCCTGAGTCGGTTATCACGAACATCATACTCAACGGCGTTATCGACACGGTCTACGGTAGGTCACCGAGATTCGTGGAGAGCATGTGGCCTGACATTATTGTCCGGGTCATGGAAAAGTACGACCACTATCGCGATGCCAAACCCAACCCGCTGCGACTCAATGTCACCCTGCTCGCAGGGAAGATACATGAGTTCATCGGATTCTTTTAGCTCACGGAGGAGCCATGCGTTACCTTATCCCTGTCCTGCTGTTGTGCGGCTGCGCTGTTGATCGCGTCGAGATCGTCGTGTCTCATCGCACGATCCTGACCAATACACACGGCGCCATCTGTATCGAAGGAATCACATGGAGTTCATCTCGACCAAGTGCATCTGGGGTTTCGGACAACCCAAAGCCTATCGTTTCAGTCTGGAGAGGATCTGGGACGCAGACGGCCCATTCGTCGCTTTCATTGGACTCAACCCCAGTACTGCAGACGAACATAAACCTGACCCAACCGTAACCAGGTGCGTCAACTTCGCTAATGCCTGGGGCTACGGTGGGATGTACATGCTCAACGCCTTCGCCTTCCGGGCCACTGATCCCAAGGCCATGAAGGCATGCGAGAATCCTGTCGGCGTCGGTAACGATGGTTGCATCCTTGGTGTCATCGCTAAGCCAGCGGTCACCAAGGTCGTGCTCTGCTGGGGAACCCACGCGGTCCACCAGCACCGTAACGATGAGATGATGACCCTGCTCAAGAAGTACGTCAGGAAGCTGTACGTCTTTGAGTTCACCAAGGACGGTCACCCCAAGCATCCCTTGTATCTCCCCAACAACATCAAACTCCAGAAGGTCAAGCTCTTCGACTTTCCCCGACTCAGAAAGACCAAACTATGAGCCAACCCAAGTGGAAGTTCCTCGTCAACGTAGGGGACGTCAATCCGCTGGATCATGGTGGGATGTTCGTTTACGTGGACGAGACCGGAGTCTATCCTCCCGAGGCTGAATGCGTTTGGCCTGAAGAAGACATCGATCTCATCACGGTGCACCGATTTATCCTTGAGCCGTGTACGTACATCAATGGTGTCCTGAGCGATAACAAGTTCCACCCTGACAAGTGGGCCTGGTTCGCAGCACCACCATCAGGCGGCAATCGAAGCAGGCCTGACACCACCAACTACCTCAAGAGCATCGCGGACACGGAAGGCACTGATGAGGCCGCACTGATCGCCATGTTCTGTTCGGACGATCCTCAACAGCGAGTGTATGCTTGGCGGTCTGTCGGAGACTTCTTCGGCTACGACAATCTCGACTCGCAGCCTATCAAGCTGACTCGGGTCGAGGCAGTCAAACGCTACCAAGAACAAAACGGTGTCAAATACTAACTCAAAATACCTATTTTGAAGTTACCGCCACCCAGGTTAAGGTTGCCAAGTGATAACCTGATACGATAGAATCAGCCACGCCCTACACCCAAACCAACAGAAAGAGGGGATCATGTTGAAGCGAGCGAGCCTATTGCTTGTGATGATGTTGCTGCCGGCGTTCGCGCACGGCCAGATCATCATGGGCGGCACGTCCATGAAGAAGGATACTGAGGCGGCACTCCACGCCATCAAGGAAGCCGACAAGATAAAGAAACAGAATCTGGAGATTCTTGAACGGCTGACAGACAAGAACATCACGATGAACGTAGACGAGTTCTACTACATCTACCCGCCCAAGCCAGAAGACGGCAAGCCCTGGCCGATCGTTGCTTACGACAGCTCCATGTCAGGCGTTGTCGAACTGAAGCTCGTGCCTCCCAATGTGGCCGTTGAAATCAACGGTATCCTGGTAGGAGAGTCGGAAGCCAAGTGGCACAGCCTCCCGGCTTGTCCGCATTACTGGTGTGTATTTAAGGCCAAGAAGATCGACACGGCGACAGCTCAATCAGCCTTGACTGCGTGGCGTAACTCTGATGAGCCTACTAAGGTACCACCTGTCCAGACGAACAAGATGATCGTCACGGTGCTCAACAAGAAGGTGCCCATTCCTGAGCCCACTCCCGGCCCAGGACCCGGCCCAGGACCCGGCCCAGGACCAGGCCCAGGACCAGGCCCTGTTAATCCCGATGTTGATGCAGCGCTCGTCGCCAAGTTCAAGGATCTTCTGATAAAGGATAAGGCTGACTACCCGGCGCTGTGGGACAAGGTGCCAGGCTGGATCAACTCCTACCAGGAAACTGGAACAGCTCTCACACAGAGCGATCCTAACTTGAGGCCCAAGACAGTGGAGGATATCTTCACCAAGCACAAGACAGCATGGATCAACGCTGGTATACCAACACCGCCCTTCCTCAAGAACATCCGCGGAGAGGTGGGATCGAGGATGACGACGACCCTGGGCGGGACTCCTGGAGAGATCAGCAAAGAGAAGGCTGCTGAGGCCTCGAAGTGGTTCCTGCAGATGCACGCTGTCCTCAGCGAAGCGTATAAACAAACCAAGTAACACTTCTTTGCAACTCACTCGACCTCACGGAGGGGATCGATCATGGAAACGGTTAGTGCGGAGTTTCTGAAATCCATAGGCGGTCGTACGATGTACACCGGCATGTCGAAGGCACTGTACTTCGGCTACCGTCCGCCTGGTGATCGTTCGCTGGCGGAAGACGAGGCAGCTGAGCGACTCAAAGCATCAGGTGTCATCCGCGAGTTCAATCCAGCGGAAGACATCCCCGAGATCACGGGTGATGAGGTCAAGCTGTGGCGGTACGAACGTGTCGCTAACGGCAACATCCTCCTGCCTCGTAACTGGCAGGTCACTGGCAGTTGCGTGAACGGTGGTGGACAGAACGCAGTCAGCAGTCTGGTGTCGATCGAGAAGCTGATGCTGACCGCTCCGGAAAGCATCTTCCTGCCGTTCACGCTTCTGGCGTACGGTGCTGCTCGTGGTGCACTCGGTGACCGGGGTGAAGGGGAAGGTGCTTCGGCCTCGCAGTTCGCTCAGGAGCTGTACAACATCGGCGTCGGCGATA
>Ga0075158_10003342_pt1 | contig 11327 bp, 6 predicted proteins | sample JI91814BDNA_FD_70968 | JGI IMG/M metagenome (GOLD analysis project Ga0075158, IMG submission 70968) | Wastewater effluent complex algal communities from Wisconsin, to seasonally profile nutrient transformation and Carbon sequestration -... | ecosystem: Engineered > WWTP > Effluent > Algae... | reverse complement strand
ATACACTTATATTTCAGATATTTATAATATCAATAGAGTCATAATTGAATATAACAATAACAAGTCATTAAAATTATTTACTCAAAACCAAGGCTTGTCATGAAGGGCGTATGAATCCATCAGGAATTTATTTTCTTCTAACTCTAGGTACTTATCATAAATTGTTTTTTTGTCGAAATTTTTTATGAAGGTCAGAAAGCTTTCAACATGAGTTTGAATCTAATCCAAACTCTAATTGTTTTGTGGAGTTTGTTCAAGTAACATCACGGAATAATAGAGATAAATTTGGTTCTTCTCCTCTTTCATAATTTTACCCATTTCGATAAGGATTGGAAGGAAATCGCTATTTATTATATTTTGGGTGAGAATATTGGTGAAATTAGGAGTTAGTCTCGGTTTAAAAGTGTTTCCCTGATTTAAGAGGTCTGAAATTATGTCGAAGTAATAATGACCATCCTTCAAGTTAATTAAAGCATCTTGAAAATTAATGCTAAAACCAAAAACATGTCTAAAAAAAGATTCATATGCAACACTTCCTGCAAACTTTTAAGCAAAGAAAAAATATTGTTCTGGAATCCTTAAATTTTCAAGTAGATAATTTTTCAAAACGTTTTTAGGATATTTTTATTTCATTAATTCAAACACTTGGTTATGATTGGTATTGAATAAATAAAAGGCCTGATGAATTTCTTTGAAATCATTTTTGACATAATTTTTGTTTATGATTTTCTCCAGTAAAATAGATGGGGAATCATCCACCATATACCATTCTTGGCTCAATTTAATGAAGTTCTAACTTAATTCAGGTGTGATGTTTCAAGTGATCGAATTTTTGAAAAATAATTCCTAAAATATTCTCAATACTCTGTTGTAGAGGGTAAAAATAGCATTCATTTTGCTGTTCAATTTTATGTCTTTATTTCTTCTTTGAGGATAAAATGGCTTGATTCTCATTTTTTTAATTTTTTTCCTTTCATCCATCAACTTAATTATTATATTTACATGACCTTCCAATGTATAAATGTAAAAATAAGGTTGCACAACAAATCTCTTTCTAGAATAATCTTGGAAATATTCGAGTTGGGATTGTTTAAAGTCTGTCAAATAAATTTCATTGTGAATCAAAAATTCAGGAACAAATATCACATTTTATATTTTGTTATTGGCAACGTAATTTTCAAAATATATTATCACCTAAAATATTTTATTTAGGGAGTTTATCTTCATATTTTGTATCTCCAAAAACTTATCCCTAATTTAGGGTTCCATCTCAAATAATCTTTATATCTTGGATCCATCTAAAGATCCAATGGAATAGTAATCCTCTATGATTTATTTTATCAACACAAAAACAATCAGCTTACTGTCTTTAGTATATTTATCTACGAGAATACTTAGGTCTCTAAATGAAAGTGCTTTCTCCATCAATTTATAATCTATTTCCAGTTTTTTGTGCAATTCAACGAATACAGGAGCATCTAAATTCATTTTAAGATTTTCAATTGAGTAATAAATATCGAATGGATTGTTATTCCATAATCTCAGAAATATTTTATGAAAAATATTTTTTTCTTGTTCTTTTTCGTTCTGAAACCTAAATGCACATTGAGTGATTTCAAGTAAGTTTGCCTTAAATACCTTCAATGGAATATGCTGTAGATAATAATTTATTTGCTTTTGGAAATCTCCATTTTCATCATTCAATATTACGTTGTCTTAAATGGTTTAAATAGCGTCGTTTATCTCTGGTGCTGGAAAACAAAAATTGATTATAAAAAATTTATAAAATAGAATGCATGAATTTTTATTGGGATTATATATCAAAGCTTTTGTAAAGGCATCAAAAAGATCCATCATGAATTCTTTTTTATACAATTTACTCTGTAGAATAAATTAGTAAAGCAATTCAAAGAAGTTTTCATAATATTTTCCAACCACTGTGTCTCCACATGTTTAATTTAAAATTTTACGAGCTATTTAAAATCCTTTATTTAGTTCATTTTTTTTAACAGCTTATTTAAGATCAAAAGTATAGAACTTGTTTTGAAGTAATTTAGACTGTAAATTTTAAACAACCAAATTGATGGATTCCAAATTGTTCATGTTTTCCTTATAATAATTCTCTTTGTACAATTTATACAATGACTGAAATTGTAAAGATCCTAAATTGCTTTCATTGTAACTAATGGAATTTAAATTAAAGGTTTCCGGAATGTTGTGAAGTCACTGTATTTTCAATAATTAAAGTTTACTGATCAATGAGCATTTAAGAGACAACATGGGATTAAGTTCTTCTTAGGTTTGATTAATTATGTGATAGAATTTTTCGCTGAGGTAAATTCTTTGATTCAAAATTTAGATTGCTTCAAAAGGATCTCATTGAATTGAAGGTAATTTTTTGTTCCACTCATTGATCTACATCTCTATATCTTTAAGAGCGATATTCATTGAGGAATTTTTTAGAAGAATATCATAACAAATTTAGAATTCGTTTGTAAGTTAATGATTCAGAACAACTTTTTTTAAATTTTCAAATGATATCATTATGTTGTTTTCATTTTGGTAAAAGAAATTGTATACGAAAAGCAAATCTTTTTAGTTCTTTTACATCATTAACTCATTATTTTGAATGTCAATGTTGTCCAATAGAGTAGTTGTCAAATCCACAATTCCTTAACTTTCATTATTGGGTCTGCAATCGCTTTGCACAAGAACTAATTTTTTTGGAATATTGTTTGTTATTTTGGCTAATTATAATTTAAGCTCGTAGTTTTCAGTATCTTTTGAAACTTGATCCAAAAGATCCCATTAAGAGAGATTTTTACAAGCATCAATCCAATTATCAGAAACATACTACTCAAATATCTAACTTTAAAGATTAAATTCATTACTATCTTCTAAATCTATATTTGATTTTTGTAAATACATTTCTATATCTTATCTAATTGATTCATAATCTCTTAGTTTTCTATTTATTGATACATTTGCCATTAGAATCTTTTAATCTTCATTTAGGTCAACAAAATCCGCAACTGGATTATCAATACCTGTTTTAAATATCGATTGTAATAATAATTATTGTTTCTCAGTAAATTTTTCAGAGTTTATATAATTCATCAACTCTAGTTTCTTTTCATTTTTCATCAAAGCTTTGAGCATTAAATCAGACTCTATGAATTCTCCTGAAAACCTCAAAAGAATTTTGACTATCTCTATATAATCATACTAAAGTAAGTTAGAGTCATTTCTGAGTGTATCTAATAATAAAACAATAAATTTTTCAAATTCTTCCAATGAACTTTCTAAAAACTTTTTACGGAATAAATTTTCCACAAATTCTCATGAGAGTTGATTGTTAAATCCCTTGCACTCTAAAAATCCTATAAAACTATGAAAAATCTACTAACTAGAAGATAAAACAACATCATCTTAAACGAAAATGGTCTTATAAGATTGTTTTTTCAAAACATGCATGAAATAAATAACCAAATGTCCTAAAATATCATTTCCTTCTTTATGTAAAACCAAGGCGGACATTCGATCAGGCTCCCAATTCAATAAAAAGAAGTTGAAAATCGAAAATAAATCGAAATTAACAGATGATCCTAATCTTTCTACAAAAAGATTTTTTTTATCTTCCTCTAAATAAATAAACAAATCGAACACTTGATTCGTCAAAAAAACAGTGAATTCTCAACTTAAGGGTTAGTATACAAACATAAATTAGAGAATAATATCGAAATACTCATTAATGTAATTTTTGAACTATGGATTGAGACATTCTTTCTGAATATAATTTTCAGGAATCTAAAGGGAAAGTACTAATTCACATTTTTATTAGAGAGTGAAGGCAGTAGATGTGAATTTTTCCCAACCTTAAAGTGGATTTTTAGGGAAAACAACTGAATGAACTAAACATAAAATGGTGTGTTTAAGCATTACATTTTCAAAATTAATTTTTTAGGCAATTTTTACAATTAGGGAGATTAAGTATTTGTAATCAGTTTGAGAAATTTGATATTTGAATGTCAAGAAAATAGTTTTCAAAAGGGTGTTGGCCAAAAATTTATAAAGGGCCAAATAAGAGTATTCATGTTCGATTTCATAATTATCTTTTAAATCAAAAAGTCCTTTTACATAGTCTCTAGTATTAGGCCTATGATTATGTTTATTTTTATCCTGTTGAATAGAATTGAGAAGGTATTCGAGCATTTTTTCAATATTGATTACTTTGAAATTGGGAAACAAGTGAATATCTTCCATCAGAAAATGGTAAAAATACACTCCAATCATCATATCTCTGTTTTATTTATTGAATTTTTTAATTAACTCGGGAAATTTATCTACTGCAAGTTATAAACTTTCTTTGTTTTCAAAACAAAGTTTCATCAAATTAAAAATGTATATTGGAATTTACATTTATTTTATGTAGCAATTTAAATCACTATTGGCTTTATGGTTTGGAATGAAAGGTAAAACTTTTTTGGTAGCTTCTTTGAACTTGATTGGGTCTTTTTTCATGTTGTTAAGGTAAATATAAATGAGTTTGAGATTCATAATTGATATTTTAGGAAATTTAGGATTTTTATGATAATTATCAGCATGAGATTTTTTATATTTCACAGGGTCCAAAAAGTGTTTGTAAACATCAAAGTTAAAATTGAATGAAATATCTTCGAATAATTTCAAATAAATAATCAATAAATTGAAAAATTTGTCCTCATTGTTGAGTTCTTGAGTCTCTCTAACATAGTTATCCATCAACTTACTTATCAATTTTTATTTTTTATCATCTGCCAAATATTCCTTCACTTTTTAATGATCCTTGTACTTGGTAATCAATGTTAAAATAATCAACAATGTGTCGAAACAATCATTCAATGAGATAAATGGATCTTAAATGTATTTCAAACTTGCAAAATCTAAAAAATCAACTTAAAAAAAATCTCTCATTTCAATCAAAAACCACCAACATTTTGAAGTGAAGTTAGAATCATTAAAGTCGTGAGAATTTATGACTCTTTAAAATATATTTTTGTCATTGTTATCATTAACCTATAGAAGTAATTTTAGACTTTAAAGCCATAAAAGTTTACTTTCGTTATCCAACATTTTTGTCTCAGTTAGAACAGTATCAAATAATGGCTTGAATAGTTTACCACACAACTCTTCTATTTATTATTTTCTCTTATTGATGAAAGTGCTCACCAAAAATATACAAATATTTTTAACTCATTCATCGCCATCTTTTGGGTGGGCTATATTGTTCCATGAATAGGTAAATATATTTTACATGTTTTGATCTATATCGAAAATCTCATCAGATTTTTAATAAACGAGAGCCAAAAATTTAACTAATACCACAAATGAAGCATTTCTGCTGATGCTCATAAATTTCTCAGATGTCAAAGAACGACATAGATTGAATAAATCATTTAATCCTTCATTTGAAATGTAAAATAAATATCAAAGTGCAATTTAAGAAAGATAGAATGTGGCTACTTGAATGGACTCATGATTTTCAATATTCTTTTAAGTCAATGCATCGAAACATTTTTGTATTTTTTAAACAAACTATTGTTCTTATGACCTGTTTTTGAATGGCTGAACAAAACAAAATATATCGAACTTCACTGAATAATTTTTATCAATCAAAAAGTATGATATATAATCATCAATGCAATCATCGAATGGCTACATTTTAAGGTAAATCTTCATAGTTTTTACAAAAATATAACTTGGGTTGAAAAATGCTTTAATTGTGCTAATCATATCCCTAGCCTAGTTCTCATCTTTTTGAATTTATTTCCTGAAAGATGGACAAAAGTTGTTGAAGTTTTTAGATTTAAAGAAGTATTTTGATTTTCTACTTATTTGTAATAGTATTGGTAACCATATGTAATGATAATGACCGTTTTTATTGAGTAATTCTTTTTCTACCAAGTCTGTTATTCCTTCTCTAGACAATCTTTCTCTCATACAGATGGAAATTTTGTCCTTTAACATATCGTAGATCAAAAAGAATTTCTGGAGCTTTCGAGATTACACATCTTTAAAAAGATCATTTTTGATATATTTGAAAAAGAGGGTGTTACTTTACTTATTGATCATCAAAAGAAGTTCGTTGTGAAAAGAGAAAGAAACATTTTTTTCTTTCAAAAATAGTTCCAAATCTATTGTTTTCTTCATATCTTCGAAGTTATTATCCCTTTTATTATGTTGAACCTTCAACCAATTTTGAATTTAAATGATTTTTTTAACGTGATAGAATTCAGAGGCAATCATGTCTTTTTTAGATTATTAGTTTTCAATTGTGTCTTTTAATTTTTTTATCTGTATTTGTAAACAACTTTCCATATTTTCTTATATTTGTTCCATGTCGAGATATTGTTAAAAGTTTTTTAGTTGTTTAAAATAAATATGCATTACAGGTATGTTTATCAAATTGTTCTTCATCAATTTGAACGGAACAAAAATCATTTGAACAATATCTTAATCTTTATACGATTGGGTTAATTTGAGAATGTTTTTTAGGTGATGATTGAAAAGTGCATCATTTATAGATTTTTCTATTCTAAATGCCAGTTTCTTTATGAAAATTTTAATTTTCTCAAAAAAAAGTCAATGTATTTCTTTATATTCTGGGAACATTTCATTGAGTTTTTGAAAGAATTCATAAAGAATCGTTAGAATAATACTCATTAATTCGGCCTGCTTTTTAATTTTCAAATCATATAAATCAACATGGATTCCTAATTCAGAATTTTGGTAGAAAAGTTTTGGATTTTGGATTTGCTCTTTATCCTCCGCATTCACAGATTCGTTTTCAGAAAGCAAAATGTTTTTAGAGTCTCACTCATCTATACAAAACTAAATGGTACCATCTAATACTTTTTTGAAAAATTTAAGGACTTAATTTAACACCTCTTGATCTGTGTTCAAATCTTTGATATCGAAAAAATTATATTACATTTGTTTTTAAATAATGACAACAAAATTGATCATTTTTCTAAAAAGAGAAAGAGACCAAAACTCCTCCTAATTCTATTATTTGAAATCCATTTTTTGAATAAAAAACTTGCACATATTTTTAATGTAATTTCTTGAGTTTTGAAAACTAAGATCCATTCCATATCAGTCAAGTGCTATTTTTTCGATTTCATATTTGACATTTTACATCTGAAGAATTTAAAAGTTATCTTGATTCCTAAAAAACTATCTGAAATCTTTGCAGTTTTCTCAGTCTATGTTTTCTAAAATAATCAAACTAGTTTGTTTGAAAATTTAAAAATATTATTAATGTAATTCAATGTTGAAATTCAAATCAAAACATTAGGGAACCAATATGAGAGAACATAAAAATACTTGATATTTATCAATGATTTGTTTCTTGATTTCAGGATAAGAATTAAAGTCATTTAAAATTTCTTGAAATATCGGAAAAATTGCCTCCAACTAATGATAATCCTTCTTGTTGAAAATTTTGATTAATTCTCTAACGAAGTGTTTTTGGTTTATTTTTTGATGATTGTCCTATCTGTCCAAAATAGTAAAAATTATTCCCTTTGAAAAATTATACAAAGGATTTTCAATTATTTCAGAGGAAATGTTGAGATAAGTGAAAATGTTATGCATCATGAATGTTAATAAAAAAATATCATTTTAAGGATCTTCCAAAAGTTCATTGAATATTTCCAATAAAACATTGAATTCTACAAAGCTTTCTTGATTTAAATCAACTACTTTGAAAATTCAAATGTAAAAACAGATTAAGTAAATGCTCTCTAAAAGTTAACCAAATATTTAATTCTGTAACAAATTCTAATTGTTTCCACGGACCTCCTTCACAAACTTGGTTAAAAAGATGAATAACTTATCCATACAAAGACATACGTAAGTTTTGTTATTGTAAATGTAATTGTAATTTTTGGAAGAGGTATTTAAATTGTGAAACCATGGCTTTCACTTAAGGAATTTAAGCTGACTCAAAATATCTTGAATGAATGATCCTAAATTGAGATCCGGAAACAGTTGAGATCCATAACTATTTTCGAACTTCATTATCATAGATGAGTCCTTTTCATCATTAAATTAGAATTGAATAAAATTTTTTGATTTCATTATTAATTCTGAATACTTGTCAATTGATTTCACAATGCACTTCATTCTGAAGAAATATTCTTGGCTTGGATTTCGTTTGAATAAAAATGAAAATTTTTCGTAATTGATATTATGTATTTTAAAACTTTCATTGAAAAATTTTTTTAGCTTAAAATTGAATAAAGTCATGATTTATTTCTAATCAAAATACCAAAACAATGAGTTCAAAGTTTGCCAAGCAGAAACCTCAATACTCTATTCTTTACCGTCGATTGTGAAAATAAGCATATCAATCAGCCACTCTAATTGATTGACTTCTTTGTATTGAGAGATAAGCAGTTCTATAGGGATTTTAGGAAACTCTATTAAGAGATCGATGGCAATTATTTTTAGTTCCTAATAGTTTGATTCGAAGAGGTGTTTGATAAAATCAAAGTATCTGAAATTATTCTCTTCACAAAAGTAAATGAATTTATTTTGAAAATCTTTGTATTTCACCATCACATTGAAAACTATTTTCAAAATGTATAGATAATTGTAAATATTTTTCTTTTTATAAATTTACTAAACCAAAGAAAGAATCAAGTCTATAGAAAGATCCAAAACATCTTCGAGATAAATATTCTTGTATTGGTGTAGTTCTCTCGACTCTTTAAACTTTTAATCATGTACTCTGTGTTTATATTTAATGGTTCTGTAAATCGCTTTTAAAATAGATATTAAATAAGAATCGTTGTTTTAATCATTTTCATCGTATAAAATATCAAAGTAAGGCAACTAATCTTTGCTCATTATTTCCATCACTTTTTGAATCATGATCGTAAAGACTGCTTGACTTAAATATTTTGCAAATTATATTTGCTTAGGACTAATCATTCTATTGTCCTCTAGAGTTTCATTGGAAAAAATGTGTCCAAATAAACAACCCAATGATTCCAAAAGAATTTAAAAATAATCTCGGTGATTATTTTTTTGTTTGATATCTATGTTCTTAAATGTTCTTATGATGTAATTGATATTTTTATTGATGAGATCATGAATTTATTAATACTAAATGATGTGATGAATGGTTTGATCTTGACTTTTTTTATTCCAATATACAAATTCATAGAGCTTGAGTTATAAATGTTTAATTTGACTTTAACCATTTTATTCTAGTAGATCCACATTAGTCACAAAAAGATCAATGATTTAGATGTTGTATTTGAAGATTTTTCTGAGTAATTCGAATTCAGGATATTCCAACTAAAAATGATAAAATTTATGGTTTTGTTCTTAGTCTGGATCAGGTTTATTTTTATCCATTTAAAATTTCACATAGTATTTGAAAACCTTCAGCAAAAGTTCATTTAGTGAAGTTAATCTTTTGAACACTTTCTCTTCCAAAAAGTCTTATAGTTTTGAGTCTCTTTCAAAATCAACAACAACCGTGTTTTAAATACATTTTGATGGATCAATTCTGGTAAATATGTTTTCTTTACTGATTAGTTCCTCTTTAAGAATTTCACTGGAATGTTGTTCGATGAAAGTATGTATTTAGTTTTTATCTAATTTAGCTATATTAGCGAGATTAAATTATTTGTTTGAATCTTCATTAATTTTTTTCAAACATTGAATTAATTCCTTTATTTCTAATTTGGTATTTTTGAGAAATTCAACTAATCTTTACAAAATATTTGATAAAAAATTTTCAAAATATTTTTCTGTTTGCACTTCTTGATTCATCATCATATAATCCATTAAAGTGGATATGTAGTTCAAAACCTTTAAGACGTAGTTCAAATGATTGTTATCATCAAAAAGAATACCACATAGATTTTCAAAAAGGGCATGATAGTCTTTAATTGAAAATGTTTGAAGTCGCGTAGAACTTTTCAATAAAACTTTAATGGTTGAAATCCAAGAAAAGTAAATGGATCTTACTACATCGAAGTCATAGTAAATTTTAGATTCGTTTAAAAAAAATCAGTCGTTTGAAAGTATTTGGATTTGTTCACTAATTTTATCAGGATATAAGCAGGTAAAATTTTTGACATTAGTAAAACATTCTTCTTTGAATTTAGGATTATCGATTGGAATGTGAACCATTAATTTCATAACAATGTTGACGAATTTGTTTTCATCTTTCTTTTTTATTTTGTTGCTTAAGTTTTTGATATGTATGAGATCTTTGAAAGCCTCTTCCTTTTCCCGAATCAGTAAATTTCCAAAAAATGTTAGAACTCTCAAAACCATTTGTAGATAATCTCGGAAATAGCTATCCTCCAAGTGTTTTTTTATTTCTGCAATGTCAATATTCATTATGTCGATAAAATGTAAACATACGTTTTCTATATACTCAGAGAAAGAATTTTAACTTTTATCTTGACTTGGTTGTTATTTTAGTTTAACGATTTCTTCTAGTAAATTGATAAGACTGGAGAAAATTTCATCGTAAATAATGATACTGGATCCAAATGGATTTATTTTTTCTTTCTTCTGATTCTTTTTTATTTCAGTCTTGAATAAATTAGGATAATCATCGAAGTTCTTTAAGTTATTTTTGAAATTTTTGATTTTTTCGAGAAGATATTTTTTGAAGTAATTTTCTATGATTAACTCTTTAGTCTTCTAATTGAAGACGATTTCACTTTAAGGAAAAGAAAAACAATTATTTATGATGAAACTATTAAATGTTTTCATCAATTGGAGACCTCTTTGCTCAGTAAGTTTGTCGAAACACAAACACATATCGTTGATTAATGATGGCTGTTTGTTGAAGATTTGAACCACCACATCTAGGTTGTAACAATACTTAAGTACTTCGTTGATGTGTTTTTTGTTGTTCTGTTAGTCATCTGTTGAAAGTTTTTCGATCAACAATTTAAAAGTTAGGACTAGTTGATTTTATATCTCTGGTTTCGATTTATGATATTCTTTTAGAATCGCATAAAATTACTTGAGAAGTTCAAGATCTATTTTGTTGTCTTTAGTTAGTATCTAATTATCGATAAAAAAAATACTTACCTTATTGGAATTGGTTCTCCATATTCTGATGGATCTCAAAAATAGTAGGTTGAGTTTGATTGTTTGACATCAATTATTAAATTTGTTTCTTTTAATCTTGGGGCCAAAAAAAATAATAATAATATAAAATAATTTTTAATTCATACCCAACCTCATACTTCAATATTACGGGGTTTGGGGTTTGGGGTTTGGGGTTTGGGGTTTGGGGTTTGGGGTTTGGG
>Ga0075158_10003336_pt1 | contig 11337 bp, 14 predicted proteins | sample JI91814BDNA_FD_70968 | JGI IMG/M metagenome (GOLD analysis project Ga0075158, IMG submission 70968) | Wastewater effluent complex algal communities from Wisconsin, to seasonally profile nutrient transformation and Carbon sequestration -... | ecosystem: Engineered > WWTP > Effluent > Algae... | reverse complement strand
TGATGATCGTGAGGGAGCTCTTGTTGCTCCAACAAGTCGATACGACGAGGGCGCTCAAGCTAGCTAAGCGTCATAACCGAAAAGACGTCGTGGCGTTTCTAGAGCCCGTCTAGGGCTGGTCTAGATTGGTTCGACTGATCTAGAGCGACCTACTTTTTTTTGACCATCATTACGACAACTATAACGGCGGCAACAGCTACTAATGCCAACATGATGAACATGATAACGTAGGACATCCAATTGCCGCTAGCGCAAGCTGGGCATTTTGTCGGCTTGAAGCACTTGGGCAATTTGGCGAGCGGGGCGAGTGGGAGCTGGCATGTGGTGATGAGTTCGTTGAAGAGCCCGATGCCGACATTGGACGTGATGGACGATCTACCTTCGACAAGAGAGCCGATATCGGCCAAGGAGCAATCACCGTTGATGAGAGCCCATAATAGAGTACATTCAGCCTGAGGGAGCTTTGTGCTGTTTTGGACAGCAATCGCTGTATTGCTGGTTGAAGTTGGTGCTGTAGCTGATGCTGTTGTAGAGTTAGCTGGGAGCTTAACGCCGATTGGTGGGTATACAGCGATCTCATTGGTGGCTGAGAAATACACGGGTGCAGCCGTAGTACCAGCATATGGCATACCTACTTGGCCGATATAGAAGGTCGGGACAGATGATGCATTGGCTGGAATTTCAACGTATTTCGGCGGGGATGCTGTTCCTGAGGCTATGTCAGTTAACACTACGATAGCCGGGTAGAAGACATCAGTCCCGGATGTGATAGAGGTCAAAGCGCTATCAAACCCGCTATAAGCCACCATTGGGTCAAGCTTATAAGTCACAGCGGTACACGAAGTTTGAGAAGGTGCCTTAAATAGAGTCAGTTCGCACTCATACGGGCCAGCTCCAGACATTACTGACAAAATCGGAGCTGTTGCGGTCGACGGCGGCGTAGTTGTGCTCATTTTTAACGCCCAGTAAACATATTTCGCAAAATTAGGATGACAAGGGCTATGAATACAAGCACCAAGAGCACCAAAACCAGCCAGTATCCTATAAATGACGAAGACGCCGGGTTACAGACAGGGCATGGAGTTGGTGGTGGGCATGGTGGAGCGACGGTAATTCGATCTTCTGGCGATTGTCCGGCGTTCTCTACAGCCGAGTTGTAAGAAGCAATCGCCAAATAATCGTTTGGAACATCGTCAGCAGTATAAGCAGTGTTAGTGTACGTATAGAACGTGTTTTGAGTGTATGTACTCGTTGAAATGACGGCTGGTGTTACGTAGCCGAGTGATGTAAATGCGCCACCAGCGGGCACTGATGTTGGTAATAGTGTACTCGATGGCGGCGAGAAATACACGTTAAAACCAGTCACAGTAACTTGTTCGAGAGGTTTTGGAGACCACATAGCACCAAGACCATCGGGAGTCACCATCCCGACAGGAAACGGCTGTGCATTTGGCAAAAGCCTGTATCGAGTCGACCCCAACATACCATCATTGCTAACCAGTTGTATAATGAACGGAATGTATGAACCCGAACTAACAGCGCTATTGTTGTTAGTAACCGCCATAGTATATCCAGGCTTGATTCTATCATAGGTTTTGGAGACGATATTGCCATCTTCGACAGTAAACAGTGTTACTAATAGATCTGTAATGCCTGTTACGTTCGAGATATCGCAACTAAACGCTTGAGTCGACATTGCTAGCGAATCATCACTCATTTTTAGGATCCGAGCACATTATAAAAAAGTAATCGCGATAAAATTGACGTGGCGGTCCTATATTAGAAAATGAGTACAAGTTTATGGTCCAGTGGCCCCCAAATCTTTGGTAGATGTGTCCAAACATACAAGCTAATCCCAATGAGACCCCCTTCTGCTGACGATATGCGAATTATCGCCCTCGATACTCTAGATGACCAAGTTCTCGGAGCAACTACTGGTAGGGGCTTCTCGCTCGTCCTCAAAACCAGTGGAATGTTCTTGGTGGGGACTGATAACATCACGCCAATTCCAACACCAGCCACGCTCGATAACCCGATCATGCTCCTCCGAAAATACCGTATCACGTTGGCTGATGGGTCAGTTTACGAGTATTCTAGGCGCGCTACATCGCTATGGATACAATGCAACCCATTACCACGAGAATACAGCCCCAATATCTCTTACGACTACCAACTGGCCTATTCCCACCCTAGTTTTGACACAATTGCCAGTATTAAGGGTACCGAAATCACGCTGTTTGCGATCACTGGTCAATTTGCGGGCCTTGATATGGACGTAAACACCACTGTGGCGCATAGCAACCTACATTTCGTCGAGTTATGCTCGAGCTACTTAGTGTCTGACGACGGGGAGGTCTTCGATGTCCATCAACAGCAGATAGTTGCCCAAGTCGCATTGGCTACTAACTACAAAAAACAGCCTCACGCTTAATTGCTTTTTTACACGCTGACTGGCGCTGGGATGGCCGAATGTGGCCTATAGTTCTCTAGCTCGATGTCACTGGCCGTAAACTCGAAAATGTCTCGAATGGCTGGATTGAGCCGGACTGTTGGGAGCGGCCTTGGCTCTCTCGCTAGCTGCTTATTGGCTTGCTCGATGTGGTTGTTGTAGAGGTGGAGGTCCCCAATTGTATGCACGAACTCTCCCGGGCTCAAGTCGCAAATCTGGGCCACCATTAGCGTCAATAGCGAGTAGGACGCGATGTTGAATGGCACCCCCAAGAACACATCACCTGATCTCTGGTACAGCTGGCAATCCAAGTACTCGCCTCGAACGTAAAACTGGAACAAGCAGTGACAAGGCGGCAAGGCCATCTTCGGCAACTCTGGGGGGTTCCAAGCGCTCACAACCAGCCTCCGTGACGTTGGGTTGGCCTTGATTTCGGCGATAACTGACGAAATTTGGTCCACTCCACCGAAATCCCTCCACTGCTTGCCATAGATTGGCCCCAAATCGCCATTGGAGTCAGCCCATTCATCCCAGATTTTTGAGTCTAACGTGTTGGTGTTTGTGCTGCCGCTGAGAAACCAGAGCAACTCTGCGACGATCGCTGCGAAATTGACTCTCTTAGTAGTGACCAGTGGAAATTCGCCAGAGAGATCATAGCGCGCTTGGTATCCAAACACCGACCTAGTGCCTGTTCCTGTTCTATCTTGTCTGATTTCGCCGTTGTCGACGACGTGCTTGAGCATCTTGAGGTATTCTCGCATATTTTGGGGATCAGGTTAGCGTTCCATGTCAAACCATTGGCTATTAGGGCCGTTCCAGCGATTAAGCACCTCCAAAACATGCGTTTAGGTAGTCGTGAGATATTCGTAGCGGATAATGTCAGCTATCAGCTGGGCCTCGTGATGCCCCTCCCACTCATCGCCAAATACGGCGTCAAATACGGCCTTTGCTTGATGTTTGGTAAGCTTATTGTCCAATACGACGCCAAATAATGGGTTGGCTACGAATTTCCCGTCACTCGAAATGCGGTTGAAGGCACTCCAACCAAGCTTGATTCGCCTTACTGGCGATTGGACTGGTATAGTGGCACCTGGAACTACTACGTTTCTAGCTAGGCAATTTGCGATGGCCTCTTCGCACATCGGGCGATTGTTGATGAACCAATGCCGAATTCTGCCTGATTCGGGGCTCTTGAAACAACAGCTCATTTGATTAATATGAACTAGGAGAAACCGAAACAATGGACGAACCCCAATTAATTCGCGCATGTCGCCAAGAAAGGCCTAGACTCGTTGAGATGATACTGGCTTCCAAAGCTGACCCAATGGTGACCAGTGCTGGCCAAACAGCCCTACATTGCGCCAAATCGGCCGAGATCGCCAAGATGCTGTTAGACGCCAAAGCCGACCCAAATGCCGTTGACGATACCGGCTTTACGCCTCTTTGGGACGCTATCACCAACGAGAACATCGAAGTGGCCAAATTGCTACTAGAGAACGGCGCGGATCCCAATCACGCCCTAAAAAGCGGCTATACACTCCTCATGCATATGGCCAGCATCAACCGCCTCTCATGTTGCGTCAATTTGCTCACCAGGCACAAGGCTGACCCAAACATCACTGAGCCCATTTACGGCAACACGGCCTTCCATATCGCTATAAACGCCCGAAATGTCTACGCAGCGGAATGCTTGATAGCCCGTGGAGGTGACCCAAAAATCGCCAATAAAGCCGGCTATACTGTAGCGGCTCTCGCCAAAAAATATGGGCTGAAATAGGCTCTATTTTTCGTTGGCGATGGACCTACGTTACCCATAATGATCATCTTGATAGCCGCTGTAGCCTCTAATGGGGCCATTGGGAGGAATGGTCGCTTGATTTGGAACAACACGATCGATATGGCCCGCTTTAGTCGGCTAACGGCCAACCAAGTTGTCGTTGTTGGGCGCGTAACGGCCGAATCGCTGCGGCAATCGTTCTTCGAGAAAGGCCGGACAGTTGTAGTGATGGCTGGCGGCTACAAAGATCCAGCCGAAATCGCCAAAAAATACGCCGATCGCGATATATGGGTCATTGGCGGGGAGCAGGTCTACAAGCAGTTTCTGCCGATTGCTGACCGGCTGGAGATTACACTGGTTAAGCAGCCCTTAGAAGGCGACGCGTTCTTCCCAAAAATAGGCGAGGAATGGCAAGAAGTCGCCAAAGACGACAGGGGTGGCTATGCCTTTATATCATACGCTCGTAGCAAGCCAAGCACGTCTTAGCGTCTTCAAAGGCGTTATGGGGGTTCGTGTTCGTTACTCCGAAATGCTCAGCGAGCTCAGCGAGTTTCGGGTATTTGAATTGATGTGAACTCGAGAGTGACATTTGCGGACTCTCTAGCTTGCAGATGGATTTGCCAGCCTCCATAGTGCAATACGTGGGCATATCAAGCGATTTCATGCCGCACCGGAATAGCTCGCAATTGATCACGTTTATATCAAACGACACATTGTGGGCTACGAACGTCATTTTTTCGGCATCTCGGACGAATTCCTCTAGAACGGCCTTCAAATCACGGCCGCCTCTCTCAACCATCTCATCTGTAATCCCGTGTATATGCGAGTTCGGTATCGGCTTGCTCTGCTTGATCAAGTAGTACTTGGTGGTAGTGGGAGTGATCCAGGCGATGGACACAATTCTCGGCCAATTGGAAACGTTGCTACTAGGCGCCTTGAAATTCTGGGGAAGCCCTGTGGTCTCTGTATCAACCACGATATACGTCGAGCGTTTGGCGAAATTCGTCATAGCGGCCAACAACATACCCCTGATTTTTGGGTCCGTTGTGAGCTCATAGTCGAGTGTCGAGACGTACCCGCCATTTTTGAGGACAATCTCAAGCAGATCACCCAAATTATGCTTGACAAGCTGCCCAACGATCCTCGAGAAGTGCCTTAGGAGCTCTTTGCGGTCACTGTAGTTATCGAGTAGGTACCTCAGCATCACCCCATCTCCACCAAATTCGACACCGACGGCGCTGGGTAGCTTAGTGCCCCTTTCCACCAAATAAGTCACGGCATCGCGATTATTGGCCATTATAGCGAGTTCTAGTAGCTCGCTTTCATCCACTAATTTGCGCTCAGTGACCCATTTGATGGCAATAAGTGGCGCTGTGGCTGCTTTTTGGGCCGATATCGACACATGTGTCGAATACGTCTGCTCGACGAAGTAGGCGAGCATTTCGACGTTCCCGGTTGTCAAGGCGTATTCGATGCACGTCTCGAGATCAGGCTTGGTTCGCTCGAAGTAGCCTGTGTCCTTCTCGTCAACTGCAGCCAAATGCTTGAGGACGGCTGTTAGCCCAATACAACTGGGGTTAGTCAATTGGCTATGGAGCTCCCCGAATTGCTTGCTGGTGAATGTGTTGCCCCTAAGTAGCTGAGTGAACGCTTCTACGTTTCCGGTTTGGTCTGCTTGAAGGAGTTTGTCGAATGTCATGGTGTTTCTTGAAGGCAAGCGTGTGTTGAAAGTGTTATGGGCATCAAAATTGAAATCGGCTAACCCATAAATCCATGACGTACTTCACACGCACCGAAAACGGCTATAAACCAGTCAACCAAGTATTCCGGCTAGCCACTGGAGAGCTCTATGCCGCAATGGGTGAACCCCTCTATCACATTGTCAACGGCGAATACCAAATGGCCAGCGCGTTCGTCATATTCCGCAAACTCAAGCAAGGGAAATACAAGCGGGTGCTGTGGCGATCCGAAGAGGACCCAGATTTCGATTTTGAGGAGGAATCAGACACTGTGTACTTCGAACCCATTGGAAACGACCTATACATTCGGGCTACTCTTTGCACAACCACTTCCCCCGAAGATCCTCAACCAACCCACGAATAGCCGCCATCTCGTCCCGAAGTGACTGCTTGTTAATCGTGCTTTTTTCGGAGAGCGTATCAACTTGGGCCACGACGTACTTGAAGCGATCATGAAGTCCCTGGGTGTCGGCCACGATTCTCGCCATCTCAGCCTGTTTGGCCTCGATCTCAAATATAGCTATGCTGGCCCCGTTTAGGCAGCTTTCAAGGTTGGCTTGTTTGTTTGAGGCATCCCGAATTTCTTGAATAGCGGCACCTAAGGCCTGGCCGGTCTTCTGCTGGTCCTTTATGATGACTCTCATAGCGCATAAGGCGGCATCTAGGCGTGCCTCCAGATTCTCTAATTTCTCGTCGTAGATCATTTGAAATGCCGCCACAAAAAACGGGTTAATTTGACTTGGCTGATTTTCGGCTAACTTGGCGCTGTATAGGGACCTCTGGGACGCGTGAACTGTCCTCTACCCACTCCGAGCCGTCTTTTACGAACAAATCGCCGGTTGGAATGAAGTATTTGAAGGACACTCCATCGGCGAATTGGCCTGTAGTCGCATAAGTCGGACAGACGTATTTCCTGATCGTTTTGGCCATTTGCTGGCGATCGTTGGCTGCCTCGTACATAAGCTTGAGGTGCCTTGTGTGATCCTGTGAGCACGTCATGTTCATCAATTCGGCTTCTGGTAAGCTAGACCATTCCAAGTGGCTTGATAGGCTCTCAAATCGCTCATCGTGAATCTGGTGTCTCAGGATGTTGCAGATCGCCCACGTTGATTCACAGCGACGCCTCCAACCCTGATCACTCATCACGCCACAGAACTCATACACCTTGGCGATTAACTGGCGAAAATGGTCGTCTGTGAAGCATTTTTGGAGCAAGTACCGTATGCAGTTGTTGATTGTGTTGCTGAAGATCAGGCTCACAATATCGGCACCAGCCGCTCTTGGATGCGCTAGTATATACTGCAGAGCAGCCAAATTGTCGCAGTGGATCGCGATATACAACAGCAGATGAGGCGAGACGTCCATTTCGAGCAATCGCGCATAATCGTTGTCTCTGTCGACTTCGTGTGGGTACGCCAGTCGCTGTCCTCCAATCGTGTATATGGCGCATTTGTGCGTGGACGCAGGCTCTTGGTAGCGCAACAGCTCGATTCGGCTTCCTGGGTCTTCTATGGGCCAGCCGAAGGTGGTTAGTAGCTGGCGGCCTTCTTGGGTCTCGATGTCGAAGTAGGTGCACTCCTCGCTCACGTAGACTTGCCATCGATGCACCATCAAGTCTCTATGAGCCTTGATAAAGTCAACGAGGCATTTGGTGCTCTGATAGCGGAACGTACACAGCATCTCGTAATTAGGCGAATCGGGCGGTAGATCGCCAACTGGCCTGAAATTGCCCACAATGTACGGCGAAATGCCAGCGGCGTTCCCAAAATTCGGCACGATGTTGTGATCGAGCAGCCATGAGACCATTTGACGCGTTCCGATGAGCTTGGGGAACTTCTTGCAATACGAATCCCGCTGTTTTTCGGTAAAAGCAGCCCAAATATGGCTGGCTAATTCCCAGTTCCAATATTTGAGCGTTTTGCTGAATTTGGCCACGATATGGCGGTCATTTGGTCGAAATAGCTTGATGAACTCCCCATTGAATTTCTGGAGGGGTATCAACAGCTCAATTCGGGCCTTTTCGGGCTCCAACAGCAGGTTATGATGGATGAGTATCCCCAAAATCTCTCCAGTTGCTTTGGGGATGTCGTCTTGGCGGATAAATGGCTCGAGGTTGATGTTGCGCAACTTGTAGCGCAAGGCTTGGTAATCGTTGCCAGTAGCTAATTTCAGGATCGCTTCTTGCATGGTTTGGAGGTCGCCCAATTTCAATAAAAAGGCGATTAGGCGAACAGCAGTACCCATGTACCATCACGTCTGACGTAGATGTCTCCATTACTCAGCAGGTGGCCATATTCCCCTCCATCTGCGAATTGGCCTATGGCGACGTTTGACGAGCACATAGCGTCAATATCGAGGGTTTGGTACGGCGTGCCGACCATTTTGGCGTATTTGGCTCGGATATGGAGGTACTCGTCAAGGGCTGGTAGGCCTGCATAGCAATCAGGCTCATTCAAAGTAAGCCATTGCTGCCTGAAGAACTCCTTGGGAGGCGTTGGGTGGATTTTGCTGATGAGGATCTTGGCCCGATACGCGTTAATAGACACATCGACCAAATCTAGTGCAGCGTCAAACAGAAACGCCCCAAGTCTACGGTAGTGGTCGAGGCTCACGCAGCGATCAAGCAGATGCTGTACGCACTCGTTGTAATCGTTCATGGGGAGCAGGTATATCGTGTCTACTCCAACGCTTTCCGGGGCGTCCAGTAGCTTCACTAAAGCCCGCATACGGTTGCAGTGAACAGCGGCATATAACAGCGTGTAGATCGGGGTCTTGCCGAGAAGCTCAGTGTACAGGTTTTGGTCGTCTATACGATGGATTTCTTTGTGCGGGAGGCACATATCGTAGCTAAACGGTATCAAAGGAACGCCGTTGGTGGCATCACTGGGCTCAATAGCATTCCCGAACATCGATACGAATATCTCGCCGTCCATAGTTTCCGAGCGCGAGAATCGGTGGGTGCTATTGATGAGGCTAGGCTGCCTTCGCCATACCCTGCATTTGTACTCAGCTAGAGACAACAGGGCGAACTTAGTCGATTGGTACTTGAAGGTGTGCAAATGCTCCAAATGCTGTCCTGACACCGTCAAATCAGGCACATGATGGAAATTGGCGTACCAATACACATGTTCGCCACAAATTCCCCCAAAATCTGGGATGGCGTCGTTCTCAATGAGCCAGCGATACTTCTTGTGGCTTGTAGTGGGTTTGGTGGCGAATTTCTTGCGATAAGACGCCTTTTGGTTGGCTGTGAAGCTCCTCCAAATCGTAGTCATAACGACCAGATTGCTATTGTCCCACGCCATGGTAAACTGGGATACTTTCGTTCGGCTAGAGGGGTCATAGTGCCCGACGAATATCTCGGCATAAGCGGCATCAGCAATGAGGATGTTGAGGCGAGGCTGTGATAGCTGGACGATCACGTTATGCTCGAGTAATAGGACCACAATCCCGACCACGAATTTCTTAGTCTCACTTTCAGGGATGAATGGCTCCTGGAAAATCTGGGTCTGTAGGATATCGGCCAATTCATCGCGTTTTTTGCTCCTAGCGAGCTTGATAACAGTGTTTTTGCAGACTTCGAAGGCGGCTTCCATCTCAATTTAGACTACAATCACCATCAAAAAAAATCATGGGCGCCTGATTACCGCCATAATGTCGTCTATGAGCTCGCCTTGTCTAAGCAAAACGGACCCTAGCTTCTGCGCGACTTCCTCGTATTGAGCCAGTTGGTTTTCAAGGTGACCTAGTCGAGTTAGGATGTGGTATTGGATGCCGAGGACGATTAGGAACGATATGAAGGCAAACATTGGTGATTTTGGGTGATACTGGCGTCATTTTTATCCAGCCGCAGAAAAACAGCGTTTACACGGCTCTCTTAGGGACTTTTGCGGCGATTGGTTCGATAACCACGTCACTTGATTCATCAAGCGTCCAAATACCGTCCCGATTGACGTAAACGTCGCCATGTACGTAGATGTACTCATCGCCGTTATCAGAGCGACCTCTGGTAAACTGAGACGGGCATAATAGATACGGCTGAATGGTAGTCACCGGCTTATTGGTCATCTTGCCGTACTTCAAGTGGAGATGGTAAGCCGCTTGAGAGTTATGCGCGTTCTTGTAACAGTCGGGCTCGTTGATTGTAGGCCAGTTGACCATTTCTCTGAAAACTGGGTCAGTAACGTGGTTGAGTACGGCGAGAGGGCGATGTTGAAGCGAGTGGTTCCTCGTGTCGCCTAGAAAGTCGCTCCCAGCACGAACCAATCGCTGATAATGGTCTCTGGTGAAGCATCGGTCAAGCAAGTACATCACGCAATCGTTGAACTCGCTGTCAAAGACCAGATGAATGGTGTCAACACCGGCGCTTTCTGGAGCGTTCAAGAGCATTATGAGGGCCTTGATGTTGTTGCAGTGAGTAGCTGCGACCAACAGCTTGTATATCGGGATGACCCCAATATTCTCGAAGTACTGGTTTTCGTCGTTGAAATCATGGATATCAAAACCAATGAGATAACAGTCGTTACGCCTTATATTGTGAGGGTGGACTCGTATTGACTCGTCAAACGGGACAAATGAGACTGCTTCTTCGTTGGAATCAACCAATTCGCCGAATGTCGTGATCCGTTGCTCGCCTTCTTGGGTTTCAACGCGGAAGTACAGATGAGTCTCGCTTATGAGAGCACCTCGTTTGATCCAGTCCTGGTAATGGGCTGCTAAATGCTCTTGGGCGTACTTGGTCGACGTGTGTTTAAGCGTGTGCAAGTACATCCTGTGATAGCGAACGACTGCGCCAACTAGCAAACCATCAACCGGGTGGAAATTAGCCTCCCAATGAGGATTCGCGCCACCACCATTGAAATCTGGGATGGCGTTGTGCTCCATAATCCACTCAAATATCTCCAGCTTCACTGTAGGGTTATGAGCTAGCTTCTTGCAGTACGAGGCCTTCTGTTTGGCTGTGAAGCTGTTCCAGATGAGCGACATAAGCTCTATGTTCTTATGATACAACGCCTTGGTGAATTTGGACACCTTGCAGCGATCATTTGGGTCAAATGTCTGAGTGAAGATCTCATTGTGCTCCTGGTGTCGTATCAAGTTGTGAATAGGGGCTTTGCTGGGCTCCGAAATGGCTTTGTTTTCGAGCAGGATTGTCAAAATGAGCGCCGAGGTCCCACGAATTTCGTCGTGTTGGATAAACGGCTCGTCGAAGAACTTGGTACCTAGTATCTCACGTAAGGCTTGGGCGTTTCGATGACGAACGAGAATGAGCACGATTTGTTTGGCTGTTTCCAATGTAAGCATTGTTGATTTTGGGGCAATATCGTCTTCAAATTTATGTCAAAAAAGGCCTAGTGCATGATTACAAAGCC
>Ga0075158_10003333_pt1 | contig 11340 bp, 16 predicted proteins | sample JI91814BDNA_FD_70968 | JGI IMG/M metagenome (GOLD analysis project Ga0075158, IMG submission 70968) | Wastewater effluent complex algal communities from Wisconsin, to seasonally profile nutrient transformation and Carbon sequestration -... | ecosystem: Engineered > WWTP > Effluent > Algae... | reverse complement strand
TAGCCCCAAGCATGAATTACCCTGTCGAAGCGAGTGGTGTCCTCGCCTTGAAAGAGAAACACTGACTCCCGGTCGATCAGCTTGGCATCCGGCCAGCGGATCTCGATGACTCGCTTGCGCCAGCCAATCGTGATCGGGCCGGCCAGTGTCATCACGACCAGCCAGGGGTTGTAATAGTTGTGCGGAGCATTGCTGTACTGGTTGGGAAGCCGCTCGTAGATGTGACAAGGATGATCGCCAAAGCAGGCGATCAGGCTTTGCACTACCTGTTCGCCCAACTCCTTCTCCTTGGGGTCGTTACGGTACTTGGACAGCTGTACCATGACCATAGCTTTCTCTGCCAACCCGGATAAGCCCATCCGGGCCTCCTCGTCGACCAGATCGCCGCCTGTCACCTGGATGCGAACACCGCAGTCCCCGCCGTTGTACTCAATGACAGCGTAGGTCTTGTAACCGGCTTCGATTGCCTCACGGTGTCGTTGGTGCATCAAGTCGACAAGGTTGCCGTTGAACTCAGATGTGGCTGGCTCTTTGCGGCAACCTTCGCACTCGACGAGTGCTGGGACGATGCTGAGACACGCTGAACGAGGCGGCGGCTTCAACTTAACCAAGCAGGCCGTACAGAGAACATAAGTCATGTGTGATTCCTAATTACGACGGATGAATGGGAACGTAGCAAAATCCTCCATGAACTTGCCACACTTGTTAGCGTCTGGACCGTGTTTGCCCCGCTTGTAGAGCACTCGCCGACTCTTCAGCTCGACCAGGATCTTGGCCACGCCGTCCGACTTGATAATGTTTCGGATGTGCATCCAAGCAATCTGTTTCTGGTCGAGAGCGACGAAAGCAAACACATCGACATCCTTGGGTGTGATCTTGCGGTTACCTGTCCTCGATTTCCTGAGTGGGAATCGGTACGACGATACATACCCGTTGCGTGAATACATTCTGGTAGTGGTCTTTACCTGTACGCGACAGAACTTGCCGGCACCGAGGTCGACTAAGACATCGTACGGCTGCCCCGCGTCAGCCATGATCGCGTTAAATCCTAATAGAATCAGCTCGCAGCAGACCAAGTGCTCAGCAGCCTTGGCAATCTGTGAGCTGGATGACAACCCATCTGCCCTTTGTTGGTTGTCGCGGAATAAGCGTACGTTGGTAGTCATAGATTAGCACCCTAGTCGTTTGAAGTATTCCCGCCATGGGACAGGCGGTTCACCGTGCGGATGAAAGAACCACGGCCTGTTCTTGGGTCCAGTGACAACCATAGTTACACATGGTCGGTTGTTCTTCAGTCTTACACAGTGAATCGTACTGACTGGTCTCCAGAGTAGGCGACCAGGTGAGTACCAGCAAGAACCTTTTGGTGTGTCCTCGTAGTATCCACCAGATAGGATCAGACTCCAGAACCACCAAGGATGGCTATGAAAAACGTCATGGTCGCTGCGATGGAAGACGTGGATCTTGATGGAGAACCAAGCAGACGTGAAGATCGTGTACCTGGTCATGTAGGGGATGTGGGCGTCACCACGGGATTCACACCCGTAGATGACGAACGTGCGAGTGGCAAGGTAGCCCAGGATACGGTTAAGAAAGCTCACGGGCATAACACTCCACTTCGCCGCCGTCCTGCCAAGTAATACACACGATGTCCCCTTTGACGGTGATCTCTCTGATCTTGTCAGTACGAGAACAGGCTCCGCCATCCGGGTCATTCCAGGTAACCTGATCACCTGGTTGCAGTTTCCGGACGTTAGATAGTTTCACGGTTAGCCCCCTTCCTGCCCGAAAGTACGGTCACTACGTTCGACCATGTCGTGTGAATGTGTAGATACGGATAGCGATCCTTGAGCCGCCAGTGATACTTCGAGAACTGGTCGAAGGGTTCGAGCTTTTGACACCGTGAGCAGAGATGAACGTCAGACGAGTAGGAGACCCACTCATCCGGGCTGTTCTCCATGGCGTACGCTGAAGTAGCACCCTCGAACGAACAGCAAGAACAGGTGATCGGCAGCACCTCCAGGTAGTTGCAGGCATCACAGTAGTTGCGAGTGGGAGTGAAAGTGAGACCACCCTCTGACCACGGCTTGTCAGCCGATGGACGACGAGGACGACCAGACCAAGATGTAGCGCTGTGCATATGGGGGCTACATAGCATGATCACGTTGCCTACCACTCTCGCGGCAAGCTTCTCGCAGAACGGTCTACTGATAACAATAGAGTGCATCATCTCAATGCTCCGGGTGGTAACCACGCAACAGCTCGGTGATGCCAAGCAGGAGCGGGGCATCGGGTGGTTGTTTCTCACAGAACTCCGCGAGGACGAGCAGGTTCTCGGAAGCTCGTTGCTTCTCGGTTGCCTGATCGCTGAGCCTGTTAGCTGTCATGATCAACAGGTCAGTGATATCAGTCTTTTCTTTAGCCACGGCTACTCCTTGGTGTCGCGATCAGACCTGCGTACTGCTACGGCCTCGCGACTACTCTTGGTGGTGTTGAACGCATGGGTATAGATCGTGGTTTCCCGTCCTTCGTTGACCACACGAATCACGCGCACCCAGTGGTAGGTATTCGGGAGTTTCTTCGCTGACAGGTTGTAGATGTAGTCGCCAGGCTGTACCTGACCGGCTTCAACGGTGATGTACATTCATACTTCTCTGGTGAGAATGGTGGTTTGTACTTGATCATTGGGGTCATCAGGATCGTCCATGTCCTCCATCGCCCACTCCAGGGCAGCAGGTGGGAACTCGGACGGGTGCTGATAACCCAGATCCTGAAAGTGCCACTGCGAAAGACCCCAGACCGAGGCCCATGTTCTCCAGTGGTACTGTCAGTCAGGCGGAAGCGGACCCTTCTGAACTGTCCACCCTGCTTTGGTCTCCAGGCATTTACGCACGAAGACACACGAAGGGATCTCCACGGTATGCACGCCCTTGTGAACACCGTAATCAATCCCGTAACTGAGTAGATCGATCATACGCCTGCTACCAGGTCGTTGTAGACGTGCAGTAGAGCCATGCCGATCGTGGAATCCCTTCCAGCTGTGTTGGCGATCACCGACATACGCTCGCGGGCCTTGTTGACTCGTTCGCAGATGTCGTTGAACTTTCGGGCCTTGTCGGCCGCGATGGCCAACTCACGACGTAGGTTGGCTACTTCGCCATCCAGTTCCTCGATTCGCCTATCCCTCCTGACGATGGCGTCCTGTGCATCCCGCAGCTGAGCTTTCGCGTTGGCCATTCTTAATTCGGTAGACATGGTGTTTCCTTAGTTAGCGAACGCCTGCAGTCATGTCGAGCTTGCTGGCATCGTACATCCCGAGACGTTCGCAGATCCTCATCATCTGGTTCGGTTGTTGCCGCTTCTCCAGAAAGATCAAAGCCCCAGCACAGTGGCTAGAGCTTTGCGTGGCCTTATAGATGCTCCCGCCGTCCTCTGCAGAAACGAGTTCCGCTGTCTTATGACAAGGGAACTCGGTCGCTGATAGTTCCAGCAGTCGCTTCGCCGTGTAGGCCTTCTTGTGTTGCTGGAGAAACGGACACTCGGCACAAGGCCGAATGAGATCGTAGTTCATGCCTACCGCGAAAGCAGGCAGAGCACGGTCATGACATCGCCCATGGTCTTGAGCTTGCCCTGCCAGACGTTGTCGAGGCAGCTGTCCTGGAAGAGAATCCAGCGTTCGTCCGAGCGCACCATGACCACGTCTTCGGCCGCGAAGTACACAGCCTCCTCGTGATCCATCAAGTTATCGATGGTGGTTCTGGACTTGTGAGAGATCCCGTTGCCGAGTCTCTTGCTGATCTTCACCTTCTCGAAACCGATCTTGAGCAAGGCTTCCTTGGTGATCTTCTCCTTGAGCCAGTTGGTAGGCTTCAGGGGTTTCGCTGTCTTCTTGGTCTTTGCCACGATGGGCTCCTAGTAGGAAAGTCCTGCGGTTGCATGGTGGTGGTAACGAACTCACCGTCTTCCAGCAACACAGTGATGTGATAGTCTCCGGTTTCAGGCCGGACGACGCAACTGCAAATCAAGGCGATCCGTCTTCCCCCGAAAGGCGGAGGTGGATACCTGGGGCGGTCTGGCACACAGAAAACAACGGACAACAGCAGGCAGATGGCAAGCAGTATACGTTGTCGTGGCATGTGGCTATCCGTTCTAGTTCAGTGACGGGAATACTCTGACAGCACGAACAGGTTGACGCTGTGGTGCCTTACCGTCCGGCGTCAGAGCCAGCTTGACGTTGTAGGTCTGAAGACGATAACTCATCTCCGCTGTCAGTGTCGAGAGGACGCGGAAGCCCGCATAGTACCAGCCGTTGTAGTACAGCGTGCCAGTGTACGAGTCGAGGGACAAGCGATCATTCTCGTTGATCATGACCCAGGTGCCGTGCGTGACGACGAGCCCGGTCTCGCCAATCTGGAAGATCGGGCCGACCTGGGTTTCGTCAGGGTTGATAGGCGATAGGTCATTCTCTCGCCGTCCCAGCAGAAGTTCGAGATACATCCTGCCAATCTCCTATCGCCGTTTCCGTACGGGTTGAAGTTTCTTGACCTCAGCAGGGGTGCTGACCAGGTGGGTAGAGTGATAGCTGATCAGTCGCTTCACGTCTTCAGGGTGTTTCTTCTTGAACTCATCCATGATGTCGTCGCCGTTCCATTCCTTGCGGCGTGACACCTGGCGAGCTATCTTCTCCCAGTTACGGATGAAGTCGTTGCAGTAGTGGCGATCCACCAAGCAAACGTGTTGCAAGTTCTTGTATCTGTCGGTGTAGGTAAGGAACACGAGGTTCATAGCTTTCCGTCTCCTGGTTGAAACTCCTCCAGGATGGTATCGGCGATCTCGTTGAGATGTCGAGTCCACTCCCGTTTCAGTCGAGTATTCTGACCGTCGCCCATATCGTATCTACCCTTCTTGATCTGGACAGCCTTACCAAGGCACATGTGAGCGATGGCCATCCACTGACCACGAGTCAGCTCGTCACCTACATCGAACTCGAAGGGCTCAAAGCTCAAGCTCTGAATCTCCTCCCAGTCATCATCGCTGAACTCGATAGCGTAGGTCTTCCGATATTCGCGCAGCTTGGGCATGGTCCTGCCTTTCGGTGAGGAGTAAAGTTCAAAATAGGTATTTTGGATTAGAGCGTTGGCTTGACTGAGATACGGACAGGCTCGCCACTGAGCTGTAGAACATTGGAGCCGTCGACGGCCTCCAGGGTGGCGTCGTAATTCCCTGCAGTGGGGAATGGATTGGTGGATGTGTTAATGCGTGCAGCGTAGTCGTTATCAGTGACAGCGTAGGCGTTCACCGTGATACGCGTGGTAGCGGGCCGCGGCCCCACGATGACAGCCCGAATGGTGTCACCAGTCGTGAAGACCTTACTGCCCAGCCCACGAAACGTCACCGTTCGTCCTCGTTCACCGGCACGTATAGGTCTGCTGGCCATTAGCGTGTTACCCTTGTCTCGTCCAGATTCTATTGGTGTCGAGATCGGTGGCGACGTTGCAGTCTACGTCACAATTGATCTCCAACGACGATTGTAACACATGATCAGATTCGAGAGACATGTCGATTTCGTAGTCGTCTTCCATCCCCATATCGAACACAGTGTCGTCCTCATCAATGATGTCCTGGATATCCCGGAAGACATAGTTGAAGTGGAGATAGTTGATGTTCGATTCGATACGGACGCCTTCGACTTCGTGATCTACTGATAGATCCAGGTCGAACTCCAAGCCCTCGGGATCGTCGACTGGGGTGAACGGCGTGGTACGGTAGCCCATCCACTTGCCGAACCACTTGCCGAACCATTTACCGCCCCACATAGGTCACCTACACGTGAGGGGTGACAAGAGTACGGTTACCAAAGATGTCCATGGTCCCAGTGAGGACAGGTGTTGTGCCGTCTGGTGCGTAGTATCGGACTTCGTCATAGTCCTCAGTCAGCAGATCACTCTTGCCTGCTACTGTGGCCTGGATGTGTCTGAGCGACCGCTGCAGGTTCCAGCTCGGCCAGATGGAGTCCGCCTTGGTGAGCACGGCATCCGCGATCTGATCAGCTGTCAGAACCGATCCTCCTACCGCGACCAAGTCGACGATGTTGGAGGTCTTCTGTTCGATCCGCACGTTGAAACTACCCAAGGTAGAGGTAAACGGCGAGCCACCGGCCCGATCGTAGAGATTGCCGGTGAGCACCAGCGTGTGTGCAGCTTCCTGGGGGCGTATCTTCCAGCCGTTCTCCATGAAGAAGGTCTGACCCAGGTAGGCGCCACCTGGTAGCGGATCGCCGCCAGAGTTCGACATAGCTTGAGGGTACTTGGAGTTGTCCGAGAGCAGGGTCCAGTCCTTCCAGCGTGAGTAGCAATCAACGGCCGTGAAGCTGGTAGTGCCTGAAGTCAGGATGATCAGTTTGCTGGCACCGTTAAAGGTGTAGCCCATATTGCACCTTTACGGGTTGAGGTATTGACGATCAACCACTTGGCTGACAGGAATGCTCAAACCATCCCCCAGGGTCTGGTTCAGATAGCGTACGTTCTGATAGCTCAGTGCCAATACCGAGATGTCCACGTCAGGGTAAGCATCGGAATCAATCTCCGTGGTGAATGTACCAGTCGTTACGTCTTCCTGTCCAGCAATCTCGTTGGTGGTGCCGGCTTCGTAAACTCTGACTTCTGAAGGGTTCTTGAGATTGGTCAACGACAACGGCGTGAGATCCAGTGGATACTGGTAAGCCCTGGAGACATCAGTGGAGAGCGTGTACACGAAGAGTGACGTGATCGCCGTAGCGTTGACCGTGGAAGTAGTGATACGGATCTTCAGTTTGAATCCGTCTTCAGCGCTGGCCACTGTCTGCGAGGGGAGCTGGTTGAACCGCAAGACACCCGAGACGACACCGATGTTAGCCAGATCCACCACAATCGTCGTACCGTTGGTGATCGACTGTACCTTGGCATTGGGGGCGATATTGGTGCCCCAGACGTAGTCACCTGCGGCTACGCCCGTAGTGTCAGTCATCGTGACGTTGGTGGAAGCGTTAGAGCCGCCACCACCGGCTCTCGGGTAATACAGGTTCTTGAAGGAGCTGTAGCCGTTGCCATCGTTCTGATCGATGGCATACGCGATCGAGTAGTTAGCGATCGTACCACCGGCCATCACCGCTTCAGCGATCGGGAAACCCGTGTGACCGATGCAGTAAGCAGGCATCTCGAACGTAATGGCATCGTTGATCGCTGGCATGTAGAGACCACCGGCCGACGTGAACACGGCTGTACCGGTCACTCCGGTGTACTGTGAGGCCGTTTCCGCCGTGGCCTCATTCATCAAGAGACCGATACGCGACGTCATCTGTTGGTAGTCAATCGTACCTGACGCTGCACCGGCATTAAGGCAGGTGAAGGTGAACGTACTGGAAGTCAGCACGGTAACAGTCTTCTGACCCAGTACGATAGCTGCAGCACTGCTGGTGACACCCACGTTGATGAAGTCACCTGTCTTGAGATTATGGCCTGTAAGCGTCACGGTGGCCGTGGTAGTGACTCGTGTCCAGGGTACACCAGAACTGGCAGCTCCGATATCACCCAGGAAGGCGTCAAACCAGTGCGTACCGTAGGTCGAGGTCTGTGCCGTCATCGCCGGAAAAGCAAACAAGCCCTTCATGTAGGCGTTGAGGAACGGACCCAGTGCCGCACCCAGGACATAGTCCACCCGACAGTTCTCGATCAGGATGCCTTTGCAAGAGTTATCGGCGGTGTACATACCTGTTCGAGTGTGCGGGAAGTAACATCGCTTGATCTCAACATCACTCGCCGCAGCACCGAGCACGAACAAGTTAGCTGACATCACTGGATAGTAGGTAATGCTGCCTGACGCAGCGCCTGCATTGAGACAGGTGAAGGTAAACGTGTTGGCGTCTGCAGCAGACAGCAGGGTCTTGGCTGACACGGTGATAGCAGCCACGCTATCGGAGATGATCACATAGATGATGTCGCCGGTCTTGAGGCCGTGAGCTATAGAGGTGACCGTTGCGGTAGTGGTAACTCGGGTGTAGGTGGCACCCACTCTGGGGCCACCAGCGTCCAGTGGTGAGGCAAACGTGCCCAGGTTTCTCAGCTTGACGTCAACACACCCGGTTGCTCCGACGTTCAGGATGCCGCTATAGGGCTGAACCAGGGCAAGACCACCGAACGTCAGACCGTCGATCTTGATCGTGGCACAGGAAGAGCCCAGGTCAAAGGCGTACATCGGATTGGTGGCGGTCGTCGTAACAGAGACGCAATCGACATAGATCGTCGAGGTGAACGTGCAGTTCGTGCAAGTGGTGAGGAAAAATCGACCACCACCGACCAGTGTGTTGGTCCAGGTACAGGAAGCCATACGAGTCGCTGTGATGGCACCCGTGGTGGCATTGCCTCGGGCCGTGGTGAGTGACTTAGTCTGTATACCGGAGAAGGTGAACCCGGCGATATTTGTGAGACTGATGACGTAGCGACCTGACGCAGCGAGCGAAGCAACAGCAAATGTACAGTCCGTCAGCGTGCCGCCAGCGAAGCAAGTAGCCATCGACAAAGCAAACTGAGGATTAGCTGTTGTGGCTTCCAGACCCACGCCTACCTGACTCCATGTTACGGCTGATGCGATTTCTGATACCAGGATCTGCGTGAGTGCTGCGAAGTTAGTTAACGCAACGGAGAATGGCTGAGCGAAGCTTGGGAACCAGCACATGGCTGCTTTATCGATATCGATGACACCTCCACCCGTGGTGGTGAAGTCATACCGGGTAGCGAGCGTGGCATTGGGTAATACGTTAGCGGTGAGAGCTGCCTGGGTGCAATTCAGGAAGAAGATGTTTGGCACGCGGATCTTCAGGCCCGTCACTGGCAAGTATCCACCCGTGCTGTTCGTACCGTCGTGCCCGAACCGCAGCAGACCAGCTGTGCTGATCCAGCAGACCTTACCGCGTACTGCGTCAGTTCCGACGTTAGCCAGGAGTGCAGTCATGACCCCCGCCATCGGGTAGAACTCATACACGCCGGACGACGCAGCAGTCTCGACCCATACGCCGGGGAAGTAGAAGGTGGAAGAACCGTTGGAGGGGATCTGGTAGGTAGTAGCTCGGACGCCATCCGTGGTGCCCACCTCGTACCAAGCCCCACGCACCTTGAAGGTGTTCAGTCGATTGACTGTAGCGGTCAAGCCATCGACGCCGACGATTTCAATCCAGCCCACGACATCGGTACCGTTGACGTCAGCCGTCAACCCGGTGAGAGCCTCGTTGTTCACGTAGGCTACGCTGTTCCATTGCTTGATCTTGATGAAGCCGGAAGCAGGCATAGCATTGCCGGACGCAGTGGGTGCGGCATTCAGTGCAGAGTACACACCGATCAGCTTGCCGCTGCCACCACCAGGCCCGCTGATGGTCGTATTGGAGACAGGGACGTTACCAGACGCACCGTCATAGGGAATGAGCCTGACCAGCGCAGCATTGAACTCTACCGTTCCGCCCAGGGTGGCTGACAGGGTGATATTCCCCATCGGGGCACTGGTATTGTTGTTGATACCGTACCTGGAGTCCTGATCGATCGTCAGGTAGCCACCGTTGATCAGGTAGCTGTCGATGTGCGCGGCAGTGATCGTGCCTGATGCTGCACCGGCGTTAAGACAGGTGAAGGAGTAGGAGTTGGCGTTGATAAAGGTGATAGACTTAGCACCCACCGTGATGGCTGCTGCGTCCGAGGTCGCCGTGACGCTGATGATATTACCGGTGACCAAGCCGTGGGCTGTTTGGGTGACAGTGGCCGTGGTGGTGGACCGGGTCCAAGCCAGTGCAGCTACGCTCCCCAGCCTGACAAGACTGTCACCGTTGACTGGGGTGGTAACCGTAAATGATGGCATGAGCGAGTGGACCTTTACATGACTGCATAGGGTTCAGGCTGCACACTTCGATGTCGAGGTTGAAGTGTACAGCCTTGGTAATGAGCCGTCCAATGTTAAGGGTTGAGATAGTTACGCTCCAGAGCTGCAACGAGTGACACGCTGTTCACGGTGCTGCGGGCGATGGTAGCGTCGGCGGTAACGTGTTGTCCTGTTTCCAGCCCCATACCCACCACGGTGACCACAGCATCCGTACCGGGCGTTCTGCCGCCCTGGGCATTGTTGTCGTAGTCGAAGGTGAGCGTCACGCTGGCCTGAGCTGAGACGTCATCCGTCATGGCAACACTATCAGCATCGTTAACGATGACAGCCCCGCTCTCACCGAAGTCATTGCCGCCACCAGGCAGGGTCTTGAAGTAGACCCAGTACTTGGCATCGGTGTCGTTCTGGAGATTGGACCCGAAGTTGATGGTGAGGGCGGCTACGAACGGATAGGTACGAGCCGTGTTGGTGTTGTCGTAGAAGGTCAGACGATTGGTATCGCCTGTAGAGAAGCCTTCGATGATGACACCAGATCCACCACCATTGGGATTAGTGGGAGCCGTACCAGACGAGGCCCGGCCGCAGATCAGCGTATCACCGACGAAGTACATGAGCTGATCAGCTGTCTTACCCGTAACAGACTGATCCGTGGTATCGATATCAGAGTTCTGCCTGAGCAGATACTGAACTGCGGTGTAGATCTCCTCCGCCGTGGCGACCACCGGCGTGGCTCGCTGGGCCGTGAAAGAGAGATTGGAGCCGACAGCCAGGGTACCAGTGACCGTGATGGTGTTCGCTGTATTGGAGACGATCGGGTACTCGACGTTCTCGTTGGTACCTTCGTGGATACGGAGCGTACCACCAGCATAGGCATTGATCGTCATGCCGGCTTCGGCTGTGGTGAGTACTGAGCCACCACCAGGTGCCGAACCGTCCACACCGGAATGCGTACCCACGTCCACCACGATGCCGTAGTTACGATTGGTACCGCTGTCGACTTCACGGTTGAAGGCCTGGTCGAAGTAGCGAATCTTGACTTGGGTGAACGGGGCGTTAGCAGCGACGTTGACATCCGTGTCTTCAATCTTCAGATCGGCTCCGGTACTGATCGGGAAGCGATAGGCCTGGGAAGCCATCGTGGTCACACCGATGTCCACCAGCGTGGACTTACCGTAGAGCTGACTCTCTTCACGTGCGAAGAGAGCATAGTAGGTACGCCGATCGTAGTCCGATCCTTCAGCGTAGTTACCGTCGCCGTCATCGTCCTTCAGGATCTGTACGGCCTGGTTGATCTGACCTGTGAGCTGGACGTTGACCGCGGCTCCACCGGTGGACTGCTGATAGTAGAGCTGATCGTTCGTCTCGATAGCACCCAGGCCTATGATGCCTGCCCACTGCTGGGTGGTGTTACCCGCGACATTCTTGACGGTCCAGCCA
>Ga0075158_10003331_pt1 | contig 11341 bp, 8 predicted proteins | sample JI91814BDNA_FD_70968 | JGI IMG/M metagenome (GOLD analysis project Ga0075158, IMG submission 70968) | Wastewater effluent complex algal communities from Wisconsin, to seasonally profile nutrient transformation and Carbon sequestration -... | ecosystem: Engineered > WWTP > Effluent > Algae... | reverse complement strand
CGCTCGGGGAGTTCCTCGGTGGCCTGACCGCCCAGGTGACCACACCGACGATGTTCCCCAGCCAACTGTTCTCCGCTTCCGGTGTGACCGGTGGCATGCCGACGCCCCTCGCCCCCTGGTCGCAGGAGCGTGTGGACGGCCTGTCGCGGACGGTGGTACTGGTTCAGTTCTCCGACGCGATGGCGCCGGAGTTCCTTCGGTCCGATATGCCGATCCTGCCGGACCCGGTGCCACCCCCCATTCCGCTACCCGACGACGAATTCTCGCGCTCTGCGGTCCCGCCGCGCGCTTCTACCCCCCCGGTGCGCCCCGCGCTGGGCAATAGCACCTTCTGAGGGACCAAGGGGACCCACCGTGTGTGCAACGAATGACTGCAGCCTGCTCAGTTGGCGCGCCGCGATGCTCGCGCGCGGGGTCGCTGGGCTGCCGACGGAACAGGAACTGCGGCAGATCTGCGGCCAAGGCCAGATTCCGGACCCACCCTCGCCGACCATCGCTCCGTGGGTGCATGTCATCGCCTTCTTGCAGGCCCAGAGCAGATTCGGTGTCACCTGGGAGAGCCTGCACCTGACCCCGGATCTGCTCACACCGCGACCGGTTGACCCGACGCCGCAGCCGCAGACCGGCCAGGCTGCCCTTCCATCAGCCAACGCTGCAACGCCATCACCTGCCGCCTCCACGCCCGAGGCGCTTGCGATGGAGCAGTTGCGGGCGTGGCGCAGCGACGCCGAAGCGAGCGGTCGTCTCAAGCAGGGTGGCGTGACGGATGGCCAGCTGATGTTTCTCGTGCGTTCGCTCGCGGCGCCCGAGGACGTCGGCCGGCGCGTTCGGGCCCTGGCGCCTTTCGATGCGGAGTTGTTTGCGCTGATCACCGATGCGCTTGGCCGCACCCCGAGGCCGGCGAGCTCGGCCCCGGACGATCTGGGCCGGACGCGGCCGAGGAGCGCACTGGGCGGGGCGGGCATACCGCCGACATCGCAGGCCACGCCCGGGTCCCGGCACGCCGAGCCATCGCCCGCCCCCACGGTGCCCCTGCAGAGCGCTGCGCCACTCCAGCTCGCGACCCAGGAGCGGCCTGAAGTCCAAGCCGAGCACGCCGCATGGGTCCCCGGCACCGATCCGGTGTATCCCCCCGCCGACGGGATGCGGCGGGCCACCGCGCCGGCGGGAACTCCGACCCGCACGGCCAACCCAGCGCCCGCACCTTCGCCCACGTCGCCGCCGGAAGTCGAGCCGGCGTCGCGCATCGGGTCCTCGACCAATCCTGGCGCCGCGAAAGTCATATCGGGCTCCGACGGGTCCATCGGCTCCAATGGGTCCATCCCGCCACGGTCCGTCATCGCGCCCGTGCAACCCGCAGCCGACCCAGAGCCGGCGCCGACCGCTACCACAACAAGCGGGCCGGTGGACACTGTCCACGGTTCGGAGGACTCCGCCGGAGAGCTGCTCGGCGGCTACGCGGAGGCCATGAGCGTCGCGGACCAGCCCGCCACGACCATCGTCGAGCAGGTGGTCGAGAAGGGGCAGGTCACCTATCGCTGGCCCGCCCTGCCCGGAATCGTCACGATTTTCCGAGTTGTCGTCTCCGACGCCCAGCGTCCGCTGGTCCCGGAGATGGGTGACATCCTTCTCGCCACAACCTCTACCTCGGCGCTCGATCCGGCACCGGTCAACTCCCTCTTCCGATTCGTCCAGATCTGGGCCAATTCCGGCAGCACCGTAGCCGAAGCCAAGGCTGCTCAACCGCAGTTGCACGCCGAGTGCGTCCGGGTCGGCGGGGTGACTGAGGCCTCGGGGACGGCCGACTTCGGCCAGGTCTCTCTGGTGTGGGCGGCACCCGGTGGTGCTCAGCGCGTCCGCGTCTACCGCTTGCCGGATGGCGTCAATCTCACTCTTGGGCACGCGGCATTCGAGATCAGCACCGATCGTGACAACCTGACGGGGTGCCTCGATCGTGGCGGCACGCCAGGGGCGAGCTACACCTATCGGATGATCGTCGAGGCGCGTGACGGAACCGGTGCCGGACATACCTCCGGTCCGGTTGATGTGCGCCTGGAGTGGCCGGCCGTCATCCGCGAAATCACCGACCTCGCCGTCCACGTGGTCCGCTACCCGACGCAGTACGACCCCGGTGAGGTCGATCTCGAGTGGACCCAGTCGCCGGTGAGCTTGAGTCACATCTTCCGGATTGAGGAACCGGTCGGTCCCGGGATTCTCGGCGTCAAGGTCGACAAAGGGGCGTTGCCCCAGATGGGCTTCACCGACGTCGAACGGTGCCGCAACCCGATCGAGTTGCCCGACGCCTCGGGCAAGGTGTGCATGCTCGGGGTGGTCTGGCCGCCGAACTGGGCTCGAATCTACTTCGTCCCGGTCACCATCCTGGGTCAGCAGGCGCTGCCCGGCACGCCGGTCAGCAGCGAGTGCATCGTCCCGCCCGGCGACCCGCGACTCGTCGATCGGGTGACCGAGCAGGTCGTCACCTTCGTCTGGCCACCCGGCGCCACATATGTCCGCGCTCACCTCGGACCGCTGGGTGCCGCGCCTCAGGACATCTGCGCCGGAACCTGGTACACGCAGGTCTCGGAGGAGGATTACCGTCGCCACGGCGGGCTGCGGCTGCAATTGGCCCCGACGCAGGACATGGCCGTCTTCCTGACCGCAAGTCGCGGTCAGACCGTCAGCGAGGCGGTCACCGTGCCGCTGACTCGACGGCTGCGCATTCAGTACGCGGTCGAGATCCGTCGCCGGATGCGGGTGGGACCGGTCGACTATGCACGGGTCGCCGTCTGGGCGCCTAATGATGCCGTCCAGGGGCCACCGCCCTTCGTGGTCGTCTTCCGCGACGACCGCCTGCCGATGCATGCTCGCGACGGCACCATCCTCGGCACCGTTCCCGACGAAGCGGCGGACGGCTCCGCCCCGATCCAGGCCTTCCGGCCGGCCACCTTGACCTATAGCCCCGACATGCCGAAGTGGCGGATCCTGGTTCCGGGCGGCGTGGCCCGCGGCTATCTCCGCGTCTTCGTATCCCCCGGGGTTCCGCCTGAGCTGGCCCGCCGCATCGTGGTCCTCGACCCACCGGTCGCGCAGCTGAGGTGGGGCTGATGACGGATGCCGTCCGCGCCCCGGCCGCCGATCGGTTTGTTCAGATGGCCTACACCTCCGGACAAACGGGCTTCGGCATCCATTCGGCCATAGGGGCTCCGACGCAGGCCGAAAGCGATGTGATCGTCAGCGGTGCGGATCCGTCGCGCGCCGACTTCGGCCAGCCGTTGCCCCGTTTCGCGGCGCCCGAGGAAGTGGCGCGCTTCAACCGCAACCTCGTCGCCTACCCGGTCGCGCCCGGGGAGTTGGCGATCTGGCATACGGCCCCCGCGGGAGCGGACGAAAGCGGACGGACTGGGAATGTCTTCGTGCACGCGATCCTCGACCGCGATGCCGGAACGGATGCCGTCCGCGCTGTCGATCGCTGGCGTTCGCCAGGCTGGGTGACGCCTTTCGGCGCGGCAGAAGTGCGGGCGAGTGCATTGCCAGAACTGGCGCCGGGGCCTGGGCCTGCCGTTGGCGGCCGCCAGGTGTGCGATTTCCTGCTCGACCCCACGACCTGGCGGTTGGCGGTGCTTTCTCGGTTACTGGAGGAACTCGCACTGCCTCGCGGCGCTCGGGGCCCGGTTGTCCTGGGCGTGGATTCGCCCGATGACGGCGCCTTGTGGGTCGGCGCGGTAGCCCACCTGATGTCACCCGGATCAGCCGCCCAGATGGGGTTTGGAGTATGGGAGACGCCGCGGGCGCTGCAGCCGGAGCGGATCGGCCGATTCGACCTGGTCTGCATGTCACCGCGCGACCTCGCAGAAGTCCGGGAGCGTTTCCCGCAGGTCACGGCCTTCGCGACGAGCGACGACTTGGCTCCTCGGGATTGGTCGCCGGGGGACGAGCGCGGGGAACTTGCCTGGGGGGCGTTGGCGCTGGGCATGTTGAGCCTGGCCGACGACCCGGTGGAGGTCCTCGACGAGATCGACGCCATTGCTGCCCGCGTCGGCGATCGGGCGCTGGCTCGGTACTGGCCGCTAGCCATGGCCATGGCAGGACGGATGGATGCCTGGGACTTCCTCTCCCACCCCATTGCCGCCGCATTGCGGGCGGGCAGCCCGCCAGAGTTGGCCGTCTGCCCCGACCTCCTGGACTCGACTGCGGAACTGGTGGGACGGCATACGGGCTCGACCACCGGAGAGTCCTGGGCTGCGTTGAACGAGTGCGCTCCGGGGCCGATTGCGCATGTCCTGCAACGGATTTACCTCGGCCGAGCACTCGCGGATGACGCGTGGTTGCTCCAGGAAGGTGGCGCGCCGGCCCGGCGCGATCCCGGCTGGAACCCGGCCGCCGACCCGGCGCTGGCCACTGGGCTGACACGGGCGATCGAGCGCGCGGCGGCCCTTTCCGACCCGATCACGCGTGCCGTGGCCGCCGTCAGCCTGACGGACTTGATCATCCGGACCGGCTGGCCCAGTCACGACCCCGACGCCCTGGCGGTCGGTCGGCTGCTCCCGTTCCTGGCGGGGGCACTTCGACCCGTGCTGGCGGATACCTCCGCCCGCGAGGTCTTCACCGCCGGGTGCCAACCCGACGGCGACACGCTCGTGGTGATACGTGCGGCGCTTGCCGACTGGCCCCTGGACATCGGGGCCGCGGCGGGGATCGGGAGGCGATTGCCTGTGGCGGTCCTGGCCTGGCTCTACCCGGAGGGTCCCGCGGCGGGGCCGATTCCGGAGAGCCTGTCGTTGCTCGACGTCGAAGCGTTGGCCCTCGCGGCCACGGGTGCCCGCGATCCAGAGTTGCGTCAGAAGGGTCGTGAGCGATTGCTCACCGAAGCCATCCAGTTGCACGAGGAGCAGTTCGCGCAGGAGCGCGCCGACCTGATCGCCGTGGTCGATCAGTCGAATCCCTTGGTGGCGTCCGAGCTGCGGCTCCTCCGAGCCAACGGCTATCGGCCGACCGACAGCCAACTCGCCGGTGCCATCGTGCGTGGGCTTCCGGGTGAAGCGGACGACGTCTTCGCCCTCCTCACGGAGGCGTCGGCGCAGGGCGATCGAGCGGCCATCGACCGGGCACTGCGTTGGCTGCCCATGGTGCGATCCGGGCAGGCGTGGGGGGCGCCGACCTTCGACGTCGCAGCCCGAACGTATGCGCCGAACACCATTGCCGCCCTCTCGGAGCTCTGCCGAACGGCGCGATCGCCGGTCGGGCCACTATGGGCAGCTCATCTGGCCTGCGCGGTCGAGTTGGCGGATGTGCGTAGTGGAGAGCACGGCTTCTTGGCGAGCATGATGCCGCCGCCAGGCACTCTCGCACCTGGGCTGGACGAGTTGTGTGCTGCCGTCCTGGAGTTGCCCATGACCGATGTGCAGTGGTGCTTCGACCGGATCGACCAGATCACCCTCCGGGCCGTGTTGTCTGACCCGGATTTCCCGAGGCCGATCACCTCATCGCCCGCCACGCTTGCCCACCGCCTCGCCGACGAGGACGGACGACCGGCCGTCGTGGCCGGGCTAGAAAGCTTCTATGCCGGCATGGTCAAGGAGGACCTGGTGGGCACCAGGGACGCGCTATTGGGCCTCGTGCAGGAGTCCTTCCCGGATGACCCCGAGGTGGCCGACTTCGCCCGATCCTGGTTCGCCACGACGAGCGGCAGCAAGGGCATGGGCGATCGGCTCCGCCACGCCGGTGGACGCCTCTTCGGCAAGTCGAGCCCGACAGCTTCGGTGTGAGAGGGAGAAACTAGATGACCAACTACGAACTCGGGAAAGCCCCCGTCGGTCTGCGGGCCGGTCGCGTCATGGTTGCGGCATCGTTGGGTGGCGAGCCGGTGACGATCCACCTGCGAACTGCCGATCCGGCGGTGTCGATCAAAGGCCTTTGGACCCAGCACGGCGCGGGATATATGGGCATGTTCAACAGGCCTTCGACTGAGTTGCCCAAGCAGGTGACGCTGAGCGTGGCCCGCGCTGACGGACGTCCCTTCCCTGCGGAACCGCGTCTCAATGTGACGGCCACGGTCGGTCTCGACTCGGTCTCGTGGACGGTCGCAGGGCTCGGCGGGATGCCGGTCGCAGATGTGGTCACGCTGAGCGTCGACGACGACTGGTTGACCTTCGCTCGACCAGCGGGCATCGAGCCGCCCAATGACAATCTCACCGGCGGTGCTGCGTCGATGGCGGCGGCGGCGCGCCAGGTCCTCAAGGTCGCCAGCGTCCCGCCCACCCAGCGGGCGCACGTCGTTGTTGCCGTTGACCCCTCGGGTTCGATGAAAACCCGTCAGGTCCGCTCGAGCCTGAATGAGGCACTCGAGGGCATGGCCGGTATCCACGCGGTCCTCGGGGGTGAGGGCAAGCGACTGGAGTGGTATCTCGCCACCAGCCCGCCCCGGCGCTACGACGATCCGGAGGCTCTGCTCGCGGCGCTGGAGGAGGCGGCATACGGGCTGGGATCCTCGCTCGATCTGCCGAGTCTGGCACCGTCGAACGGCAACGAACTCAGTGTCGTCTACCTGATCAGTGACGACGTGCCGGGCTCTCTCGCCCAGTTCGCCGACGTGGATATGCAGGCGCGCCACCTCGTGGTCGTCGCCAACCCGGCTACTGCGCCGGCAGCCGTGGGGCCGGTCGATGTGACCGTATGGCCGGCTGGCCCACTCGATGATTCCCGCCGCCCGGCACTTGCCAAGGACCTCCTGCGCGGATGTTTTGACGCCAATAGCGCCTGTGGGCGGGCGGTGGGCGCGTGAGTAAGTGCCCCCTGTGCTTCAGCGACGTCGACCCGGGGCGGGCCCGTTGGCAGTGCATGAACCGCGAGTGTGCGGGTCCGGCATCCCCGGAGCCCCTGGCCACGAGCTATCTCGGGCACGAGATGACTGTCAAGCAACGCCGCGAGGAGGTGCGGCCGAGTGATCACCGCGGGGCCTGGGCGCCCCGAGCGCAGCAATTCTGCACCGACTGCGGGGTGTCGATGACGCGCGCGTGCACCGTCTGTCGCTACCCCTTGCCGGCCGATGTCGGGGAGTCGGACGTCGTATGCGTGGCGCTGGCAGGAGCCCGGGCAACCGGGAAATCGGTATCGATCGGCGTCATGCGACTATTCCTCGAGAAGTTTATCGAAGAACTGCGTTCATCGCTCGATTTCGAGTCGCGGTACTCGGAGAGCGACGAAGACAAGGAATATGTCAAACAGATTCTCACTGGCATGGTTTACCCACCCACCCCGCCCGGGCAGGCCCGCTCCCTGCTCTACAGCATGGGTCAGATCAATGGTAAGCGGCGGTACCTCGCTTTACGCGATATCGCGGGAGAAGACCTGGAGGCGACTGAGGCCAAACTGAATCTTAGTTTCCTCGGGCGTGCCGATTTGGTCATCTTTCTGTTTGACCCCTTGGCGATCAAGAGCATTCAAGATGCCTTGGAGAATCTCATTCCGCGGCAACGAGCGGTTGGGCAGGAGCCACAGAAGGTCCTGCAAACTGTCCTTCGTCACATGGGCGCGGGGCGCCCGCATCTGGCCATCTGCCTGGCCAAGGTGGATGCTCTGCAACGACTGGCCGATCACAACAATCCCATCAGCCCGGTATTCGCCAATCCCGGCACGACGTTGGTGCGTGAGTCGGTCCGACACGGGATGACCAGTGGACCCGGATATGACGAACATAGTGCGCAACTTCTCAGTGAGGAAGTCCGCTCCACCTTGATGCTGCTCAATGGCACGGTCATTGTCAATATGGTCGAGAATCCCGCCAATGGCAACATTCTGCCGCATCGGTTTTTCACCACATCGGCCCTAGGGGGCGCAGCAGATGGCGAGCTATTGCCACCGCACGGGATCACGCCCTTCCGCGTGCTCGATCCGCTGCTCTGGATATTCCATCAGAAAGGAATTATTCCCTCTATCGCGTAACTGGATTTGCAGCGGTTACTCTTTTTTCAAGAGAAAGTAGTTCAACAAATGGCTATCAACCTTAGCAAGGGCAGCGTGATCTCGCTGGCCAAGGAGTCAGGCCCGGCGCCTCTCGATCGCATTCTGATCGGTCTCGGATGGGATCCGGCCGATACTGGGGTCGCTTTCGACCTGGATGCCTCGGTCTTTTTGACCGACTCGTGGGGGCGTTGCCAGTCGGACGCTGATTTCGTCTTCTACGGTAGCAAGGTGCACTATTCCGGCTCGGTCACGCACCAGGGCGACAACCTCACGGGCGACGGGGACGGCGACGACGAGCAGATCCTGGCGGTATTGACGCAGGTTCCGCCCGCGATCGAGCGCCTGCGCATCGCGGTTAGCATCCATGACTCCGCGGCGCGGGCACAGCACTTCGGGCTCGTCAGCAACGCCTTCATCCGCATCGTGAATCAGAGCGACAACCGCGAATTGGCCCGATTCACTCTCAGCGAGGGCGCAGGCGGCCAGGACAGCCTGACCTTTGCCGAACTCTTCCGAGACGGAGCAGATTGGCGCTTTCGCGCTATCGGTGAGTTCAACCTCGGCGGCCTGGCCGGCGCATTGGCGGCTCACGGGCTAACGGCCGGCTGACCCTGGCGATCACGCCGGCCCGGAGGAGGTACCGGGCCGGCGGGTCGCCCGTCAGGCGCGCCAGCCCAGGCGCGCGCTCAGGGTGGCCGCAGCCTCGATGACCAGGGCGGCGAGGTGCTGCTCGGCGGTGGCGTCGAACTCCGCCGAGGGGAAGGTCAAGGCGAAAGCGCCGAGCGGGTGGCCGGTGTGGTCGACCGCGGCCCGGGCGACCGATGCGAGCCCGGGGCTGATCGTGTCGTGCTCCACGGCATACGTGCGGGCGCGGGTGTCGACGAGCAGGCGTTTGAGGTCGGGCAGGCTCTCGGGCCCGCGCTCGCCGCGGCGCACAAAGGCATCGCGCGTGGGGAAGATGGCCCGGACCTGGCGTGGGGGGAGCGCGGCGAGAATCGCCAGGCCGCTCGCTGTCAGGGGCGCGGGAAGGCGCACGCCGACGTCTGTCACCAGCGGTGGGCGGCCGTGGGCGCGCTCCTCGATCAGATAGAGCACGTCGCTGCCGTGCAGCACGGCGAAGTGCCCGTTGACGCCCGTGCGGTCGACGAGTTTGGTCAGAATCGGGCGGGCTCGCCGCTGGAGGGGCCCTTGGCGTGAGAAGGCCGACCCGATCTCGTAGGCCGTGCGCCCGAGCCCGTAGCGACGGTGCTCCGGCAGGTGGGTGACGAAGCCGCGGTCGGCGAGCACAGCGAGCAGGTGGTAGACGCTGGAGCGTGGCAGGCCGAGTTCGCGAGCGATGGCGGCGGCGGGCATCGGCTCGCCGTGCGAGGCGAGCAGCGTCAGGATGTCGAGGGCGTGACCCGCGGCCGGGGCGTTGGACACAGGTGGCAGTCTGCCGCATTGCCGGTCCGGAGCAGGCCGCAGAGCCGCGCGCTTGGCGGTGCGCGCCTGCCTGAGTTTGCGTGCGCGGTCGGTGGTGGGGTGAGGCACATTTTGGGCCCCGTGGGTGCCGCCGAGGCGGGCGGCGTGCTGGGATGAGCGGCATGCCCACGCTCACTACTGATGGCCCGCTCTGGACGCTCGACCTCGGCGGCGACGAGAACCGCTTCTCCCCGGCGTGGCTCGATGGCGCCGAGGACCTGCTCGACCAGGTTGCCGCGTCGACCGAGCCGGTCGCGCTGGTCACCATGGGGAGCGACAAGTTCTACAGCAACGGCCTCGACCTGGAGTGGGTGATGGCCAACCCCGCGGACTTCTTGACGTATGCCGGCCGGGTCCAGGCGATGCTCGCGACCATCCTCACCCTCCCGGTCCCGACGATCGCCGCCGTCAACGGGCATGCCTTCGGTGCCGGCGCGATGCTCGCGCTCGCCCACGACTTCCGGGTGATGCGCGCCGACCGCGGCTTCTTCTGCCTGCCCGAGGCCGACATCCGCATCCCCTTCACCGACGGCATGTCCGCGCTCATTCAGGCCAAGCTGACGCCCCAGGCCGCCGTGGCGAGCATGACGACCGGCCACCGCTTCGGCGGCGAGGAGGCCGCGGCATACGGGATCGTCGACGCGGTCGCGCCGCTGGAATCCCTGGCGGACGCTGCCGCAGCCCGCGTGCGCGGCCTGGCCGGCAAGGACCGGACCACCCTCGGGACCATCAAGTCCCGGATGTATGCCGGCGTGGTCGCCGCCCTGCTCGCTCCGCCCCGTTCCTAACGTCTGCTAGCAGCGTTTAGGTCACCTCCAGCAGGGTCTACCCTGCTCGACGTCACCCAACCTGTGCTGAGTCGGCCTTCGGTGGTGCGGCCGCAAGGATCGCAAGGAGAGCGCGCACGCAGTGCTCGGCCTCAGCGGTGACCGCGCGGATGGCTGCGTCTTCCCGTATGCCGGCGCCCTCCCGTATGCCGGTGCCTCCTAGTCTGCCGGTGGCCGTCGGTCTGCTCGTGCTCGCCGGTGCTTCCCAGTCCGCGGGGGGAGCGGCGAACTGCAGGGCGCGATCCTCGGCATACGCCACCCAGGCGTGCACGACTCCTAACTGCTCGTCCGGCACGGTCAACTGCTCGGCAACGAGCCGAGCAATGCTCTCTCGCAACGACTTCGCTGTGCCCCCGGGCTCGGACCCGGCGCCGTCACTAGGCCCCAGCCGGCCAAAAACCAGCGCTAGATAGAACTCGCGCCGCCGCGCGATCTGGGCGATGAAGCGCTCCACGATCTGCCGCGCCGCTGCCTCGCCGGCCAGGTCCGCGTCGGGCCGCACGGTCCGCAGCACCCGCCGACCCGCCGCCGCGACGACCGCCTCGTGGTACGCCGTCTTGGTCGGGAAATAGTGGAAGAGCAGGCCGCGTGAGACCCCCGCCTCGGCGGCGACCTCGTCGAGCGAGAGTTCCTGCACCGGCCGGTCGACGAACTTGCGCAGGCCGATCCCGAGCAGCTGCCGCCGCCGCTCGTCGGGGGTCATCCGCGCCCGAGGGGCGGGCGGATCGGCGGCGTGACGCGGCATACTATTGAGCATTGCTCAATAGGCGACTATGGTCAAGAGCATGGACTTCACCCCATCTGTGCGCGCGGCCGACCTCACCAATCGGGTCCGCGAGTTCGTCGATACCGAGATCGAGCCGGTCGAGCCGGAGTTTGTGGCCGACATCGCCGCTCGGCGCGCGCGGGGTGAGGACCCATGGACGCCGCATCCGGCAATCGAGACGCTCAAGGCGAAGGCGCGCGCCCAGGGCCTGTGGAATCTCTTCCTCCCCACCGGCCACGAAGGCCCGTATGCCGCGAAGTACGGCACCGACGGCGCCGCCGGGCTCTCGAACCTCGATTACGCGCCGGTGGCCGAGCAGATGGGC
>Ga0075158_10003330_pt1 | contig 11342 bp, 7 predicted proteins | sample JI91814BDNA_FD_70968 | JGI IMG/M metagenome (GOLD analysis project Ga0075158, IMG submission 70968) | Wastewater effluent complex algal communities from Wisconsin, to seasonally profile nutrient transformation and Carbon sequestration -... | ecosystem: Engineered > WWTP > Effluent > Algae... | reverse complement strand
AGAGAGTATTGTTACGAAGAGGGTTGCGCTCGGGGAGCTTTCGTCAAAGTTCTAACTTTGGCGACCAAAAGACTTAACGCCCGGCGTCGAGAGATCGACCGCCGGGCGTTTTTCGTTTCTGCCCAGTCTTTCGAGGGTTTCCAGCGCTTTTCGCCATTTGCCAACCCAAACGGCCGCGCTCTCTGTTTGCAGAGAGCTTGTCGGCTCTCAAGCGCAACCTTCAAGGTTGCGCCTGCTGGTGCGAAAAATCGGTCCCGAACTCTCTGACTCTCTCTTTTTGGGGCCCTCCAGAGTTAACACAGAGTTCTCGTTCGGAGTCCGAATGAGAATGGGTTCGAACTTTCGGCAACGAATTACAGCACCTTCTACAGACTTTCTGAATGTCTGCAGGAAGGAAAGTTCGGGGGAATGTTAAACTCTGAGTCCAGGCAACCTCGCTCGAAGGGAATTGGAGTTTGGAGATACCATTATGGGAGACATTCAGGAGATCCAGGATCGAGTTGCACAGCACAAGCTAGATCATGCTTTGTTGTTCCTCAACTACGCACTCGCAGGCTCCCGGGAATCTGGTGTGATCGGCGACTGGACACCAAACTCAGACCGTGCACCGACTGTTTGGCCACATGTCGTTCATTGGATCGCTAAGCAGTTGTTAATGCACGCGAGCGAACTTGGCAGGAGAATGATGGATTGGGCTGAGTTCCAACACCTCTCGAACCTTGTTATCAATCTCGACGATCCAATAACCAAACACCCCAATTGGAAGCAGGCCAACCCTGACGAGTTTTTTGCTAGAACACTGTCCCTCCAGCTTGCCGGCCAGGAGAGGAATGTTTTGCAGAAATACGGAATTGCAATCGGACTTTTCAACGACATTGGGGTCGTTAAAACCCCCGATCCGTTCGACATAAAAGGGGAAATAGAACGAGAGCTTGAACTTCCAATAGATACTTTTATGGCGATGGGTTTTTTGACCTACGGGCTAAGCCACGCCGTCATTAGTGGGCATCGCTGCAACGGTACTTTCAAGACCTCCGACTTCGTTTCCGCTTTTGAGCAAGGGCTTAAATTCTGTGTTCCCGCGACGTGGGGCAAGTATCTTGGTCGAGTTTCTTGTTCGAGGGATGAATTCAGACAAATTGCTAACAAGCCAATCTATCGTGTGAAGACACTAGATTTCGAACCTTTTAGCTTTAACCCCTTGCAACTTCGACCGATCACGAGAGTTTCTTCTGACCGCTATATCGCCGTAGATCCTGAACTCATCATTGAAAGGACTACTTCTGGACTCTTTTACGATGTTTTCGCGAAGCATAAGACCACGTTTACTGAACGCTTCGGCTTTGTCTTTGAAAAGTATGTTGGCCAATTGCTCAAGTCTGTATTGCCTGATTCAATTCTGTGGTCAGCCGCAGCATGGGATGAATCTCAAAGGGCCGAAGGCTTGAAGGCCAATGTTGGTAGCAAAATGTGCGACTGGATTTGCCAATTCGGTGACACCACCATCATGCTCGAATGCAAATCTCTCAGACCATCATTGCAATTCTCGACATATAGTGATCCTGCCAGTTTAGACGATTTGAACGAACGGCTGAAAAAGGCTCTTGTACAGCTCTCAGGTCACGCTTCGGATATCAATCAAAGCAAGTGGACTAAACACGGGCTGCTACCCTCTCAGTTCATAGCAATCATCGTAACCTATCGTCGATTCCATAACGCTAATGGACCGTTCTGCAGAGAAAGAGTAGGAAAGCTTCTCAAAGAAGAGGGAGCAGAATCCATTCCATACATCGTCCTTTCAATTGAGGAACTGGATTCAGTTGTTTGGCTTGTTGAGCAAGGCGAATCCTTGAGCAAGTTGGCGAAGGCGATGGCTTATGAATCGCCCAACGCCCCACTGAAACCATTTCACGACAAATTGCAATCGCGAGCGGTAAGCACCTTCGTATTCTCGAAAGGGCAGAAGTTTCTCGATGGCCTTTGTAGAATGAGCGGAATCCCTCAGCGCCAAGACGGTAGTTGAACTTGCGATAGTCAGTTTACTAAATCCCTAGCTATCCCAACGGTTGCTGCCCCAACTGCAGGATTTGAATTCGATCTCTGGTGACCTGATCAAACACGGAAATTTGGTTGTTATGGCAAAACGACAACTTGAGCTAGCGAACAAAGCGGGTGATCTGCTGGCAAAGCTAGAGTTAACTGTCCAATCGCGGGTAGCGATGCGGCATTTGGACATATTGATTGCGATTGAGAGCTTCTATTGCGAATTACTCAACAGGGTTTTCCCATGGGAGCTTGAGAACGACAATACTATATGTGGCAAACAGCAAGACTCTTTTGACCTATCGAGCAAAGATTCGCGAATCGTTGTGCAAGTAACTTATACGACCACGGCCGATAAGATTCGAGATACATTACGGAAATTTATCGGAACGCACAGCAATACTTTTGATCGCTTGTTGTTTGTTTATCCTCAATTGAAGGTTCCAAAAAGTCGAGCTGACTTTAGCAACCAACTCCAAGGATTTGACTTTGACCCCTCTCGCGACCGAATAGGTTTTGGCGATGTACTTCGTAAGTTGAAAGGACTATCCCTTGAAGAGTTGGACGAAGTCGTATGGTTTCTGGAGAACTCATTGGAAGTAACACTCCCTAGTCTCAAACAGCAAGCCAATCGCCACTCCGAGCTAAATAAGCCAATCGTCTTTTCCAAGATTCCAAAATCCTTTCGGCCATCAATCTGCGAGAAGATTGTTGGACGAGAACAGGAGCTTAGCATACTCAAGTCAATGGCAGGCGATCGTTTGATCGTCGGTCAGCCAGGAATCGGTAAGACATCCATGTTATGCTGGTTTGCCAACAACGATGAAGGAGCGTTTCTGCGTGACTGCTCTGAGTCGGAGTTGGTGTCAGAGATGCGGCTTCATTCACCTCGTTTTGTGCTCGTAAATGACGCACATTTGCGAATTGGTCTCGTCGAAAACGTTCAGACGATTCGCCGCGAGTACGGTTTCACGTTCGATATCATCGCTGATTGTTGGCCTGGCGAAGCTGATCTCGTAGCGATGAATCTCAACGTAAAAAAAGAAAATGTGGTAACACTGCAGCCACTTGCAAACAGTCTAGTAATCGAGATGGCTCGCGAATTTGGCATCTACGGTCCAGATTACTTTTATCACCATCTTGTTCGGCAATCTCTTGGATATCCCGGCAGAGCTTCAATGTTACTTGAATCTTGCAAAGATGGTTCGCTGGATGATATACAAGAGTTCTTTAATGGTGAATCTATCGGTCGATGGGCTAAAAACTGTATTAGCCGCCTTAATCGCGAAGAATCCGCAAGTGTCATCTCTTGTCTCTCGCTAGGAGGAGACGTGGGTGTCGACCTAACCATGGTTGCGGACTATTTAGCATTACCAGCTAGAAGGATTGAAGAGACCGTCTCTTCACTCGCGGTCGGAGGATTAGTGGAACAGACTCAATCCGGTCGATTTTCGGTCTATCCGAGGGCGATTAGGGCAATTTTCGTACGCGACTTTTTTTTCGGCATAGTTTCGAGATCTTTTGAGACTTTTCTTGCACATCAGTCAATCGCGACTGAAGTAGTTAATGCAATAGCTGATGCATTTTATGTTGGCGCAAACGTGCCGCGGGAGGTTTTGTATCGTCTGGTCGAGGATGTCGACGCAATCGAGTGCTGGCGACATCTGGTGTATGTTGACAGAGCACTCGCGGAAAGAGTATTTGAGCGAAAGCCTGAGTTGTTTGATACATTGGCTGATGCGTTCATCGAAGTGCTTCCAGAGCAGACCGTTGAACGCTTCGTAAAGATATTCAATCAACCTGAACGCCAGGCAAATCCGCCTCCAGAGTATCCGGTACGACGAGTTTCAGATTGGGCTTGTGAAGGTTACCCAGGGAAAGATGCGTTACCCAGGAGACGCGTTGTTCTTAACGCAATCGCACAGCAACTCCAGTCCGTTGTACCAGCGGACAAGGCTTACCGATTCCTGCAGTGTGCTGTATCGCCTAGTTATGAGTGCAACTCGCAAGACCCAGCCGATTTCGACCGATGGCTGCTAAAACGAGGAATGGTAACTTTGGAAGACATGCAAGCCATGATGGACTTCTGGCCCGAGATCTTGCAATTGGTCGAACGGTACCCGCCAAGTGATTGGCAACCGATCGTCGATGCTGTTTGGGTATGGTTGCTTCCTGCGTCGACCAGCGGGATGACCGAAGATCATCAGAGCATACTCAAGGAAAGTGCGAATCAAATCCTAAATAAGCTTTGTAGTCTTGCCACTCTGGAGGTTGGCGCGGTCAGCGCGATCCATCAGGTTGCCGAGTATCTCGATATCGAACTTCACATTCCAGTAGACGATTCATTCGACATATTGTTTCCCAGAGAGCCACGCGTAACCGGTGACGATTACAATGCTCAAATGCAACGTCAACACCAAGCTGCTATTGAGCTAGGTGAAAGGTGGGCGCAGTTAATGCCACACAACGTTATAGAAACACTGACTCGGTATCTCCAGCAATCGCGTCTTCTGCCCAACGCATATCCAGATTTTTCAGCGGTCGTTTGTGCAACCGTAGGCGAGTTGTCTGCACCGTTGGATTCGTGGCTTGTGTCCGCATGGGAACAGAATCTGCGCAGCGATTTATTCGGGCAGTTCCTTCACCAAATTGCTCGATTGAAAGCACAAGGGTATGAATCTTGGCTTGAACGGAGTTTGGAGGACGATCGGTATACCAGACCCGCAATCTACACGACTCTCGCACTTGCGGATATGCCTAACTTGTTAGTTGAGAAGGCAATCTTAGCGTGCACGGGCCATATCGAAATGCTATTTGTGGCTATCTTACGTCGCGAGATACAGACCATTCACTACGAAGCTCTGCTAAAACATTCCGACGGACGTGTTCGGGGGAAGGTTGCAGAAGGCATGTGGGGCGTAGAGAAAACTCTCCCGGAACCTTTCGTTTTGCCGTTGTGGCTACAAGCCGCAATCGCTGATTCGGAGAGTGACCATTTTATTCAAGAAGTTATGAGTTCTAATTCATTAGCAAAGATGGCTTGGTTAACTTACTGGATAGAAGCTTCCGAACGTCTTGGAGGGAGAAAATTCGAGGATGCGACAATTTTGAAGGCTACAGAAGACCTCGCGCAAAACGAGCGAATCGAGTTACTCAATAGGCTGAAGCCGAACTCATTTATCGCAAGGAGTCTTGTCTCTATTTTGGTTGGCACGGACGCTATCGTTTTTCGACATTTACTCGGGATTCCAGCTTTGGGTGCCTTGAAGTTCAGGCCGTTGAGGAGAATGCCGGACGAATGCTGGGCTATGTTTGCGATGGAATCGTTTACTAGAGGGATCTCGGAAGTGGATGTTGAACGCGCCTCTGGACCTGGCTGGGATATCGATTTTGGGGACGGTAGTAAGCGGAGAGAACGCATCCTAACGGCTTGGAGATGCCTCACGTCCCATAAGAACAGCAGTATTCGCCGGATCGCGACACATAAGATCGAGCAATTGTCGTCAAGCGAGTACTAGTTCACAGTCAATTACAAGTCTCTTTCGCACCCTTATCCGTCATTTCGAACTATTACCGGGTATTCCTACAGATAGACGTGGCTATTGTCGCTGCGAATGTCTGTCTTCAAGCCGCCAATTATAACGGTATTTCGCATGGAGGTGCTAGTTGATCTCGACTGTTCCCCCTTCTTCCTTGTCCGGGCCGGCGAGGCGATCGGAAATCGCAGCGATTCTGGCGGCCGGCATCGTTCGGATGAAATCGCGAACGGCGATTCAGGATTCAGAAATCCTCGACGATCCGCAGGAATTGCCAGTATCTAGCCTTGAGGTTTCCTCGGAAAGCGTGCTCTCTGTGACCAACGTGGTTAACGATAAGTGAGTCCGCTTTTTAAAGGGAAATCAATGCAACTAGACATCGACAAAGAGGTCGCTCTGCTCCAACGAATGACGGTGGGGCAGCTGCGAGAGAAGTTCGAAGAGACGTGGGGCGAGCCAACCAACACTCGCAACAAACAGTGGCTTGTCAAACGCATCGCTTGGAAGTTGCAGGCCAACATCGAAGGTGACATTTCACAGCGGGCCAGGCGTCGCGCCGCTGAACTCGCTCATGGTACTGACATCCGTACGACCGCCCCCAAGGCGATTAAGCCTGTACCGAAGCCAGCGGGCGACACCGTGACCGGTTTCGTCCAGCCAGAAGAAGACAATCGACTCCCGCCGCCGAAATCAGTCCTCGAACGGGTCTACAAAGGCGAAAAGATTCTGGTGCTTGTTTTGGAGAACGGGTTCGAATACGAGGGGGCGATCTATAAGACGCTCAGCGCTGTGGCCAAGAAGATCACCGGCCAGCACTGCAACGGATATCACTTCTTCAAACTCAACAAAAAAGGCGGTGACAAATGACCAAGGTCAACAGCAATCGCCAATTGAACTGTGCTATCTACACCCGCAAGTCCACAGACGAGGGGCTCGACAAGGAGTTCAATTCGCTTGACGCTCAACGCGACTGCGCCGAAGCGTACATCAAAAGCCAAACGCAAGAAGGTTGGCACTGTCTTCCCGATCGGTACGATGACGGTGGGTTCACCGGTGGCAATATGGATAGACCGGCACTCAGGCAATTGCTGGCGGACATCGAAGCCGGCAAGGTGAACTGCGTTGTCGTCTACAAGGTCGACCGATTGAGCCGTTCGTTGATGGACTTCGCTCGGATGCTCGAAGTTTTCGAACGCAACCAGGTTGCATTCGTTAGCGTCACGCAACAGTTCAACACTACCAACTCGATGGGACGGTTGATGTTGAACGTGTTGTTGTCGTTCGCTCAGTTCGAACGCGAGCTGATCTCCGAGCGAACTCGTGACAAGATTGCCGCAGCGCGACGTAAGGGAAAGTGGTCTGGTGGTATGCCGCTGCTCGGATACGACATCGATGGCCAAGGCGGCAAGCTTAGAATCAACGAGGTCGAGGCCAACAGGGTACGGGCGATTTACGATTTGTACCTAGAACGCGAATCGATCATGTCGACCATCGCTGAGCTCGATAACCGCGGCTGGAACAACAAGTCATGGAAAACGAAAAAGGGAACGCTTCGGGGCGGCTCGCCGTTTACCAAAGCAACGCTGTTCAGACTCCTCACCAATGTGACCTACATCGGTAAGCTTGGCTACAAAGACGAAGTGAACGAAGGGGAGCACGACGCGATCATCTCAACGGAAGTCTGGCAGAAGGTTCAATCGCTTCTAAGACGCAACGGTCGAACAGGTGGCGTCGATGCGAAGAATAAATTCGGAGCGATGCTCAAAGGAATCCTCCGTTGTGCTTGCTGCGACTGCTCCATGACGCCTACTCACACGACGAAGAATGGAGCGAAGCGATACCGCTACTACGTTTGCATGAAAGCTCAGAAACGCGGCTGGAAGAACTGTAAGTCCAAATCGGTACCGGCCGCCGAGATCGAGAAGTTCGTCGTCGACAAGATACGTCACGTTGGCCAAGACTCGGCGTTCGTCGAAGAGGTAGTGGAACAAGCCAGGATCCAGTCCGATCGCGAACTTAGGGCACTTTTGGCCGAGCGGGACGAGCTTGTGAAAGAGCTCGAATACTGGAACGAAGCCATCCGCGTTGCCGCTCCCAAGATTACGCCAGGCTCGCCGGATGCGACCTCCCTGGAGCAATTAGCTGACTGGCACGAAAGCCTTCGTCGGGCCGAACATCGGCATGCGATCGTCAGCGCGAAGTTGGCGGCGCTGCAGGCCCAGACGCTAACCCGCGAGGATGTGATCAACGCATTGACTAGCTTCGAACCGATCTGGGAATCGCTCACAGTCCGCGAGCAGTCGCGGATCGTCCAGTTGATCGTCAAGCAGATCGATTACGACGGAGCGACCGGTCGCGTGACCATCACCTTTCATCCCGATGGCATCAAGACGATCGCCATGGAGAACCGTCCTGAACTCGTGGAGGCAGCATCATGAGCAAGCCAGTAAGCGTCGACTTTCAGTTCTCGATCAAGCAACGCGGCCGTGGAGCCAAGAAGCGCATCGTCGAAGGGGCAGCCCAATCGGACGAGTCCAAGCCAGCACTTGAACGAATCCCTCGCATCTCGCGCTACATGGCACTTGCGATCCACTTCGAGGATCTCATCAGGCAAGGCGTCGTCACCGACTACGCCGACCTCGCCCGCCTCGGGCATGTGACCCGGGCGAGAGTGACTCAGATCATGAATTTGCGGCTACTCGCGCCGGAGATACAGGAGCAACTCCTATTTATGGAAGCAACAGCAAACCCCGATAATTTGATCGGATTGAAATGGCTTCAAACCGTCACCACCGATTTTAATTGGGAAGCCCAGCGAAAACACTGTCGAAACCTGCGAGTTTAGTCATTAGAGAAGATGGACTGTGCTTTTCGGATTCGATCATCTGTGGCAAACAGCACGGTGTGCTGATGCGAAAAGCAGGACGGATAGCCGTGTGAAATCGATTGAATTTGCCTGGGTGCGTTGGCGGTGGCTCATTCCCACCGAAACTGGTAAAATCGCGGATCAACGGAAACGGAATCGTCAAGAGGAGCTGGGAATGGCGAAGAAGCAAACAATTGGTTCGGTAACGATATTGACAGGGGACAGTCGAAAAGTTCTCGACGCTATCGATTCGGGCGTCGTACAGAGCTGCATTACGTCCCCGCCGTACTGGGGGCTAAGGGATTACGATCATGCTGATCAGATAGGTTCCGAACCGTCGCCAGATCTCTACGTCGAGAATCTTGTTGAAACATTCCGTCAAGTACGCCGCGTTCTAAGGGATGACGGGACGCTCTGGCTCAACGTTGGCGATGGGTACGCTAGGAATGGTGGCGATGGCAATTGTGGCCCCAACGCCAAGGTTGGTAACACCAAGAAGCTAATCCAAAAACGTAATTGCAAGGTCCCCGATGTGTGGGGCCTTAAAGACCGAGATCTGATGGGTATGCCATGGCGAGTTGCTTTTGCATTGCAAGCAGACGGATGGATACTGCGATCTCGCATTGTGTGGATTAAGAAGACAGCCATGCCGGAAAGTGTTCGTAATCGACCAACCACTGCCACGGAAGAGCTGTTCCTGTTTGCTAAGCGGCCTTCGTACTACTACGACCACCAAGCCGTCCGAGAAGAGAGCGGCGCGAATTTGAGAAACTACTGGATACTCGGACCAGACAATTCAGGGAAAGGCCATCCGGCGGCATTTCCCCGCGAACTAGCAAGGCGATGCTTACTATTGGGAACCCGATCCAACGACATCGTCCTGGACCCGTTCGGCGGTTCCGGGACTACAGGCGCTGTTGCTGAAGAAGAAGGACGTCAAGCATTTCTCGTTGAGCTGAATCCCAATTACAACGAGCTTGCAAAGCAACGCCTGAAGAATGTTCAGAAGAAACTCGAGCTCACGTAGTGTGTGGGCAATCGGGTGCAGGAACTATTGAGTCGCTCTCCTTTGCTACTCTCCACAAGCCATCCTCTAATCTTACAATACCCTTCCCTGGCTTTCGTACCGGAGCAACTCTTACACTCACTGATTCTCCACGTGCGGGAATTGGTACTCCGAGTCCCCTCGCAATGCTTTTATGTTCTTCGTAATGTCCCAAGATGATAATGCCTTCAGGCTTCAACCTTGATCTTGAACCTCCATTTCCTCGTACTCGCTTCATGTAGTCTTCTTGCTGGCCTAAAGTTGCGATCACACCTCTTCCGATTCGCTGGCATTGGGCGATACGAAAAATCTGATCGATTCGCTTTTGGCCACTTGGAAGTGCCATAACATTTTCGACAATGTCCCTGGGCAATTGAAGCAAGATATTCGGCGGCAACTGTGCATCCCTGAAGATCCATTGAATGCTCTCGCGACCCGCAGCTGTGATCGTTCTTTTACTATCGCGATTGCCGCCACGAGTGAGGATGTCATCTGATATGCGGACTACACCAACACTCCAGATTGACTGCTGATCGTCTGCCCATAGTACCAGACACAAGTGTCCCATGGCTTCGTTGGGAATCATCCAAGCACCCATAGTCTGCGAGTACTTGCAGTCCACATCAACACCGCCGATTCTATAATCCATCTTATCGCCATCCTCGAATCGAAATTCTCGATGTAGATTGATTTCGATGAGCGTTCCGCAGTGAGTCTTTTCGGTCTTATGCAACTGGTCCCAACGATAACGTCCCGTATGTTGCCCATCATAAAGCTGGTCAAGCGTCTGTCGAATGACCATGGCAATTCGCTCTCCTGTTGGATCAAGCGTTTTAATGGCATTAATAACGATGTCTAGCTCTTCATCATCCATCGGGAAATTCGCTCCGGAGAGTGTCTTGCGCGTGACTATCGCATAATTCTCTCATGCGGAGCCAAATTCACAAGAGATGCCTTGAATCTTCATTTCCGTCATTTGGGAAGAATTGATCACGATTTCATGCCAATGACAGGAAATAAGCATCGGGATAAGCAATTTGGCTCTTCGCGAGAAAATCTAGCCCAACCAAGGAGATGAACGAATGTTGTTTGGACTGACTTTCGAGAAGTAAGCCGAACTCAAGTTGACGCCGCCAAAGCATGCAGATCGGGCGTTTGAAACCGCTGCCAAGAGCATGCGGGATATAGTGTTCCCGATGTCGCTTGCCCAGGCGGCTTGGTATGTGCGGGCGCGTGGCTGCGCCATCGAATCACGGAAAAATCAAGTTAGAGCGTTAACCCAATTCGAGAGCTATTGCGAAGATCACCATCAGGAACTGTCGACGATAAATCCGTTGGCATTACGGAACTCTCGATGAACTCTAATTTCGCAAGTGGCCGCAACTCTGATCAACGTTCGGCGCATTTCAAATTTTCTTTTTCGTTGTGACCTAACGTGTCACAGCCAATGGGATGCTAGCATTCGTGATTGGCAGTTGATTAGCCCGGATGGAATCGCTCAAGAAAACGGTCATGGACTGGTCGATGGGATGCCCATGCTAGGAATTTGCACGGTGGAAGCGGAAGGCCATCCACTGCCGATCGCATTTTGTCGCGTCAGTCGTTTGGATCGCTTGACGTTTTGATCAATGAAGGATTCGTATGGCTAATTAATTTTCAAGGTTTGCAACATGACCGCTGTTCGAATTTCGCGCCTGTCGCGCCCCGGTATTTTGGAATCGATCGATCCAGTACGACTGTTCGCATTGCTCCACCCCTATGCCGATTTCTTTGCTAATCGGTCTGTCCAGATCGAAGCCCCTGGCTCGATCGATTGCCAAGCGGTCATACGCGAAATTGCGAAAGCCGATCG
>Ga0075158_10003327_pt1 | contig 11347 bp, 7 predicted proteins | sample JI91814BDNA_FD_70968 | JGI IMG/M metagenome (GOLD analysis project Ga0075158, IMG submission 70968) | Wastewater effluent complex algal communities from Wisconsin, to seasonally profile nutrient transformation and Carbon sequestration -... | ecosystem: Engineered > WWTP > Effluent > Algae... | reverse complement strand
GCTAAACCAAAACGTTCTGCATTTTCAATAATCATTACTGTTGCATTGGGAACATTTACACCAACTTCTATCACTGTTGTTGATACCATTATTTGCGTATTGTTGGCGACAAAACGCTGCATCTCAAAATCTTTATCTGCAGGTTTCATTTTACCATGCATGATACTTAATTGATATTGCGGTCTTGGGAATGCTCTCTCAAATGCCTGAATTCCCTCCATTAAATTATTTAAGTCAAGTTTTTCACTTTCTTCAATTAATGGATAAATCACAAAAACTTGTCTGCCCTCTTTTATTTGTTCTTTTAAGAAACCAAACACCTGCAAACGTTCACTTTCTTTTCGGTGAACTGTTTTAATTGGTTTTCGACCGGGTGGTAACTCATCAATTACACTCACATCTAAATCGCCATAATACGTCATGGCAAGCGTGCGGGGAATTGGTGTAGCAGTCATCACTAATATATGTGGTGCAATATTATTTTTAGCCCACAATTTAGCGCGCTGTTCAACACCAAAGCGATGTTGTTCATCTATAACCACACAACCTAAATTATTAAATTTAACAGTATCTTCTATTAATGCATGAGTGCCTATTAAAATGGGAATTTCACCTTTTTCTAAATCGGCAAAAATAATTTTGCGCTGTTTGCCTTTTACACTTCCGGTTAATAATTCAACACGAATATTGAGTGGTGCTAATAATTCTTTTATTCCGGCATAGTGCTGTTGTGCCAAAATTTCGGTTGGTGCCATCAAACAACTTTGGAAATTATTGTCAATGGCCATTAACATAGTTAATAATGCAACTACTGTTTTGCCACTGCCAACATCACCTTGTAAAAGTCTGTTCATTTGACGTCCACTCAGTACATCTTTTCTAATTTCTTTTAAAACTCTTTTTTGTGCTTCTGTTAGTTGAAACGGCAAATGATTATTAAAAAAATTGGTAAAATGATGCTCTATGTTTTTTAAAATAAAACCAATACTTGTGCTGTGTCGGTATTGTTTTACCCGTAATAATTTTATTTGATCAATAAATAATTCTTCAAATTTTAACCTGCGAATGGCATGTTGTAAATGTGCTTCCGAGTCAGGGTAGTGAATTTGTTTATATGCTTCAAACCTGTTTATTAATTTATATTTATCAGTAATAGGTTGAGGTAAAATTTCAAACAATTCTTTTTCATCCAAATTGTCGATTAAATAACGCGTATATCTTGCAATAGCTTTGCTATTAATACCCCGGGCTTTTAATTTTTCCGTGCCAGGATACATAGGTTGAATTTTACCACTTAGCTGAAATTCGCTGGTGGCAGCATCTTCAATTTCGGGATGGGTGATATTTAAATTGCCATTAAAGAAATACGGTTTTCCAAATACCAAATATTGTGTTTCCGGTTTAAGGGTTTTTTGTAACCAACTGATGCTGTTGAACCAAACCAATTCAATAGAACTTGTTCCATCATCTAATGTTGCAACTAATCGTTTTGCACGTTTTAATCCAACCACATGAATGTTTTTTAGCCGACCCTTTAATTGCACATCTTTAACTTCATCTAATTTGGCTGCGAGCTCTAATGCTTGTTTAACCGTTTTGAAATCGGTTCGGTCGATGTAGCGGTAAGGGAAAAATTGAATTAAGTCCAGACAATTATCCAGATTTAATTCTTTCCGAAGTTGCTCGGCACGTGCTTCACCAACTCCTTTAAGATAAATAAGTGGGGTTTGTAAACTCAGTATCGCCACAGGGTAAAGATAATTAGCAAATTAGTTAATTAGCAAATTAGCAAATGGGATGGTATTGGATATTAGTATTAATGTCTTGATACAAGTGCGAATAGTTTGTAAACCAGGTTCACGCGGAAAAAAGGGAAAAAATCGGAGACGATAAATGGCTGATTCCGCCGCAGCGGACGCTACGCGTATTGGTACATTCGCACATCAACGGCTGTTTAATTAGCACATAACCACATCAACACATTACTTCATCAACGGCTGTTTAATAAGCACATTAGCACATCACCCCATCAGCACATTAATTGGTACATTCGCACATCGGTACATTGGTACATTAGTGGTTTCTCGCTAAGCTGCAAAGGGTAGGGTTTATATAGTGTGTTAAATCAAGCGCGCTAAGAAAATAAACCTATTTCTCGCGGAGAAAAAGGGAAAAGTCGGAGATAAGAACCGGCTGCTTCGCATTGGTGCATCGGTACATTTTCACATTGGTATCCACTAACGCGGACGCTTCGCGCATCGGTACATTTTCACATTGGTACATCAATTAGCACATCAGCACATAATCACATCAGCACATTAATTGGCTATTTCCGCCGCGGCGGATGCTCCACATTGGTACATTCGCACATCGGTACATTGGTACATCAATCAGCACATCACCCCATCAGCACATTAATCCCGCCACTTCCAACTTCCAAGCATGCCTTCAATATCACCTACCATATATTGTACGATAGGTTTTAACGAATCTGCATTGGGAGCTGAGTTAAAATAGAGTGCGCCACGAACAAAATGGTATGTGGTATCGGTGACAAAAAATTGGAAATTACTTGCAGCGTCGCCACCAACAAAATAAATTAAACCTTTTACCCCAAATTGATTTTCAATTTCCTGAGGTTCGATAAAATCGGCACGGGAACTGTGTTTATAGGTGAGTTTATAAGCGTCTTCAATTAATCTGTCAATGGAAGTTTCATCAGTGAGTTCTTTATAACTAAAGTAGATAGTTGCATTTAAATCTTTACAAATTAAATTCATCCAACAAGGATTTTCTGGAGCCTGATTAAAAAAAGTAACCTTGTTATTTATTTCATAATAATCAGGAAGCAAAAAAGTGTAAGGGCAATTCGGGTCGTTGTATAACAATGTGTCTTTTGCAATAGGGTAATTAACTTTTGGAAACCCCATTGGTCGAGGTGTCGTATCCGTTTCGCAGGAAATAAAAAATGCTGCAGGTAATAATACTAATAACAATCGGATCAGATTTTTTTGCATAATGATTATATAACGGTTAAAAATAAAAAAACTTGCAATAGAGCTTGCAAGTTTTAAGTTGATAACGTGTAACTATTGCTTAAAACGGCAGACTATCGTCCACAATCATATCTTTTTCGCTATCCGGATTTGAATGCGACATTTCATAATCAGTTCCGCCTTGAGCACCTGTGCCATTGCCACCCGGACGAGGTCCTAACAAGGTGAAATTTTCAGCCACTATTTCAGTGATATATCTTTTGTTGCCTTCGCGGTCCTCCCACGAACGATTTTTAATGCGACCTTCGATATACACTTTGGCACCTTTGCGCAAAATTTTGCCGGCAATTTCTGCCAATTTCCCCCACATGGCAATGTTGTGCCATTCTGTTTGTTCTACTTTATTGCCATTGCGATCGCGGTAAACTTCGGTGGTTGCTAATGTGAAATTAGCCACCACATTACCGCCCTCAAAATTTCTCAGGTCCGGGTCTTTTCCCAGATTCCCAATGAGAATTACTTTGTTTACTCCGCTCATAATTCGTTGTCTTTTGGTTTGCTTTGAACACTAAAAATAATCATTAATTTTCAAAAAATCGCGAATTACCCCGGGAAATGCCAGTTGTTTTAATTGTGTAAAAGTTACCTGCTTTACACCGGAGCGCTTTATTTTATCAATACCGTTCAAGTCAAAAATATAGAATCTGCAAATAAGTTGCTGATGCGTTAATTGTTGTTTAAAAATGGGAGAAGTAATTACCGGCAAAGTATTTTTTATTCGAAATGCCTGATAATCTTCGCTTTCCATTAAACTTTTTGAAGAAACATTTTTGCTTGTTTCAATGACTGGAAATTGATATAAGTTTTTCCATATGTCATTTGCTATCCGCTGCTCTACCAATATTTTTTCGCCTGCACGAAATACAAAAAAGTGCAAATACCTTGTCTGGCGTTTTATTTTTTTCGATTTAACAGGCAGTATATCAGTGAGTTCCTGCTGATAGCCGGCACATGATTTCTGTAAAGGGCAATTTTCGCAATCCGGTTGCCGTGGTTTACAAATTAATGCACCAAAGTCCATCATGGCCTGATTAAACACATCAGGTTCCTTTTTATCGAGTAAACTATCGGCATGTTGCTGAATTAAGGTTTTCCCTTTTGGTGTGTCAATTGGCTCGCGAATACCGAAATACCTGGCCAGCACCCTTAATACATTACCATCAACAACTGCAAATGGCTTTTTGTAGGCGTAGGAAAGGATGGCATGAGCTGTATATTGACCTATTCCTTTGAGCTGAATAAGTCCCTCATAAGTATCCGGAAAACTGCTATTTAACTCCTCAACTACTTGCTTAGCTGTGGAATGCATGTTCCTGGCACGGGAATAATACCCCAATCCTTCCCACATTTTCATCACTTCGTCGTGAGGTGCATTGGCAAGTTGTTGAATGTCAGGATATTTTTTGACAAATTTCTGATAATAGCTCAAACCCTGCTCAACCCTAGTCTGCTGTAGAATTACCTCGCTCAACCATACCTTATAGGGGTCATTTGAACCAATCCAAGGTAAATTTCGTTTATAAATGCTATACCAACGGAACAGTTTTTGTGTAAATGTTTTACGCATTGCACCACAATAATACAAACTGTTAAAAAATGTCGGGTAAATAAAATAAAATCCCGAATTTTGTGGTTTAAAGTGCTGATTATCAAACTAAAACGAATATACCTATGAGAAAAGCAGATATTGTTAATCGCATCACGGAAAAAACCGGACTTGAAAAAGTTGATGTTATGGTTGTTGTTGAAGCCTTTTGTAAAGAGATTAGAGAAAGTATGGCTGAAGGCAATAATGTATACGTGAGAGGATTTGGCAGTTTTGTAGTGAAAACGCGCAAAAAGAAAATCGGAAGGATTATTAAAAAGAATATTGCCATAGAGATTCCGGAGCAAAAAATTCCGGCATTTAAGCCCGCCAAAGTATTCATTAACAGGGTAAAAGAAGGAAAAAAGTCTAAAGCAAGCCTGTAAAGTGAAAGGAATATATATTGGAGTTGGCCTGGCTGTAGCAGCCATAGCGATAATTTACTTTGGATTTAGCAACAAACCACCTGTAGTTACAGCCTTTGACGATCAAAGGGAAAAACTGATAGATTCATTGCAATTCCCCAATGGCGAGCAGTTAATGGAGATGCATCACGATATGCAAAAAGCCTCTGCAAGCTCAAAAACCGCCTTATTACAACAACTTTCAGATGAATGGTTGCAAATTGGTCAGCCGGTTATTGCTGCCGATTACCTACGTCAAAAAGCAGAAAGTGAACCCACCTACGAAAATTTTATGCGTGCCGGTTCAGCATTAAGCAGCCTGATAGATTTTGTGCAAGAAGAAGACTTACGCGTTAGTGTAGTTTACGGAGCCCGCTTTTGTTTTGAAGAAGCCGGTAAACTAAAACCAGAAGATTTAGACGCAAAGATAGGCCTGGCAACGGTTTTAGTAAGTGGCACCAATGCGCCAATGGAGGGTATTATGATGCTTAGAGAAATAGATGCACAACATCCTGACAACATACAAGTGAACCTGGAACTGGGGCGTTTTTCGGTAATGAGCGGACAAATGGAGAAAGCTTTAGAGCGATTTGACCGTGTTTTACAAAAAGATTCCCTAAATTTGCAGGCTCGTTACATGAAGGCCCAGACTTATCTTGGTTTAAAAGATACTTCCGGAGCCATTTTGGAGCTTGAAAAACTAAAATCAATGACCACCGATTCGATGATTATCAATCAGGTGCGAACTGAGATACATAATTTAAATCATTAAAAAATCACTTAGTATGCCATCAGGTAAGAAACGTAAAAGACATAAAATGGCCACTCACAAGCGTAAAAAACGCCTGAGAAAGAATCGCCATAAAAAGAAATAAGAACTGGCATCTTTTCCGCCCTTTATATTTTCCGACCTCAACCGTTTTATTAATTCCATAAAGGGAGAAAATCCGTATTTATTTTGGAAAGGGAACTTATTATTAATTCAACTCCAACCGGAGCTGAAATTGCTTTATTAGAAGATAAACAACTCGTTGAAATCCATCGCGATTCTCAGAGCAGCCGCTTCAATGTGGGCGACCTGTACTTGGGAAGAGTGAAAAAAATAACACCGGGCTTAAACGCCTGTTTTGTTGATGTTGGATTTGAACGAGATGCGTTTTTGCATTATTCGGACCTCAACCCGAATTTTCGCTCTATTTATAAATATACCAAAGCCGCTCAGGATGGTCATCCATACAGTATGGACTCCTTTTTGAAAGAACCGGAAATTATTAAAACCGGGAAAATCAATAATGTGGTGGCTAAAAATCAGCACATCTTAGTGCAGATTATAAAAGAGCCAATTCAAACTAAAGGACCAAGACTGAGTTGTGAAATTTCATTGGCAGGTCGTTACCTGGTACTCACACCTTTTAATGAAGTTGTTGGGGTATCGCGAAAAATTGCATCAGCCAACGAAAGAAAAAGACTGCAGGCATTAATTGAACAATTGCGACCAAAAGGATTTGGGGTAATTATTCGTACAGTTGCCGAAGGAGTTGCCACTCAGCTATTACATGAAGATTTAAATGATTTGATTGCGCAGTGGGCAGAAATAACTAAACGTTTGCAGCAACTTCAGGCTCCGCAAATTGTTTACAGCGAAACACGCAAAACAAATACCTTATTGAGAGATGTACTCAACGACTCATTTAACAATGTTGTGGTAAATGAACCATCAATTGCGAATGAAGTAAAAGAGTATATCAAAAAAATAAGCCCGGGTTCCGAAAAAATGGTAACCCTGCATACAACAGGGAAATCGGTGTTCGACCAATTTGGGGTGACAAAACAAATAAAATCGCTGTTTAGCAGAACAGTTAATATGGACAGTGGTGCATATTTAATTGTTGAGCATACAGAAGCATTACATGTTATAGATGTAAACAGCGGAAATAAAACAGCAGTAAAAGGCGATCAGGAACAAAATGCTGTTGCCGTTAATGTTGAAGCAGCTAAAGAAATTGCCCGTCAATTGCGTTTGCGCGATTTGGGTGGAATTATCATTGTCGATTTTATCGATATGAAACACCCTGATAATAAAAAAGCAGTTTATAATGCATTAAAAGAAGCTATGGCTAACGATAGAGCCAAGCATACCATATTACCAATTTCAAAATTTGGTGTAGCACAAATTACCCGTCAGCGCGTTAAACCTGAAGTAAATATAACTACTACTGAAGTTTGTCCTACGTGCAGTGGTACAGGTAAAATTGAAGCCAGTGTGTTGTTAATTGATGATATAGAAAGAAAAATTAAATATCTCGTTAAAAATCAAAATCAGCAATACGTTAAATTAATTGTTCACCCTTTTGTTGAGTCGTTTATTAAAAAAGGAAGATTCTTTAATAGTATTCAATGGAAATGGTATTGGGAATATAAACGCAAAATTCACGTATCTGGCAGTAACGAATTTCAATATATGGAATATCGTTTCTACGATAAAGGTGATGAAGAGATACATGTTGAGTAATGTGAGTATAAACTACTCTTGAAATAAAAAAAATACCCCGGTCAGTTTAAATTGCCCGGGGTATTTTTTTATACTAATCATGTTAGAATTTATACACCCATTCCATATTACCGGTGTCTGTATTAATTGAAACACAGGTGAAATTGTCATCGAGTTTTGGATGTGTTTTGAATATGATTACCAAACTCGACTTGCGATTGTAAACTCTGGAAATTTCACCTTCAACGCCCAAAAGTGCTGTTACATCAAATTGCCATGCAGATTGTTGTGTGGCATAATTGTATTTGCTGATAATCCGATGTGCATCAACAGCAATTTTATTTTTATGCCAGATATAACAAAACGATTCTTTATTATTTGTGCTTATCGGATTGTAATTTTTGTCGGTGTAATAAATGTCCTTATTTAAACTAAGGCCATTGATTAAAAATTCTCCTTCAATAAATTGAGTGCCAGTTGTTGTAGATGCTATTGGAGATGTTTTTTGTGCAGCCTCATATCTTAAAACCGGAATGGCATTTTCATTTTTAGCTGTTAAAGCACCTCCATTAGATAATTCAATTTTATCAGGAGTTGAATAATAGGCATTTCTGTAATAATAATTTACATTGCGGTTTTGCATTTTTAGGTTGTGATATAATGCTTCATCCGGTGCGTTTATTTCATTTATTTTTTTATTGGTAATATCATAAACATAATGTAATCCATTTTCGGTAGTGAAGTAACATAATTTTTTAGCCGAATCAAATGATATGTATTTGTCGTCTATGGCGCGTCCATACCCACTGGTTTTAACCAAAGGGGAAGTGATTTCTGCAACTTTTAATGATAAGGCAAAGTCGTTTTGCTCAGGTGTTAATTTAGGAAAAGAGCGCGTATGAAAACCGAGTTCATTAGTGTAAAACCAATTTAATCCCTGTGCATTTCCAAGATAATAAGGAAGTTTTTCCGGCTGACTATTATTGATGTCCTGCTGGTATAATATCTTCCCGCTGGCAGCATCTATTACAAGTTGTTGGTAGTCGGTTCTGCCATTAACAAATATGCCTTGTTTGCTTAAAACTGTAAAGTAATTGTTTACAACAACAATATAACGTTTGCCGTTTTGGACAGCTTCACCAACAGATAAAAGTTGTGCATTATAATCCTCTTTGGCGATTACTTTTTTCCAAATGAGTTTACCGGTTTTGGTATTTATATTAAACAGCTGATTATTGATACCTAATAATAAAGTATCCTGATTGCCGTAAACAGCACTTATTTTATATCCTGAACGGTGGTTGCCTAGGGTGATGCCTGTTGCAATGGTAAATTGTTTTTGCAAATTGGTATTATTAATACCGCTGATCAGTAATTCTGTTTTGTCGCCAATTGATTTAGCATGTGTAATAACACTCATGTTTTCCGGCAAAAACTCAGGATTAATGCCCACCTTTTTTTCACTGTTATAAACACTGATTAAATGTGGTTCAATAAATTTAGCATCGCTTCCCGGGGTATTATTCCGAAGAATTGGTTTTGGGCAATCTGTTTTAGTGATTGTTCTTAAAGTGCCACCATCTAATTTATATGTGCAGCTATCAAACGCAACAATTCTGTCTGAAAGATGGTCAAGTTCAAAACGTGTATTAACTCCTGCAGTTGCCTGCAATATTTGTTCTGTAATTAAATTAACATCAATAGTTTCTCCGGCTAATGCCTGTTCGATGGTGCGTTCAATAATATCATCATAGCTGTTCTTGGGTAAATACGCTACCGGTGACTCGACTGTTTTGAAATTCCCACCATCTACCCAAACTTTTTTGCCGCTTAATGTAGTTAACATTAATGCGTTGTGCTCTCTGTCGAAGGCATATAATTCGTTGAGATTGGTCAATGTAGATTGCGACATGGCAAGGCCTTCTGACAAGGCAGGATTAGCTGCTATTAATTGCTCCTGTGTAATAATTATCTCGAGCTCTTTTACACTTCTTCCGTGTAAACCATCAGTAGTGTTATACATCCAGAAAATGCTATCACGAGCACCAATAATACTTGAATACTTTTTGTGATAATCGCCAATAACTTCGCGTTTTATTAATGTACCTTTATTTAAATCATGTAAGCTGAGGCGCAATTCTGTAGAACCACTTCGCATAGTCATTCCGCCTTTCTGCTCATAAATACTAGTTCTGAATACACCTTCCAGACTGATAAAATATACGCCATCGTTAGTAATAACCGGATAAACCTGATACACATAATTGGCATCACTGCTTTTTGCAGAGCGAAAAAAACCTGTATTCGAGCAGCTACGAATCGAAAAAAATAATACGGCAGCTACACCAATAAATAATAGGAAAATTACTAACCCTAATACGGGTTTTTTGCGTGATGGCTGATAAAATGTCATAGGTATCGGGTTGAATTTCAGGATAAATATTTGCCTTCAATTGGCATACGTCGACCTACACCAAATGCTTTAGGTGAAACGCGCAATACGGGAGGAAATTGAAAACGTTTCCACTCGTTGCTATTTACCATTTTGAGTGTTCTGCGAACGGTATGTTCATCGAAACCTAAATTTAATATATCCTGTGGGCTTTGTGATAATTCGATGTATTGAAATAATATTTTATCTAACACATCATAGGGTGGTAAAGTGTCCTGGTCTTTTTGACCCGGTCTCAATTCTGCACTTGGTGCTTTGGTGATAATGTGTTGAGGAATAATTTCTTTTTCGCGATTAATATAAGCGACTAATTCGTACACTTCTGTTTTGTACACATCCGCTAATACAGCAAGTCCACCACATAAATCGCCATATAAAGTGCCATATCCAACGGCGGCTTCGCTTTTATTGGTAGTATTTAATAATATATAGCCATGTTTGTTGCACATAGCCATTAAAGTTAATCCGCGCAAGCGCGCCTGAATATTTTCTTCAGTAACGTCAAATGATTTCCCATTAAACAAAGGTGTTAATTCGCCCACTACAGAATCATACATGTTTTTTATCGCGATGGTATCGTGTTTAATACCTAAATTTTGCGCTAATTCAAGTGCATCAGTTACAGAATGTCCTGTTGAATATTGTGAAGGCATTAATAAACCCCACACGTTTTCCGAACCTAAGGCTTCGGCGGCTAATACAGCAGTGAGTGCTGAATCAACGCCTCCGCTTAAACCTAAAATGGCTTTTTTAAATCCGAGTTTTTCGAAGTAATTCCTGATGCCGGTAACTAAAGCCCGATAAATTAAATCAATTTTTTCTTTGGGTTGAACTTTGTCTATATTTTGCGTTTGATTTGATGCAATCACTTCATCTAAATCATAAACAGCTAATTGTTCTTCGAAATATTTCATCTCATCAAACACCACTGAGTTAGCATTAACAACAATGCTGCCACCGTCAAATATTAAATCGGTTTGTGCGCCGCAATGATTTACATAAAACACCGGAATTTTATATTTTGCAGTATTAGCTTTTAATGTGGTAATACGTCCTTCAGCATGATTATAATCGAAAGGTGATGCAGATATGTTTAACATTACTTCCGGTTGCACTTTATCTTTTATGAGTACATCCATTGGGCACGCTTTATACATTGGATTGTCGTTGCCTACATTCCACAAATCTTCGCAAACGGTGAGGGCTATTTTCCTGCCTTTAAATGTGATGTTTTGAAATTCAGTCGCTGGCTCAAAATAACGGTACTCATCAAAAATATCGTAAGTAGGTAATAATGCTTTATTTACAATATGTTTTATCTCCCCTTCAAAAATAAAAAAAGCTGAATTGTATAAATCT
>Ga0075158_10003326_pt1 | contig 11348 bp, 11 predicted proteins | sample JI91814BDNA_FD_70968 | JGI IMG/M metagenome (GOLD analysis project Ga0075158, IMG submission 70968) | Wastewater effluent complex algal communities from Wisconsin, to seasonally profile nutrient transformation and Carbon sequestration -... | ecosystem: Engineered > WWTP > Effluent > Algae... | reverse complement strand
ATCATCTTTTTCCAATTATATTAATGTTTCATATTAGAAATTTTGGTCGAATTATTTATCATTCTTCAATTATTCACAAAATAAGTCAAATTTTTTCTTATTTATTTTCAATATTAAATTAGTTCCTTGGTGTTTTCTTATTAAAAAGACATTATCATTGTTGAACTCGATCGAATATATATTATCAATTTCTTTAGAAATACATATAAATCTATCATCTCATTCAATTTGTTCTCTTTTCTTAATGAAAATTTTAAAAGATTCTTTAGCCGAACATTTTACAATAAAATATTGTTTGTCTTTCGAAACGCATAGGTCGACAAAATATTTTTCATCAGTTTCTTCAAATAATAACTCATCTTTTAATGAACTTCTTTCTGTTATTAAATGTCAATAAACTGCATATGGTCTTAAATTTTCATCTTTTTTACAATAATACACATATTTATCATCCATACTAAAAACCAAATTGTTGCAGGAAACTATACCTGGCTTGTATGTCTTATTTAATCTTAAATCTTTAATATATCCTATTGAATTTTCATCATTTCAAACATCTATAATCACTGATAATTTATCATTGGAATCATTAAATTGAATTTTTTCGATGAAATGACTGGCAATATTATGTTTTTGTATAACTTTATCTTCTATCGGATCGAATATTTATATTTCTTCATTATTGTAAACTCTAACAAGAGATTGATAATACCCATTATCATGAGGTTTTTCAATAAATTTATATTCAAAATCTCCTATTATTTCATTAGAATGTGAAGGTAAGCAATACCTCCCTCGCATCTGTTACTCAACATCCTAAATTTTTAAGGGGTCTATCGAATTGATCTCTTCTATGAATTCCTACCATCATGAATTATATTTTTTTAACAATCATTTTGCATCTATGATGGATAAATTTTGATTAATATTTTCGAAATTCTAAGTAGTATTATTTTTACTCTTTAAAGATTTCATGAAAACACTGAGTTAAGAAGATTTTTATTTTAATATATTTCTCATTAAGACAGTAATTATTTTTACGTTTAATATTTTAAATACAATCTAACAAATTATTTTAAGGATTTTAAAAATTAAAAATTAATTTATTATGAAATTTTTTCTTTTTATCATTCTATAGAAGAAGATAATTACAGATGCTCACATAATCAGTCATTCTCACCAAGATTTAGGATGGGTGAAAACCATAGAAGAATATTATGATGATTAAGTGAGATAGATCTTTGATTCTGTGTTAAAATCTTTGTAAAATAAAGATTGAAAATTCGTTATTTCTGACATTTATTTCTTGAAAATGTATTTGATGGAAGGAAATCGAGAATAAAAAATAAATTCCATTAAAAAATACTTGGATAGTAATTAACTCGAATTTGTGAACGGGGGAATAGCCTAAACGGATACAGCATGCACCTATTTTGAAAACATCATCGATAATTTTCATTATGGAATGTTGTATACATAAAGAAATTTCGGTAAATCATCTTAAGTTGGGTGGTAAATTGATCCCTTCGGTCATTCAAAAACATTCGCTTATATTGCTGCACTTTTTGGATTGAAAGATTTGGTAATAGGAAGGATTCCTTTGTATTTTCTAGAATATTTCGGAAATTCTTACAATAAATCTTTAACTTTTAATTGGAAAACTTTTAACGATATTCAAATTAGAACACATATAAGCACAAATATATATGATACACCTCCAGGATTGAATTGCGACCAAAATTGCAAATTATTTTACTATCTTTTTTATGATAAAGGAAAGTCAGATTGGTTTTTTGCTGAGACCAAAATGAAGTACTCTTTTGATCCCTGGTATTTTTTTGGAAGAGATTTTTCTTTTTAAGATGCCGAAAGTAATTTCTAATTTTTTGAAAAAGTTCTAACTTAATATAAAGACATGAAATTTTCCTTATTCAGCGACTATATAAATAGGATCGAAAAAGGAATAGATAATCTTTTAGTTTTTGAGGATGATTTAATGATTTATTAAGATGAAATAGGAGAATATTGGAGTGGATTTTATTCAAATAAAACCAATTTGAAAAATTCTATCGTCGAAATACTTTAATTGACTAGAATGTTTCGTTCATTCATTCTTTTAAACATTCATGATATCAAAGAAATCAGAGTTTACTTAGACATCATGGAGGATAGCTTGATATTCTTACATCATGATGCCATCACTGGAACTGCCAAAAAAAGAGTTGATGACGATTATTTAGAGAGACTAATGAAAATTAAAAATAGAATTAAAGTGATCGTCGAAGATTTTTTAAATCTTAATTTGCAAATTTCTACTCCAACTCTTGATTTTCTATTTAATAAATAGTTCTGTCATGATAATTGTAAAATAAGTTTTTACAACTAAAAAACCTATCTAATTAAGGAGTAAATTTTTTTCTATTATCCTTCCAAATAAAATATCTTACTCTTGGATGATTAAAATAAAGAAATTTTAACTGATATTGTTTTTTGTCTTCCGAATTTATGCCAATTTACATTCATTTACAAACTTAATAGCATGAATTTGACGAGTTTTGAAATAAAAAAAAATTATTAGTAAATTCAAAACCTCGAAAAAGATTCATTTGAAAAATACAACATATATTTAAATGAAAATGCTATTGTGATTGAAAATAAATTTAATGAAGAAAAAATAGCCATTATACAAATCTAAAAAATCGATTCATAAAAAAGTGGTGCCTACATTCTTAATTATCCAAACCGAATCGAATGAATTAATTTATCAATCAGTTAACTAAAATTTTATAAAAGTGAAAACTTTGAGAAAGTTTAAATTGAAGATTAAGAGTTTGACCTAACTCTTTCTAATTCTAAAACAAGATCTAATTCATTTCATTTATCTATTTATTTCAAAAATATCGATTTTTTCAATTATGGAAGTGAACTTTTATTGAGTGTTAAAACTCCTTCAATAGAGAATGAATACTTTAATACTGATTCCAATGGATTTATGAACATGCAAAGGAAATTTAATGGAAAATGGGAAGGGTCTGTTTTTCCAATTTCATCTTATTTCTTCATAGAGGATGTGAATTCTAATAAAAAATTTGGTTTTTTCTCAAAAACTCCTTTGGGTGCCATTTCTCCAAACAAAGGTGAAACCGTTATCTATTTACAAAGATCTTGCAAAGAGGATGATAAAAAAGGTGTCAAAGAAATTCTTAGAGCAGATTCTCCTTTTTTTATTGAAAGTGATTTGCTTTTTTATTCTAATGAAAATTAATGGAAAGATGATTTTTTTTCCATTACTGATTAAAATCACCTTTCTAATACAGTTTTTTATCACAAAGACTGAATTCCATTTTCTTTCCCTAAAAATCATTTAACAAATAAAAATTTAAGATTATAGGTTGATTTCGTTGATGATAAAAACATTCTAGTTAAAATTCTAAACAAAGATAAAGATCAATCTGAAGAACTAAAAGTCTAAGAATTAATAAAAATTTTCAGACCTGCTCTGTATGATTTGTATATTTGCGAATTTGATCACATATTCAGACCAAAGGAGTTAAAGAATTTACAACAGGATGTTTAAATTAAGGCCCTTTCCTACATAACGATATTGGTTAAACTCAAAATTAATTAATTTCATTTTTTTCAAGTAATTCTTAGTTTATCAAATTAAATTGGAATTCATAAAGGAAAAAGTCTGGTTCAGTGAAATCAAATTTTTTTAAAAATTTTTTAAAACTTTTTTTTTCCATTTTATCTCTCAAAAGACTTTTCTGTTTCATATCTGAAAGAAATTTTAAAGTATTATTTGAATCCAATTCCAAGAATTCTTTGTAAAAGCAATCCACTATGAATATAATGCACTTTGATACTCCAAACCACCCTTCTGTTAAAATCAAATCCCAAAACGGCTATATAAAACTTAAATCTTAAAATTGCAAAGATGTGAAGAGAGATATCAAAAAACTCGAAAAAATTATTTCACTATTTAGTTCCTCATTCACCCAATGGACGTAAATATTTTGAAAATGTTTCTGCATTAATTAGTTGAGTTAGAAACTAAGCTGGTTTAGTTTTATTCCCAATTGATCGGTAAAAAATTCTGGAAGGACATTTTCTGCTAAGAAATCACAAAATTATAAAGTTATTTTTTCATCTTAGAAAATTTCATGAATGAAAGATGTTATGTAATTGAATCCTTGAAAATATTCCAAAGGATAGTTTATGTTATTAAAAAATTTGTGAATAATTTTTTATAAATTATCTTGGTATTCCTATCCGAGTGTTTATTTAGTTCTTAGAATGTCAATATAAATTTATGTTGACATTTCTTAGCTCATTATTTACTGATTTTCAAGATCTCTAGTGAATTTGATTGGAGGGTTATATTGGACCCATTTTACCCATAAAACTTTTCATTTCTCTTATGTAAGTTCATCCGTAATTAACAATCCCTTTACGTAATTAATTGTCATCTCATTATTGATTTTTTTGGATAAACAAAAAAAATTTTGGATTTGATCCTTATTAAAAAAAGGAAACTTTTTTGAGGCTATTAAAGAGAAAAATGTGATGTTTTTAAGTTACTTTTTATCCGTTTATTTTCTTTGAATTAAAATGGTCTTCTTGTTTTTGATCTATTGAGATTGTATATCTGTAGTAATTTAATTAATTACTTGTTTTTAAATCATTTTGTAATTAACACTTTTAGTTGATATGATTTAAGACACAAAATCAATGGTTTAATTGATGTTTTCCGTTAAATAGTAGTGATTGAAACAGAGCTATTCTGCAGCCTTTATTAATATGTTTCTTTTTTAAGATTCTTTTTGTTTAATTTTTTCTTACACAAAACTATTATAATAGTCCCAGAATTCTTTTTCTGAAAATAATTTCAAAAAATTCAATGAACCGAACAAATTGTATTCTGTTAATTTTTCCTAGTTGTTGTAATGTTCCAAATATATTTTCTAGGAAACTGTCATTATAAGACTAATGTCTTCAAGAACTTCACAATACAATAATTCATTTTAAGGAATTTCTCTTAAATAATTGATCAACATTTTTTTCAACATTTGAAAAACTTTTTCTTCAACATAAATATATGTTCCCTCATATTCTTGATATAAAATGAAATTAAGAAGTATGTATTTCATTTGAAGCTGATCTTTGACATTAAACATGTTTTTAAAAAAAGTGGAATCATCATTATTGGATTTCATTTAAAAAATGACGTATTGAATGAAAAAATCTAGTTCTATTTTAGATTGATTGTTCAATTTTTTACTTACGTCCACTAAATCATTTATTATTTTATTGATGGATCTTTTTAATTTACTTTTGCTGAAGTTTAGATTGGTATTTTACGATTCTATCTAGAGTAAAATATATCTCCTAATTTGTGTTTACACTTCTCAAATAAGTATCCATTACAACATCAATATATTCTATTTTATAATTATGAATCATATTCCCTAATTTTTCATGAGTCTTTTAATTTTAATGATGTTCCTTTCTTGAAATAACTTTTCTCATAATTTCAAACTTTTTCTAAATAATTATTTCGTACAGAGTCCTTAAATCTTAATATTTTTCCTACATTTTCCCAATTACCTTGTTCATTGTAAATCAGTTCTTTGAATATTTCCACCCCTTTTCTTTAATTTTATTGAATGCTTGTCATCTTACTATTAGTATTGATGTGTTTGAAATTTTTATAACGAACCAAGTCAAGAAGAGGTATTTTCTTTAAATATTCAAAATAATCGGTTCATTGACTAGTATATTTTTCTTCTGTTATTTTATAATTGGAAAGAGTAAGATTAAAATTTTTGGTTTCGTTATTCAACAAATCCAAATAGTTTGATGTGAAATCTTGAAACAAAGAAGGGATATCATTTATTCCGAAATCACTAATTTAAAGGAAATTGTTACGAAACGAATTGAATTTTTCTAGATAATGATTGAAAACATATTTGGTCATCGACTTATAATTCGATTTCTTCTCTAAATTAAGTTTTTTTTCCTTATTAAGAATTTATGACTTTATTTTTTTTTCGAGTCCTTCGACAAAAACTTGTAACTATTTAAGATAATATTGATTGATTTTTTCGAATTCTTTTAGAGATTATTTGATAAATTCAAACTCATTAACTTACTTCTTTATTCGTCTAATCTGAGAAAAACTCAATGTCTATTAAAGACTCGTCGATAAAAGTAATTATTTTCTGTCTTTTCTCGTTGATATATTTAATCATTGCAATTTAATTTAAACTCTCGAATAATAATTAAAAATGACTACATTGAAAAGATTTTCTTTATATGATGTATTTGAATATTCATCAACGAATCTCGATATATTGACCGAAACATTTGGAGACGAATTCTACGGAAAGTATATAATCAAATGGACAGAATATTGTGTAACTGCGATAAATGGATCGAAAGAAATTGTTGGATACCTTCTCGGTAAAGTAGAAGGAAATATATCTGAAGAAGATTGGCATGGTCATGTAACGGCAGTAACAATAAGTCCAAATGCTAGAAGATAGGGATTTGCGTGATATTTTATGGATTATTTAGAAAAAGTTACTGAGGATATTCATGATGGATTTTATGTTGATTTATTCGTTCGTCCTAGCAATGAAATAGCTATTTAAATGTATTGATCATTAGGCTATGATTTATATTAGGTGGTGGATAAATACTATAGTCCAGGTCTGGATGAAAATAGTAAAAGTGAAGATGCATGGGATATGAGAAAGAGCATGAAAAGAGATAAATAAAAAAGGTTAATGTAACCTACAGGTAAAACTATTAAACCGAGTGAGCTCAAATTTCATTAATCAATTTCAATTTATAATGTTATCAGATAAATTAAGTAAGTTTTTAGGAATAAAAGTCCAAGGGGGAATCAAAGAAATCATAAATATGATAAAGGTTTAATCATGTATGAGGACTGAACAAAGTTAAAACTTATTTATGTTAATTGAAGAAGTAGAGTTGATATCTTAATAAGAAGAAAACGATGACATTATAGGGAAAAATGAAATACATGCCTTTAAAGTCAAAGATTTAATAGAAAATAAGACCTTTAGAGCATTTGAATACTAAAAAATAGAATATGAAACAAATTAAAAGAGATCAGAACTGATTGGCAAATATTTGCTCATTAAAAACCCATTGATTAGAAGAGATGTAATATTTTTGAAATCCTAAGAATCACTGATTTTGTGTGAAAATTCAGACGAGAAAAAATTAATAATTTTTTTGGATTAATTAATAATGAGAAATAATTCCGTCAAAAAGAGCAAAAAGTCTTAATCGATTGAAAATAAACGAATCAAATAAGGGTCTGTGAAAATATCTAAAAGTAGACCATTTTAATTTTTGAATATCATTAAAGTTTAAAGTGTTCAGTAAATCCAAACTTTCACACCATTTTACATGGGTGTTAATTCGAAACGTAAAATTAATTCCTAAAAAAACTACCCAAAAATGATTAAAAAATGAAATCTGGATTGGTTTTCTTATCAAAATTAACTTAAACTATTTTATTCTCATGATATATAACATTTAGGAAATTGATATATGAATTTTTTCGATATTTCATAAGATCATTGTTAAAACCTTAAAATTGAATCAAGAAATCTTAGTAATTTATTGGGATCTCAAATTGAAGATTTTGATGTATCAAAAGTAACTCTATTTTATATAGATTATTAGCCAAAGAAATTTTATGCTGATTTAACTGGATTCCAAAAAGTAAATCATTTTCCCTCCAACATCACATCTTCTAAACATGAATTGGGAAAGTATTTCACAGAATTGAAATTGAAAAACTAATTGTTTAATTTCGTGACTCCTCAATTTATTTTACCGAAACAAAATTTTTATTTTTATAACTACATTTGATAAGATAAGTGTAAATGATACAAATGCAAAATAATATAATCAAAAAAATAATTTTCTGAAATAATATATTCAGAAAAACCTAGAAATTTAATTCAACTCTCTTAAAGAAACAAACTTATTGTTCATGAACTACTTAACAATGAAACAATGTTGATTGAAAAATTTCTAGTTATTCTCAGTCTTTCTCCAGTGATCATTTTTGAATATAAGGATTGTGCTTACTATGAGAGAGAATAAGAAAATATGAAAAAGTTTCATCAGATTTCGTTGAACAAATTTTAAAATTTACTTAATATTTAAAGCAATCAAATTTAGTCAATAAACGAATCGATTCGGAAGAAAATGATTCTGCTCTCACTCAGTCTGGCTAATAAATTAAAACAAGAATGTTTTCAATAGTTCAATTACACGAATAATTGTTTTCAAATTTTAAGTTTAAAATTTTTTATTACTAAAAATGATCAGATTTTGAAGAGCATCAAACCATTTTATGATTTTAAAGAACCATCAATGTATTTTTCTTAAAAGATATTTTTCATCAACATGTTTAATCTTATCAAAATTTTTTAAAAACATCAAAATTATGATTTAATTTTAAAGTGAAAAATAGATTACTTATTGAAATTCAACAATTGGGATGAGTGAAGTGTGAAGGAAAATAAATTCATAGATATCATTAGTGAACTCTACAACCAAATAAGCGAAAAATCTTTTTAGTTGCTATATCCAAACTTTGATTTCTGAGATTTTATTCATTTGCACACAGAAATAGACCAGTTAGATGATCTGCTCCATTAACACATCATTAACTGAATTTAGAAATTGACTAATACCGCTAATTAATTTTTATAATCGAATAATGTAGAAAAAGGCCTATGATGAATTAAATTCTTTTGAAGATAGTTTTTCAGATGAATATAAAGAGGATCCCTATGAAAACATACATTAACAGTAACCAGAAAAAAATATTTGAAAAATAGAAGCGTGAGATGAATAATTCAATGAATGGGGAGGAGATTAAGATGACTAATATCAGGATTAAAAAGAGAAATATAATCCAGATGATGAATTACCTTTAGATTTAGAAGAATTGGAACACAAATATTTTTTGTAAACAACACAAGTAAATGATCGAAAGTATCTGAAAAATGAGCTTCTTATTGATTAAAATACAGATATTAAAAATTGCATGTTATAATGCATCGATTTAATATGCGAGAAAAATTATCCCTTTATAAAATTTTACTCTTCAACAGAAGATTCAGATGTTACGATTATGATAACCGAATTGTTGAAAAGAATGATAAAAGGTTTGCATTAACTAAATATTTTGAAATCTGAGAAATATTAACACATTTATACACCAAAATAAGGAAACGGTAAAATTTACAAGACTATTGAAAATCATCCTATTTTGGTCATATAAATTTAAAGAATTCAACCTAAAGCTGAATTTTTGAATTAATATGGTTATTAAAATCCTTTAAGTGAGGAATTGGTTTCTCAAACAGACCCAAATGAATTTCTACGTCGGTTCCAAAATTAATCCTAAAATACTTTCCAAAATTAATCGAAGGACAAACCACAAAATGATTATTAAAATTAATAGAGAAAATTTTCGCATCAAAACAAAAAATATGATAAATATGATTCCTCTAATAAATATCAACAAAATGACAATAGACCTAGAAAAAAATAATATGATTAAGAAACATAAGAAGAATCAAATTATAATCAATAAAAACAATACCATCAATAAAAATTTTAAGGTAAACATCCTAATAATGATTATCAGAGATTCGCCCCTAATATTCAATCTCAATACTATAATCAACCTTAACATAATACTAACTTTTAACAAGACTAATAAATTGATTATTAACAAAAGATACATGCCAATTAATAAAACCCTTCAGAATAATATCAATAAAAATAAAATTTAAACTTCTATCAATAACCTGAATAATAATATAACCGTAAGTATTCTCATCAAAAACCTTAGTATTAAAATAAGCCATATGTGTAAAATGAATCTTAAACTTAACCTTATCAATATCAAGATTACAACAACATGAATCAAAATTTTAATGAGTAATATTAAAAACCATAATTTTAGCACCCCTATCATAAAAAAAGTTTCAATGAATTTTAAGATCATAATAAGTAGTATAAAAATAAAAACAAACCTTAAAATTTCAACAATCCCCAATATTAGCAAGGAGACGAGGATCATAGAAAAAATTCTCATAATTCTTAGAAGTATTAACAACATCAAAAAAATTATGAACAACAAAATCCTAATGTAAAGGAAAAAAGATTTAGATAAAGAAAACTTGCTCCTGATGAATAAGTCCCCTAAGAAAAATAATAGGAACAGGATCAATTTAATTACGAATAGGAAGGAGAAGATCATTATTACTTGGATTAATTTAATTATTTATATTTTAAATAATCACTTATGGATTTAGCTATATAGATCTAAAAATTTCAAACAAAGGAGAAAGTTTTCATTGGTGAGAATTCTATTTTATATCGAGTAGAGGATGATGATAAATCTGCGATAATGAAAATTACTAAAATTCCAGATGGAAATATATTTTGTCATAACAACTACTATGAATCTGAAATTATTCAAAAATTATGCGAAAATAAAGGATTTCCTTAACTATTTGACTGTGGCGTAATACAAGGTTATTCATACTGTATTATGACAGAATTTGGTTTGTCACTTGAATCTCTTAAATCCCTTTGCTTAGATAAATTTTCTTTAAAAACGACTTTACAAATTTTAGATTAAATGCTAGAGAGAATTGAAACTATACATCAAGAAGGAATCGTACATGCAAATTTGAATCCTGATCATTTTCTGATAGGTACCTGAAATCAAAGCAAAATGATTTATCTAATTTCTTTTACTAAGTCCTAAATAGTTAGGAATAATTACTCCAATATTCCTTATCAATAAATAATGGATTTTACATATATGAGTAAGAGTCAATTGGAGGGAAACCCAGCGCAATACAAAGACGATATTGAAAGTTTGATGTATATGTGTATTTATTTTTTAAAAGGAAGTTTACCCTGGAGTAAATTGATCGATAGTCATTTCAAAAAATCTCATTTGTTTAATTAATCGGAACTGGAAATTATGAAATAAGAAAATTTAAGGTAAAAGACATTGATTCCTTTAGAAGAAATATGTATGGGATTACCAAAAGAATTTCTCAAAACACTACAAATGTGTAGATAAATTTGAAAAGATGCTTAGGTGGACATTAAAGAACTAAGATCCCAATTTCAAAGACTTTATTTTCAAAAATTTAAACAATGGAATGACGTTTTTGACTGGGACTACTTAAATAACGATATTTTGTTAAAGTAAATAAATTAATATGAATAATTTTACTTAAATTAAATGAAAAATTTTAAAAATAAAATAA
>Ga0075158_10003325_pt1 | contig 11348 bp, 10 predicted proteins | sample JI91814BDNA_FD_70968 | JGI IMG/M metagenome (GOLD analysis project Ga0075158, IMG submission 70968) | Wastewater effluent complex algal communities from Wisconsin, to seasonally profile nutrient transformation and Carbon sequestration -... | ecosystem: Engineered > WWTP > Effluent > Algae... | reverse complement strand
CGGCTGGTCGGAGGGACAGGTCGAGGACGGAGCGAGCGGGAGCGTTACGACCTGGTCGGAGGGACAGGTGGTGATCGACGCGGGCGCCGTGGGCTGGTCGGAGGGACAGGTGAGGATCGCCGCGGGGAGGCGCGATGTGGGCTGGTCGGAGGGACAGGTCGGGGTCGGCGTGGGCGACGTGGGCTGGTCGGAGGGACAGGTCGGGGTCGGCGCGGGCAGGCGCGACGCGGACTGGCCGGACAGACAGCTGGGGGTCGGCGGCGACTTGATGACGGTGTCGTCGCTGCGGGCGCCGGGCGGCGCGGTGAGCTGCGGGATGTGGAGGGTCGGCGCTGGCTCGGGTGCGGCGGTGTGGTCCGCGGCGAGTGCCGCGGGCGGTGCTTCGGCGTCCGGGACCGTGACGGCCGGCGCTGCGGGCCCTGGGGCGCGGGGGTCGTCGGCGGCCATGGTCACTTGATCTCGCAGGGGACGGGGACGATGAGGACGACCTGGTTGATCGTCTGGGTGACCCAGGCGTCGTTGGCCTCGCTGAGCTCGTCGGCGGAGATCAGCCCGAGCAGGCGATCGCGGCTCTTCTGGTCCCAGGTGATGAAGCGGTTCTTGAAGCGCTCGGCGAAGAAGTTGCGATCGATGCGGCGCTTGTGCCCGAGGATGAAGTCGTAGAACTTGCCCTCGACGGTGTCGCGCTCGCCATACTCGACGGCATCGAGGACGAGGTCCTTGACGATGCGGCTGCGCGCCTGGGCGAACAGCTCGTTGCGGACGATGTTGCCGCCGGGGCTCGAGCGAGCGATGACGAAGATCGACCTGGCCTCGCGGAAGGCGGGCGCTGAGCGACGGATGCGCTCGAGGTAGAAGTCCTTGACCACGCCCGTCGGCCACTCGAGCTCGCCCTTGTCGATCGGCGGCTTGCCGCCCGGGAAGTGGACGGTGAGCGTGGCGGGGAACCGCGCGATGAGGGTGTCGAAGTCGCTGTAGTTGATCGCAAAGCTCTGCAGGTTGGTGGCCGGGCAGTTGCTGATGTTGCCGGCGCACGCGACCTTGAGCTGCTTGAGGGCGTCCTTGACGTCGGTCTGCTCGCAGATGTCGGCCGGGAGCGTGCTGGCCGTCTGCACGCAGCTGTCGGCGACGCACTCGAGCGCGCCGTCGCAGGTGCAGGTGCCCTTGGCGCCGCACGGGTCGCCGACGTCGCAGCGCGTGGGCCCGTAGTCCGGCTCGACGCTGCAGGTCCGGCCCATGCATACGAGGCCGTCGGGGCAGCCGTCGGGGGTCGTGCCCTCGGTGCACTCGGGCTTGTTGTCCTCCATGCGGCCGCCGAGGGCGTGCAGGAGGATCTGCAGGCCGACGAAGGCGATGGCCGCGAACGCGGCAGCGGAGCCGCCGGTGATCGCCACGAGCAGGCGGGCGGTCCGTCGCTCGGGCGGCGGGAACGGGTCGGGGGCGGCGAGGCGGCCGGGGACGGTGACCTCGCGGTCGCGGCTGCCAGCGGCGGCGCCACCGAGCACGACCTTGTTGGATCTCTGGGCGGTTTGCATGTTCATCCGTTCTGGCCGAGGAGTTGCTGGCGCAGGCTGTCCATCAGGGCGTCGACGTCGCCGTAGACCTTGGCGCCCTTGACGAGGACCATCCGATCGGCGGGCACGTCGCCCTCGTAGAAGAGGAAGAAGGCGCCCGGGGTCTCCATGAGCTTCTGGCCGACGCCGAAGCGGGCGTGCTCGAGGATCCGCGTGCGCATCGCGGGGTCGTCGAGGCAGACGTTGAACGGGTCGTCCTTGTCGGTGACGTCGACCTCGAAGCCGAGCGAGGTGGCGGCCTTGCCGAGGTTCTCGCGCGTGAAGTAGGGGCCCTTGCCGTCCTGCAGGTCGAACAGCGCGCCCATCATCCGCAGGCCGGCCTCGGCGGACCGGCGTGCGACGAGCGCGGGGTTCTTCTCGCGCTCACCGGCGAACTTGGCGACGCACTCGACGGCGATCGCGGCGGTGCACGAGCGGTGCTTGAGCGAGCCGGGGTTGGCGGCCGCGAAGTTCGGCGGGACGCAGTGACCCTCGCGGGCGTAGTGGAACACGGAGATCTGGTAGCGGCCGTTGCTGGCGGCGGCGTCGCGCAGCCACGACCCGAACTCTTCGCGGCACGCGGGGCAGGCGAGGTCGACGAACAGCCCGACCTCGACCTCGGGGGTGTTCGGGGCGTAGGTCCGCAGGACGGTCTCGGGCAGGCTGCGGCCCTGCACGACGCAGCGCGGCTCGACCTTCATGCTGGTCGCGCCGGTCCTGTAGATCGCCATCTGCGCGGTGGTCACGGCGAGGAACCCGAGGGCCGCCATCACCAGGACGCTGGTGCGCCCGCGGAGGTTGGACCACAGCGCGACGAACCCGCCGAGCAGACCGGTCGGGTTCATCAGCCACGCGCACAGGAACACGACCAGCTGGATCGCGTAGATCGCCAGGCAGTAGCTGCACAGGCCGCGCACCACGAGCGCGGCGTACGCGAACAGCCACAGGACGAACAGCAGGCCGACCCAGGTGAGCCACAGGAGCAGCGGGCGGACGATCGGGGCGTACCGCGCCGGCCGCACGAGCATCGCGGTGGTCAAACCCAGCAGGACGACGTGGTAGCTGGTCGCAAAGGTGGAGATCGGTACGCCCAGGGCGACCGACCACGGGCTGGTCAACACGCGTCCGCACTCGAACCATGTGCCGCAGGCCGACAACAACGATTCGTCGCAGCGGAACGCCGAGCGGAACTTGGCGACCGTGAGGAAGATGGATAGCGAGCCGCCGGCGAGGCTCAATATCCATAGGAGCGCAGCGCCGGTCAGCTCTGGGTGAGGGACGTCATGTTTCAGGGGGATTTTGGGCATGACGCGAATACAGCCCATGGTTTGGATCGGAACGTCGCGGCCGCGCAAGCCTCAAAGATTGTTGGGAGACGGGGCGCAGGGCCAGCCAATCGGCGTTGGGGGCCGCGCAGCGGCGGCTGGGATTGACGGCGGCGCGGCGCGGCGGACATTCTTTTGGTCCATGATGATGAGGGTCGTGATTCGACGGTGTCGCGGGGCCGCGGGGCTCGTGCTGCTCGCGGCCGCGGCGTGCGACGGGTGCGAGCTGCGGCTGAACTGGGCAGAGGTGAGCGAGACGTCCACCGGTGGAGGAGCGTCGAGCGGGGTCGTGGGCTCGAGTAGCTCAGAGGAGGAAGAGAGCTCGGGCGGCGCGGACGAGGCGGCGTCCTCGGAGGAGGGGAGCACGTCGACCGGCGCGGCGAGCCTGTGCGGGAACGGCGATATCGACGAGGGCGAGGCGTGCGACGACGGGAACAAATTCGACGACGACTGGTGCCCCAGCGGCGATGTCGGGCGCTGCAAGGCCTACGGGCACTGCGGCGACGGGATCCTGCGGACGGGCCCCGAGGAGTGCGATGATGGCAACCTGCTGGACAACGACGCGTGTCCCAGCGGTGAAGGCAAGTGTAAGATCGCGTACTGCGGAGATTCGTTCCGCTGGACCGCGATGGAAGAGTGCGACGATGGGAACGCCATCGACTCGGACAAGTGCCTGAACTCGTGCAAGGACGCGGCCTGCGGCGACGGGTTCGTGTGGGACGGTGAAGAGGAGTGTGACGACGGTAACCGGAGCGACGCGGATGCCTGCCCGAGCGGCTTCGGTGGGTGTCATACGGCGTACTGTGGGGACGGGTTCCTCCAGGAAGGGGTCGAACAATGCGAGCATGGGATCACGGACGAGCCCAGCCAGTGTAAAGAATGTTCGATAGCGCGGTATGTGTTCGTGACGGGCACGATGTGGACTGGACAGTTGGGCGGTCTGGATGGCGCCGACGAAAAGTGCCGTATGGCGGCGGAGGGGGTTCTCGAGGGCAATTATCGGGCGTGGCTGGGTAGCGAATTCGTGGGGGGTAGCCCGTCTATGTGGATGGATGATTTTTCTGGGGCATTTGTTACGCCCTGCAATGGCATCGTCGTGGCGAATGGATGGGAAGGGATCGTTTCCGAAGAATTAAGCGGCGGGATTGATTGTGATGAGCATGGATCTATGCTCCAAGGAGAGAGAGCTTGGACGAATGTGAGGCCGAATGGCCTCGTCCTGAGCTCGTTCGAGGATTGTGGGGGGTGGAACTCCGAGTTTATTGAGGGGAACGTCGGATTGGTGGGGGCGTTGGACGAGTCGTGGACCGATAACAAGATGGTTTATTGCGATGAGAAGGCGCACCTCTACTGTTTTCAGGTTGATGATTAGAAGCGCAGGGTGAGGCCGTCGAGGGCGGCGGGCGGGCGGGTGCGGCGGCGGGTGAGGACGCTATCGGCGATGAGGCTGGCGGTGGCGGTGGCGGCGAGGGTGACGCCGAGGCCGATGAATGCGGTGCCGACGCTGTGGCCGATGGTGGATGAGAGGGAGAGCTCGCCCGGGTAGGTGGAGTTGAGGGCGGCGCCGCGGATGCCCGCGGCGGTGGCGCCGGAGATCAGCGATACGGCGCCGAGGGCGGCTTCGGTGGCCCAGATGACGCGGCGGCGCTTCGGGTCGCGGACGAGGCCGGGCAGGGTCGCGGCGAGGACGCCGACGCCGGCGCCGAGCAGGCCGGCGCCGATGGTTCGCCAGTTGAGGGCCTGGGCGAAGGCCTCTTCGCACGGGGTCGGCGTGCAACGGGCGTGGTAGCTGGCGAGCGTGTCGTGGAGGGCGACGGCGCGGCGCTGGGTGACGACGATGATGCTGGCGCCGACGATGGTGGTTAAACCGCCGGCGACGCCGCCAGCGAGGGCGAGGCGCGGGTAACGGACGTGGTCGACCGGCGCGGGTGCGGCGGGCTTCGGGGGTGGGAGCCGATCCGCGAGGAGGAACGGCGGCTGGTCGGCGCGGATGTCGACGACGCGGCTGGCACGCAGCGCGCTGGCGCGGTGGAGCTCGAGCGTCCATTCGCCGGGGTCGAGCGGCACGAGCATCACGTGCCGGGTGACGCCGGGTGGGACGATCACGTCGAGGTGCAGGGCCGGGACTTCGACGCCGGTGCGCCTGACGACGAGGGTGAGCGGGCCGGGAGGATCGTGCAGATCGAGGCGGATCGCGGTGGTGTGGGTGCGCGCGTGGGCCTCGACGAGCTGAGCCTGCGCGGTGCGGCGGAGGTCGTCCGGGAGCGGACCCGTGAGGGCGCGCGCGAGGTAGGCGGCGGCGTGCGCGGCATGGCCGGCGCGCAGTCGGCTGAGACCGGCCCACGCGAGGGCGGCGGGCCGCGGGGTGACGCTCCAGCTCGACTCGAAGGTCCGCGCGGCGTCGGCGTAGCGGGCCTCGGCGAACATGGTCTCGCCGAGCGGGTCGACGGGTGGTGCAGCGGTGAGGAGGAGGATGAGCGCGAGGTGGGGGATCATGGTTTTCTTCCGCGGTGGAGTCGGAGCTCGACCGGGGAGCCGCTGGCTGTGAAGGTCGCCATCGCCGTGGTGTAGCCGCGGGCGCTGGCCTGCAGCTGCCAGCGTCCGGGCGGTAGATAGACGGCGAGGGTGGGATCGGGGGCGGTGAGCTCGAGCGGGCGCGCGGCGGGGTCGTCGGTGTTGCGGAGCTGCAGGGTGACGCCGTGACGGAGGGCGCGGGCCGGGCCGAGGTCGATGCGGGTCGCGGTGAGCGGGAGGCTGAGCGCGGACGGGCCGGCGAGCGGCGCGGAGTCGACGGCGAACGAGACGGTGCTGCGAGCGGTCACCGCGATCTCCTGGCCCGAGGTGGCGTAGCCCTCGCGGTCCAGGGTCATCCGCCAGCGGCCGCCGTCGAGTCGGAACACCAGGTTCGGCGCGCTGCCGGTGAGCGGCGTGCGAGGCGGACCGCCGAGGCGCTCGAGCTTGAAGTGGACGTGCTCGTCGGGGCGCAGCGGCGGGGTGAACGTGACGCGGACCTCGCCGGTGTTGCGGAGGATCTGGTTGCGCAGCACGGCGACCGTGTCGCGCGCCCACGCCTCGGACTCGATGAACTCGCCGAAGCGATCGAGGGTGAAGGCGGCGTGCGCATGGTGGCCCTGGTTGAGCCACTCCTGGCAGGCGATCAGCAGCGCAGGTGGATGACGGGAGATCCGCCAGCAGCGCTCCGCCGCGATGGCGGCGTCGGCGTGCCTGTCGGTCCGCTGGATCTCTCGCACAGCGTCGAGGCACGGCGGCGGGGGCTGCTCGGCAGAGACGAGGAGAGCGGCGAGCAGAGCGGCGATCACGGGGGGCCTCCACGGATGATGGTTCGTACGGTCTGGCTGGAGCCGCCGCGCGGGAAGGTGAAGTTGGCGAGGATGCGCAGCAGGCAGGCCTGCTCGGCGGGGTCGAGGCGAAAGTCGTGGGGCGAGCGCGTGGGAGAGATCTCGATCAGCCTGCCGGTGGGTGAGACGGTGAGGACCAGCGGGAGGCGCCAGCGCTGGGTCATGTCGATCTTGCACTCGAGCAGGCGCAGCGGAGAGGCGAGGTCCTGGGCGATGTCGGCGATCTTGCGGCGCCGACGATCCACGGAGTCGGGCAGCTCGGTCGCGGGCGGTGTCATCACATTCACGATCGGCCGCGGCGGCGGGTCCTCCGCGGGGAGGATCGGTGTGGTGGTGTCGGAGGGCGAGGTATCGACGAGCTCGGATGAGCCGGTGGTCTCGCCGTCGTCGACGAGCGGCTCGGGCTCGCTCGTCGGGACGATCGTCTTGGTCGGGCGCTTCTTGACGATCTCCTGGCGGAGCAGCAGCAGCATGACGACGACGCCGAGGACCATGAGCACGACGGTGACGATCACGCCGCGGACGTCGCGGGGCGGCGGCGGCAGAGGCGGCGGCGCGGGCTCGGTGATCGGATCGACGGACGTGACGGTCGAGGTGGAGCGCGGGGTGCTGGCGAGGGCGTCGCGCTCGACGAGGCGGGTGACTGCCGGGCGCGGCGGCAGGGCCCGCCGGATCGTGGAGGCTTCGTCGGTGTGCTCGGGGTCGACGATGCTGCCGACCGTGATGACGTTGCGCTCCGCGGAGGCGGCGCGGATCGCCGCGGCGAGGCTTTCGATGTCGGGGAAGCGGTCCTCGGGTCTCCGGGCCATGGCGCGCAGGACGAGGTCGTCGACCGCCGCCGTGATCGCTCGATCGGGGGCGCGCTCTCGGAGGGGGACCGGAGGTTCGCGCAGGGTCTTGTACAGGACGGTGCGGTCGGGGTCGCCGGCGAACGGGAGCCCGCCGGTGAGGCACTGGTACATCATGACGCCGACGGCGAACACGTCGACGCGGCCGTCGACCGGCCAGCCGAGGTTCGGGTCGATGATCTCCGGGGCGGCGTAGTGCGGGGTGCCGATGAAATTGTCGGGCAGGGTCAGCGGGCCGTGGCGGCTGTCGGCGGGGTCGATGTGGACCTCCGTCTTGGCGACGCCGAAGTCGAGGACCTTGATGAAGTCGGAGTTGCCGGCGATGTCGACGCGGAAGCAGTTGTTCGGCTTGATGTCGCGATGGATGATGCCGTGGGCGTGGGCGGTCTGCAGCGCGGCGCACACCTGCAGCATCATCGGCGCGAGGCGCCGCCACGGCATCGCCTCGCCGTCCGCGGCGAGGTCGAGCAGGGTGTCGAGCAGGTTCTGGCCGCGCAGCAGTTCCATTACGATGTAGAACTGTCCGTTGGGGGCACGCGCGACATGATGGATGTGGACGACGTGCGGGTGATGGAGGTCAGCGATGACCTGCGCCTCGTTGCGGAAGCGGGCGACGGTCTCGGGGCTGTTCGACGAGGCGAGCGTGAGCAGCTTGATCGCGACTTCACGGGAGATCAGGCTGCGCTCGCGGGCGCGGTAGACGGTGGCGACGCCGCCCTGACCGATGCGATCGACGATCTCGAAGCGACCCTCGAGCTCGGCGCCGAGCCACGGGTCGGGCGGATCGTCGTCGACGCGCACGGTGTCGGCGAGACCCCCGGGTCGCCACTGCGGACGATCGCGGTGGTTGTGTTTCCTGTCCTCGAGGCCAGCCATGCTGACCGTCAACGTAACGAGCGATCGGTGAGCGGCGCAATTCCCAGGGTGCTTGGGTGCCGCGATGTCAGCGCCAGCAACCCTGGTGGGTGGTCAGCTCTTGATGCCGAGACGGATGCAGGCCTGGCGCAGGCCCTCGGGCGTGACGCCGGCGAAGCGGGCCATCTCGCCGCGGGTCCGGAAGCGGGCGAGCACGCGGTTGTAATAGCTGCGTTCGAACTCGTCGCCGGCCTCGTGCACGGGCATGTTGTAGAGGCGCTCCATCTCGAGGTTCTGGACGAGAAGTCCGTTGATCTCGAGCGCGAGGTCCTTGCGGCGGATCTCGACGCCGGAGGCGACCATCGCGGCGCGCTGGATCACCCGCTGGAGCTGACGGACGTTGCCGGGCCACAGCTCGCTGCGCAGCGGGCCCTTGGCGTCCTCGCCGAGGCGCAGGCGCGGGCTGCTGCCGCTGGCGACCAGGCCCTCAAGGAAGCGCTCGGCGAGCAGCAGGACGTCGTCGCCGCGCTCGCGCAGGGTCGGGAGCTCGAGGTAGACGCCCTGCAGGCGGAAGAACAGGTCGTCGCGGAAGCGGCCCTGCTCGATGAGCTTGACGAGGTTGAGGTGGGTCGCCGCGATGACGCGGACGTCGCTGCGGTTGAGCTCGGCCTGCTCGAGCGGGCGCAGGAGCTTGGCCTGGAGGTCCGGGGCGAGCTCGCCGATCTCGTCGAGGAAGAGGGTGCCGCCGCGGGCGGCCTCGAAGGCCTCGGCGATCCCGCCGGAGATGGCCGCGCAGTCGACAGTGATGAACGGCTGGCGACTGCGCGAGCTGCGGGCGTGGATCGCCCGGGCGGCGAGGTCCTTGCCCGTGCCGGTCGCGCCGCGCAGCAGCACGGGCACGTGGCGGAACAGGCCGTCCTTGCGGGCGATGTTGTCGAGCTGCGAGAACAGCTCGCGCATCAGCGGGCTGCGCCCGTACATGCCCTCGAAGTGGGCCTCGGGCCACAGCGACACCTCGACGGCGTCGGCGCTGACGAGCTCGAGCTCGCTGTCGCCGACGCGAAACCGCGTCGACGGGACGATCCACGCGGTCTGAATCTTCGCCTCGCCCAGGCGGATGCCGTTGAGGCTGTCAAGGTCGCGGAGCATCAGCTCCGTCGCCTCGATGCGCAGCTCGAAGTGCTCGCTGCTGACCGAATCGTCGGTCATCACGATGTCGTTGTGGCGCCCGCGTCCGCCGCGGATCGGCCGGTTGCGGTCGATGCTCAGCGAGAAGTCCTTGCCCCGATCCGGGCCCCCGGTCACGCGCAGCGAGAGACGGCCCAGTCGCTGGTGGGTCGGCAAGACGCGCCTCGTGTCGCCGCCTGGCGGGTCACGAGGGTCGTCAGGTCGGCTCGGGGGAGGCAGTTCGACCTTCTTGGCGGTGTTACTCGGCATCGTTAAGAGAATGGTGCACGATTTCGCGCGGCAGGCCCAGGGCGAAGGATTGAATGTTTCGTTGCGTACCGGTTAATCGTGTATGGCGCGTGTAGGGCTCGATGTTAGGTGTCACGATTCTATCCTTGTATTGATAGTCGAACGGGCTTGCAAGCCTCATTTCAGTTGCAGTGCGTATTCCGGGTGACTTGACCGCTCGTACCGGCTGGATCTGACCGGCCGTTCCGGACCATCTGACCGGAGCGAAGCGACGGCTGGATGACGGGGAGGAGGCGGTCGGTGGCAGGGTGGGTCAGGTGGTGGTCTGGTTGGCCTTCTTGTCGCGCTGGGAGGGTCCCTGGAACGCGAGGACGTGGGCGTTGTGGACGAGGCGATCGCAGATCGCGTCGAGTGTGGGCTCGACGAGGAGGTCGTGCCATTTCTTGGTCGGGACCTGCGACGTGATGACGGTCGAGGTCTTGTCGTAGCGGTCCTCGAGGCGCTCGCGGTCCTTCATGGGTGCGAGGAGGAAATCATCGAGGACGAGCACGTCGATGCGGGCGAGCCGCGCGAGCGCGGTGGTGTATGTACCATCGGCGCGGGCGATCGCAAGATCGTGGACGAGACGCGGGACGCGGGAGAAGAGCGCGCGGTAGCCGTGGCGACACGCGGTCTGAGCGAGCGCGGCACCGAGGTAGCTCTTGCCGATGCCGGTCCTGCCGACGACGATCACGTTGAGCCACTCGCGGATCCAGCGCCAGGTGCCGAGGTAGCGAAGGACGGACTTGTCGCGGCCGAGGCCGGGGCTGCAGGGCACGTCCTCGAGGCAGGCGTCCTGGCCGAGCCGGGCCGCCTTGAGCAGTCGGCCCATCCGGCGGTTCTCGCGGTCCTGCCACTCGCGGTCGACGAGCGAGCCGACGACCTCGTGAGGGTGATGTCGATGCGCGTCGCGCCGGGCAGGTCGCGCGATGTCCACGTGCAGCCGTTCGGGATCAGCACGCGCCGTCTCTGTCGATGAGTTCGATCGCATCATCGGCGGCGGTTACCGCACACTCGGCGGAGTCACCGAGGCTCGGACCATCCTCATGCACCCGTAGCCACCCGGCGTCGACCAACGACGCTCGTCATCCCGGGACAAAACTCGCGCACGCGTCTGCGACACGGGATACGGCGGTCTCGAAGAAAGGGACATAGCTGTCCTCGCATGTATCGCCCTCGACATAGAAGTGGAACATTCGAATGAGCTGCCTCAGCTTGAGATCCCAACCCTCATCGTAAGTGCAGTTCGGCTTTTTTCTCCCACAAGCGCCTGCGGCTGGATCGCCAGCATGACGACCTCGTTCGGATCGCCCTTGGCGGCCACAATAGCGTCGTACCAGTCAGCGGGCTTCGTCCAGGACTCTTCATCCTCGACGTCGGTGATCATCGTGACGACGAGGAGCGCTTCGGGCCGCAAGAACCAAGCGTTGCAGCCACCGTCCTCGTTGATCGCGGGTGATAACGCGGCGACTTTTTAGCGCCTCACCGATCCGGTGCGTGTCAACGACTTTGAGACACGGCAGCGAATAATTTAGTGAAGCGTGGTGGTAGTAGCGATGCGGGTCTCCGGGGGTTGATGTAAACGGCGGCGGGCGGCAATCGCGAGGCCGGTGGGCCGTGGACGAAGCGTTCGGGGTTGCGGGAGTAAGCGTCGCCGAGGGCGTCGTTGCGGCGGGCGTCGTGTCTCACTGCATGTTGGCAGTTAGGGGGGCGGATGCGCGAGGAGTATGAGCAGGACTTCGCGCGGGAGCGGACCGCCCTGCGCACCCTCCGCGGGCGCTGGCTCGAGCGCGTCTGCGACGACCAGGTCCGCGGTGAGGATGCGCTGCGCTACCGGTAGGTCTCAGGATAGTTGTCGCCTGAACATTTACGCAGTTTGCTTCGCCGGCTCCGAGGCCACCGGATCACGCTCGGGATTGAGAGTGACGATCAGGATTGGTTCCCAATTGCGGG
>Ga0075158_10003320_pt1 | contig 11357 bp, 7 predicted proteins | sample JI91814BDNA_FD_70968 | JGI IMG/M metagenome (GOLD analysis project Ga0075158, IMG submission 70968) | Wastewater effluent complex algal communities from Wisconsin, to seasonally profile nutrient transformation and Carbon sequestration -... | ecosystem: Engineered > WWTP > Effluent > Algae... | reverse complement strand
GCCCGCGCCCGGGCAAGGCGGCAACAAGTCATCCGTCTCGGCTGACCCGAAGGTCAGCCCGGCTGCGCCGACGGACGGGTCCGGACATGGCCCGAAGGCCAGCTCCGAGCCCGGGGTCCAGGCCGACGGCGAGGTGGTCTCGGCGGTGAAATGGTTCGAGGGCGACCTCGAGGCGGCGCTGGCGGTCGCGAAGGCGCAGGGCAAGCGGGTGTTCGTCGACGTCGGGGCGTACTGGTGCCCGCCGTGCCGCAAGCTCGACGAGGAGGTGTTCATCAAGCCGAAGGTCGGGGCGGCGATGGACGCGGGGTTCGTGGCGGTCCACATCGACGCGGAGAAGGGCGAGGGGCCCGACGTGGTCGCGCGCTACCGGGTGCAGGCGTATCCGACGCTGCTGGTGCTCGAGGCGAGCGGGCTCGAGAAGGGGCGAATGGTCGACGCGATGGCGCCGGCGGAGCTGCTCGCGGGGCTCGAGAAGATCGCCGCGGGGGGCGACGTGCTGGCCGAGCTCGAGGCGGCGGCGACGGCCAGGCCGGACGACCTCGAGGCGCGCTACCAGCTGGGCAACGCGTACGCCCTCGCGGCCAAGCGGGCCGAGGCGGACGCGGCGCTGACGGCGGTCATCGCCGGCGACCCGGACAACGCCAAAGGGTTGGCGTCGAAGGCGATGCTCGACCGGGCGATGTTCCTGGTGGCCAAGCAGGACGGCGACTCGGAGAAGGCGGTCGCGCTGTACAAGGAGCTGCAGCAGAAGTTCCCCGAGGCGAAGGAGAGTCAGCGGGCGTACACGCTGATCGGCCGGGCGCTGCACAAGCTGGGACGCGACGACGAGGCGGTCGCCAGCCTCGAGGCGATGATCGCGGCGGAGCCGGACAACGTCGACCTCAAGGCGAGCTACGGGTGGTTCGCGTTCCGCGAGCGCTGCCGGCCCGAGGCCGGGCTGCGCGCCGTCGAGGCGGGCCTCGCGGCGGCGCCGAAGAACCCGGAGCTGCACTACCTGCGCGCCGAGCTCGAGTACCAGCTCGGCGACGCCGCGGCGGCGCTGGCCAGCATCCGCGAGGCGGCCGCGCTCGAGCCGGAGTCGGCGTTCTACAAGCGGCAGGTCCGGCGGTTCGCGGCGAACCCGGCGCCGGAGCGGGCGGGCGGGGCGTGATGGTGGTGGCGACGCACCTGGCCGCAGGGACAGCCGCGCTCGCGGTCGCGCTGGCCCGGCCGGCGGATCCGCCACCGCTGGCCCCGGACACCGAGATACCGGGCGGTTACCTCGACTCGGAAGATCTCCGCGGCACGGAGCCCGACGACGGCCACAACCAGGTCACGCTCGGGAGCATCCTCTTTTCGCTCGGGGGGCTGCGCCTGGGGTCTGCCGTCTTCGGCTTCATCTCCGCGGCCCCTGCCTACTGCGCGCAGGTGTACGGGAACTCGGTGTCGGACGACACGTGCAGGGGACTGCGGATCTTCGGGATCACGGGGATGGCCTTCGGCGCGCTCACGATGGGGACCGGGATCGGGATCCTGGCGATGGGGTTGGTGAAGCGACAACGTCATCGCCAGTGGTTGTTCGAGCGCGGGATGTCGGTCGGTCCGTGGAGCGGGCCGCAGCACCACGGCGTGGCGATCGGTTTCCGCTTCTGAGGATCGGGCTTCGCGCCGATGGTGCGGTCAGGTGTCCGCGTGGACGTTTGCACGCGGCCGCGAGCGGCACGCGGAGCGTGCAGCGGTCCGCGCGGTGTCCGTGCAGATCTGCCCTGCGGGATCCTGATGCATTGCCGGTGGCACTTGGCTATAGTGGCAACCCGGGCTTTGTCGATGCCCGCCTGTCACTTCACCCGCCTTTCGCAAGGGACTACGAGCTTATGCAGCGCAGCGCCTGTTTACTGACCTTCCTGACGCTTTTTGTCGGCGCCTGTGGCGACAGCAAGGGTGGAGAGTCGGACGAAGATTCGAACTCCACCCCGAGCACGGCCACGATGGGGATTGTCTCGCTGGCGACGCCGGGATCCGTGGACACCTCCGACATGCCGACGACCGGCGGGACGAACGTTTCGGGCGACACGATGATCGTGGAGACCCTGCCGACCTCGACGCCGACCGGCGATGACAGCACCACCTTCGACCCGCTGGACTGCGGCGAGGCGCAGGTCAAGATCCCGATCGTCACGCCGAACGTCATGCTCGTGCTCGACAAGTCGGGCTCGATGGTCGCGGACCCGGGCGGCTACTGGGACCACGACAACGACCCGAACACGCCGAACCAGACGCGCTGGAAGAGCCTCCACGAGACCGTGGACTTCATCGTCAACACGTTCAACATGTCGATGAACCTGGGCATGAACCTGTTCCCCGCGAAGTCGGCGAAGTCCGAGTACAGCGAGGCGGCGTGCCCGGTGAACACGATGGTCGAGGTGCCGGTCGGACCGACCAACGCGGCGGCGATCCTCGCGGCCATGCCGGGCGCCGACGACGTCTCGATCAAGGGCGGCACGCCGTCCGCGAAGGGCATCACGGCGGCGCTCGCCGAGCTGACCAGCGTCGAGACCGACCAGCCGAAGTTCATGGTCCTCATCACCGACGGCGCGGCGAACTGCCAGGCGAACGCCCCCGACACCGAGACGCTGTTCGAGCAGTACGACGCCCAGCTGCCGGCCGTGGTCGCCGAGGCGGCGATGCAGGGCATCCCGACCTACGTCATCGGCATCGGCATCCAGAACGTCACGTCGGGCTCGATGCAGGACGGCAACCCGGACAACACCAACTCGTACGACGCGCTCAACGAGGTGGCCGTCGCCGGCGGCAAGGCCCGTCCGGGCGCCGACAAGTACTACGACACGCAGAACCAGATCGAGCTGCAGGCGGCGCTCGAGGAGATCTCGATGCAGATCCTCAGCTGCACCATCGCCCTCGACCCGGTCCCGAAGTACCCCGATTACGTCGAGGTCACCGTCAACGGCATGGAGTACGGCAAGAAGCAGGTGACCGACTGCGCCACCGAGGACGGCTGGCACTTCACCACCGAGGACAAGAACGAGATCGAGCTGTGCGGCGCGGCCTGCGAGTCGTTCCAGATGACCGGCGCCCTCGACGCCCAGTACCGCTGCCCGAACTCGGGCTAACCCACCACATCCATCCACCAACGCGCGGCCCCGCCGGAAGGCGGTACCGCGCGTTCTTCGTTTAAGCGGTCGGGAGCTCTGGCGGTGTAGCGGTCAGCCGACGGGTTCGTAGGCCTCGCAGGCGGACACGACGTCGTCGAGGACGTCGATGAAGGTGGCCGGGAGGTCGCCCTCGCAGAGGTTCTGGACCAGGCCGCGCTCGCGGAACGAGCGGACGATCGAGGCGACGCGGCGGCCCGGCGCGGCGAACCCGTAGACGCCCATGCAGGTGGTCTTCGGCGCCTCGAAGGTGCCCATGCCGCCGGCGATCGCCAGGACGAGCAGGCGGCCAGGGTCGCCGCCCACGGCGTCGAGCATGCGCTGGCGGATGTCGACCATGCGCGCGAGGTGGCCGTCGTCGGTGTCCTCGTCGGTGAGGATCACGGCGAACAGCAGCGAGTCGTCGCGCAGGAACCCGGCGTTCTGCGGGTCGTGCAGCGACTCGGCGAGGTTGTAGACGGTGACCTCCATGTCGTCCTCGCTGTCGGTCGCGGCGATGCACGCGAACTCGTCGGCGAGCGTCGGCGACGGGCCGACCAGGAAGCGCTGGCCGGGCGGCAGCCCGCAGTCGGACCCGGGGCCCTCGGGCGTGGCCGGGAAGTCGCGGTGCGTGTGCATCTGCGTGTAGCCCTGCTCGCTCGAGACGACGCCGACGTGGAAGTCCTCGACGTCGGTCAGCTCCATGAGCAGGGCGTCGGTGAACTCGGCGAACACGGGGGGCATGCCGTCGACGCCGCGCAGGGCGTCCTGCTCGCCCTTCATGCTGAGCGAGCCGTCGATGGCGAACAGCACGTCGATGCGCTCGCACCCGGTCGGCGGGTCGGGCTCGAACGGCGGCTCGTAGTCGAAGTCCTCGCAGGTCTTGACGGCGGTCGGGGTCCAGTCGGCGAGGGCGTCGAACAGATCGATCTGGCTGCGCTCGTAGTGGCGGCTGGTCTCGCTGACGGCGAGCCCGAAGATCTCGAGGCGGCCGGCGTCGTCGCCGAAGGTCAGCACGCCGACCTTGCGGCGGTCGCCGTCGCCGACCAGCCGCACGTAGGCCTCGGCGGCGATGCCGGGCTGGGCGTACATGTTGTTCTGCGCCTCGTCCGAGGCGGCGGCGAGGATGCCCAGGCTGGTCGCGCCGTCGCCGGGCCAGTCGAGCTCGAGCATCGGGAACAGCAGGCCGGAGAAGAACCAGTTGCCCTCGTCGAAGTCGCTCGTGTAGTCGTCGAGGACCGTCAGGGCGCAGTCGAGGGCGTCTGGCGCGTCCGGGTCGACGACGCCGGCCTCGCCGTACACGAGGATCGGGTCGTCCGCGGCGTTGCCGAGCGGGGTCAGGCAGTCGGTGTGGACCAGCACCTCGGTGCCGACGTTCGGCAGGACGCGGACGCGCGCGCCTGTCTGTTCGACCAGGTCGGTGAAGAACTCGTGGAAGGCGGCGCGCGTGGTCGGGCCGTAGATGGGGAGCGCCGGGTGGAGCGCGAGCGAGACGTCGATCTGGCCGCAGTAGGTCGGAGGCGGGGGCGGCGGCTCGCCGGTCGTGCCGTCGGAGTCGCCGGTGGTCGCGGCGACGGTCGTGGCGTCGGTGGTCGTCGGCGGCGTGACCTCGGTCGGTGTGATCGACGCGACGGTCGTGGTGCCCGAGGAGGTGCCGGCGCCGGTGGTCGCGGTGCTGTCGCCGCAGGCGAGCACGAGGGCGAGCGCGGCGAGCGGGCGGCGGGTCACGAGGGAGATCCTTACGCGAGGCGCGGGGTCGTGGCCAGTCGGGCCGGGCATCGGCTATGGTGCGCGCCATGCTGGATCCCCGGCTCGAGGCGTTGATCGTCCGTCTGCCCAAGGCGGAGCTGCACGTGCATCTGGAGGGCAGCATCCCGCCGGAGCTGGCGGTCCGGCTGGCGCAGCGGCACGGGCGCACGCTGCCGGGCATGGCGGCCGGGGCCGACGGGCTGCGCGGGCACTACAGGTTCGCGGACTTCGGCGAGTTCGTGCGCATGTACCTCGCGATCTCGGCGTGCCTGGTCGACGCCCGCGACTTCTGCGACATCGCGGTGGCGCTGGCGGCGGAGCTGGCGGCGCAGCGGGTGGTCTACGCGGAGGTGACGTTCACGCCGATGACGCACGTGAACCGCGGGGTCGACCCGGCGGTGATGCTGGCGGGGCTCGCGGAGGGTCGGGCGCGCGCGCGGGCCGAATACGGGGTCGAGCTGGCGTGGGTCTTCGACATCGTGCGGTCGCTGCAGCACCAGGCCGAGCCGACGCTCGAGCTGGCGCTGCGCGGGCAGCCGGACGGAGTGATCGGGCTCGGGTTCACCGGGCCGGAGGCGCAGGCGTGGCCGCTCGAGCCGTTCGTCCCGACGTTCGCGCGGGCGCGGGCGTGCGGGCTGCGGTCGCTGCCGCATGCCGGCGAGATGTCGGGGCCGCACAGCATCTGGCAGGCGCTCGACCTGCTGGGCGCCGACCGCATCGGCCACGGCGTGCGCGCGGTCGACGACCCGGCGCTGATGGACCGGCTGGCGCGCGACCAGGTGCCGCTCGAGGTGTGCCCGACCAGCAACCTCGGCATCGGGCTGTACCCCGAGCTGGCCGCGCACCCGCTGCCGCGGCTGCTGGCCGGCGGACTGGCGGTGTCGCTGGCGAGCGACGACCCGCCGATGTTCTCGACGTCGCTGTGCGAGGAGTTTCGCCGCTGCGCCGCCGCGTTCGCGTGGGACGCCGCGCAGGTGCGCGATTTGGCGGCGGCGGCGGTGCGGCACAGCTTCATGAGCGAGTCAGCGAAGGCGGAGCTGCTCGCGGCGCAGGCGCGGGTCGCCGCGGATGTGCTCGCAACGGGCGAGTGACGCGACTCCGCGGCCTCGCGGGCTGATAAGCTGCCGCGGTGTCGAAACCTCGCCGCTGGTCGCCTGCCCTCACCCTCGTCGCCGCTTTGATGGCCTGCCCGTCGCCCACGGACAAGGCGGCCGGCAGCGCCTCGGCGGGTGATGTGCTGCCGGGTGGCGATGCGGCCAAGCCGCGGCCGCAGGAGCCGCTGCCGGCGCTGCGCACCGGGAAGCGCGAGCTCGGCGAGGCGCAGACGCTGGCCGGTCGCATCGACGCGACGTTCACCGACAAGACGCACCAGTACCTCGAGCTGGTGTTCCCGGTGGTCGAGGCGGACCGGGCCCTCGACTTCGACCACATGCACGTCGAGCTGGTCGGCGGGCAGGCGGGCGACATCGCGGTCATCTCGACGGGCGTCGGCAGCAACGAGGTCCGCGTGCTCGTGCGCCGGGGGCTGCGCACCGGCGGGCCGCCGGGGGGCGACGTCGGCGGCACGCTGTTCGCGCGGCGCTGGCAGGAGGGCGTCAACGTGTGGGTCCGCGTGCAGTTCAACGCGACGGGGCTGGACAAGGCGAAGGACGACAAGGAGCTGCAGAAGCGCTGGGTCGAGACGGTGACGCGGTTCCTCGACGACACGTGGAACTCGCCGCACCCGTGGTACCGGTTCGCGGGCGGGCGCATGCGGGTGCTGCTGCCGGGCGGGCTCGCGGGTGCGGGCGGGCAGGCCGGGGCGCAGACGGAGCGCAACCGCACCGACCTGTCGAAGCTGATGGACACGACGACCGGCGTGCTGTCGATGCAGGAGGCGCTGCAGCACGACCGCGGGCTGCGGCTCGGGCTCGGGGATCAGGAGAAGCGGACGATCCCGGTCAAGGACCTGCGGGTCCCGCCGCTCGACGCCCACCCGTTCGAGGCGATGCAGGCCAAGCTGCCGAACCCGAGCGGCGGCACGCCGGAGCCGCTGGCTGCGGCGGTGCCGGCGGAGTTCTGGTACGCGCGGGTCGACGACATCCGCCTGCTGCTGCGCCTGCTCGACGAGGCGGACACGTGGATCACGCCGCTCGTGCAGATCCTCCAGTCGAACCCGGAGGACCGGTTCCTGGCCGACCGCTACCAGAAGCAGCTCGGCCTCAAGCGGACCGACCTGGCCAAGCTGTTCGGGCACACGGTGGTCGGGTCGGTCGCGGTCACCGGCAGCGACGCGTACCTGCGCGAGGGCAGCGACGTGTCGATGATCTTCACGGTCCGCCAGCAGGCGATCTTCGACCAGGAGCTGGCCAAGCACATCGAGGCGTACCGCGCCGAGATCCCCGGGCTGACGACGACGACCCGCGACTACAACGGCGTGACGATCACCGAGAACCGCGACCCGACCGGGACGGTCCGCCAGCAGCGCGTGCAGGTCGGCGAGCTCGCGGTGGTGTCGAACAGCCCGCGCGCGGTCGAGCGGGTGGTCGACGCGATGCAGGGCAAGACGGCCCGCCTGTCCGATGAGCCAGACATGCGCTACATGCTGGCGCGCGACCCCGGGGCCCATCAGGCGCTGGCGTTCCTCAGCGACAGGTTCATCGCGGCGGTCATCGGCCCGCAGCAGAAGGTGCTGGCGGCGCGGCGCCAGCAGGCGCTGGCCGAGCTGATGACGCCGGGCAACGCGGCGCTGCTGCACGGCTGGCTGTTCGGACAGGCGCCGGCGTCGACCGACGCGCTGATCGCCAGCAAGCTGCTGGCGGCGGACGAGCTCAAGCACGCGGACGGCGCGCCGATCACGTTCACGCCGGGCTCGTCGGCGAGCTCGGCGTGGGGCCGGCCGGCCGCGTTGACGCCGCTGATCGACCTGCCGCCGGTGACGGCGGTGAGCGAGGCGGAGAAGCTGGCGTACGAGTCGTTCGGCGACGGCTATCAGCGCTACTGGAAGCAGTTCATCGACCCGGTGGCGATCCGCCTCGACGTCAAGGACGAGGGCGGCACGTCGATCGCGGACGTCGACGTGCGCATCCTGCCGCTGATCTCGGCGACGGACTACAGCGAGATCGAATCGATCGTCGGGACCACGCGGGTCAGCGTGCAGGCGATCGGCGACGGGCTGCTCGGCGTGTGGGCGGTCGGCAAGGACGCGCGCATGCGCAGCGACCTCGACGGGCTGATGCGCCAGATGACGAGCAAGCAGGACATCGGCATCGGCTGGCTCGGCGACTGGGTGATGCTCGGGCTCGAGGACCGGGCGGCGCTGGTCGACCTGCTGTCGAAGTTCGACGACACGGTCCAGCTGGCCTCGCCGAAGCCGAAGGGCAGCGAGTGGGAGGACGTCGAGCTGTGGCGGCGGATCGGGAAGTTCCCGGTCTACGCGGCGGCAGAAGTCAAAAACCCGGCGGCGCTGGTCGCCACGCTGACGGGCGTGCGCTCGATGATCAACGAGGTCGCGCCCGGCATGGTCGAGTGGGGCGAGGTCAGCAAGCACCGCGACCTCCCGATCGTCCGCGTCGGCATGAGCAAGACGATGCCGATGCTGCCGAACCGCGACATCGCCGACGCGGTCGCGCTGCACTACGCGCAGACGGGCTCGGCGATCGTGCTGGCGCTCGACGTGTCGACGCTCGAGGCGGTGGTCGACCGCATGCTCGACGGCAAGCTGCCGAAGAGCGACACGGCCGGCGCGTCGCAGTTCGTGTTCGAGGGCCGGTCCGGCGTCGGCGCGCCGCTGTGGACGGCGCTGCTGTGGGCGATCCAGGGCCAGGCCAACGACGCCCAGCGCAGCGCCCGGCGCTCGGCGGAGATCCTGCTGCTCGGCGACCCCGCGACCCAGGTCGACCCCAAGGCGTTCGTCCAGCGCGGCGTGGATTACTTCGGGTTCACGCCGGTCACCTCGTACGGGACCACGAACTTCACCCTCGGGCCCGGCGGCGCCGGCGACCCGCTGCTCGGCACGGAGATGGCCCCGACGTTCGTCGGCCTGCCGATCCAGGGCTCGCCCGTCGACCGCCTGATGCAGCGCCTCACCGGCGTGCGCGGCGAGGTGTCGTTCGACAAGGAGCCCGACCCGGCCGGCCCCAACGCCCGCAGCCTGCACACCCGCTTCTCGCTGCACCTCGGCGCGGAGAAGAAGTAGCCGGTCACCTCCTGGGCGACCCTCACGCGAAGTCGTCCAGGCGCCCGCGGAGGTGCAGGAAGGACATGTGGACGCGGGCGCCGTGGGCGACGAGCAGCGCGAGCAGCGGCTCGTCGCCCTCGATCACGATCTGCACGTGGTCGACGTCCGGCAGGGCGTGGGTGCGCATGCCGGCGAGCAGCGGGCGGGCGAGCGCAGGGCGGGCCACGCGGAACGGGAAGGCGCCGGGGAACGTGGGGTCGAAGCTGGCGAGGCCGAGCGCGAGGTCCCGCGGGTCCGTGGGGTCGTGCAGGCGGAGGTCGAGACGCGTGGGGACGCGGCGCAGGTTGGCGAGCTGGCCCGGCGGGAGGTCCATCGCGCGCTCGAGGGCGGCGTCGTCGGCCGGGTCGATGGGACATGTCGTGAGGGACAGGCCCGGATCCGGCAGGCGGTCGACGAGGTCCCAGGTGAAGCGCACGGCCGCGGAGCTGTGCGCGGTGCGCATGCCGACGCGGTGGTAGAGGGCGATGGCGGCGGCGTTGTCGGGCTTGACGTTGAGGCACCACGCGGAACATCCGGCGGCGCGCAGGCGTTCGGCGACGCTGGCGAGCAGTTGGCGGCCGAGGCCGCGGCCGCGGTGGTCCGGGTGGACGACGACGTGGCGGATGTAGCCGGTGTCGGCGAGCACCTGGAAGTAGACGTAGGCGACGACGTTCGCGTGGTCGTCGTCGATGACGAGGGTCTGCGGGCCCATCACGGCCCACCACGCGTCCTGGGTCGGGGTGACCTCGTCGACGTGGAGCTCGGGGAACAGGGCGACGAACGCGGCGTGGTCGTCGCGACGTGCGACGCGGACGATCACGCGGTCGGGCCGTCGACGGGGACGAGGGCGCCGGTGGTCACGGCGTTGCTCGGGCTGGCGAGGAACAGGATCGTCTCGGCGATGTCGGCGGGCTTGGCCCAGCGGCTGAAGTCGGACTCGGGCATCGCGGCCCGGTTCGCCGGGGTGTCGATGATCGCGGGGATGATCGCGTTCACCCAGATGCTCTCCGGGCGCAGCTCGGCGGCGAGGCCGAGGGTCAGCGCGGTGACGGCGGCCTTGCCCATCGCGTAGGCGGACAGGCCGGCGTCGGGGCGGGTGCCGCCGCGCGATGAGACGTTGATTAAACGGCCGCCGATGTCGCCGCCGGACTTGCGGGCGCGCATCTTCTTGACGGCCTCGCGGCAGCACAGGAACGCGGTGACGGCGTTCATGTCGAGCTGCGCGCGCACGGTCGCGAGGGTGGTGTCCTCGAGCTTGGCCCACGCGAACCCGCCGGCGAGGTGGATCGAGGCCCACACGTCGGGCAGCGCGGCGTAGTAGGCGGCGGCCGACGACTCGTCGGTCAGCTCGACGCGCGGGCTGTAGTCGACGCCGGGCAGGCCGCGCGAGCCGGGGCCGTCGTCGATGCACGGGACGTGGCAGGTCGCGCCGGCGGCGAGGAGGCGAGCGACGACGGGGGTTCCGAGGGCGCCTGCGCCGCCGGTGACGACGACGTGGCGACCGGTGAGATCGAGGGTGGCGTGTGGCATGAGAGATCGAGGGTTACTTCGCGCCTGCGAACTTGCGCTTCATATACCACTCGATCATCTCGAGGTCGGCCTTTTCCGCCTTGAGGTCGTTCTCGTCGATCATGCGCTTGATGACCGAGGACACCTCCTCGGCGGTCCTCGGCGGGGCCTTGTCGACGTCGGACAGCTCGTGGCACTGCGAGCACACGGTCTCGTAGGTGGCCTGGGCCTTCTTCTCGTCGAACTGGGCGGCGGGGGCGGCGGGGTCGCCGGTCGGGGTCATCGCGTCCTGGGCGGCCTTCTTGTCGGACTCCTCCTGGCGGCGGTCGCGGGCCGACTTCTGCAGCTCGCGCGAGATGGCGATCAGGTAGGCGGACGCCTGCCACTGCTCGAGGTCGGTGATCGGCTCCGAGAAGGCGGGCTTGATGGCCATGCGCTCGACGGTGTTCACCCAGTCGGACGGCGAGCGCGGGCGGATCAACACGGTCTTGAGGTCGTGGCAGACGACGCACTTCTGCAGGAGCACGCGGCGGCCGGCCTGCAGCGACTCGACGGTGACGAGCTCGGCGAGCGGGGCCTCCTCCGGCAGGCCGGCGACCGGCAGCAGCTTGGCCAGGCGGTCGCGGTTCTCCTGCCCGTAGGCGTCGCCGCCGGACACGTCGCTGGCCATCGCCATCTCGCGGAACGCGTGCGGCATCGACAGGCCGGCGAGGATGATGGTGAACCACAGCAGCGAGGTGCCGAGGTACGGCATCCACTCCTCGAAGTGGCGG
>Ga0075158_10003319_pt1 | contig 11359 bp, 12 predicted proteins | sample JI91814BDNA_FD_70968 | JGI IMG/M metagenome (GOLD analysis project Ga0075158, IMG submission 70968) | Wastewater effluent complex algal communities from Wisconsin, to seasonally profile nutrient transformation and Carbon sequestration -... | ecosystem: Engineered > WWTP > Effluent > Algae... | reverse complement strand
ATTAGGAATTAAAAAAATCTTTGAAATCTTTGGTTTGCAACAATTTAATCAGAAGTAATATTGCCGTTATCATTTCTAACAAAATACCGGCAAGAAGTAAAATGCCACCTGTTATAGGTCCCAAACTAATATGTAAAATTTTAAATAAACTACCGATCATGGTGATTACCAAAGCAATTAAAAAAACAATCAAAGTAGTTTTAACTTTCATTCTCTAGACGTATAAATTATTTCATTTTTTCCACATCCAACATAGCATCTTCCAATTCTAAAACCAGTTCATTAAAACGTTTTTCGCGTTTCGTTTGACGGGTTCTATTGAAGGGTAAATCGACATAAATGTGCTTACCAATATTGGATGGTGTATATTTCATGATGTAAATATCATCACCCAAGTAGACGGCTTCATCCAAATCATGGGTTACAAAAATGATGGTAGAATGGTATTTATCCCAAATATCAATCAATAAATCCTGCATTTGCAAGCGATTTTTAACATCTAAAGCTCCAAATGGCTCGTCCATTAAAAGAATATTGGGATTGGCCGCCAAACTACGAGCAATAGCAACTCTTTGTAATTGTCCACCTGATAAAGTTGGATATTGCGCATATTTGAGCTCGTGACCTTCCAAGCCTACATCTTTGATAATTTTCATGGCTTGTTCATCTCTGTCTTTTTTGGAAACACCTTTATATCTCAGTGCCAATCCCACATTATCCAATACACTCATCCAGGGTAATGAAGAATATTGTTGAAAAACCATACTCACGCGATTATCAGGACCAACCGGTTTGCCATTTACTAAAACGGTACCTTCAGTTGGGGTTTGAATTCCGGCAATATATCGTAAAATGGTGGATTTTCCACAACCGCTCATTCCCATTAGGACAACAAATTCGCCTTGCATGGGTTTGTCTTCAATTTCCAAATTAAAATCTTTGATGATAAAAGATTTTCCTCCATCATAAGATTGTGAAATACCTTTTAATTCAATGATATTGGTTTTTTTTCTGGCTTCTTCTGCTTTAAATTCTAACATAATCTGAATTTAGATTTTAGTCCCGATAATTTCGGGATTAGATTTTATTCTAATGAATTACCTGCAAAAGCAGGAATCTAGTTTATTTATGACCCTCGTTGATATGTTTAAATTTGAATAAAAACCGATCCAAATAATAAAATATTCTATCTTGTAAAATTCCTATTAAAACAATGACAATTAAAATGGCAAAGGCTTTGTCTATTCTACTTTGACGTTTGGCCATCCAAATCATTTCACCAATTCCGCCACCTTTATTCAACATTTCGGCAATGGTGATATAAGTCCAAGAAATGGCAGTTAAAACACGAATATCATCTATGAGTTTGGACATTACATAGGGTAAATAAACGGTCCAAATGGTTTGCCATGCATTGGCACCTAGAGTGAAAACCGTTTTGAGATGTACATCATCTACTTCGTTAATTCTTTGCACTACGACCGGTATGAGATAAACCAAAATACCAAAAGCTAAAAACAAAACCTTCATTTCGGAACCCAATCCAAACCACATGATAAAAATTCCGGTAACTGCTGTCAATGGAATAAAGCGAACTGAATCGACCAACTTACTGAAAAGGCCTCTAAAAAGCGGAATTAATCCTAAGATAAATCCCAATGGGATGGCTATCGCAATTGCCAAAATATAACCCAATAAATTGAGTTTGATTGAAAAAAGTGAATTGGCAACCAAACCATCTTTGGAAACCAATTCGGAAAAAGAATGCACTACACTAAGTGGGGAAGGCAATTGAGGATAGACATTCTCTTGATGCAAACCAAAATCGGCTAGTTGCGCATCATTCAATTTTTCCAAAAGGTTGTAATCGGCTACCAATAAGGAATCTTGATGGTAATATTTTTTGTCTTTGATTTGGAGTTCACTTTCCGGTTTGTCAATTTGTTTGATAATTTTTTTGGACATGGCTTCTGCCAAACCAAACCAAATCAAAAGTGCCAACACAAAACCTAAGATTGATAAAATAGCTGATGTTTTGGTGTCTAAAGTTCCTCGAAGCGTAAAAAGGGTTTTTAACATCTTTTAGAATTTTATTTATATTAAAATGTCACTTGCACAAAAGAACCGAGTGCAAGTGACATTATTTTTAGAATGTTATTGAATCATTAATCATTGACCAATTCAAAGTCCGTTCTGCGGTTTTTGCCTTTACAATCTTCGTTGGCATTGTCTTCGCAGCCACTTACAGGTTTGGATGGACCATTTCCTATAACGATGATACGATTGGCTGGCATATTGTGTTCGCTCATCAAGTAATTGGCCACAGCCTGAGCACGTTTTTTAGACAAAGCCACATTGGTGGCAAACGAACCCACATTATCCGTATTTCCTTCAATTCTAACTCGAGAATTGGAAAATGCTTTAGCAATAGGGATAAATTGATAGTCAATCAATTGTTTGGCATTTTCATCCAATTGATATTCCCCGGAACGGAAACTGATACTCAATTGTTTGGTAGACAAAGCTTCTTTCTCTTTGATATCAGTAGTAGCAGTTGTAAATACTTTACCTTTTTCAGATTCTGCTCCTGGCATACTTAAATTGATATCATTGATCAAATCCTTGGCAGCCAATAATCTCCAACTTTTTGCATTGGCCGTACCATAACCCAATTGATCGTATTTTACTTTCATCTTATTATAGAGTTCTTCACCCGTAACACCAGTGTATTGCGGATTTAATCCAAAGAAGTCCATATTATCTCCATGAGAAGCCAATCTCACATTATTGATTGCATTGTAACAATAATCTTCCGGCATATTGAGACCTTTTGCCAATATTTTGGAAGCTTCTCTTTTCGCAGTATCAGAAGTATTGATTTCGGCAGCACCTTTCATCCAACCTTCGTACAAGTCACGCATTTGCTCTTTATGTGTTTCAATAAATTCTTTTTTAGCTACAAAAACGTCAGCTATGATGTGACTGGCGTGTTTGGTACTTTCCAAAACTTTAGAACCTGCCACTTTATTGATACAATCTTCATCATCGGGACTCCATACCACAGCTGCATCAACGGTATTGCTTTTGAACGCATCGGCAGCATCAATGGCAGATGGTACTTCTACAATTTTCACATCTTTAACAGATAAATCACCTGCTTCCAACAACCAAATCAAAAAGCTATGAGAAGGGGTCATAGGCGCAACGGCAATTTTCTTTCCTTTCAAGTCAGATACTTTGTTGATGCCTCGTTGTACGACAACAGCATCACCACCACGACTCCAGTCGGCTTGAAAAACCACTTGTGGATCGTATTGAGCCAAACCTTCTACTTCGGTTGGAAAAGCATCAATGGTAGCCCACATCAAATCGATATCTCCATTTTTGAAAGCATCACGAGAAGCATCAAAATCATCGATGATTTTAAAATTTACTTTGAAACCGTAATCTTTATAAAACTGAGAAGCTGTATTGGCATCAAAACCTTTGTTGAAGTATTGACCGCCGGCATATCCACCCCAAGTTACAACCCCAATATTGATTACATCTTTGTAACCATCTTTGGATTCTGCTCCTCTTTCGGTATTTAAACCTTTGATTTTATCCTTAACACTTGGATCTTTTAATTTAGTTAATCCAAAATATACGCCACCCACTACGAGAGCGACTATCAGTATTTTTGCGAACGGAGTTAGTCTTGTTTGAGCCATTTTGAAATTAGAAATTAGAAGCTCGCCTATGGCGAAGCAGGTTAGAAATTAGAAGTTAGAAGCTCGCCTAATGGCGAAGCAGTTTAGAAGTTAAATAGGTCGGAATATTGATTGGATTGACCTTTGGGTTTGGTTTGGATGGGCGCATTGAGGTCCACTTCATCTTGAGAATTATTGGCTTTGTGTAACAACAAATCTTTTTCTTCTCCCAAAATAAGTGAAACCCCTTCTTTTTCCCATTTTTCCAACAATTCCAAACCTTCTTCTTCAAAGATTCCGTTTTGTAAATCAACAGAATCCATAAAGTTGCTGGACACTTCCATAAAGCGTTCCATTTCGCCTATTTTGTTACTTACGTCATCTGCAATATGTTCGAGAGCCATATCAAACATCATCTTTTTATCGGCATTGCCACTGATGATATTCATAGCCGATTTCATGGCAGAATGACTGGCTCGGATGGCTTTGCGTTCTTGTTCTTTCACTACGATTTGATCTTCCACATCTTCGATGAGAATTTGAGAATTTTCGTACATTTTGGATAATACTCTGTATAAAATTTCCATTTTTTTATACAAACCGTCCAATTTCAAGTTTGATTCCTGCATTCTACCGGCTTTACGGGATTTGAGAATCATGATGGCTTTCTTGTCGTTGTCTTTGGCGTGATTGGCCATTTTCAAATTGTCAGAAATGGTTTGATTATTTTCAGTAATCATATTTTTCAATTTGACCATTTGACCTTTCAAAAGTGCAATTTGAGAGTTCATTTTACTCAAATTGTCTTTCAAATCTTGTACATAATTTTTCAAGATACCGATGGGATCAATTTCCACAAAAATACCGGTAATCCAACGCATGACCGATTTATACATATAGGAAATGAGGTTGCGTACTTTGGGGTCAAAAGCCATGTATAAAACGACTGCCAATGCACCGAGTAAAAGTCCTAAATACAAAGTATTCTCAACGATACTAATTAAAAATGGCAAAATTTTATACAAAAAATACAAGCCTCCGGCTCCGATTGCTGCTAAAAACAACATACCGGTTTTACCTTCCGGTTTGGTCCAAAAATTTTTGGGTTTTAGTTCTGTTTCCATTCAAGTTTGATATAATATTGGGTTAGTTAAATTACAATTTATTCTAAAAATTCTTTTATCTTTTTAGCATCACCATCTAATTGTTGCATAATGAAATCAAATGTTACAATAAAATCAGATTTTGTTTTGTCAATTTGCAGTCTGTCGGTTTCAATTTTGGAAGATAAGGTTTGAATACTTTGTTTGTGCTTTTCAATTTCTTGGGTCAGTAAAGCCAATTGTTTTTCCTTTTCAACGATCATACTTTTATAACCCTCAATTTCTTTTTCCTTGTCGGCTACTTTGGCATTGACTTGTACATTGAGTGCGTTAGAAAATTCAGAATTTTCCTTATTGAGTATTTTTTTGTAAAAATCAATTGAGCTTACTAAGTTGGGCACTGAAACACCTATGGTTTGGGCGGTTGCAAATGCTGAACGATACATCGTTTTCTCGTCCAATCCCATTTTTTCCAAAGCTTTAAGCGAATTTTTGAACTCAATATAATCAAATCCTGATTGATTGCTTTGGTTGATGACACCTAATAATTTATCTAAAATAGGTTGACTGACCACTCCTTTTGAGCTGGTTTTAATGGGTACATCTTGCTGATTTGGGCTTTCTTTTGTTGCATTTTCAGAACCGGTTTCGGCTTGGTCTTTGGTCGTTGTATCTTTTTTTTCCGTATCCTCAGTAACCACAAAAATTGATTTTAATTTATCGAGCATAAATAATTAATTTTTACAAAAATACATAAAAATATGAATTATATGAAGCAATACTTTAAATCCGTAAAGCATATGGTTAAAGCCACCTACCAGCCTCGTCAGTTTATCTCGCTTATAGCGGAGCAAGGCGGGTTCACGAATTTTAAAATATAAATGAGAATGCTTTAAATTATAGACTAAATGACTGATATATAAACTCTCATATTAAATCCTTGTGGATTTAAGGAAATAAAAAAATTGGATTGATTCCATAAAAAAAAACGCTAATTTTTGAATGATATCAGAAAATAGTTTCATAAGAAAATCCTTCCATTCGATGTAATTTTCTAAAATGTGCTTGATCAAATTTCAGCAAAAAATGGGTGGAATCCAAATATTCATATTGGTCTTCTGTAAGTTTCAATTCGAGTTTGATTTTATAAAAATCTTCTTCTGTTGCTATTTCCACAAACCGAGTCATAAACCCAAAATCAATCCAATTAACTTTGTATTTGCCATCATCGGCAAAATTCATCACTAATGAACCTTTAAATTCCCTTATACTTTCATCAGGTCTAAATGCAAAAATCGTATCCAAATATTCTTCATCGTAATAGATGGTGTCATTGGATAGGCGGGTGGTATAGAGTTCTTGTGATTTTTTATTGAATAATTTTCCTTCTCTCAACTCAAAATATTCTGTCAAAGAATCCAATTCAGTTTTCAACATGACATTATCCGGACTGATGTGATTAATGATTATGGATTGGGATTGAACTAAGAGTTTATGATATTCATTTTTGGCATAGGTTCCCCAAAATGATTTTGGAATTTCGGTCAAGTTTTTATCTTTAACGGGTTGTTCCGAATCAAAAAACACATTATATGGAATTTCTAATTTTTTTTCACCACAACTCCAAATTGAAATAGCAAAGATTGATAAAACGATGAATTTTTTCATGGGTTAACATTTTTTATGAAATTAAGAAACTTACTACAAATCTACGAATTTGCACGTATGTGAAACATCGTAGAAAAAAAAAGTTATTTTTGCTGAACCGAATAAACATTCAGGCGACATTTATGAAACTAACCGCTATCATTCCGACTTTCAACGAAGAAAAAAATGTTGAACCAGTCATCCAATCCGTTTTATTTGCGGATGAAATCCTGATAGTGGACTCATTCAGTACTGATTTAACGTTGGAAATTGCCAAAAAGTATCCCGTTAGAATCATTCAACGCGAATATGGAAATTCGGCTTCTCAAAAAAATTGGGCTATACCGCAAGCTACGCATGAATGGATTTTATTGGTCGACGCCGATGAACGGGTAACACCTGAGTTGGAACTGGAAATTAAATCCGTTTTGGCTCAAGATCCCGAAGAATCTGCTTTCTGGATTTACAGGAAAAACTTTTTCATGGGAAGACACATGAAACACAGCGGTTTGAATACGGATAAAGTCATTCGACTTTTTCGAAGAGACAACTGCAGTTATCAGCCCAAAAATGTTCATTCCGAAATTGTCACCTCAGGTAAAGTAGGTTTTTTAAATGAGAAATTCACGCACAACACCTATATATCACTGGATGATTATCTGATTAAAAAAAATCGATATGCTTGGTGGTCGGCAGTGGATCATCTCAAACGAAACACCAAGGTGAATCTTTCACAATTATTCATCAAACCTACGTATCGTTTTTTCAAACATTTCGTTATTCAATTGGGTTTTTTGGACCGAATTCCAGGCTTAGCCTACGCATTTATCGAATCATACGGCGTATTTACTAGGTATTTGAAAATTTGGCTCATGCAAAAAGGTCAATTTGAAAATCATCCGGATAACAAACCTAAATTCATATTATATCTTTCCTATTCTTATGGAATTCCCATATTAAAACCGATTGAAAAGGTATTAAAACAACAAGGCTTTGAAGTGGCTTGGTTTCTTGAAATGGAAGATGTGAGCAAACATTTGAATGTCGATGATGTCATTCTAAAAAATACTACTGAATTTTTAACATATCAACCTTCAGTCATTTTTGCCACTTCCAACGAAGTTCCACATTTTTTCCCGGGAATCAAAGTTCAGGTCTTTCATGGCTTCAGTGTTTCCAAAAGGAGCAATTCAAAAGGACATTTCCGAATCAGGGGTTTATTTGATTTATATTGCACACAAGGTCCGTCCACAACCATTCCTTTTCAAAAATTGGAAAAGAAATTGGGTCATTTTAAAATTGTAGAAACCGGTTGGCCTAAAATGGATTTGTTGTTTCCCAAACAAGAAAAAACCAATCAAAAACCCACCATTCTATTTGCGTCCACTTTTACAAAATCCTTGAGTTTGGCGCACAATACTGAGGTATTCGATGAAGTAAAAAGGTTGATTCAAACCCAAAAATACGATTGGATTTTCAATTTACATCCCAAGATGGAAGCTCATATTGTTCAGCAGTTTAAAACATTGGCTCATGATTTTCAATATCCATTTATTGAATCTTATCACAACATGGATCATTTGAAAAATGCTGATTTGTTACTGACCGATACCTCATCTATCATCACCGAATTTATTTTACAAGAAAAACCGGTAGTTACTTTTAGAAATAGAGTTCCCCAAACCCATTTAATTGATGTTTTAGAGATTCGAAATTTGGAAAAAAGTATAGATTTTGGCTTGAGCAAACCTCCAGCAGTCATGGATGCCATCAAAAAGTTCAATGCCAATGAGCATCCTTATACCGACGGAAAATCGAGTGAAAGAGTTGTACAAGCAGCATTGAATTTTCATTTCAATAGAGATATTGTGAACCTTAAGCCAAAGCCTTGGAATTGGATCAGGAAATATCAAATCAATCAAAAATTTGAATAATTGAAATGAAATTAAGGCAAAAAATAAATAGGATTTTGAAAAACTTGAAGTTTTTACCCAAGCCCCTATTTTTTAAAATCAGATATAATGCTTACACCGGTAAACGCTTGAATCTCAAAAATCCAATTGAAATCAACGAAAAGAAAAATTGGTTGAAATTGTACTACCATCCACCCATTTTGACACAATTGGCAGATAAATATGCCGTTAGGAGCTATGTTGCTGATAAAATCGGAAGTGAATACTTAAACAAAGTCTATGGGTATTATACGGCTATTGATCAAATTGATTGGAATCAATTACCCAATGCCTTTATATTGAAAGCCGTTCACGGTAGTCATAGAAATTTAATTGTAAAAGACAAAAGTAGTCTCAATATTCGGGAAACCGAAAAAATGCTCTCCAAATGGCTTCGTTACAATCAATATAAAAAAGTAGGTTTTGAATGGGCTTATAAAAACATCAAACCGGCCATAATTGTCGAGAAACTTTTAAAAGAAGATCAAAAACGGTTTTTAACTGATTACAAATTTGTGTGTATGCACGGCAAAGTAATCTATGTTCAAATCGTTTTGGATGTGGATGGCAAAGAAGTTCAAGTCAATTACAATAAAGCATTTGAACAAGAAAAATTTATTGCTATCAATAGAGAATGGTATCAAGGTGCAATTGAGAAACCGGTATTATTTGACAAAATGGTGGCATTGGCTGAAATTTTGGCCGATAGACTTCCCTATGTGCGAATTGATTTTTATCAAATAGAAAACAAGATAATCTTTGGAGAAGTTACCTTTTATCCCGGCGATGGAAAATATGAATTTTTTCCTGACGAATACAATAAAATCATAGGAGATCAGTTGCAATTACCCAAATTGGTAAATGGTCAAAAAGAAATTACCACATACTAATTTCATATGAACAAACACAAGCGATTGATTTATAAGGCACTTAAAAACTTAAAGTTTTTACCCAAACCTCTGTTCTTCAAAATCAGATATGGAGCTTATACAGGTAAAAAATTGGATTTAAAAAATCCGGTGGAATTTAATGCCAAAATCCATTGGTTGAAAATGTATTATCATCCACCTATTTTGACCCAATTAGCCGATAAATACGAAGTCCGCAAGTATGTGGCTGACAAAATCGGAACAGTTTATCTCAATGAACTCTTGGGATATTACAACGATGTTCATGCGATTGATTTTGATGCTTTACCTTCCCAATTTGTCATCAAAGCGGTTCACGGAAGCAGTACCAATATGATCGTTACGGATAAATCTACGCTTGATATGGGTAAAACCCGCAAGAAACTTCAAGAATGGATGGTTCACGACCAATACCGAAAAGTAGGTTTTGAATGGGCTTATAAAAATATCAAACCCGGATTGGTCATCGAAAAATATTTGGACGAAAACAACAAATGCTGTCTGACCGATTACAAATTCAGTTGTTTCCATGGAAAAGCTCAGTTTGTTCAAGTCATTTTTGATCAAGAAGGCAAACAAATTCAAGCTTATTTTGATCGTGATTTCAATTTGATGCCCTATAACCGCAAAAACCGAGAAGGTTTTACCGGTCATATAGATAAACCCAATCAATTTGACGAAATGTTGGCATTAGGTGAAATTCTAGCCGATAAATTACCCTACGTAAGAGTAGACTTCTATTTGGTTGACAATCGCATCATCTTTGGTGAAATGACTTTTTATCCGGGTGATGGTAAACACGATTTTTATCCGGATTACTTTAATAAAACCATTGGTGATTACATGAAACTTCCTCTCTTAGAAAAAGGACAAAAGGAAATTACCAACTACTAACCTCACAACCATACAAAGATGAATTTGTTTAAAAAATACATCTATAGAATACTGAAAAACCTAAAGTTTCTCCCTAAACCTTGGTTTTTTAAATTTAGACATGGTGCTTATACAGGTAAAGAATTAAATTTGGAAAATCCGGTTGAAATCACTGAAAAAATCAATTGGTTGAAATTGTACTACCATCCACCTATCCTCACCCAATTGACAGATAAATATGAAGTTAGAGCTTATGTTACTTCTCAAATTGGTTCTCAATATCTCAATGAATTATATGGTTACTATACTACTGTTGATGCGATCAATTGGGAGCAATTACCCGATTCTTTTATTTTAAAAGCGGTCCATGGTTGCCGAAAGAATTTGATCGTAACAGCCAAAAGCAAATTAAACTTGGCGCAAACTCAAAAACTGCTTCGCCAATGGATGCAATACAATCATTATAAAAAAGTAGGTTTTGAATGGGCTTACAAAAACATCAAACCGGGCATCATTGCGGAAAAACTATTATTTGAAAAAGATAAACAAAGTTTGACCGATTATAAACTCTATTATGCCAATGGAAAATTTCTATTTCTATATTTGGTTCAAGATTTCGATGGAATACAGTTTCAGGCTTTTTATAATCAAAATTTTGAACGAACAGAAATAAATTCCATCAACAGATCCCATCATATTACCGATCAACATCAGGTACAAAAACCTCTAAATTGGGAAGAAATGTTGAACATTTCCCAAAAACTGGCCGGTCATTTTCCCTATGTAAGGGTTGATTTGTACGATATTGAAAATAAAATTATTTTTGGTGAAATGACTTTTTATCCGGGTGATGCTCGTTATCCTTTTACACCCGATTATTATAACACCATTATTGGAAATCAAGTACAATTGCCGATTTTGGAAAAAGGTCAAAAAGAAATTACAAACTATTAAATTTCATTTGCAAAATCATGCATTCCATCCAAAGATTTGTTTACAGAATTTTGAAAAATTTCAAATTTTTACCCAAAAAATGGTTTTTTATTTTCAGATATGGAGCCTATACCGGTAAAAAGTTGCATTTAAAGAATCCTATCGAAATCAATGAGAAATTAATTTGGCTAAAGCTTTATTATCATCCGAATATTTTAACACAATTAGCCGATAAATATAAAGTAAGGGAATAT
>Ga0075158_10003318_pt1 | contig 11360 bp, 7 predicted proteins | sample JI91814BDNA_FD_70968 | JGI IMG/M metagenome (GOLD analysis project Ga0075158, IMG submission 70968) | Wastewater effluent complex algal communities from Wisconsin, to seasonally profile nutrient transformation and Carbon sequestration -... | ecosystem: Engineered > WWTP > Effluent > Algae... | reverse complement strand
GCCCTTTTTGCCGGTGACGGTGAGCGGATAAAACAGCGCATCTCGCGCCATCGGAGCGAGCGACCCTTGCGATCGCTCGACCGGACGATCCAGCTTGAGCAAGTTGCCAAACTGCGCCGAGAGATTGACCTGCACCGATCGATCGCGCTCGTTCGACAGAATCAGCGGCAGGGCAATCCGATCGCCTTCACTGACCTCGACGGGGAGCTTGACCGCCATGCTAAAGGGCAGGCTCGACTTGACCACCGTCTCGTCTCGACCTGCGGCACCACCACCGATCGCCTCGGTCTGGACGCGGAAGCTCGTCACCGCATCGGACAGGAAGAACGACACCTGCGCCTTGCCGTCCTGACCGGTCTGGACCGCCGGGCTCCAAAACACCGTCTCGCGGAAGTCGGTGCGCGGACCCGTGTAGTCCGGCTGATAGCTCGGCACCGGGAACACTCGCACCGGCGCCCACGGCTCGACGGGTCGCGGTCTTGGCCTAACGACCACCTCCCGATGAGGCAGACCCCGCGCTGCGGCACCCATGCGGCCCCCGCCAAAGTCATCGCCACCAAGAAGCATGTCGTCGTCCATCGCCGCCCGACCCATCGGCCCCGCCATCTTCTTCTTCGGCATCGCGGGCTCGGCGGCCACTCGCTCCATCTCGGCCTTCATTGCCATCGGAGCGGCTTGGGCAACCCCAGCCATCGGGGCCACCGCATCCTCCATCTCGCCTGCCGCTTGCCGTAGATTGGCAGCCTTGCCTGGTGCCGGCATCGCGCCCCCAGCAGCAGCCATTCGCGGAGCCGCCGCCACCATGCCCAGTCCAGCGCCCGGCCTGGCCGCATCCGCCTTCGGTGCCGCCTTCGTCACACTGGCCGCAACCGTCGCAGGCTTGGCTTCTGCTTTCTCTGTCTTGGCCAGCACCAGCTTCTGCTCGTCCTTGGCCTTGTCCGCAGGCGGCACAATGGGAAGCGTGCGGCTGCCCTTGCGCAGATCGCCAAAGCTTGCCACCGCTTGGGCATTTCCTTCCGTCGCCTTGACCTTGTTCTGTGCCAACAGCCCGCCCAGCACCGGTCGCCACTCAAAGCGTCGATAGCCTCGGGTTCCCATCAGCAGGTCAAGCGCCATCGCGCTCTTCTTTTCCGATAGGTCGAAGTAGAAGTTCGGCTCCTCGACCTTGCCCGTAAGCTCCGGCTCTAGGTACAGGCGGCTGAGCATGTTGCCGGTCTTGTCATCGGCAAAGCTCAGCACCGTATCGTCGACAATCGCCAGCGCCAAGTCCGCAGGCACCGGATTGCCGAGCGTGTCTCGCGTCGTCACATCCAGCGTGACCTTTTCGCGAGGCACAAAGCTCTTCTTCTGCGGCGTCACCTGCACTTGCAGCCGCGAGCGGCGCTGCCGATAGACCAGTCGCTCGGCCAGGGGCAGATACGACTCATCGAACACCGTCACCCGCACCGCGCCTTGGGTCCGACCCATCGCTTCCGAGCCTTGACCACGCGGCTCCAGATAGACCACGGCTGGCTCGCGATCGGCTTCCACCGCCGCGACATCGAGCAGGGTTTCACGCATCGTCGCCGCGACCACGACCTTGCGACGCTCGGTACAGCGCACGCTCACTCGCGTCGCCGTAAGCTGTCCATCGAGGTCGTCGATGCTACGGACCACGCAGCCTTGCTCTTGTGGAGTCGGCAGCACGAACCGATCGACGATGCCCACTGGCTGATCGACCGAGACGGTGTAGCGATGTCCCGGCTGCGGCGTAAAGTCGACCCGACCCAGGCCATCGCGGACGCTCTCGAACGACGCCATCGTCTGGTCGTTTTCATCGAGAATGCGCCCGGAGATATCGGCTGGCTTCCCAAGTGGGTTCTTGGCCTCGAAGTAGACCCGACCCGGCAGCCCGTAGACCAGATCACCACCCTCGGGATACAGCGCAAGCTGAAGCTTCTTGACGACGATCGGTACCCGCTTGGCGATCGACTCGGTGATGCCACTGTCATCGGCCATCACGGTCAAAAGCCCATCGCCTTGGCTGATTTCACTGGGCAGCACAAAGCGCACGAGCCCTTCGCCTTCTTCATCGGTGCGGAGCTGCACCTGCGGCAGCGCCTGCCCATCAAGCATCACCGTCGCAGTCAGCCCGTGGTTGCGCAGCGGCTCGCCGGTGTTGCGCTTGACCGCAATCGTTGCGCTCACCTCATCGCCGGGACCATAGGCCTTGCGCACGAACTCGAGCTTGAGCTTGAGCTTGGGCGGGTCGTAGGTCGAGACGATGAGAGGCCGCTCTTCCTGCACGCCGTCGAAGGTCTTGACCTTGATTTTGTACTCACCACCGACAATCCCCGCATCGAGTGCGAAGTCGGTCTGACCGGCCCCGGCGTTTTCGCGGACCTTGCGCTTGGCGACCTGGGCCCCACGCGGGTTTAACAGCTCGACGTGCATGCCTTGGCTTTGGTGCTGACCGGACAGGGCGCGGGTCGTGACATCCCACACGCGCACCCAGATCGTCTCGCCGGGCTTATAGAGCGGCTTGTCGGTCTGGATGTGGATGCGTCGACCGACCTTGCCTTGGAAGAAGCTCTCGACCTTGGTCTTGACGACGTCGGCAGCGCTCACTCCGGACAAACGAGGCGAGGCAGTCGGAGCCAGCTCGGCAGGAACCGGCGGCAGTGGTGGTTTGGGACCAGCCGGTCCGGTATCGACCGGCGGCACCTCCGGGGTACCCGGCGCTTCGATCGGAGCCTTGGCGAGCACCTTGTCACTGGCGAGCGGAGGCGTCGATTCAGCCGCGTTGGCAGATGTAGGGGTCGTGGGAACCACCGGCTCGATCACCGTCGGTTTGACGGGCGGCTTCGGTGGGTCACAAAACGAGGTCGTGGATAGAATCAGGCAGGCCAACGTGGCGGGCAGCGTCTTTGTGGTTCGTTTCGATCGCATGCGTTACTCCAAGATTCCCCGACAAACGCAGCGGCTCGCGGACCGATCTATGCGGTCGGTCTGGGAATTCGCCCACGAGCCCGTGCGCGCACATCCGTTGCAGGGTGCGGCCCATCATCCCACGCTTCCGCTACCTAGGGGAATGGACTGCCAACCTGCTCCATGCGGATGGCTGTCACCTGTTGGCGATGGACCTCTCACCTCTGGGTGAGTGATCGATGAACGCTGCGGACTTACTTGGGAGTGGTAGCCGAATGGATATGGACCGTGGTGTAGCCGTTGCTCAGGTTCGAGACGGCCAAGTCGGGACGCCCATCACCATTAAAGTCCGCCGCCATGATTCGCGTGGAGCCACGGCCCGTCCGTAGCGGCTCTGCGGCCAGGAAGGAGCCATCACCGATACCCAGCAAAATCGACCCGTAGCCGCCTTGATAGTGAGCCACCGCTAGGTCCAGGTGTCCGTCTCCATCCAGATCCTGGACCGTCACAGAGATCGGCTCTGGTGAAACTGCGATGCAGCGGGTACGGCCAAAGCCACCGAGTCCATCCCCGAAACCAAGACATACCTGGCCGCTCTTTTGACAAGCCACGATCAGGTCGATCTTGTCGTCGTGATTGAGGTCACCGGTCGCCACCGCACGCGGATCAGGACAGATGGGCACCGTTTTTGACAGCAGAAGCCCCTGCGATGGATGACTCAGGTACACGGACACATCCCCGCTCGCTTCGTTGCTGACCAGCAGATCCGGTGATGGGCTGTCAGCGCGCAGCTTCGCCATGGACAGACCGATCGGACTCTTGCCCGTGCTCAGACTTGCCATCGGTTCAAACATACGACCGTGGCGATTGCCGAGCACAATCACCTTGTCTGGTTCGCGACCGACCGCGATGAGGTCGAGCCAGCCATCTCGATCGACATCAGCGGAGGCGAGCGCAAACGGCATGTTTTCAATGACAATTCGAGTGCTCTGCGGAAACCATCCCTTGCCATTCCCCCACAAAACCCGGACCTCTCGGCTGGCTCCTTGGGCAAACGCAAGATCCTGATGGCCATCGCCATCCCAGTCGCCAGCCACCACGTCATACGATCTGGGCGTATCCAGTGGATCATCGGGCCAAGTCGACTCCAGAGAGGGAAAGCTCCCTGCTCCATCACCGAACACGACATAGACCTCGGGATCGAGCAAGTTCGAGGACGTGATATCCAGGCGCTTGTCATCGTTAAAGTCAGCGACCGCTATCGACGTAGGCGAGTAACCGGACGAAATCGTCAGGCGGTTAAAACCCAGATCCCTTGACACGTACCGGAGCACATCACTTCGTTTGATCGAGTGACCGCTCGTACGACGTACCTCAAGGAGCGTGGCACCAAAGAGATCCGGACGAGCAGGAATGTCGATCTCCAGCTCGACCGAAGACACAGAGCGTGTGGCAACCGCCTTCCCCCCCACAAAAACCGTGTCACCCGCACGAAACGCCGTGCCAAATACCTGGAGCGTCACCGGACGGTCCGTCGCAGCAGTCTGCTGACTCACTCCCACGAGCGTCCAGGGTTCGGATGGATTCACAGAGGGCCGCATCGGCGGCTTGCCAGAAGCCATGAGAGTCCGGCACATCCGCTTGGTTGGCTTTCCTGACCCACCGGAACTGTCAGATAGAAAAGAGTCGTCTACTATCTGTCCAGAATCCGCACCAGACTGATCACTCCATTCATCAGCAGGAATACAGCCGGGCGAGCCACCTCCAAGGCCCAGCATGCTGCCATCACATGCGCAGAGAAAGACCAGACCAAACCCCGCAGACCATGCTCGTTGCATGTGATGCTCCTATGGCGCTCAGGTAGACACAGAGGGTGGACGCAGCATCGGGCCCTTCACTTACTTAGCCGCAGAACGTCCGAGAAGCTCCCCCGATTGCATCGTCACCCGAACGACATCGCGTCCGCCTCCAGAAGAATCCACGACCGGAAACTCATAGAACGGACGATACGGAGCACGCACGCTGTCATGCAGAACCCGCAGATCAAAGGTCAACCTTGCTGGCTGAAGTCGCTCTCCCGAATGCAGAAGCCTACTGGCCACCGCACGGGCCTGATCTTCTTCCAAGGGATGCCACATCTCGGGCTTGTCAGGGGTGTAGAGCGCCTGAACCGATCCATCCTGTGCTGCCAAGCTCACAAACGTCAGGACGTCTCCGCTCCCCTGGCGAGCACGAATCGGCGTGATGAAGTATTCGAATGACTCGCCTTCCAGTCCGATGCCGTGAACCAGAAACGCGGGTGCCGGAGCGCCAGTATGCCGAGCCTCCGTCACTGCTGGGCCACCGACAAACTTGGCCTGGTCGACGGCCTGCCAGACCTGCGACTGCGCCAGTTCTGCGGTCATGGTGTGACCCGGCTGTACGATTCCTTTCGGTCTCTGGGGCACAAGAGGCAGCGCAGAGTCCATCGACCCTAACAGGCTTGAACCCACTGGTGGTGGCTCAGCCATCACTACATAGCTATTCCAGTATGGAGCCGCGGTGCAGCGAGGGTCACAAGCTGCATTGATCTTGGTCATCAGCTTGTACAGACTCGCCATCTGGAAATCGCTATAGATCAGGTCGACAGTCGAGTTGTTCTGGATGTCATGATACTGGAGCGCGCCAAAGTCCATAAGATTGCCCATCGCATCGAGCTGGGCACACGCCTTATCGACCACTCCCCATTCCGATGCCGTTCCACGTAGTGGAATCAACGCAGGGGACGACCAGCGACTCAGAGACTTCACTATCCAAGCTTGAGCATCAGCAATTCCCATGCTTCCAGGGAATGCCGCGACAGCCCAGTACTGCTGAGGTTTCCCACTGGCTGCTGATGCCGCGTTCATGGCGCTTGCCATTGGCAGCGGCTCACAGCTCTGGGGCCACAAAGAGGCTGCTCTCGTACGAGAACGACAGTCTGCCAGGAGTCCCGCCTCAGATGGTAGTGGAATCCCGTATCGGTCAAAGCCCTGGATGCCCATCACAGCAGCGGCACCAAAAGAGAACGGATTGATTCGCCTTGTGACCATATTGCGCGACGAATAGATCCTATAGGTGGGATCAAGCCGTCGGCATTCGTCCGTTGCTGGTCCTGCTGCCCGGGCAGAAAGAGTCACACCACTGATAGCTCCGAACGCAATCAGAGCCGCCATTTCACGGCAGCGGGATGCGAAACCGAGAGGCTGACCGGAGAACTTATGCGCTGAGGACATCGGAGGCTCCTTTGGGGATGGTATCGAGATTTACATGGTCGATGTGCAGGAGGGGGTTCTATCTTGGGAGAACAGCTTCAATGAGAAGAGCGACGACCAACGTCTTCTGTCAAGCGAATTACGGCTGATAGACGAGCAGGGTCCCCTTGTCACCGACCGCCCAGGCTTCCCACGGACTGGCAGCGTAGACACCGAAAAGAAATGATGGGGTAAGCAGGCCACTCTCGGGGCGCTTGTCCCAGCGTGACCCATCAAAGTGCCAAATGGCACCCAGCTCGCCGACCGCCCACACATCCGATGATCCACTTCCCCACAGGCTATAGAGTGCTCCGGTCAGTGGCGCAGTACCTCCCTGACGCCATGCGGTCCAGCTCGTGCCGTCAAAGTGAAGTAGCGTGTTTGCCTCACCGACCGCCCAGATGTCTTTGGGACCACTGCCCCAGATCGCGTGGAGGTCTGGCAGTGGACTGGGCTTGCTGCTCGCATCCACACGCCAGGTCGCCCCGTCCGAGCGCAGGATGGTGCCACTGGTGCCCACCGCCCAGATGTCGCTCGATCCAGCAGCCCAGACGCCACCAAAGTCGATGCCAGAGAAGTCTGCGTTCCTACTCGCCTGCTGCCACGAGCCACCGCGCCGCGACAACAGTGCGCCACCGAGCCCCGCAGCCCACGTATTGCCTGCCGGATCGCTGGCCAAGGCGGTCAAGTTCGAGGAAGTCAGGGTGCGACTCTCTGCTGCCGGAGTGATGGTCAAACCGCTCGCAGAGAGGTTCCACAGCGAGCCATTCGAACCAACCGCAAAGACCTCACTGGCCGTTCCGGCCACACCAAACAGGAAGGGAAGCGTTGTTCCGACCAATGTGGCAATGGCACCATCGCTGTTCAGCCGCAGTGCCGTGCCATCACCCACAAGGAATATCTCGCTCGCCGTCCTTCCCCACACGCCAGACAGTGTCTTTGCCATCACAGAGGGCGGGACGTTCGGACTCTTGCACCACCCGGCCTTGGCACATGTGGATGGCAGGAAGCGGACGGCAACGGTTGCATCTCCGGTCATCTTGACACTGCAGCTTGTGGTGCTTTGACAGCTTGGCACTGGACCCGCAAACACATAGGCTCGCGAACCAGATTGTGGATAGGCAGACAAAGAAATGGTGTCCCCCAAAAGCGGCTCGTAGCTACAGGACTTGGCGGGGCAGTCGATTTCGCCGCCGCTCGAAGTCACCTTTCCATTTCCTGTCACTGCTACGGTCAATGGGCAGCGTGGTTTTGAAAATGCATCGATGGGAAGATGGATCGTGGTCGGTCCACGTTGACCGGGCTGCACGGTCACAGTGGCCGTTCCTCTGCCCAGGTTGCAGCCGGTCTTCATCTGCACATCGACCTGCACAAGCAGGTCCGCAGGAAGCGGATGGTCGACAGGCAATCTGTAGACAAACGGGTGGTCGGATTGGGCTTGTTCCTGGGTCGGCTGCGCCACTTCGGAAGGGAGCCCCAAGAAACGAATTGCGGTGACGGACCCTCGATCGAGGCCTTGCGGCCAGTCCAGGTACATCACGACGTCGCGATTGCTACACCCCGCAACCTGCCCGAGCAACATACAGAGGACAAGGTGCAACAAGGATTCGATTCGGCCCATCTGGCACTTTCAATCAAGCTGGTCAAAAGGAAAGGTTTAGATAGATGGCGTCTGGTGGAGTCTTCGGCCAAGTGGCAGCCAGCGCGATCGCTGTCACTCCACTCGCTACGCCGATTCCGATGACAGCCCAAATCCACGGACGACGGGTCCAGTGCACGGACGGAGCTGGCTGACCCTGTGTTCTGTCGCTCGACACGATGGGCGGCACATCTTTCGGTGGAGGCGTAACGTTCGGAGCAGCAGTCGCTTCCAGTCTGGCGATGTGACCCTCTGCTCTGCTCGTAGTCGCGACGTCCCTTTTGCCTTCTTCGCTGAGGTAACGGCGATACGCTGCCAGCGCCGCCTCTCTGCGACCAAGCTGATCGTGACTCCGCCCAACGTAGTACAGACACAGCGGGAGGGGAACCGCATCATAGGCAGACTCAAACTCCACAATGGCTGCGTCGAATCGCTTGGCGTCGTAAAGAACCGATCCTCGGCGGAATGGCTCGATGCAGCTCGGCTGGACCTCGCAGTCCTTTTGGTTGTACTGGGACGTCGCTTTCTCAGCCAGCGCTGGCCGCTCGCAGCGTAGGAGCCCAAGTAGCGCCAGTACCATCCCCAGCAGGGACAGACAACCCCGCTGGTGCAGCAGACCGAACCGCTCGGAGGGTCTTTGCTGGGTATCAATCGGGAGGATGGAATGGATCACGATGTACCTGTTTCGAAACGTGCGGCGTCAGCCGGGAAGGAGTGGTGCGCAAGCCGGGTCGCGGTGCCGCTTTGGGGGGAACCGTAGCAGCTGTCGGCAGTGGAGGATTCGGAGCGACTGGACGCGGTGGCTCGGTTTGCGGTTCCGGCTGCTTAGGAACCTCAGCTCGGGGTGCGACTGTGGCGGTCGGTGCTTGAACAGCCGGTTGCTGCGGGTTTGATGCAGCGGGATGGCTACCCGACCGAGCACCCCACAGTGCGAACAGCACTCCGCCAAACACAGCCGTCGCAATGACAGCCGCCGCAAGATAACGTCGCGCAGCGCCCGTGCCAGCGAGCTGTTGTCCCAGCGAATGACCCAACGTGGTGGGCTGAACCGTCGTCGCATCGGGAGCGGGCGTACTGATGTCAGCCGGAAGCGATGAACGAGTGGGAAGACCGTCAAACGGTAGCTCTGCGAGCAACTCCCCCAGCCGATCTGCCACCTCCGACATAGTCGGGCGCTGCGACTTGTCCTTGCTGAGCATCTGCTCAACGAAAGCGACCAGCTTAGGGGGTGCCTGTGGTGCCAGCTCGATGAGCGGGGTTGGTACCTGAAACAGATGCTTGCCGATAAGCTGTCCTGGGCCTTCCCCCGCAAACGGCGGACGCCCCGCCAGGAGGTGATACAGGACGCAGCCCAGCGAGTAGACATCCGTTTGGGGATCCACTCCGCCTGCGCCGCTGCACTGCTCGGGCGACATGTACATGGGAGTGCCCAACAGCGCCAGCGAGTCCGTCTTGACCCCCTTTGGATCGGGATCTTTTAATAGCTTGGCGATCCCAAAGTCGAGCACCTTGACGCGCTCACCACTCGGCGCGATTGGATCCAAAACCAGCATCAGGTTGTCTGGCTTGACGTCTCGGTGAACGATCCCCTGGGAGTGAGCAATGGCCAGTACATCTGCAACCTGCCAGCCAACCTGCATGATCTGATGGGCCGACATCTGGCCCGGGTTTGCTTTGAGTCGCGATCCCAGGCTCTGCCCACGCAGATACTCCATGACAAGGTAAACCGTGCCATCCGCGTTGCAGCCAAAGTCGGACACTTGGACCAGGCTGGGATGTTCCAGGCGACTGAGCACCTTCGCTTCGTTCAAGAAGCGCGTCACCATGTCCCGGTTGACCGCATATTCCGCGTGCAGGGTCTTGAGCGCAACCCGTCGACCCAGCGCTTTTTGCCTCGCCTCATAGACCGCCCCCATACCGCCCTCACCGAGCAAGCGGACGATCTGGTAGCCAGCGATTTCGCTGCCTTCTGGAAGGAGCGGCATTGTCTACATGATACCTCGGTTTGCGACGGGCAACAAGCGCTGTCTCCTCGGGGCAGTCCCAGGCTCAGCTCACTCAACGTGGTGACTGGCTCACCTCAAGTCGGCCACGCTTCCCCTCCACGTGGTCTTTGCTTCACCTCCGCGTGGTCTTGCTTCACCTCCACGTGGTCTTTGCTTCACCTCCACGTGGTCTTTGCTTCACCTCCACGTAGTCTTTGCTTCACCTCCACGTAGTCTTGCTTCACCTCCACGTGGTCTTTGCTTCGCCTCCGCGTGGTCATTGCTTCCCCTCCACGTGGTCATTGCTTCGCCTCCGCGTGGTCATTGCTTCACCTCCACGTGGTCCTTGCTTCACCGCCACGTGGTCTTGCTTCACCTCCGCGTGGTCTCGCGGCTAGAACGGCACGGTGACGTAGTACGAGGCTTGGCCACGGAAGACGAGCATGACGGTGTCGGTGCCGGGACGGATCTCGCCCAGCGCGGTGTAGAAGTCACTCGCCGAGCGAACCTGCCGTGCCCCCATCTGCAAGATGGCATCGCCGGGCTGGAACCCAATGCGATCGGCACTCGACCCCTGATTGACGCGCTGCACCAGGGCGGCCCGTCCTTGGGCATCGATCACTTCGAGCCCGAGCCGCCTGCGAGCGCGCAGTGACATTTCCTTGGGGTCAATCGGCGTGGTGCGCAGGGTGACTTCGCCACGGGTGAGTCGGACGCGGACCTCCTCGCCAGCCAGGGTCCGGTGGACGCGATCCCAGAAGCGCTCGACCGAAACGGTGGCCTCATCGCCCAGATGCGTCACGACATCGCCCGGCAGAATCCCGGCCTTTTCGGCGGGACTGCCGGCATCGACCTCGGTGACGACCACTCCGGTGGCGGCACGACGGCGCTCCTGAACTTGGGCGACCCGCAGACCGACAAAGCCGTAGCGAACCCGGCCAAACTGGAGCAGATCGTTGACGATGGTGCGGGCGCGGTCGATGGGAATGGCGAAGCCAATGCCAGGACCGCCGGAATGAACCGCCGTGTTGATGCCGATCAGCTCACCGTTGACGTTCAGCAGCGGTCCGCCGGAGTTGCCGGGATTGATCTGCGCATCGATCTGGATGAAGTCCTCGTAGGTGCGGTTTTTGGCGCGAACCACCCGATGCACCGCCGAGATCACGCCCGAGGTCACGGTGTGCGACAGGCCAAACGGGTTGCCAATCGCGATCACCGTCTCGCCAATCATCAAATCGTTGGCGGTGCCAATTTTCAGCGAGGGCAGGTCTTTTAACTCTTTGCCGCCCTTGCCGTCTTTGCCGCCCGACTCGATCTGGAGCACCGCGAGGTCGAACGACTGATCGGCCCCCACCAGCGTGGCGGGTAGCTCTCGGCCATCGGCGAGGAGCACTCGAATGCGAGCGGCCCCGGCCACGACATGTTCATTGGTCACAACCAGGCCCCGTGGATCGACGATCACGCCCGATCCGAGCGAGGTTCGACCGCTCTCGTCGTCCTCTTGCAGCCCGAAGAAGCCGAACGGGTTGTACTGCGGCTTTTGCTCCGTAAAGATCG
>Ga0075158_10003316_pt1 | contig 11367 bp, 8 predicted proteins | sample JI91814BDNA_FD_70968 | JGI IMG/M metagenome (GOLD analysis project Ga0075158, IMG submission 70968) | Wastewater effluent complex algal communities from Wisconsin, to seasonally profile nutrient transformation and Carbon sequestration -... | ecosystem: Engineered > WWTP > Effluent > Algae... | reverse complement strand
CCCAAACCTATAAAACAGAAGAAGTCAAAACAGAACTGCGCCAGCGCGAATCCACGCGCAAACTATAGCGAAACCAACCTGAAAATAAAGTTCACCTCGGTCGCAACTTTCTTTTCGAGTACCTTATCCAAAGCCATTTCATTTTTTAGTGCGATGGCTTTTATTTTGGCCAAATCACAATCGTCCGACAAAATCATGTAGATTTCATTGCCGTTTGAAAAGTCCCTAAGCTGGGTAAAAAGCCGTTCAAAATACTCAAAGTTTTCGCCGCAAAACCAAGCATTCTCGGCCATATTCTTGGGCTTTTTTGGGTAGTACGGCGGGTTGATGATGGTCACGTCAAACGAATGTTCTAAAAGGTTTTCAAACAAATCCGATTGCAAAACCGTGATGATCGCCCGATTCGCCAATGCGTTTTTGCGCAGTGCTTCTAACGCAATGGCGTTGATGTCGGTCGCGGTGACCTGTGCGCCTTTTTTTGCAGCAAGGATTGAGATGACGCCGCAGCCACATCCCAATTCCAGGAAATTTTTGTCTTTGAGTTCCAGCGTGTCCACAAAATCCAAAAGCAATTTGGTGCTAATCGTAATAAACGGCGGGAACACTGTGGGTTCTACCCAAACCGAGAGATCGTTATACGAGTATTTGCGCCGCTTTCTGAGGTAAATCGCACTGGCTCTTTGCAAAATCGGGCTGATGATTCTTTTAACGATGGCTTTCATTTTCTATTTTTTTAGGAGCTGAATCCTGCTGCGCGCTCTATCTTTTCCGCCTTAAAGAAAGGCGAAAAAGGATGCCGCTTACATCAGGGCTAAGGCTTCTGTGTCATTCCGAATAGAATCCTTCAATTTCAGGCTGTCTGTACTTCCACAACTTTTGCAATGCCTTGATTTCATAAGGATATTTGTAAATTCCCGTCTTGTACCGAATTCCCGAAACCAATTGCAACAACTGTTTTTTATACCCGCGGATCCTAAAATCAGAAACCGTGGGGTAATAACCGTTCAAGACAGTCTCGAAATTGCGTATCGTATCAATCATATACGGCTTAAGCCAAGGTGTGAGCGGGTTTTTGCGCAAATCAAAATTTTCCCAGCTTGGCGAAATCCAATCCTCGAGCTTTTCGGGGAATGAAAATCCGGCGTCTATGATCTGCTTGTACAAATCAGAACCTTCGGTAGGCACCGGGCTAAAAAGGTAAATGATGATCTCGGCGTTGGGGTTGATCTGCTTGATTTCTTTGATGAAATTGATGTCCCACAAAATCTGGTCGTACACTTCTTTTTCGGTCTTGGCGGGCATGCCCAAAACAAACGACAATTCGGGAATGATATCGGCGTTTTTCATCCGAAGCACAAAATCCTTGATCATTTGTCCGCTTTGTGTACCGCCTTTGTTCATTTGTTTCAAAACCGCGTCGTTTCCGGTTTCGGCACCTAAAAAGATCATTTTGCAACCGGCCTTGCGCATGAGCTTCAAATCATCGTCGCTGTACATATTGATGGTGTCGATACGGCCTTCGCCCCAATAACTGAGGTTGTCGTTCATAATCAATTCCGAGAATTCGAGTACACGTTTTTTCGCCGTAAAGAAATTATTATCGTGAAATTCTACCGCATCAATACCGTATTTTCCCTTAAAATATTTGACATCTTCATAAATCCGCGCCGCAGACATGCCTTTCCATTTGGCGTTGTAAATCGGCACGACCGCACAAAACGAACACGAAAACGGGCAGCCCATACTCGAGTGATAAGACAAGGTTTTATTTCCCATAAACGTGCGCGCGAGATAATTGCTCACTGGGTAAAACGAATCGAGATGTTCGTACGGAAATTTCGGCAGCGTGTCCTGGTCGAGCAAGGCTTCTACCGCAGTTTTTACGATTTCTTCGCTTTCATTTTTGTAAATCAGGTTTTTAATCAGCGCCAGCAATCCTTTTTCGCCCGACTCTATTGCCTCGATAAGCTGCGGAAAAGTGTTGTCGCCGGGACCATTGATTACATAATCCACCGTGCCCGATTGCAGTGCCACTTTGTATTGATTCGACGCAAAATAGCCGCCCCAAACCGTAACCACATCGGGAAATTGCTCACGGATTTTTCTGGTAAACGGAATCGCCTGGCGCAGTTGCGGCCCTGGCATCACTGTAGATCCGAAGTATTTAAACTCACCGGTTTTAAGGTAGTTTTCAATGGTTTGCCACGGATTTTTCTCGAGGTTGCCATCCACAAAGACATAGTCAAACAAGCCATGGATCGACGCGCCCACCTGCAGGATCGAATTGGGGATACGGTGTTTGCCGTTTGCGCTTTTAGGATTGAATAGGATGACCTTGTTTTTCAAGAGAATCGATGTTTAGATATTGATAAGCGGTGTAAATTTGTGAAACGGCGGATGCCAACAGCGCACCCTTAAGCCCAAAACCCATACGCAACAGCACGAACGCAAGCCCAGAGCTGATGGCAATCGCGCGCAATCCCACCCAAAAAACCAAGTGCTGCCTGTTGTCGCGATACAACCGGAGGATCTTAACGGCGTACAGATAAGGCGGAAATGTGATGAAAAATCCAATCACATAAAACCACCAGTCGAGCGTGATGTGGTAAGCCAAACGCAGCAGTAAATACAATCCCGTCAAGCTTGCCGTGACCACAAAAGGTGCTACCCAAACGAGTTGTCGCTGTATTTTGTCGACGGCGGCCAGCTGCAAACGGTAAATGTTCTTGAGAAAGGGCAAAAGGATAAAATGCCCCATCGCATGGATCAGGATAAAATAAGTGTTGAGCACCTGGTAAATGCCAATTTGCTCTGGTTTTTCATAGAGCGCAATCACGACAAAATCGGCTCGCGATTGCAGGAATCCGCTTAAACTCAGGAGGAAAAAAGAACTGGTCGTGGCAAAAAAACGCCAGTCTATGACAAAATGCGGCCGTTTTAGAGCCGTTCGGTACAAACCCACATAGAGTGCCGCGCGAAACGCCTGGTACCAAGTGTACCATTCCAGCAGAATTTGGGTTGTCAGTTGCCCGGCATAGTCGAGTACCATGAGCAACCATAAAAAGGCGAGGATTTCCAAACCGATGGCAAGCAGAAAGTCGCGGTGGTACATCCAGAAAACCTCGAGTGACTGTGCAAGGTATCCGGCTACAATCCAGATTGCCAAATAGCCACTTTGAGAAGACGGAAACAACAAGAATGTAAGGCATAACGAAAGCAATAGCAACACCAGTCGCGTGCTAAAAGCGATGTAAAAAAGCTGCGGAATTCTCGCCGGCGTCTTAGCAAATTCTCGCAACAAATAGTCTTTGCTTCCCCATCGTAATACGAGCAGTGTTACCGAAACGTAGAGCAGTTTCGAGACGAATCCGCCCCAAAGTTCCTGAGAATAGTAATGGATCACGAAAACAGACAGCAGCAATCCCAACACCTGTGCGGTCAATTGTTTGGCCGAATGGGTGATTACCGAGAAAATCCTGGCGGTATTTTTACGATCGATTTTAAGCAATGGTTACCTATTTTAGTGGCGTTTCATTTAGATTTTGCGCCGTCGGAGCAGCAGTTTTTTATCGTTCAACCTTGTCGCTGATGGGCTGGTATTCCCCAATGCTTTTCAAGCGCGCAAATGGCAAAAGGCTTTTCGGCTTCATGGTAATTCCATTTTTCGCAAGGTGAAAAATCCGTGGCCGCGGTCATAATCAGACAAAAAATACAAGGTGTTGCCGCAAATGGCCGCCTTGGATTTGTTGCCTTTGTCAAAAGTAAGTTGCAGCCCGTTGTAAAAAGGCTGGCCGTTGCTAAGGCTGCAGGCGACGGCTGAGGGACAAGCTATCGGAATACTTTTGGTTTTGGCGCCGCCGGCATCCCAGTAAAAATAGGTGAGTTTGCCTTGGTCGATCTTGAAATCATAGATGAGGATGGGTGAGTTTCTATCGAGTACCGCCAATCCACCAGAAGGTTCCTTGTGGTTCCAGGCAATCACCAAGAGCATTGGTACAAAGGCAACCAGCCCTACAATCTTGAAATCAATTTTTTTGTACATCATTGAGAAAACAAATAAAAACAACGCAAGTGTGGCGTATAATCTCAGGTATTTGAACGGGAAGTACCATTGCAGCAACACCGAAGTAGGCAAGCAACAAACCGTAAAAATCAGTGCAAATCCTATAATCTTCTGGGTATTTTCAAGATTCTTCTTGGCCAGCGCAAAGTAAGGGATCAGTAATAAAATCGAAGTGTAAGTGCTGCCATAAGGCGTAATCAGGATGATAACCAAAATCCAATACGAAAGCGTAAATAAAGGCGCTTTTACTTTGAGCGAAACATAACCGCCCATTGCCACCAATAAAAATTTAAAACCCACAAGCAGCGCAGCAAAGGTCACCGGCGAGTCATAGACCACCGACGGATTCCATTTGGGATCGGCCACCAAAAGCTCTTTCAGGAACATGTGCAGTGATTGGTAATTGGCCACATAAGCCTCAGAGATTTCTCCGGCCGAAGCCTTGGGTAATACCTTGGTAAAGTAAAAAGACCAAACTTCAAAACCGCAGTAAAAGACGCTAATCCCAAACAAAACCAAACAAGCCGCGACAGTATAAGCAAGGATGTCAAACTTTTTGCGAAAGATAAAAATCAGCAGCAGCAAAATGGGGAATACCTTGAGCATGATGGCCAAAGCCAGATAAATCCCGGTTTCAAAATGTTTGCCTTTTTTATACGCCAACCAACTTTCACTGATCAGGCTAAAAACCAACAGGTAAACCTGCCCAAACAGCAATTCATTGCGGATTGGGAGGAAGAAAAACACCGGAATAAGTAGCAAATAAACCGGTTCGATCTTATAAAAAGTGGTCAGGCGATGCACAGAGCGCAACAAAATCAACAGGCTGCCGAGATTGAAAATCAATTTGGCCACCATCGCCGGCAACAGCGAAAACGGCATAAAAAGTAACGCCAGGAAGGGCGTGTTGGGAGCATAGCTCGCAAAGATGCCACGGCCACCCAGTTTGATGATGGCCTTGTTGAATTCGGACGGAAAATATACCGATGGGTTGAAACGCCCGCCTTCAAGCAACGCGCCTCCGTAATAGTAGTTTGCAAAATCGTGCAGTGGAAAGTGGATCGCCCTAACCGTATAAAAAATGCCAAGCAGCAACAAAGGCAGTAAGGGGTATTTTAATAGTAGGTTTTTCATGGTTCAAATAAATGGTTGACCTCCAAGACAGAGGATTCACGTACACTCGATGAAACCGCCAGTCCTTTGAATGGCGCCAGTTGCTCTACCGCATTGCGGTCGTACAGTTGGCCAAGGAAAGGAAATTCGTCATACACATGCGTGGGCAAACCCGAAAGCAATTGCTGCACCTCGGCCAGCGGCATTTGCCATTCCAGGCTCAGCCTCTCGGCAGACGGTTCCATGAAGGAAATATACAATAATTCTGATAGCGTGTGTTGTTGCCTTTTAGAAAAATCAATCCTGCCGGGCAAGTCCACACGGTTTCGTTGCAAAAGTTGGTTGAAGCCGATGAGTTTTTCCTGCAATTGTGCGGCCACCAGATAACCCGGAAAATCGCGCTGCTGACTAAACAATTGCTGCACGCCCGATTCGTGGCACCACATGCATTTGGCGGGTTTTCCGGCGGTGGTGTATTGCGGGTCGGCGTTGTTTTTGAGATTTCCGTCGGCGTCGTAAATCCCAAATCGCGGCTGACCGTTGGCCATGAGCTCCCAGGTTTCATACTCTAAAACCTGCTGGCTTAGTGAGTCGATTTCTGTGGCGACAAAACATTGTTTCAATCCGTCGGGTTTTGAAAAACGGATGTTGCGGTGAGCGAATGACACTGACGAATTGTTGACATAGCCGATTTCTGGTTCCAACACATAGGCCGCCAAAGTTGTATCGATTTTCTGCGGCATACCCGTGATGGCGTAATAGTGCTGCGAAGCACCGAGGAGTAGAGTTACGTATCGGCCCAAGTCAATGGCATGGGTGCGCTGGTATTCTTGGGATGCTTTTATTTTGCGATGCAGCAAGGCCATCCGTTGCAACGCCTTTGGGTCGAACCCGAGTTCGCCGAGATTGATCGTGATGGTTTGCGTTCCCACTTCGATTCCGGTGGGCGAATTCGGCAAGAGCGCGCCAACGAAAGACAGTGTCCATTGCAAACCTACCGCCGATTGATCGATAGTATCATCGGGATACGCCTTGTTCCATTTGAGCGTCAACGCCATTTCATCAGAGGGTTTGCTAATGTGGTTTGTAGTAGCGAAACTGATGGAAGCGATCAAAAAAAGGAAAATCCATTTTAACGGTGGCATCGACTAGATTTTTGAGATTTCGTAAAGATAATAATCATTGTGGCGTACAATGCTGCCTTCAAATTTTTGAAGCAAACGGTAATGAACGGCTCCTTTTCTGTATTCGAGTCGGCCTGTATCCGAAACGTAAATCCCAGACGCATGCGTTTTAAGATAATCCGAAAGCAGGCTATCTACCTGGCCAGACGAAAAGTAGGTTGCACAAGCCCCGTTCCATCGGCAAAAACTCCCAAAGTCACTGGCACATAAAAAATAGAGTTTTTTTTGCAGGTTCGGGCTGATGACCGTACCGCTGCAGTTTGTGGCAATAATGGTTTTAGAATTGAGATGTTGTTCTTTCAAATACCGGTTGACCCTCGCCTCGTTGGTGAATGCATAACGGTAGTCCATCGCGTAGGCGTATATCCCACTACAAAACTGGAGCAGCAGGATGCCATAAACTATGGGCATTTTGACGGCGTCGGCAAAGCTTGAAATTTTAGAATTTGGTTTGTCTATAGGGAAATAAGCTTGCATCCACAACGCGACCATCAGGATTAAAAAAGCCATTCCGTCGTGTCGTGTCGCGCTCCTTTGAGTAAGGAAGAAGAAAATTTGTGTACCCAGAAGTGCCGTGTACACAAAAAACAACACTTTCTTATTCTTAAAAAACAACAACAGCGGTACGAGGTACAACAACAATCCCACGGCCGCCGACAAGGGTTTGCTCAGGCCAACAAAAAGATTCGAATTCCAGAAATGGACGCTGCGAAAATCGGGAACGGTAAGCCAGCCTTTAAAAAGCGCAATGAATCCTTTCGTAAATTTTTCATCCCATGGCATTTCATTGATGGGCTTAAAAAATGCAGATTCGGCCGAGGGCATGATTTGCACCGCTGCGACGACCAGTCCAACCACGAACACAGCAACACCAATAGCCATATGTTTTCGTGAAGCCGATTGGCGTTGCAATTGCTCTAAGGCAATTGTTAAAAACAACGCAAAGGCAATCACGGCAAACATCAAATGCACGTTGGCAGCCAAGGTAAGCCACACACAGATCCACGGGAATTTCTTGTCGCGAGCGGGCAGGTCGGCGCAAGCCAAAAACAAAAACAGCACGCCCAACATATAGTTTCGGGCAATCAGCGCGTACTCAAAAATCATAAAATACCCAAAAAGGAAAAGCAGCTTAAACCACCACGAAAACGGTGCTTTGCGCAAGAAGATTACCATCGCGGCGGTGGCAATCAGAAGGTGCAGCAGTTGCATCGCGAAAGGATTGGGCGTGAATCGCGTGAGCAGAAAAAGCAGGAAATTCCACAAAATCGGGTGGCCTTCGTCTTTGGTATTGACTATAAGTTCGGCAACCGATTCACTGTCGCGTGCCAGCAAGAAATGGTGCGCTTCATCGAGCCAAAGCTCGTGGTGGCAAATGCCCACATAACCCACGATGAAATAGAGCAGGCCCAACAAACAAACGTATTTGGTTTGGGTTTCCATCATTTATAAATTGACATTAAAACCCCGGCGAGCAGCGATTTCGATTTCAGTTTGAGGATTTTCATCGCAGACCGATCCTTGCCTTTCTGGAGTTCGCGGTGGCATTCTACCGCATGAACCACCTTAGACACCGCATAATCGTAGTATTTTCTCGGATACTCGCGCTTGAAATCGATCTGCCGGTCGGTGGTGGTTTCCCAATCGGGCTGAACGGTGATTTTATTTTCAATCTCCTCATACAACGAAGTGCCTTTTATGGGATACGCAACGGTAATCGTATAATGGGTTGGATTCGCCGCTTTTAGATAGTCGATGGTTTGCAGAATATCCTGCTCGTTTTCGCCGGGATAACCCACCATGACGAAGGTTCCGGTTTCAATGCCAAGCGCATTGGTTTGCTGGATCATTTTTTTTACATGGTTCACATCGACGCGGCGGTCCATGAGGTCAATGACCTTTTGCGAACCGCTTTCTGCGCCAATCCAGATCCTGAAACAGCCCACTTCCTTGAGCAATTGCAGGATTTCTGGGTTGAGTCTCTCTGCTCGGGTAATGCACTCAAACTTAATATGCGCATTTTGCTTTACGACTTCCTCATGAAAAGCCATAAGCCATTTGTGGCTAATCGTAAACACATCATCTACAAACCAGATTGCGTCGGGCTTGTATTTTTCTTTGAGCATTTTCATCTCGGCGGCGACCAAGTGCGCAGGACGGCGGCGGTAACTTTGCCCGTAAACAGCAGTGCTGCACCATTTGCAGGTGTACGGGCAACCGCGTTGGGTAGAGATCGTCATCGAACTTTCGCCGTGGTTTTTTTTCCAGGTTGCGAGGTATTTTTCATTCGGGATGGCGTCGCGGTTGGGCCATGGCAAGTCGTCGAGCTCGCGAAATTTGGTACGCGCTGCGGTTTGCACGACCTCGCCATCTTTGCGATAGGCGATTCCGTTCACCGAATCAACATCGGTTTGGGATACGATGGCATGGTACAACTCATAAGTGGTTTCCTCGCCTTCACCGATTACTAAAAAATCGGCTCCGGCCTTGAGATAATTTTCTATATTATAAGACACATCGGGACCGCCGAGGATGATTTTCGGGAACCCGAACTTTGCTGTTTTTAGGATTTGGATGAGTTTGACGACCTCGATCTTGGTCATCAGGTTGGTGTAAATCGCGATGCATTTTGGCTGTTTTTCAAAGATGAAATCGAGCTGTTGTTGCTGCGAATAAAATGTGCTGTCAAAGACATCGTTGGCGGTATTTTTACTGTTGAGGTAGGCCGAAACGTAGAGCAACCCCAACGGCGGATATGGTTTCATGATTTTCTGTTCCTTCGGGTCGGCAGACAGATAATAGCCATGTGTCAACAGGATGCTCATCTTTTGCAGAAGGTAATGAAGTAATGGTCGGCGTATTTTGAAAGCCCTTTGCGGTTTTTTACTGTCGATTCGAGGCGGTCGAGCGCCGAAATTAACCTGGGTTTGCTCTTGAAAAAAGACTCCAGATAAGACGGCGGGACAAAAAAGGCAATCGGATGCACCGATTTGAAACTAAAATAGTAGTCGGCCAAGCGCACCGTTTCATCAGGATTGTAATAATAGGTGAGGACACTTTCGCCGTCTACGTTGGCAATCGCCGAATCTTTTTTGCGTCGGGACATCTCGCCGAATTTGGCTTTCGAAAAAAAGTAAAATTGCTCCCAAAGCGTATTTTTGGGCATCACCACGAGCGCCAGTTTGCCGTTTTCTGAAAGCAAAGCCGAGGCATTCTTAAAAAAAAGTTCGAGCTGAACTTCTGACAGGCAATTGAGTCCGCCAAAATTCGAGAAAATCAAATCGAATTGTTCTGTCTTGAAATAAGTGCCGATCGCATTGAGGTCGACGGTTTTAAACACCACTGGCTGCGCGCCACTTTTGCTTTTTGCCACACCAATCATCGCTTCAGAAATGTCGGTAGCAGTCACCTCGTAATTTTGCGCAGACAACCATAAGGCGTCTTCGCCGGTTCCGCAATTTACCTCTAGGATTTTTTTGGGTTGGTGGGTGTCGAGGATTTTTGCCAATTGTTCCCGAACATAACGCCGCTGCAATCGCCCAATAACCGAATGGGTAAACGCTTGGTCGTAACCTGCCGCCGCCGAATCGAATGAATTACCCATGTCTGAGTTTTTTGAGTAGCAAGGTATCCAAAAAAGCGCTGGGTACATAATAACCGAGTTTGATGACCGAGGCCAACCGCGCCAGTGAACAATCCATTGGGTTTTTGGTGATTTGCCTAAGGTTGAATAGCCCTTGGCTTTTGCGGTATTCCTTGTGTACAAAGCGTTGCAGCTTTCTATAATAGCCAGAATGGTAGCTGCCGTTGAACATCATTTCAAAATCGTCCGAATCTTTCCAGTTGGATTTGAGTTGCATGTCGGCTTTGACTTTCTCGTAAAAGGGCGTTCCCGGTAACGGATATGAGACAGAAATCCCAATATTGTCAGGCATCAACTCCTTGACCATCTGTATGGTTTTGCGGATGTCGTCCTGGTTTTCATCCAAATAGCCGAATTGCAAAAAGAACGCGACGCGGATGTTTTTTCGCTTGAGCAGGTGTGTGGCTTCGTAAATCTGTTCTACCTTGGTGCCTTTGTCCATGGCGTCTAGGATTTTCTGCGAAGCACTTTCGGCGCCCACCCAGACTTCTTCGAGCCCGGATTCGGCGAGTGCCTCGATGTTGTCTTCCTTGAGCAGCAAATCCACGCGACTTTGGATGTAGTATTTGATGTCGAGTTTGCGTTGTTTGAGTTCGGCATTGAACTGTTGTACCCAATTGGGCTTGAGGCCAAAAATGTCGTCGCACATCCAAAAACGCCTTACACCATAAGAGGTTCGTAAAAACTCAATATGCCGCGCAATATATTCGGGAGAATGTGAGTTGTAGCGGTTGCCGTAAATGGGTTTCGCGCACCAGTTGCATTTGTACGGACAACCGCGTGTGGTGGCGATATTGAGTGTAAATTTTTGCCCGCTTGTGGCCCAAATCACTTTATAGGCATTCATGTCTACCAAATCCCAGGCAGGCATCGGCAACTGGTCAAGATGCTGCAGCACCGCGCGTTTGGGATTGACTTGAATTGGTTCCGATTCGGCCGATTGTTTTTTGTAGACAATTCCGGCAAGAATTGCTGCCGATTCATTTTTATCGAGCGTGTCGATGAGTTCGACCAAGGTAAGTTCTCCTTCGCCCTGAATAATGTAATCGGCACCCGAGGAAAGGTATTCAGTATAGTGATCGGTCGCGTCCGAGCTGCAAACGATTACCGTGCAACCGTTCTCTTTTCCCAGTGCAATCATCCGGAAGCAGGCTTCGCGCATCACGGTGAGGCACATTTTAGTCAGGTAATTGAAACCGTCGTCGTAAATGACCAGGTATTTGGGCTTGTTGTTTTGGAGTGTAGGCGCAATGGCGTAAGGACTGTCGAGCAAATTGGTGTCGAACAGGCTTACGTTATGGCCGTTTTCGCGCAGGAGTGCGGCGGCATATAAGGTTCCCAGCGGAGGAAAAGGCGTGCGGTTT
>Ga0075158_10003315_pt1 | contig 11373 bp, 10 predicted proteins | sample JI91814BDNA_FD_70968 | JGI IMG/M metagenome (GOLD analysis project Ga0075158, IMG submission 70968) | Wastewater effluent complex algal communities from Wisconsin, to seasonally profile nutrient transformation and Carbon sequestration -... | ecosystem: Engineered > WWTP > Effluent > Algae... | reverse complement strand
TTGAGAGCAAAGCCTTTGGCACCACCAAGGGCGGCGTTAATGGCAATATCAGAACCCTGGTCACTGACTTTGACTTGACCGGCCGCATGCACACCGATAGAAGCGGCCAGCATGACAGTACCCTTAGAAGGAGCAGCCCCTTCAAATAGCACTTTGCCTTTGGTCATGGCAAAAAGAGGTACAGCCTTGAGAAAACCGGTGGCGTAAAAATTTACTTCTTGCTGATGAGCAACAGCCTTTTTATCTTTTTCGATTGCCTCTTTAGCAGTCTGAGCCAGTCTAGCCTGAGCGACAGTATCGCCTTTTGCTTCATTTTGTGTAGCCTGGCGCTCTAGCTCTTTTAGACTTTGCAGTGACTGTTTATCGGCGCTATAAACCAGCTCCACAGTCTTATCTAACCAGCTCTTTTGACCTTCAGCCTTTTCGTGTTCGGCTATAGCCTTAACCAGATCGGTTTTAGGACCTTCTTTAATTTCCATGCCCGGCAAATTGCGGAGCTTGTCAGAGATGGACTCTTGGAAGTGTTCTGTCTCGTTAGCCATAGTGATTAGATAGCCTTGCCGCCAATAGTAAAAGGTTAGATGCAATACATCCTGACATCAATGGGGAAATGCCCATCAACCACCCAATACATTCTGCCCATTCAATTAGAGGCCAAATCCCCCCAACTGCTCACTAGTGCCAATAAAACCAGACTATGACCCAAAAATGCCACTAAACTCCCTTATATATGTAAGCAATCCCCCTGACCTTTGTGTCATTTTTTCTTCTGGAGTCAATCATGGACGTAGATCGTGAACATAAACCCGCTCATTTACTAGAAATGGCCCGCAATCACAATAGTCTGAGTGCCGAAATCAACGCCATGGACCCCATCGATCGTCGCATCCATCTACAACGTATGGCAGATTTGGCCAAGCAACAAGAAAACGATCCCAATCTAGCAAAAGTCAAAATTACTCTCGACACCAAAGGTGATCCCCTCGACATAACTGTCGAAAACAATTCAGCCTGGCAGCGCTTCCGTTATAACGGTAAGACAAGCGATGTCTACGACACACCTAAAGAATTGGCCTCAAAAGAACCAAAGTCAGAACCCAAACGTGAATTGACCGCGCAAGAAGCAAGAGAGCGCGCCACCACTGCCGCGAGCTACCTTTCAGCGCTAGAAATTCCTGGAATTTCGGACGCTGCAAGAATTTTGAATCAAAATTCTAGAAAGTAGTTTTTGTGCCACGAAAATATCACAAACTTGTTTTAGATTAAGGACATCGATTCCAAGGCAATCGAAATGATTTTCTCGATAAAAGGGGCGGGCTCAAGGTTTACCTTGGGCTCGTCGGGGTTTTAAGGGGATATACAGTAGCGCATCATCAATGAGTCGGTCAGTGATATGTCACCACCCCCGGTTACACTCAGCCAAAGAATAACTTGACAGAATCGGGGTTTCTTTGCAATCTAGTAATATACAAAGTGTTAAACAGATTAGTTTTTGGCGCAAACTATAACCATAAAGCAAAGCAATCTTTTGGCTGTTGCACACACGAGGACTAAGAACATCGAAGCATTTGACTTACTAGCATTTCAAAAACGGGCACGTGAAACTTGCGACCCCAAAGCTCTCTTTGAGCTGTGGGAGGACGTCTGCAAGCGTTTTGAGCGTCGCCAGATTGGCGAATACGAATTTGAAGAAATGAAAGAAACAATCTGGCCTCATCTCAAAGCGCTGGCTTCACTGAGACGAGCAATGGACAGCGTTGACGATCTAGCTACCGACAACAACGAATCACAAAAGAGTGCTTGAGTAAGCGCCAAAAGACATTTAGCTTAAAGCGGCCACTGTCCGTTATACTAAGCCATTGTGACTAGATGGCAGGCTATTTTGCGTTCAAATTCTTCGACAAAAACTTTTATCCATTTACTTGCTCTCAGCCAAGCATTGTTTATAAGCCTGCCAGGCCAACTGGCCTGTGCCCAAAACAACGACTCAGACTGGGTTGAAGGCGACGTCGAAGAGATAAGGATGCGCCCTAATCAATCGCGTATGCCAGGACCACCGCCAAGAACAGTGCGCCCCGCACCTGTGGTGGAAGAAGACTATGGCCAAAATCGTCCGCAAGACCCAGGCCCGGCAGATAGAGGGCAAAATGATCAGAGCTATCAGCAGCCCAACCAGGGTTATGGTGCCAGCGCCAGACAAAGACCAGCCCCGGTACAAGCAGACGAGCTTGAACTGAGTCCACCCGCACCCACTGTCAAAGTCAATCTCAAAAACAAATCCAATGTAATCACGGGCGGCATAAGCTCATCTACTTTTCGCGGCAACAGTCGCAGCTATCGCGGACTGGACAAGCAGAGCAGTCAATTTATGCTCAATGCTCCCTTTTTAGAAACACCCAAAACGGCGGCAATCCAGCCATCCGCTTTTAAGCTCTGGCTCGACAAAAGTCATCCAGGCGCCAGTAGCCGCTTTACCAAAGAAACCATTGTCGAAATCAAAGGCAAATGGGATGACTGCGGACATATTTTGCACAACTTTGCTCTGCCCTCGACAAAAGTTCCTTCATCGCAGCTTGCTAAAACAGATCTGACCCGTACCAAGATTTTGCTTGTTAATTGTGGTGCTAATTTTGACAGCGAGGCACTACAAAAGATTCGCGAATTTGTAGAACACGGCGGATATTTGCTCAGCACTGACTGGGCACTTGATTCGTGTATTGCCAAAGCTTTTCCAGGCTTTGTCCAGTGGAATAACGGCTACACCGAAAACAGTGTAGTGGACGCGGTTGTGGTTGATGATGACCCGATACTTTTAGCTGGAGTGCCACGCGTCGCCCACTGGAAGCTAGAAAACCGCAGTCAGACTGTTGAAGTCCGCAACCGCGAAGTCCAGGTCCTGGCACGCAGCCGATTCCTGAAAGACAATGACGCTAGCAATCTGGGCATCCTTGCCCTCACTTTTCCTTTTGGTGATGGTCGCATACTCCATCTAGTGGGACACTTTGACAATAATGCCGACCGTGCTTTTAATAATGCCTTGCCAGACCCGGCTCCTATTATCGGCATCAGCTTGAGACAGGCTATTGCCGCCAATTTTATTGCCGCTTCGCTTGATGGCGATATGACCGGACAGGACGGCTCTGAGAACGGGAATTAATTTACGCGGCTCTATATGGGAAAAAACAGGGATTAGCGGGTACATAGACTTAGGCGTGACTGACTTAGCAACTGGCGATTAATATGAGCAACTCTGATATCCCCAATCCAATACACCGTGACAGCAATCCTGAGCCGGCTCAGCAACACCAGGAAGTGTTCCAAAACGAACGCATGGCGATGCGTCCCACCGATAATGCAGCGGCTGCTGGCAACGAACCTGGCTCCAGAGCCTATGACATCGTCACCTGCAAACAATTGCTAGGTGTCAATCAAGATGGTAACAACGACGTCAACCCTGGCAAATTCAACTTGATCAAAGGTTTTGTTGATTTGGTGGCGCAGTCATCATTTAACAGAGATGACATGCAACAAGTAGCTAATCGGCTTGGTGAGCTAGCCAAAGCACAAAAAAACCCTCACGCCCAGGACGGACTGCAAAATCTTGCTGGTCTGGTCAAACACAAATACGCCAGTTAGAGCCTAATTTTTAGTGATGCCGGCGTTATCGGCATCGTTTAGCGCCCAGTCATAAGGCAAATAGTCAAAGTGCATAGGCTTGGCCTGTCGCACCTGGGCCAGCGCCTTTTTTTGGCTATCGCTCAAAAAGGGCGTGACATAGTCAGCGATGATGTCTTCGTCTTGAGGCGGAGCAAAAGCCTTGCCACTGACTGGCTTGAGGGCACCACGCGGGGCAAAATCGAGAGTAAACCAGGAAAATATTTTGGAAGCCATAAAAGTATCTTTGGCTGGATCTATCAATATATTGTCACTGTCTGCCATAAACCGCCTGGTGGCATCATCGAGTTGAGTTTGCAGTTTAGCTCCAATAAAAGGCTCTTTTGTGATTTGAGCGCAGCTACGTGAGGCGCAGACCTCAGCAAAGTGGGTGCGTGGATCGGCTAGATCACGTCTGATTTTTTCGTGCTCAATAGCATAGAGCGTAATACCAGAGCCCATTACCTTAAACTGCACCGACTCCCAATCATTGGGAATTTGGCGGAAGCTATCGGGCGGATACTGGCTCAAAGTGCCATGAATCGGATAATAGTCCAACACTGTTTTAATCGTCAAAGCGTTATAAGTGTTGAGCCAGAATGCCAACTTTTCGTCACGACTGAAAGTCTCATACTCCTTAGGATCGAGATGCTCTATCGCTTTGAGAAACTTATCTAGACCAATTTGATGGGCTTTCCATTTATTGTAGTGGACATTGCCAAACTCCACATATTGACTGAGTTCACGAGCATAGGCCTTATAGTCTTGATCAAAATGGCGCACAATTTTTTTGTCTACGCTCTTGCCTTTTGGGGCAGTACTATCACTCCCGGCTGCCGCACTTGCTGGGCTGGTGGACGGCTTGCCGACCTGACCGGCCAGCGCTTGCGTCATGTGCGCAGAGGCAAAAGTGCTGAGCAAAAGAGAGATTGCTATTTTATTTTTGAGCCAACTCATTTTGACCTCACTTGATATTCACTTATAACTGACTGGCTTTTTTCAAGGCTTCGCCGTCGTAGCTGGGCGATGAACAGCGTCCATCACTGCAAACGAAGGCACAGGCTCGGGGCATGGCAGGCAGCTCTGTATCGGGATTGGGCATGGGACCTTCGGAGGGATCGTACCATTCAATGCGCTTATACACCTGAGGCAATTTGAGAGCACAGGCAAAAAGCAATTGTGCCTGTGGATCAGATTTGGCGCCCACAACAGTAATATGCAATGGCACAGTGTTTGCTTCTCTATTAGCGAGCAGTATACCGGCCACTAGTATTTTGCGCTTATAAGCAGCCGCCGGTGTGGCTAGATAGGCCAGGGCATGATCACTCATAGCACGGTACTTAGCTTCACCAGTGAGCTGATTGAGCTGATTAGCAAAGCGACACAGGATAATGTTTTCGTCCAATAGAGCGACCGGCTTTACGACCCTACTGGCAGTGGCATCTGATGTGACAAAGCCAGAGTCAGCCCTGAAGTGCTTGTCGATAAAGTCGGCACAGGCTCTGGCTTGAAGCAAATAACGCCGGTCAGCAGTAGCCTGATAAAGTGCAACAAAAGCCCGCCCCATAGACAAGGTATCGCCCAAATAAGGACCGGAAAAATTGCGAGCATCGTGACTGAAGCCACCACCCGATATTGACCGATTAGCAACAACCCAGTCGCAAGCTCTTTTAGCCTGTTTGAGATACTCGCTTTCACCACTGGCTCCGTACAGAGCAGCCAGAGCCGTTATTGCCCAGCCGTTTTCGCGGCTGTAGTTATGCTTGTCTATGCGCGGCAGGCCGAGCTTAAGGCGCTTTTGGGCGGTCAGAGCAAAATAGTCCTCTGAGTGCTGCCCCTTAACCAGGTCGGCATCCTGGCTGGTGTAAAAGGCTCCATCTGGAGCAGTGAGATAGTCTTGCAAGTAGGCAGCGATAGATTTAGCAGCACTGAGATAGCGTTTATCGTTATAGACACTGTAGGCAAGAGCGTAAGCCCTCAAACCATCGGCCTGGGTCTGCATGATTTTTTCGTAGTGCGGGTGTTGCCAGTCGCCATCTGTACTGTATTGATAAAGTCCACCAAAGGCCGGATCGAGTAAGTTAAGCTCGCCGTCCAGACTCTTTTTGGCTCGAGCTAGCGCCGCTTTATCTCCACCATTGCCTAAGAGCAGACTGTATTCAACACTATCGCTATCTAAAAATTTCTGATAAGTACCCCAGCCACCATATTTAGAGTCATAACCAGCCAGGTGCTTATCAATAAGCTCCTGCTTGAGGCGCTCTGGTAGCTTGCCATCGGCTATATCGGCAAGCTTGTCCTTGCTGGTTAGCACATTATCCACAGTAGCGACTTTGGCACTATCATCAGGCTCAGGTGTGGGATCTTTGATTACGGCAGTAAGTAAGTTTTTCATTTTTTCAGGATTGATATAACCTGAACGCTTGGCTATCTCGCGCCCATCGCCATCAAAAATGATAGTAGCGGGCCAGCCGTATTCCTCGTACTTGTTAGAGAGATCGGGCTGGGCGTCCTGGTCTACCTTAATACAGATGTATTTGCTGGCCAGTATGTCTGCAATAGAACGATCGGCATAAGTCTTCTCGTCCATGACATGACACCAGTGGCACCAGACTGCCTCAAGGTCAAGCAAGACCAACTTATTGTCACGCTTGGCCTCGGCAAAGATAGAGTCGTCAAAGCTACGCCACCGGACTAGCGATGCACCACCATCAGCCTTAACCGGCCAAGGAAAAAGGGCAAAAAGCAAGACCAATATCCCGGCAGATTTTAATTGTTTTGAGACCAACTTATTAGACATAACTGCTCCTGCGTCCTCGAATATTTTAGATCAAGTATCGCAGCGCATAAACAAACTACCTGCCTGGTATTTGACTGACAACGGCACTTTTAAAACCGTGAAACCATTTTGACTAAAGCCAAAACTTTTCCTTTTAGTGGTTTCCTGTGTGCTGAGCCTTCCTTGCCTTTCATAGCACTTTCGTAATTGGCTACAAAACTATCGTAACTCTCGATAAGCATCTCATCATTGGAGTATTGCGGCTGCCAACCGAGCTCCTTAAGAGCGGTTACATCAAAGAAAAAGTCTTCGCCATAACTCAAATAATGCCAGGGAGCAAGAGGACTGAGCCCCAATTTATCAAGTGTGAGCAGCGAAAATTTAGTGAGATCATTGGGTAGATGTCTGACTATAGAACGCGATCCGGCATGCTTGATTAAGTTAGCCAGATTGTTTTCTATACTATTGAAGCGATCGGTACCCATGTTGTAAAAGCCTGGTTTGCGCAAATCCACCAGGAGCAAATAACAGTTGATCAAATCTTGAGCGTGCAAAAACTGGATGCGATTAGTGCCATCACCAATAACATAGACATTGACACCACTTTTAATCCAATCAAATAAAACCTGAAAGATACCAAGCCTGCCCTTATCAATGATTGTTCGCGGACGCACTGATATCAAAGGCATGCCAGTTTTTTCACTAACATCTTTGGCGGCAAGCTCACCATCCAGCTTACTTTGACCGTATTCTTCAGCCGGGTGCGGCACAGCAGCGCTATTGACTGGTGATTTGGTGATGCCATAAATAGCCGAAGAGCTCATATTAACAAAGCACTCTACATCAGCCCGCGCAGCCTCTTCAGCCATGATCCGAGTGCCTTCAACATTGACTTTGCGAAACATCTCACCGGCTTTGGTGACTGGCACCAGAGCGGCAGTATGATGCACCACATTGACGCCCAGGAGAGCGGCCCTGACAGCATCTCTGTCGAGTATATCGGCCTTGATAAAACTGGCAGCTTTAGGCCCCTCTGGATCCTCCCAGATGTCCAAAATATGGACTTCTTCGCCCCTCTCAATTAAATGCTTGGCAATCAAATTGCCCAAAAATCCCGAACCGCCGGTTACTAAATGTCTCATCGCTCTCTTACTTGGTAGTAGGTCAAGTATAGCTAAAAACTAAGCGGAAGGCGGATGTAAAGCAGGCTTATGCCTGGTGAGCATTTGCATCGTCAGATACTGACTCAAAGCATTACAAATACATCCGACAAGCACCGCGACGCTCTCAGCCGGCGCTTTGGGAATCGAAAAAATGTACAAAGTTGATGCCAGTAGCCAGAATCCAATAGCGCCCGATGTAACATGGCGCAGCACAACGGCATTATGACGGAAGAAAAAAGCAGTCAGTTTTACTGTGAGAAAGCCGTAAAGCATAGACATTGAGCCAAACAAAAGTGCCAGTATTATGCAGGACAAAGTGGTGCCTGCCTTTAGCCCAGCCAGACCGATGATTGCGCCACCAACAAAGCCTAAAATGAGAGTAAATGGGAAGCAAGCAATTAGATGCACGAAAAATCCAAGATAATTAAATAGGGCTTTTTGCAGCCGACCGGGTGGCGCGGCGGGCTGAGCGACTGATAGACGTGGCACCCTGGTTTGAGAAGCTCTTGGTTTTAATGGCTTAAGCGGTTTGAGAGGTTTGGCTGGCATAGCGGCACGGCGAGGCAAATCATCATTTGTAAAAGCAGCTGGGCCCACCCCGGATTTTGACTCATGTCCGGGCGCCACCTTGCCATCTATTAGATGGTCTTGAGATTCTGCTAGAGATAAGTCTTGAGATTTGTCTGACGATGCACCTTGGCACTCGTCTTGAGATTGGTCTGCCGCATTTTTTTGCAAGTTGTCCAGCGGCTCTGTTGGCAAATCAGACTGGCCGCCTTGCTCACTTTTGCCTCGACCAAGTCGCTTTTTACTCATAAAACTCGTGCACGCCCAAATGGCGAAGAAAATTTGAATTTAAACCAGGTGAAGTCACAATAGTCATGGGGCTATTCTAGCAATTGAAAGTAGAGAATACCCATGCCACACCAATCTTTGACTGAAAGAGCGCCCGTGCTGCGCCGCATTATGGCAGCATGGGTATACGACTATATTATTTGTCTCTGGCTTGCTACTGCAATATTGTTTGGTGTCCGTCTCGTTACTGGACTGGCAGCAAGCAGCTTGATGCATGTTCAATTTTTGACTTTTGTCATTTACGTGTTTAGAGATACTCTTACGGGCAAGAGCTGTAGTGTCGGCAAATTATTGACAGGCATCAGGCTTGTCAACACAAAGGGCTCTGGTCCTCCTGGTGTCTGGCAAAATGCGTTGCGCAATCTGGTCTTACTGGGTCCTTATTTTGTTTTTCAAATAGTCACAACACTGTGGCAAACCGCTCATTCAACGCCAAGCGACACGAGCGCTGCACTTCAATTTTTTAAAACAACCTGCATTACGTTGACTTCAATCCTACTTGTGCTGGAGTACTATCTGATGCTCAAAAATGACGGTCGCAGATTAGCAGACAAGCTGGCTTATACCAAGGTAATTTTGGCTGACAAAAGAGCCAATAGTTTAAGCGCGGCGCAAGACAGCAGTTGTACAGAGCCCAATCAAGAGTAAAAGCAACGAAGGTAGAACTGAAGCCATAAATGGATCGAGGCGTCCATTAGTGGTCAGAGACAGACAAACTTGTTGCAGCAAGAAGAATGTCAAAATAAGACCCCCGCCATATATAAGAGAAAAACTGGAAGGTCTACGGCGCCGCAGTAAGGCCAGAGGTGCCGCAGCAAAAACCAACAAAAAACAGCTGAGTGGATGCGTATAACGGCGAAAATATTGGAAATAGAGATAATTGGGCACAGCCTTGTTGACACTCTTTAGAAAAGCTATATCTCCAGCTAATTCTGCTGTGGTCTTATCCAGCGTGGTCTTAAAGCCTCTGTCGACCAGATCTGAAACTTTAATTACATCCCTCAGGTGCATGGCATCAAAACGGCTCTGTGTCTGATGTACATCACTACTAAACAGATCAAACAGATGACCGTTTAAAAGAGTCCAGTTACTATCCTGCCAGGTCGCTGACTGGGCGCTAATCAATTTAATTACAGGTAAATGAGTCAAGTCATAACTAGCAAAGCCTTGCACAGTAGCGCCCTGGGCCGGTCCCAGAGCAATTATTCTATCTACGCCACCAGACTTATTGAGTAGTCTCACTTCGTTTTTGCTGGGAAAAGGTCTGACAGTGTGCCTCAACTCGCTGGCAAAAAGCTTACGGGACAGGTCTCTGGACTGGGGAGCGAATTTTTCGCAAAGAGCAAAGCAAGCAAGTGCACCAGCCAATCCTGTGCAGAGAAAAGGCAACAAAATACGACGCATTGGTGTGCCCAGAAGCTGCAGAGCGATGATTTCGCAATCATCACTTTGACGCATTAAGACAAGCATTGTCGCTATCACCACCCCACCAGGCAAGCAATAGCCAAGGCCAGTAGGCAGTTGCAGAGCCATGACCGACAACACCGTATGTAGTGGCATGCCTGTTTCTTGCATAACACTCAAGGCGTTGCCAAATTCGGCAGTACCAAAAAACAAGCCTAGTATGACTAAAGTACCGATGCTTAGCCACTGCAACATCTCAAAAAAGACATAGCGGTCAAACATTGTCATCTCTAAAAACACCAGCGCGTATATGGCGTTAAATCGCTTTCGAGGGGGACCACAGCCTTGACTGTACTCTCTTTTTGACGGGGCGCTTGAGCCAGTATATGGCCGGTGCTATCGATTATCGTGGAGGGACCGAGTGCTGTGGCAAAGACAAATGAACGGTGGTTTTCGACAGCCCGCAAGACACAAAAGGAGACCATCTGATCGCTCAGTATTGAGCCTTTAAACCAACTATTATCGCTACAATCCACAAGCAGCTCGCCGCCAGCCCTGACAGACTGAGCACAGAGTCGCGGATAAGCAGCTTCAAAACAAATCACTGGCGCAATTTTTACCTGGCGCAGCGGCAAAATCACTGGCAGCAAGCCAGAGCTTGATTCTTTTGGCAGCTCATTATTGCCAAACATCATAAATCGCAGGGGTGTAGCCTTAATCCAGTCGGGCAGGTATTCTCCGACAGGGACCAAATAGCGCTTGTGATACACCTGAGGCAAAACCTCACCGCTAGACTCGATAGCGCAGGCAGAGTTATAGAGCTCTCCGTGCGCTCCACGGTCGGAGGTGCCCACCACCCAGGACTGTTTGTCACGCTTAGGAAATACCGCTAAAGCCTCAAAGAGATGTGGACTTTTGCTGAAGGTAGCAGGAAACGACCATTCAGGCCAGATGCAGACGGTACCGGGAGCGCAGGACCTAGCTAAGTTTAGATATTTAACCACCACTACTTCTGATTTAACTTTATGCAAAACCTCAGATAAATTGGCTTGCAATGCGGCTACAGCCACTGTCTTTTGGACCTTAATGGCGTCCGACTGTACTGAGGTATTGGCACTTGTTGTGGCACTTGTTGTGGCGCTTGTTGAGGCGCTCGTTGAGGCTTGAGAGAGCCGATTGGCACCATAAGCAATTAAGACCACAGATAACAAAAGGGTAAAAGCAGAATTGAGCAAGAGAGCCCGGCGGCTCGAGCAGTTAACACTGGCAAACTGATGGCGCCCATGTGTAAACCAGGCAGCGAGATTGGCATTGACCAGTACAATCCAGGCGGTAATGCCTACTCCACCTATCAGTGAGGCACACTGGAGCAATGGGAGCTGCTTATACTGAGTGTAATGCAGTGTAGTGAGGGGAATACCAAGCAGTTGCGTGGTGTTACAGAGCCGGTCTACCAAAATCCAGAGCAGAGGCCAGACAACAAAGCTGGGCCAATGCCACCGTCCCTGATACCGACGC
>Ga0075158_10003314_pt1 | contig 11375 bp, 11 predicted proteins | sample JI91814BDNA_FD_70968 | JGI IMG/M metagenome (GOLD analysis project Ga0075158, IMG submission 70968) | Wastewater effluent complex algal communities from Wisconsin, to seasonally profile nutrient transformation and Carbon sequestration -... | ecosystem: Engineered > WWTP > Effluent > Algae... | reverse complement strand
CGCGTTGTGCCAGCGATTCGCGCCATCCGTGCGCGCCTGCCGCTGGTTCCAATCTCGATCGATACGACGCTTGCAGAGGTTGCCCACGCGGCTCTTGATGTCGATGCGGACGCGATCAACGACGTTTCCGCGGGTGAAGAAGATGGCGCGATGCTGACGCTGGCGGCGAAGCGTCGCGCCGGGATCATCCTGATGCACCGGCTGAAGCCGCCGGGATCGGATTCCTACTCGGATCGATACGCGCATGCTCCCGCTTACGACGCCACGCTAGGCGTGGTGGGGGAGGTGCGTTCGTACTTGGCAAAGCGCATGGCGGCGGCGATTTCTGCGGGTGTTGCTCCGGATGCGATCGTGCTCGATCCCGGCCTGGGTTTCGGGAAGAGCGTGGAGCAGAACTTGGCGTTGATTCGGGGCACGCCCCTGCTGCGAACTCTGGAGCGTCCGATCCTATCGGCGTTGAGCCGAAAGAGTTTCGTCGGGCGCGCGGGGTTGGGGCGGGATTCAGAGCCTGCGGAGAGGCTGGCACCGACACTGGCGCTGTCCGTGCAGCATTTGGGCTTGGGCGCGTCTCTCTTTCGCGTGCACGACGTTCGCGAGCATGTGGAGGCCCTGGCAGCGGCACGGGCTCTGGCGGCGACGCCCTGGTCGTGACGTCGCTGCCCAACTGACAACGATGCTTGGGGCCTTGCCCCCAGCGAACGCTGCCGTGGGACGGCCTTGGGGCGTCGGCGGCTATGATCGACCCAGCCCGCCCGGAGCCTGATGAGGGGTCGCGAACGCGGGCCGGAACACGATTGATCTCTTGCTCGTAGTGCACTGTGGAAAGTGCAGCACGAGTGGAGTGAGAAGGAACGAACGATCATGGCAAATGAGCACGTCAAGCAGTTCACGGACGCGAACTTTGAGTCTGAGGTCTTGCAGTCCAAGCAGCCGGTGCTTGTTGACTTCTGGGCGGAGTGGTGCATGCCCTGCCGGGCGCTGACGCCCGCGATCGAAGCGCTCGCAACGACGTACAACGGCAAGGCCAAGGTTGGCAAGTTGGACACCGATGCGAACAAGATGGTCGCGGTCAAGTACGGCATCACCGCGATTCCGACGATCCTCATCTTCAAGGATGGACAGCCCGTCAAGCGGTTCGTCGGCATGAAGAAGCAGGACGAACTCGCGACCGCTCTCAACGATGCCGGCGCCAAGTAACTCCGCGTTCGCGTGACGAGGGCGCGAAAGGCGGTGAGCCTTTGGCGACGACGTTCTCCCCTTTGCGTTTCGGCCCGACATCAGGAGCAAAGCACACGATGAGCCAGAGCACCTCCGCGAGCGTGGATCGTTTCAATGGCCGCCCGATCCGCTGCGGCGTGGTGGGCGTTGGGCGCATGGGTCGGCACCATGCCCGCGTCTACGCCGAGATGCAGGACACGCAACTCGTGGGCGTCGTCGATTCGAGCAAGGACCGTGCGAACGAAATCGCGACCAAGTTCAACTGCAAGGTCTTCGACAACGTGCAGCAACTGATCGATGCGGGAGTTGACGCGGCGTCGATCGCGGTGCCCACGACGATGCACTGGGCGGCGGCCGAGCCTCTGCTCAAGGCCAAGGTCTCGTGCCTCATCGAGAAGCCACTCGCGGGCGATGTCGAGACGGCCCGCCGATTGAAGGAACTCGCCGAGGCGACGGGCACCTGCCTGATGGTGGGGCATATCGAGCGTTTTAATCCCGTGATGCGCGCGATGCAGCGAGCCGCGGCGACCGGCCTTGAGATCATCCCTCGGTTCATCCAGGTCGTGCGCGTCAGCCCAATGACCTTCCGCAGCGTGGACGTGGGCGTTGTGATGGACATGATGATCCACGACCTCGATGTCGTGCTGATGCTCATGGGCGGGCGAGAGCCCGACAGCATCCGGGCCGCGGGCGTCGCGGTCATCACCGAGCACGAGGACCTCTGCAACGCGTGGCTGGAGTTCAACACGCCTAACGGCCGCTGCGTCGCGGACATCACGTCCAGCCGCCTCGCCATGAAGACCGAGCGCGTGACGCGCATCACGGGTCAGAACGCGTACATCAAGATCGACTACGGGCAGAAGACGGGCACGATGATTCGCCGCCTCGCCAACGAGATTCAGATGCGCGAGGTCCGCGAGCAGATTCGCGGCGGGACGGACCTCTCCAACCTCAAGTGGCACGAACTGGTCAACATCGAGCCCTTGATGGTGGACGATGCGGAGCCGATCGTGATGGAACTCAAGAGTTTCATCAACGCGGTGCGCACGGGAGAGAAGCCGCCGATCGACGCCGAGGCGGGCTTTGCAAACGTCCGCACTGCGCAGCGGATCGTCGATGCGGTGAAGAAGTTGCACTGAACAGTTCGAACAGAACCGCGACGGTAAGGAAGCGGGCGCGATGAGATGAGGGACAGATCCAACGAACCTCGCACGATCATCATCGCAGGCGCTGCAATGATTCTGCTTGCTGTCGTGATGTCGCCGGTAGTGTGGTGGTTGGCGGCTGGTGTGCAGGCTGGCGGCGAGGATAAGGCTCGATTTGATTCCAGTCCGCGTCCCCATCGAGACGTCGTGATCTACACGACGATGCTCCGTGCTCTTGGTCTGTTTCTTGGCCTCGCCATCGTCTCGCTCGGAGTCACGGGCGGCGTTATTGTCTGGAAGGGGATTCGAAAAGTGCGCAGGTAGTACCCGAAATGAAAAACGCCCCGGGAGTAGGCTCCCGGGGCGCTGTGTTTCGCGACGAAACTCTGCTCAACTCACTTGGTCTTCGCGGGTTCGGCCGGAGTCGCCGCTGCCGGCTTCGCCTCGTCCTCGTTCTTGCCCTTCACGACGATCGTGACCATCTTGTCGGGCGTGCAGAACTTCTTGTAGGTCTCCATGATCTCCTCCGCGGTGATCGCGGCGTATGCCTCCTTCGCGTTGACGGCGTCGTCAAGGTTGCGCCCCGTCCACGAGAGGTTGTTCACCCAGTTCGCCCAGTAAGCAGGCTTCTTCATGTTCTCGTCGAGGTCGGTCTGCACCTGTTTCTTCGCGGTGCGGAGTTCTTCCTCGGTGATGCCCGTCTTCGCAAAGTCTACGAACATCTGGTTGAGGACTTTCGCGAGTTCGTCGGCGTTCTCCGGCTTGCACGGCGCGCCCGACGTCACAAGGCCATACCCGGGGAACGTTGAGTCGGGGCGAACGCCGGCCCTGATCGAATAGACCAACTGCTTCTCTTCACGCACGACCTTGATCATGCGCGAGGTGAGTACGCGAGCCGCCAGTTGCATGCGCCGGGTCTCCGCGACGTTGGAATCGTCGGGCCCATAGAAGCCGACCGATGCCATCGCGAGTTTGGTCTCGGTGTCGAAGGTGGTGTTCGTCGTCTTGGGGCCCTTGGGCACTTCGAGTTTGCGGAGCGCCGCGAACTTGCCAGCATCAAAGGGCGAGCGAGCGGGAAGTGCGCCGAAGTAGTTGGAAGCAAACTCCAGGGCCTTGCCGCGGGGCAGATCGCCCACGAAGGCGATCTCGATCGGGCTGGTTGCGATGAGTTTATCGAGCCAGGCCTGAGCCGCCTCGAGCGTGATCTTGCTCACCTGCTCCTTGGTCAGTGGCTGAGTGCGCACGTCGCTGGTCGGATAGATCGTCTCAGCCGAGACCTTGCCCATGAACCCGCCGACGTCCTTCTCGCGCTGGGCGATAGCGAGGAGCGTCGCGGCCTTCCACTGGTCAAACGCTGCTTTCTCGATCTTGGGCTCCGTCAGGAGGAGGTACGCCAACTGCAACCCAGTTTCGAGATCCTCGGGATTGCCGCCGATCGCGAGGCGGACGGAGTTGGACCCGCCGCCGCCACCAACGCCGACCTTCTTGCCCGTCATGAGCGAGACGATGTCCGTGGAGGAGAGGTTCTTGGTCGCCTGGCGGCTCCACGCGAGCATGGCGGCATCGGTGATGCCGCGGTTCTCGGCGGTCTCGAGCAGTTCGCCGCCATAGAGCGTGACGTTGATCGTGACGTCGTTCTTGGTATCGTCGTTGAAGTAGTGGTGAACGCGGACGTTGTTGGAGAGGACGCCCGACCAGATCTGGCTCGCGGCGTGCTCGCTCTGGCTGGTGAACTTGCCCGGCGTCGGGGCCTTGTCCATCAGTTTGTCGGCGCGGGCGACCTCAGCCTCGGCCTTGACATCGACCGCCATCGCCGACTCGCCCATGCTGATGAGTTCCGCCTCGGTGGGGATCTTGATGCCATCCTTCTGCGGGAGTTGGAGCGTGTAGAGCATGTTGCCTGTGAACGCGTTCTTGAATGCGCTGTTCACGTCGTCGAGTTTGATCATCGGGACCAGTTTCTTTGCGAGTGCGAGATCCTGCTGCGCGGAGGTGAAAGGTTCACCCGAGGCGACCGCTTCGTTCATCTCGCCCAGGAACGAGCGAGCATCACGCCCGCTCTCGGTCGCGACAGATTGCTCGGCGTCGGCGATGATCTCCTTCGCGACATCGTCGATCTCGCGCTGGGTGAACCCAAACTTGCGGGCGCGGACCAGTTCGCGTGCAGCGTCCTGGAGCATGGTTTCCCACTTCTCTCCCTCGCCGCTCACCGACACGCCGCTGATGCGGACGGCGTTGGCCATGTTGCCGATCGAGCCGCCGCCGCCCTGGAACGAAACCTCGCCCTTGGAGACCTTCTCGCGCAAGCGACGGTTGAACGCCTGCATCGCAATCGCTTCGGTAAAGTCGCGCTTGAGTTGGGGTTCGGTCGTGGTGGGAGCAATGGGAGGCTCGATCTTCTGGATCGAGAGGCTGCCACGCGTGATCTCGACGTCGCTCGCGACGATCGCGCGGGGCTTGACGTCGGCCTTCACGCCAACGGGCACGTCCACAGGGCGGGGCGTCTTGGTCCCCATCGAGAAATACTTCTTGACGTCGGCAACGAGAGCGTCTGCGGGCTTGTCACCCACGACCATGAGGGTCATGTTGCTGGGAACGTACCACTTGGTGTAGTAGTCCTTGAAGTCCTGCTGCTGCACGCCGAGGATGGTTTCTTCGACGCCGATGGGCAGGCGCTCGCCGAGCAGGGAGCCGGGCGCGGTGTTCTTGATGATGTGCTCCTGCACGCGCTGGCGGCCCGAGAGACGCGTGCGCTTCTCGTTCATGATGACCTGGCGCTCTTCCTCGATCTCCTTGGGATCGAGCAAGAGTTTGAAGGCAACGTCGGAGAAGAACTTCATCCCTTTATCGATCGTCGCCTCGTCGTTCTTGTTGAGGTCGAGGATGAACGTCGTCTGGTCGAAACTGGTGAAGGCGTTCTGGTGCTGCCCGAACGTGAGTCCCAGCGACTGGAAGAGGTCGATCACGGTGCCGGGCGGGAAGTTCTCCGACCCGTTGAACGCCATGTGCTCGAGGTAGTGGGCGATCCCGCGCTGCTTGTCGGTCTCGTTGAGCGAGCCCGAACTGACGTGCAGGTAAAGCCCGATGTGCTTCTCGGGCTTGGGGTGGCTGAGCACCTTGTATGTCATGCCGTTGTCCAGCACGCCGGTGACAACCCGCGGGTCCGACGGCAGGTCCTGTGCCCACGTGGTCCCGGCGCACATAGCGACGCCCAACACCACGCTCCACCCGGTCAAGGCCACGGCTCCGATTCTCGACGACATGGATCAACTCCTCAAGGTGCCGGCGACACCCCGTCGTCCGGCAGGGATTATTGGCCCTTGCCCACGCGCGTGTTCAGAGGGCGCAAAGCGTGGGATATCCTCCATTCATGCGTCGATTCCTCGAAACCCTTGGTGGGCTCTACCAACTTGCACGCCTCGCCGTGATCTCGAAGTTCCGCTTCAAGGGGCCCTATTGGCAATGGCGCATGCACACGGCCTTTGGTCGGGGGTTTCCATCGACGCGGACCGAACTCGTCCGGTCCATCTTGGAATATGGCCGCTGGATGCATCGCCTGAAGCCTTGAACGCCGTTTCAGGAGGTTCCGGGGGTCTTTTTTCGGGCATTCAAGGACTCCCACTCAACTGACTCCCTCGTCACGCCGATGCTCCGGTCCCGGCCGATTCGTGCCGGCCGGAGTCTCTTTCATGGTCGATAGCAACTTTGCCAACTCGAGCAAACCCAGCGTGGAATGGCCGCGTCGTCAGCCTCCACACACGCAGCACAACCAGTCAAAGTCGAGCACGCCCTGGTTCGTCCAGTTCTGCCTCGGGACAGCGCTGGGCCTCGTCGTCGGCGCGATGTGCGGCGCATTCCTTCCCGATCGACTCATGGGCACCGGCAGCCTGTCCAACGCCGATTTCGATGCATCCGGCTCACGCAGCCTGACGCGCCAAGGCACGTCTCCCACGCCACTCTCCGAGATCGACGAGATCTCCGCGACGGCGAAGTCCACCGTCGAAGACCACGCCAACGTCGAAGCCACGCACACGTGGGACGTGGACTGAACGCTGACAGGGCCTTCCGAAAAATCGAACGACATTGACGCACGCCCGGGGCAACGACTGCTCCGGGCGTGTTACCATGGGCTATGCCAGCCGCTGACCAACTCAATCGCCTTGCCCGCCAGCATGCGCTTACGTCCAAACTGATGGGCGTGGACTTTGTGCCCGCGTTCCGCACAACGGCGGTAGAACTCGAAGAGTCACCGGTTGTGGAATCTGAGCCACAGGCAGAGTCCTTTGTCCAAGCGACGCCAGCGACCGTCTCTCCTGGCCTTGTGCCCGCAGCAACTCGCACGACCAAGCCCGCTGCCGCCATCGAAAGCAAGCCCGCTGGTGCTGGCACGCCGAAGTTCGATCCGCGACCCGACGGCCCGCGTTCGGCTGATTCAAACACCCGCGCCCTCGAAGCACTTAGGGCTCGCTACATCGCCGACGCCCCGCACGCGCCGTTCATCAAGTCGTTCACCAACATCGTCTTTGGAGAGGGCGACCCGTGCGCCCGCATCATGTTCGTGGGTGAAGCGCCCGGCGAGGAAGAGGACAAGACAGGCCGCCCGTTCGTGGGGCGCGCCGGGCAGTTGCTGGAAAAGATGATCATCGCGATGGGCCTCTCGCGCGAGACGGTGTACATCTGCAACGTGCTAAAGGTGCGTCCGCCCAACAACGCGACGCCGACCCTTGAAGAGGCCGCCGCCAGCGAGCCCTACCTGTTCGAGCAGGTCGACATCGTCGCGCCGGAAGCGATCGTGACGCTGGGTAAGTCGGCGACGTCGTGCATCCTGAAGTTGAACGACGCGATGGGATCGATGCGAGGCCGCTGGCACGACCTTCCCTTGCCGACAGGCCGCGTGGTGCCCGTCATGCCAACGTTCCACCCGGCGTTCCTCCTCCGCAGTTACACGGATGAAAATCGCGCAAAGGTCTGGAGCGATCTGAAGATGGTGATGACGCGATTGGGAATGGCTGCGAAAGCGTAGTTGGTCATAAACGCTTGTAAAATAAAGACTTGCGAGACGGTTCGTTTCGTCCGCCGTGGATGGGGACTTGTCCCCCAAGGCCCTGATCGGCATGTGCCTACACTCCACCCGACTTTTTCCGGGGACGTATCCGACAGTCGGAACGCCCATCAGAGGTCCCGACGCTTTGCTCTTGCCCGAGTCCAAGCAGCGGTTTGTAGATCACGGGCAGGATGAATGCATCATGAAGCTTTACGTCGGTAATCTCTCGTACTCCACGACCGAAGATCGTCTCCGCGAGGTGTTCTCGCAGCACGGCGAAGTCGCCAGCGTCGCGCTGGTCATGGACCGTGACACGGGCCGCCCCCGTGGCTTCGGCTTCGTCGAGTTCAACAACGACGAGCAGGGCAAGGCGGCGATCGCGGCCATGAATGGCCAGAACGTCGATGGTCGTGACCTCAAGGTCAACGAGGCCAAGCCCCGCGAAGATCGTGGCGGCGGCGGTGGCTTCGGTGGTGGCGGCGGCGGTCGCGGCGGCTTCGGCGGCGGCGGCGGTGGTCGTGGCGGCTTCGGTGGCGGCGGCGGTCGCGGTGGCGATCGTGGCGGCAGCCGCGGCGGCTGGTAAGCCTTTCCCCGAATCAATCTGATTCAATCGACGCCGGGCCCTTTGCGGAGCCCGGCGTTTTTCGTTCCTGGCGAACGGCGCACTTCCACTACACTGATCACATGGGACGCTACGAAGACTTCCAGTCATACCGCGCGATGATGAACAACCGGATCATGGGCGACGATGCACATCGGCACCGCATCGTCGACAAAGCGCCGGCGCCCAACGCGCCCGGCGAAGCGCCTCCTATGGGCGGCACCCTTGTCACAAAACGCTTCTTTCGCCTCGATGGCCAGACGTATGAGCCCGGCTCGCTCCCCGTTGAGACCAAGGAACTCCTCGGCCTCGTTGCGTCCATGGTCCTCCGCTGCGACGATTGCATCGCGTACCACATCGACCAGTGCGTCAACGCCGGCATCTCCGACGAGCAACTCTGGGAAGCGTTCGACGTCGCGCTCATCGTGGGCGGCTCGATCGTTATCCCGCACCTGCGAAGAGGTGTGGAGTTTCTGGATGAGGCACGCCTGCACGCTGCGAAGCAGACGTAAGCCTCATCGCCTCTACACTCTCCCATGCCATCATTCCCCGTCGCGGCCCGCCTCGCACCGTTCGGCACGTCCGTCTTCGCCGAGATGACCGCGCTCGCGGTCAAGCACAACGCCGTGAATCTCGCGCAGGGCTTCCCCGACTTCAATGGCCCGATGGAGATTCGCGACGCCGCCATCGCCGCGCTTCGCTCCGAATCGCCTGTGCACAACCAGTACGCCCGCATGTTCGGCGTGCCCGACCTGAACAACGCCCTCGCCGACGCCTGGGCCGAGCGAGGCCTGCCGACAATCGATCCCAACACCTGCATCACCGTAACGACCGGCTGCACCGAAGCGATTCCCGCTGTCATGCTCGGGCTTCTCAATCCGGGCGATGAGATCATTTTGTTCGAGCCGTTCTATGACTCGTACCGCGCGTGCGTCAGCATGGCCGGTGCCGTGCCGCGCATCGTGCGCCTGCATCCGCCCGATCTCGCGCGCGACCCAACCGGCCAGTTCTGGTTCGATCCCGCAGAACTGAAGGCGGCGTTCTCCTCGCGCACGCGTGCGATCCTCGTCAACACGCCACACAACCCCACGGGCAAGGTCTTCACGCGCGAGGAACTCACGCTCATCGCGGACCTGTGCAAACAGCACGACGCGATCGCGATCACGGACGAGGTGTACGAGCATCTCGTGTACGAGGCGCATCTGCCACACGTCTCGCTCGCGGGCCTTCCCGGCATGTTCGAGCGCACCGTTACGATGTCGAGCCTCGGCAAAACATTCAGCCTCACCGGTTGGAAAATCGGCTGGGTGATCGCGCCGCCGGACCTGACTAAGGGAGTGCGAGCGGCTCACCAGTTCCTCACGTTCGGTGCCGCAACGCCGCTCCAGCACGCAGCCGCGGCGGCGATTCGCTCGGGGCGTACGCACATCGATCCGCTCGTCGCCCAGTTCAAGGCCAATCGAGCCTTCCTCGCGGATGCGCTGCGAAATCTCGGCTTCGGCGTGCACTCGCCCGCGGGTTCCTACTTCATCATGGCCGATCACTCCCGCTTCGGATTCGCCAGCGACCGTGCGTTCTGCGAGCACCTCGCGAGCGAAATTGGCGTCGCCGCGATCCCGCCCAGCGCGTTCTACGAAGAGCCGTCGCGTGCAAAGTCCCTCGTGCGATTCGCGTTCTGCAAGAAGCGAGAGACACTGGAGGCGGCAGTGCAGCGACTCGCGAAACTCAAACCACCCGCCGCACGATGAGCACTAGGTCGACCACGCCCCGCTTTGTAGATCACCGCGTACACGCCGACGCGATCGTGGAAGCCGCCCTTGACGCCGCAGATCCCGTGGAGGCTGTCGAACGCTGCTGGCCTATCGGGCTTCCGCGTTCGAGGTATATCAAACTCCTCGCGGTCGGAAAGGCCTCGATCGAGATGGCACGTGCCGCGTGCGAGATCGCCAACTGGGTCGATGGTCGCCGCCCGTTCGCCGGAGGGCTGGTGACGGCGGTGCCCAGTCGGATGACGAGCGACACGCTCCGCGAACTTGCCGAGTTCAACATACGCGTTCTGCCCGCCGATCATCCGCTGCCAACCGAGCGCAATCTCGCGGCCGCGAACGAAGTTGAGTCGTTCCTCCGTTCGTGCCAGCAAGATGAAACTCTGCTCGTGCTCCTCTCGGGTGGAGGCTCGGCCCATCTTTCGCTTCCCGCGCAGGGGATCACGCTCGAAGACTTGAGATCCGTGTCTTCGGCGCTCATGCGCTCCGGGGCGACAATCGCAGAACTCAACGCGGTTCGCAAGCACCTCGAAGTTCTGAAGGGTGGACGCAGCGCGAGAGTCTCCGGCGCGGGCCGCACGCATGTGCTGGTCCTGTCCGACGTCATTGGCGATCGCCTCGATGTGGTCTCTTCCGGGCCGTTCGCGCCGGACCCGACGACCTTTGCGGATGCCCTCGCGGTGCTTGATCGCTACAAGATCGACGCGCCCGCCAACGTTCGAGCGTTACTCGAGTCTGGTGCGCGGGGCGATGCCGGTTCACTTGACGAAACTCCCAAGCCCCGCGATGTCGCGTTTGAACGCGTGAAGCACACCATCCTCGCGAGCAACGCGAACACGGTCAAAGTGCTGGGCACAACCTTCGAGCGTGACGGGTTTAGCATCGGCGGCGTGCGTATGAACGTGGAGGGTGAAGCGAGCGACGTGTGCGAAGCCTGGCTTCGGGATTGCCTCGCCGATGCAGCACGCTCAAGCCATTCGGGCGCTGTGGCGTACGTCCTCGGCGGCGAAACCACCGTCACGGTCGGTGCCGCTCCAGGTCTCGGCGGGCCAAGCCAGGAGTTCGCACTTGTCGGAGCACGCGCGCTCGCGCGGTACCGGGAGGCCCATACAAGCACGCTAGCACGTTTCGTGCTCGTCACCTTTTCGACCGACGGCATCGATGGCCCGACCGACGCCGCGGGTGCTGTCGTCACCAACGAAACTTGGCGAGAGATCGCGCGTCTGCGCATCGATCCAGAGCGTGCCCTTGCAAACCACGATAGCCACCACGCGCTCGACAGCGTCGGCGCGCTCATTCGCACGGGCCCGACGGGCACGAACGTTAATCATGTCGCAGTTCTGATGATCTACGCAAGTTGAGACGTGACGCGTGGTGCACTCTGCGCTTGCACGCCCACGATGAGGTCCGCCGAATCGTGGCGCTTGAACTGATGGTCACCCAAATACACTGACCTGAAGACAGGTCAGTGTCACGATCCTCGCGCGTCACCGCGTCACCGCGTCACCGCGTCACCGCGTCACCGCGTCACCGCGTCACCGCGTCACCGCGTCACCGCAACCATCCCGACCATCACCGGGTGCGCGACCATCTTCGCCACG
>Ga0075158_10003310_pt1 | contig 11380 bp, 9 predicted proteins | sample JI91814BDNA_FD_70968 | JGI IMG/M metagenome (GOLD analysis project Ga0075158, IMG submission 70968) | Wastewater effluent complex algal communities from Wisconsin, to seasonally profile nutrient transformation and Carbon sequestration -... | ecosystem: Engineered > WWTP > Effluent > Algae... | reverse complement strand
GCCCTCTCGACGGGGTCAGAGTGCCCTCTCGACGGGGTCAGAGTGCCCTCTCGACGGGGTCAGAGTGCCCTCTCGACGGGGAAAGGGGGGTCGGGGGCGGGGGCGAGGCGGAAGGCAAGGCCGTCGACGCGGGCGCGGAACTCGCCGTCGGTGGCCAGGCGCTCGCCCACGCGGGTCAGCACATCCGAGACCTGGCTCTGGGTCAGGCCGGGGCGCAGCAGCACCTCGACACCGAGGGTGCCGGGAGGGCTTGCGGCATAGGCGGCATGGCCGGTGACCTCGGGCTCGGGACGCAGGGCCGCGGCGAGGGCCGCCGCGACGAACGGATCCTGCTCGGGCGGCAGCCACGGACGACGCATCGCCAGCGCCCACACCTGACTTGGGCGCAGTTCACGCTCGCCGGGCGACCCGAGGTTGAGCACCAAGGATTCGCAGCCCTCCGCGATCGCGGCCTGGCCGAGCCGGTCCGCGGCCACGGGCACCGGCCGGGCGGCCGGATCCCAGGCCGCGAGTTCAGCCAACCCGGTGAAGGCCGGCAGGGCCCGGCGGCCGTCCGGGGCGACCAGCGTCACCAGCGCCATGTCGACGCTCGCGTCGTGCACCAGACCGTCGGCGCCGTGCACGATCTCGTCCGCTTGCGCCACCACCGCCACGAGAAAGCGGGCATCCGGCAGCACCCGCATCAGCGCGAGGTCGTCAGGGCTGTCGAGGGCCGCGAGCACCGCGGGATCGCTGGCACCCGCGTCGCCCTCGAACCCCGAGGGGCTCAGATCGCGGCGGGCCCACGGCATACCGGCGGAATCGGTCGCCGCACCGGCGGGCGCCCGGTCAGGGTGCTGGGCGTGATCGCGGGGGTTGGTCATGACGCCTTCCGAGGTGCCGGGCCCGCGACCGCGGCCCACGCCGCGGCCAGCATGACGATCCGGGAGAAGTAGTAGATCCACACGAGCAGCACGATCGAGATCCCGAAGGCCTGCACCGCCGGCTGCTCGGCCGTGGAGGCGAGCAACCGTCCGGAGACCTGTTTCAGCGCCTCGAACAGGATTGCCCCAAGCAGGGCTCCCTGCCAGATCGCCCGCGACGACAGTTCGGGCGGCGCAACCGGGCGGAAGATCGCGAAGAAGAAGAGCGCGCTGACCGCCCCGCCGGCAAGAGCGGAGGCAAGCGCCAGGCCCCACCGGATCACCAGGTGCTGCTCGGGCATCGCGTGTCCAGCCCACGCGAGCAGGCCGCTGACGGCGAGGCTGCCGAGCAGGATGGCGCCGAGCACCAGCAGATTGCCCAGATCGCGCAGATAGCCGACAACGATCCCCGGCTGCTCGGCTTTGGGCGTGCCGAAGACGGTGACCAGCCCTTCGCGCAGGTCACTGACCCAGCTCACGCCGGCATAGAGCACGCCGAGCAGGCCCAGCCCGGCCGCCGTGGCGGCGGCACTGGTCACCTGGCTCAGCGCGAGTTGGTGCGGGCCGGGACCGATCATCCCCGGCAGAAGGTGCTGCAAGGTCTCGGTCAGCCCGCTCTCCGCACCGGGGAAGACCCGGGCCAAGACCCCCACGGCCGCGAACGCGAGGGCCAAGAGGGGAAAGATGGACAGGAATGCGTAATACGTGACCGCCGCAGCGAGCAGCGAGCCTTGCGCCCCGACGTAGTGCTCAGTGGCCCGCCAGCCACGATCGATGAGCGGCACGCGATCGCGCAGCCCGTCGGTGCGAGCGCGCAACCACAGGAGCGCAGGATGCAACTCCCGGCGCACCTGCTCAGGGGCGACCCGCGACATCGAGCGCCTCCGGCAGCGTGAACGCGCCCTTATAGAGCGCCGACCCGACGATCACGCCCTCGACACCGCGCGGCACGAGATCCCGGATCGCGGCGATATCGGCCAGCGTGGAGACCCCGCCGGACGCAACGATCGGCGAGTCTGTCTGTGCTGCAACGGCTTTGAGCAAGTCGAGGTTTGGCCCCTGGAGCATGCCGTCCTTGTTGACATCGGTGACGACATAGCGGGCACAGCCCTCGCGGTCCAGGCGCGCCAGGGTTTCCCAGAGGTTGCCACCCTCGGCCGTCCAGCCGCGCGCGGCGAGCGTCTCCCCGCGCACGTCGAGCCCGATCGCGATCCGGTCGCCATAGGTGGCGATGGCCTCGGCGGTCCAGACCGGATTCTCCAGGGCCGCCGTGCCGACATTGACGCGGCGGCAGCCGGTCGCCAGGGCGCGATGCAAGGAGTCCTGATCCCGTATGCCGCCGCTCATCTCCACCTGGATGTCCAGGCGCCCGACGATCTCGGCCAACAACTCGGCATTGGAGCCGCGCCCGAAGGCCGCGTCGAGGTCGACCAGGTGCAGCCATTCGGCACCCTGCTGCTGCCACGCGAGAGCAGCCTCGATGGGGTCGCCGAACTCCCAGCCGCTGCCGGCGACGCCCTGTTGCAATTGCACGGCCCGCCCGCCCGCGACGTCCACGGCGGGCAGCAGTTCGAGGCGGGGTGCTTCGGTCATCAGGATCGGCCTTCCCAGGTCATAGTGATCGCACCCAGTTCTCCAGCAGGTGCAGCCCGGCCTCGCCGGACTTTTCCGGGTGGAACTGGGTGGCGCTAAGCGGGCCGTTCTCGACGGCCGCGACGAATTGTGTGCCATAGGTGCACCGGGTGACCAGCGGGGCGGCGGTGGCAAGGTGACCGTCGGCAAGCGGCAGATCCCAGGTCAACGCGGCATACGAGTGCACGAAATAGAAGGACTCCTGCGCGATGCCGGCGAACAGCCGCGAGCGCTCCGGCGCCGTCACGGTGTTCCAGCCCATGTGCGGCACCACCTCGGCGGGCAGCCGGCGCACCTGCCCCGGCCACTCCCCGATGCCGGGCTGCGGGGCCGCGCTCGGCTCGGTGGAGCCGTCGAAGAGCACCTGCATCCCCACGCACACCCCGAGCACCGGCCGGCCGCCGGCGACCCGGACATCGATCAGACGCGGGCCATCGGCGGCACGCAGCCCCGCCATACAGGCGTGGAAGTTGCCGACTCCCGGCACGAAGAGGCCGTCGCACCCGAGCGCCGCCGCCGGGTCCGCGGTCAGGGCGACCTGGGCGCCGACGCGTTCGAGGGCCCGCACGGCCGAGCGGATGTTGCCGCTGCCATAGTCGAAGACGACGACGGAGGGGGCGCTCATGACGCACTCCCGTCGCGGCGATGCGGGTCGGTGACCTCCGCGCGGTGGGCGGCTTCCTCGCGGGCCATCTTGTCGAAGGCCGCGACCCGCTTGGCTGACGGCTCGACGAGGGCTCCGCGAGGGGCGTCCGGCTCGATGAGGAGAGTATGACCGGGCAGCCGCAGGGCGGAGTGGACCCCGGCGAGCCAGGCGATCGGGCTGGAGTGGGCGGCCTTCACGGCCGCGACCACGCTCGGCAACCCCGAGGCACCGACACCGGCCACCGAGGCCAGGTCCCCGGGGCGGGCGTTCGCCAGGCGCGGGGCGCGCACGGGCCCCTCCTCGGGGGCCCATACGAGCCAGCGTTTCACGGCGCGCCACCCGCTCGGGGAGATGACGACGATGCCGCGGCGGCCGGTGACGAAAAAGCCGATGGCCGGGCGCAGCGCCGTGCTGAGTGGGCGCGCGGCGAGCGTGGTGCGCGCATCGTCATAGGGCGCGGCGGTGTTGGCGCTGACTCGCGCCGGGGTCACCGCGCTCCAGTCCCCCAAGGGGGTGACATGCGCGGCCACGAGCCCCTTGCCGACCCAGCCGCTGACCTGGACGGCGCGGGCATGCACGAGCAACAGGTTGCCTACCTGGGCACCTGTCGGGAAGTCGTGGGCGGCGCTCACCTGATCAGAGGGCACCCTTCGTGCTCGGGATGCCCGTGACCCGAGGGTCCGTGGCGACGGCCGCGCGCAGCGCGCGCGCGAAGGCCTTGAACTGTGCCTCGATCAGGTGGTGCGGATCGCGGCCACTGAGCACGCGCACGTGCAGCGCGATCTGGGCGCGGAAGGCGATGGTTTCGAAGAAGTGCCGGGTCAGGCTGCCGACATACTGCTGACCGACGATGACATAGGCCTGCCCATCGGGCTCACCGATGTGCACGCAATAGGGCCGCCCGGCCACATCGACGACGGCCTGGACCAGCGCCTCGTCCAGGGGCACCGTCGCATCGCCGAAGCGGGCGATCCCGGCCTTGTCCCCCAGGGCTTCGCCGAGCGCTTCACCGAGCACGATGGCGACATCCTCGACCGTGTGGTGAGCATCGATGTGCAGGTCGCCGGTGGCGGAGATCTCCAGGTCGAGCAGCGCGTGTTTGGCCAGCGCCGTGAGCATGTGGTCATAGAAGCCGACACCGGTGGCGATCGTGGCCGCGCCGGTTCCGTCGAGATCGATCGTGACCCGCACATCCGACTCGCTCGTCTTCCGAGTGCGAGTTGCCTTGCGCGACATGCTATTTCGTCTTTCCAGGAGCGAGTATGTGGTCTGGGCCGAGCGCGGCGAGCGCGTCCAGGAAAGCCGTGGTCTCCGCCGGGGTTCCGGCCGTCACCCGAAGATAGTGCGCGATGCCGACATCGCGCACCAAGACGCCCTGGTCCAGCAGCGCCTGCCAGGTGCGCGCGCTGTCGGCCACCGCCCCGAAAAGCACGAAGTTGGCATCGCTGGGCACGGGCGCATAGCCAAGGGTGGTGAGCTCGGTGACGAGGCGGTCGCGTTGCGCCTTGATCGCCTCGACGCTTGAGAGCATGACGTCGCTGTGCCGCAGGGCCGCGCGCGCGATCGCCTGCGAGGGCGCGGACAAGTGATAGGGCAGGCGCACCAGGCGCAGCAGGTCGATCAGGTCGGGATCGGCAGCAAGGTAGCCCAGTCGCCCCCCAGCCAGGGCGAAGGCCTTGCTCAGGGTGCGGCTGACCACGAGCCGCTCGCGCCCGGCCAGCAGCGTCGTCGCGCTCGCCGTGCCGGCCCGGGCGAACTCGGAGTAGGCCTCGTCGATGACGATGATGGCGTGCGGCGCCGCGGCATACGCGGCCTCGATGACCTCGAGGTCGACGGCGGTGCCGGTTGGATTGTTGGGGGAACAAATGAAGACCAGGTGGGGGTCGAGGTCGCGCACCTGACGCGCCACCGCCTCCGCCTCCAGGGCAAAAAGCCGCTCCGGCGCCTGCGAGCGCGTCCCGTGCGTCCAGCCGGTGCCGGTGGTCGTCGCGATGATCGCGTGCATGGAGTATGCCGGGGTGAAGCCGATCGCACGCCGCCCCGGACCGCCGAAGGCCTGAAGCAGGTGCAGCAGCACCTCATTGGAGCCATTGCCCGCCCAGACCTGCTCTGGCACGATCGCCGTGCCCTCGCGGGAGAGGTATGCCGCGAGGGCCTCCCGCAGCGCCGTGAACTCCCGGTCGGGATAGCGGTTCAGGTCCGGGAGGGTCGAGGCAAGTTCACGCTGCATCTCGGCCACGACGCCGGGGGGAACGGCATACGAGTTCTCGTTGGTGTTCAACGCCGCCCGCACGCTCAATTGCGGTGCGCCATAAGGCTTTTCACCGAGGAGGTCCTCGCGCAAGAGGGCGCGCAGCCCGGTCACCGGGCGATCATCGGCCATCGCGGGTCTCAGCGCTCCCCCACGGCCGTGAAGCGGACACTGACGGCTTCACCGTGTGCCGGGAGGTCCTCGGCTTCGGCCAGGGTGACGACCTGCGCGGCGACCTCCGCGAGCGCCTCGCGGGTGTAGTCGATGACGTGCACCCCACGCAGGAAGGACTGCACCGACAGGCCGCTGCTGTGGCAGGCGCACCCCCCGGTCGGCAGGACGTGATTGGACCCGGCGGCATAATCGCCGAGGGAGACCGGCGCATAGGCTCCGATGAAGATGGCGCCGGCATTGCGCACGCGACCGGCGACCGCCTGGGCATCGGCGGTCAAGATTTCGAGGTGCTCGGCGGCATACGCGTTGACGACGTCGAGCCCGTGCGCGATGTCGTCGACGAGGACGATCGCGGATTGCTCACCGCCGAGGGCGACGCTGATGCGCTCGCTGTGCTTGGTGGCGGCGGCTCGGCGCACAACGGCCTCAGCGACCCGCTCGGCAAGGTCCGGGGAGTCGGTCACCAGCACGGCGGCGGCCAGCGGATCGTGCTCGGCCTGGCTGATCAGGTCGGCCGCGACAAATTCCGGCGAAGCCGTGGCGTCGGCGAGGACCGCGATCTCGGTGGGGCCGGCCTCGGCATCGATGCCGATGACGCCCTTGAGCAGGCGCTTGGCGGCGGCGACATAGATGTTGCCGGGTCCGGTGACCAGGCTGACCGGTTCACACACGTCCGAACCGTCGGTGAAGCCATAGGCGAAGCCGGCGATCGCCTGCGCGCCGCCCATCGCATAGACCTCCTCGACCCCGAGCAGCGCGCAGGCCGCCAGGATCGTCGGGTGGGGGTAGCCGTGATTGTCGCGTTGGGGCGGGCTGGCGACGGCGATCGATCCGACACCCGCGATCTGAGCGGGGACGACATTCATCACCACGGAACTGGGATAGACGGCCCGGCCGCCGGGGACATAGAGGCCGACGCGGTCCACCGGGATCCAGCGCTCGGTGACGGTGCCGCCGGGGCTGAGCTCGGTCACGGTTGCGCTGCGGGACTGGTCGGCGTGCACGCGGCGAGCGCGCTCGATGCTGACGCGCAATGCATCGCGGACGTCCGGGTCCAAGCCCGCCAGGGCCTGCGTCAAGACGGCGGCGGGGACCCGCAGATGCTCGGGGCAGGCCCCGTCATACTGCTGTGCGAAGTCGCGCAGGGCCGCGCTCCCGCGCTCGCGGACCGCGTGCGCGATCGGCTCCACCGCGTGCAGGGCGGTCTCCACGTCGAACGGCGCCCTGGGCAAGCCCGCTCGAAGCTCGCGCAAGGACAGGGATCGGCCGCGCAGATCCAGTCGCTGCATCATGCGCGCCAGTCTAGGTCGCCAGCCCTGCTGCCCGATCCGCCCGCTCACGCCCTGGGCGGGTGCTCAGTCCGCCGCGCGACCGTAGAAGACACGGTCGACGACGGCCCGGGCGTGCCGGGCGATGCGCCGATAGTCCTCCCCGAAGTCCTGGCCGGAGCCGGGCGGCAGGCCCATGATCCTGGCCGTGCCGTCCGCCTCCCGCGCGTCGGTGGGGACCGACTCCACCGGCCGGCCGCGATAGAGCATCGCCGCATTGCGGGCATGCGCCGCGAACTCCCAGGCCTCGGCCAGATCGGCGGCATCGGCGCTGGAGATCAGGCGGGCCTGAGCGGCCGCGGTCAGCGCGGGCAGCGTGGCGGTGGTGCGCAGGCTCGGGTAATTGTGAGCGTGCTCCATCTGCAGGGTCTGCACGGTCCACTCGACATCGGAGAGCCCGCCCGTGCCCAGCTTGAAGTGGGTCCGCTTGTCGGCGCCGCGCGGCAAGCGCTCGGCCTCCATCCGCGCCTTGAGCCGGCGAATCTCGCGGAGATCTTGGGCCGACAAGCCGGCGCCATGCCAGCGGATCGGATCGATCATGTCGACGAAGGCGCCCGCGAGATCGGCGCTGCCGGCGACCGGGCGCGCGCGCACGAGGGCCTGGGCTTCCCAGATCAGCGCCCAGCGGTCGTAATAGGCGCGATAGGAGTCGAGACTGCGCACCAGCGGGCCGTTCTTGCCCTCGGGGCGCAGGTCGCTGTCGAGTCCGATCGCCGGGTCCGGGCCGGGCATGCTGAGCAGGCGCTGGAGGTCCTTGACGACATTCAGCGCCTGCGCCTGCGCGGCCTTCTCGTCGGCGCCGACGCGCGGGTCGTGGACAAAGAGCACATCAGCGTCCGAGGCATAGCCGAGTTCCGCGCCCCCGAGCCGGCCCATGCCGACAACGAGCAGGTCGCTGAGCAGGGGCGCCCCACTGCGTTGCTGCTCCGCCGTGATTGCGACGTCGAGGGCGACCTGGATCGTGGCGGCGGTCAGATCCGAGAGCGCCCGCCCGACCTCGGGCTGCGGCAGGCCGCCGACAAGGTCGGCGACCGCGATCCGGAACAATTCGACCCGCCGCACCTGCCGGGCCGCCGCGACGGCATCGGCCGCGGTCGTCTTCAACTGGGCCGCGGTGCGCATCCGGCGTTCGATGTCCTCGCGCGTATGCGGTGCCACTCCCCCGGATTCGCCGAGGATCTGCACCGCTTCGGGCGCGGAGACCAGCACCTCGGCAGCGAACTTGCTGCGGGCCAGGGTGCGCGCGAGCTGTTCGGCCGCCGCGGGTTCGTCCCGCAGCAAGCGCAGATACCAGTGGCTGGCATCGAGCGCCTCGCTGACCTTGCGGAAGGCGAGCAGGCCGCCATCGGGGTCCGCCTCAGCGGCGAACCAGCCGAGCAAGACGGGCAGCAGGTGGCGCTGGATCGCGGCCCGGCGAGAGAGTCCCTCGGTGAGAGCTTCGATATGCCGCAGCGCGCCGCCCGGGTCGCGGAACCCAAGGGCACTGAGCCGCTCACGGGCCGCCTCCGGGGTGAGCCGGGCCTCGTCCGTGCCGAGGCGCGCCACAGCGTTGAGCAGCGGGCGATAGAAGAGCCGCTCATGCAGGCGGCGCACCTCGCGCGCCTGGGCCCGCCATTCGGCGGTGACCGCGGCGGCGGGATCCTGGCGGTGCCCCACGGCCCGCCCCAGCCGCCGCAGCTCGGTCGGGGAGGTCGGCATCAGGTGGGTGCGGCGCAGCCGGAGCAGTTGGATCCGGTGCTCCAGGGTGCGCAGCAGCCGGTATGCCGCGGCGAGCTGCGCGGCATCCTCGCGCCCGACATACCCGAACTCCGAGAGCGCGGCGAGGGCATCGAGGGTGGTGCCTGAGCGAATCCGCGCGTCACTGCGCCCGTGGACGAGTTGCAGCAATTGGACGCTGAACTCGATATCGCGCAGCCCGCCGGGGCCGAGCTTGAGTTGCCGATCAGCCTCGGCATTGGGGATGTGGGCCTCCACGCGCCGGCGCATGGCCTGCACGTCGTCGACGAAGTTCTCCCGGGAGGCCGCCTCCCAGATCATCGGACTGAGCGCCTCGAGATAGGCCGCGCCAATATCGGCGTCGCCCGCGACGAAGCGCGCCTTGAGCAGCGCCTGGAACTCCCAGGTCTTGGCCCACCGCTCGTAATACGCCCGATGGGAGGCGACGGTGCGCACCAACGGGCCTGCCTTGCCCTCTGGGCGCAAGGCGGCATCGACCGGCCACAAGGTGCCGTGGGCGGTTGATGCTGAGCAGGCGCTCATGACGCGAGTGGCCAGGCGGGTGGCCGCCGCCATCGCCTCGGTCTCGTCGGCATCGCCGGCGGACTCGGCGACGAAGATGACGTCGACATCCGAAATGTAGTTCAGTTCGTGGCCGCCGGTCTTGCCCATGGCGATGATCGCGAGCCGGCATCGGGCCGCGTCCTCGGGGGCTTCGTTCTGTGCGATAACGAGGGCACCTTCGAGCGCAGCCTGGGCCAGGTCCGCGAGCGCCGCGGCCGTGTCCGGGAGCTTCTCGACCGGGTCGGGCGCGACGAGATCGAGGGCGGCGATGCCGAGCAGTCCGCGCCGGTAATAGACGCGCAGGGCATCCTCGGGGCTGAGGCCCTCGTCGGGATCGGACACCCGCCGCACGATCCGGTCGATCCGTTGCTGCGCCGTGCGCGGCTCGGCGTGCGCGACGCTGCGCCAGTGCTCGGGGTGCGCGATGAGGTGATCGCCGAGGGCGATCGAGGCGCCGATCACGGCCAGTAGCCGCGCTCGGTCGGGGCCTGGACGCCGCAAGGCGGCGATCAGATCGGGCAGTTCCTTGCCGAGGCTCTGCTCGCTGGGGGTTGCCCCGATCCGGGCGCGCAGCGCCTCCATCAGCCGCACCAAGGTCAGCAAGGCCAGATCGGGGTCGGCGACATCCCCCAGCGCCTGGATCAGGCCATCGTCAAAGCTGTCATCGAGGGGATCGATCAGGCCCGCGAGCGCCGGATCCCCGACGAGGCGCTCGGCCTTGGCCGGGTCCGCGAACCCCAGCCGCGCATAGGTCACCCCCGCGCTCTCCGACCTCGCCATACGCTCAACCTATCGCGGGCGCCCGCCCGCGCTTTGTCCCCGGCCCGCCACGAGAAGCGGGCGTCCACTCACAGCCGGTTGAGGTAGCGCTCCAGCTCGAACTCGGTGACCTGACGGCGGTAGTCGTCCCACTCCTGGCGCTTGTTGCGCAAGAAGAAGTCGAAGACGTGCTCGCCGAGGGTCTCGGCGACCAGTTCGCTGCGCTCCATGACGGTGATTGCCTCGTGCAGGGAACTGGGGAGCGGCTCGATGCCGAGGGCGCGGCGCTCGCCGGGGGTGAGGCTCCATACGTCCTCTTCCGCCTCGGGCGGCAGGTCGTAGCCCTTCTCGATCCCGGTCAGGCCGGCCGAGAGCAACACGGCATAGGCGAGATACGGGTTGCAGGCGGGGTCGAGGCTGCGGACCTCGATCCGACTGCTCTGACCCTTGAGCGGCTTGTACATCGGGACCCGCACCATGGCGGAGGTGTTGTTGTGCCCCCAGGTCAGGTGCGCCGGCGCTTCGCCGCCACCCCAGAGCCGCTTGTAGGAGTTGACCCATTGGTTGGTGACGGCGCAGATCTCGGCGCCATGGGTGATGATCCCGGCGATGAACTGCCGTGCCACGGTCGAGAGCTGATAGGGGGCGCCGGGCTCATAGAAGGCGTTGCTGTCGCCGTCGAAAAGTGACATATGCGTATGCATGCCCGACCCCGGGTGCTCCGGGAAGACCTTGGGCATGAAGGTCGCATAGATGTTCCGCTCGAAGGCAACCTCTTTGATGATCGTGCGGAAGGTCATGATGTTGTCGCTGGTGGTCAGCGCATCGGCATAGCGCAGGTCGATCTCGTTCTGCCCGGGCGCCCCCTCGTGGTGACTGAACTCCACGGAGATCCCGACCGACTCCAATAGCGAGATGGCCGTGCGCCGGAAGTCGTGCGCCATGCCCTTGGGGACATGGTCGAAATAGCCGGCCTGGTCGATCGGCTCGGGCTTCTCCCCCGCGGCATACGGCTTCTTCAGCAGGAAGAACTCGATCTCGGGATGGGTGTAGAAGGTGTAGCCCAAGTCGGCGCACCGGGACAGGGCCCGCTTCAGGACGTTGCGTGGGTCGGCGATGCTGGGCGTGCCGTCCGGCAGGGTGATATCGCAGAACATCCGCGCCGTGCCGGGCGATTCTCCGCGCCACGGCAAGATCTGGAAGGTCGCCGGGTCCGGTCTGGCGAGCATGTCGGACTCGAAAACCCGCGCGAACCCCTCGATGACCGAGCCGTCGAAGCCGATGCCCTCCGCGAACGCCCCCTCCAGCTCAGCCGGGGCGATGGCCACGGACTTCAGCGTGCCGAGGACGTCCGTGAACCACAGGCGCACGAACCGGATGTCTCGTTCTTCGATGGTCCGCAGGACAA
>Ga0075158_10003309_pt1 | contig 11382 bp, 7 predicted proteins | sample JI91814BDNA_FD_70968 | JGI IMG/M metagenome (GOLD analysis project Ga0075158, IMG submission 70968) | Wastewater effluent complex algal communities from Wisconsin, to seasonally profile nutrient transformation and Carbon sequestration -... | ecosystem: Engineered > WWTP > Effluent > Algae... | reverse complement strand
GATGGGGCGATCCTCGTCCTGTGCGCCGTCGCCGGCGTGCAGAGCCAGTCGCTGACCGTCGACCGCCAGATGCGCCGCTACAAGGTCCCGCGCATCGCGTTCGTCAACAAGTGCGATCGCACCGGGGCGAACCCCCTGCGCGTCAAGCAGCAGCTGCGCGAGAAGCTCGGGCACAACCCGGTGCTGCTGCAGCTGCCGATCGGGCTTGAGGACAAGTTCATCGGCATCGTCGACCTGGTCACCATGGAGGGCGTCACCTTCACCGGCGACAACGGCGAGAACATCCACCGCGGGGCGATCCCGGCCGACATGCGCCAGCAGGCGCAGGAGGCGCGCGAGGAGATGCTCGACGCGGTGTCGATGTTCAGCGACGCCCTGACCGAGGCGATCCTCGAGGACCGGGTGACCCCGGAGCTCGTGCGCGACGCGATCCGCCGCGGCACCCTGGAGATGAAGCTGACGCCGGTGATGATCGGCTCGGCCTACAAGAACAAGGCGGTCCAGCTGCTGCTCGACGGGGTGACCTACTACCTGCCGAACCCCAGCGAGGTCGTAAACGAGTGCATCGACCTCGATAGCCCCGACAACAAGAAGATCGAGCTCAAGGCGGACAACAACCTGCCGACGGTGGCTCTGGCCTTCAAGCTGGAGGACGGGCGCTACGGGCAGCTCACCTACATGCGCGTCTATCAGGGCAGCCTGAAAAAAGACGACGTCATCCAGAACACCCGCACCGGCCGCAAGGTCAAGGTGTCGCGCCTGGTGCGCATGCACTCCGACGACAAGGAGGACATCAGCGACGCCGGCTCGGGGGACATCGTCGCCATGTTCGGCGTCGACTGCAACTCCGGCGATACGTTCACCTCGTCGCTGAACGTGGCGATGACGTCGATGTACGTGCCGGATCCGGTCATCAAGATCGCGATCAAGCCGCAGGATCAGAAGGCTCAGATGAACATGAGCAAGGCGATCCAGCGCTTCACCAAGGAAGACCCGACGCTGCGCTGCGAGGTCGACCCGGAGAGCGGGGAGACCCTGCTCGCCGGCATGGGCGAGCTGCACCTGGACGTGTACATCGAGCGCATGAAGCGCGAGTACGCCGCCCAGGTCGTGGTCAGCCCGCCGCAGGTCGCCTACCGCGAGACGTTCACCCAGCGCGCCGACTTCAACTACACGCACAAGAAGCAGACCGGCGGCTCGGGCCAGTACGGCAAGGTCGTCGGCTACCTGGAGCCGTGCGCCGAGAAGGACTTCGACTTCCTCGATGAGGTGACCGGCGGCAACGTGCCGCGCGAGTTCATCCCCAGCGTCGAGAAGGGCTTCCGCTCGATGCTGCCCAAGGGGCGCCTCATCGGCTTCCCGGTGGTCAACATCCGGGCGGCCCTGACCGACGGTGCTTCGCACGCGGTCGACTCCTCGGACATCGCCTTCCAAGAGGCGGCGCGCGGAGCCTGGCGCGAGACCTACCACAAGACCAAGCCGCAGATCCTGGAGCCGATCATGAAGGTCGCCCTGGAGGGGCCGTCCGAGCACAGCGGGAATATGCTCTCGACCCTGATGGCGCGACGCGGCATGATCATCGGTACGACCGAGTCCGATGGGATGTCGACGGTCGAGGCCGAGGTGCCGCTGGCCGAGATGTTCGGCTACGCGACGACCATGCGCTCGGCGACCCAGGGCAAGGCGGAGTTCTCGATGGAATTTTCGCGCTACGCACCGGTGCCGCAGCAAATAGGCGAGGACCTGATCGCCAAGGCCAAAGCCAAAGACGAGAAGGCTAAGAAGTAGTCGCAGAAGGAGGCCACCATGCACCGCAAGGAAATAAACGAACAGAGCCCCCTGCGAATCTTGGAGCAGTCGAGCCACGGCGGCCTAGGGCGAGGCAACCTGGGCGTCGTCATGGCACGCGCGGGCGTCGGCAAGACGGCGTTCCTGGTCCACATCGCGCTCGACGACCTGATGCGGGACCGCAAGGTCTTCCACGTGTCGCTCGATACGCCGGTGGACCACGTTCGCAGCTGGTATGACGCCGTCTTTCAGGATCTCGCTCGCGCCACCCGGCTGAGCGACGTCGCCGCCACGCAGGAGCTCATCGGCCGCAACCGCATCATCCAGGCCTTCACCCTGCACGGCCACGGCCAGGGTACCAACGAGTTCTCCGTCGAGCGGCTCAAGAGCGCGCTCGATGTGCTGTCGCAGCACGCCAAGTTCACCCCGGACGTCATCCTCATCGACTCCTACGACTGGGGCAAGGCGAGCGGCGAGGAGCTCGACGGGCTGTGCGCCCTGGCCAAGCAGCTCGGCGTCGAGCTGTGGATGACGGCGCTCGTCCACCGTCACCAGATCGGCGACTCGGTGCCCGACAAGGTCCCGCAGCCGTGCGAGCGCTTCCAGAAGAACATCAGCCTGGTCGTGTTCCTGCAGCCGGTCGACAAGCACCTGGCGGTGCGGCTGCTCAAGGACCACGACAGCGCCGTGGTCAGCGACACCCACCTCATCCTGCACCCCGACACCATGCGCCTGGTCGACGCGCGGGCGCCCCACGCCCCGGCCGAGGATCTGCCGCCGGCCGCCTACACGCTGCTCTCGGGCGGCGCCATCGGGGCCGAGGCCGAGTTCGGGGTGTGCGCCGAGCGCTTCGGGCTCAAGGAAGAGAACTACTCCTTCGAGGGCCACCCGGTGGCGCGCACCCGCGGGCTGCGGCTGCTCTCGGACGAGGAGCTGCGCGACGGCGACGTGAGCCTGGCCTACGTCTCGGCGACGATGCACCGGCCGTATCACCAGAACGCGACCCTGCGCCGCGTCCTGCAGAGCATCTGGCACCAGGTAAACTCCTCGCAAGAGGTGTTCATCGTCGGGGTCATCCAGCGCGATGACACGGTCAAGGGCGGCACCGGCTGGGCGGCCGAGCTGGCGCGCCACCAGCAGAAGCTCCTGCACGTCTACGATCAGGAGCGGCGCAGCTGGTTCAGCTGGAACCACTCCTCGCGCGCCTGGCAGCCGAGCAAGCCCACGATCACCCACACCCGCTTCACCGGCACCGGCACGCGCAGCCTGTCCGAGGATGGCCGCGCCGCCATCCAGGAGCTGTTCGCGGCGAGCTTCGGCGGCGGTCGGCCCGGCCGCAGCGGCCCCACCCGAGTCGCCCGCTAACTCACCCGCCAGACCTCCGCCGGCCGGCACCGCCCGGCCTCCTCACCCGTTCACCCCTGAAGAGTCAGCTGAAGCTCCCGCCGCGGCGCGGCAGCGGGCTCAGAACAGGCGCAGGGTCAGGCCGAGCTGGAGCGAGATGGCGGCGGCGCGCGGCAGCTCATCGTAGCCAAGCGCGAACGTCACGGCCGCCTTGCCCAGCCACAGGTCGACTCCCAGGCGGGGGCTCAGGTACGGGTGCAGGACGTAGCGCTCTTCGCAGACCGCCCCGTCCTGTACCCCGGCCTGGCCGACGACGCCGCCGCGCAGCGCGATCCACGGCGACCACCACGAGCCGTCGCGGCTGTTGTTGAAATCCAGGCGCACCCCGGCCAGCGCCGCCAGCGCGTGCGGCCGCGCCGACGGACTGGTCGGGCAGGTCGAGACCGAGAACGGCGCGTTGTAGGCCACCCCGCCGAGCACCACCGACAGGGGGCCGCTCACCCGCAGCGCCAGCTCGGCATCGAGCGGCACGTAGGCGGCGAAGTGCACCTCGTTGCCGTCGTCCCGGGGCAAGGTGAACCCGACCCCCGACAAGAGCTGCAGGCGGCCGGCGAAGCGCAGCGCCGGCTTGCGCGCCGGGCGCCGGGCCGCCGTCGCTGTCCCGCCCATCCCGCTGACCGCCGCGTAGAGCCCGAGCGCGAGCAGCGCCCGCCGCCGGGAGCGGGCGCGAGACAGGGCAGGGGAGGCCGCTGGCGGTCGCATGCAAGGCGAAGGGTCGTCGCAACCCGGCGAAAAATCAAGGACGCAGCCGCAGGTACGGGGCGAGGCGCTTCTGCAGGGCCTTGGCGTGCGCCGGGTCCTCGTGGACCAGGTTGCGCTGCTGCGTCGGATCCTGGGTCAGGTTGTACAGCTCGGTGAGGTTGTCGGTGTACTTGGCGTACAGGGCGTAGTCGACGCCGTCGAGGGTGTCGACGATCACGCGCTCGTTTTTCGGCCACGCGGTGCACGGCAGCATCTCGGCATAGGCCGGCGGCACCGGCTGCGCGGACTTCTCGCCGCGCAGGAGCCCCGCCAGCGAGCGGCCGTGGAACGACTCGGGCCGCGCCACCCCGGCCAGCGCGAGCACCGTCGGCGCCACATCGATCAGCATCGCCCGCTCGTCGATCACCCGCGGCTCGCCGTCGTCCGCCTTGGGCAAGCCCTTGGGCAGGCGGATGATCAGCGGCACCCGCAGCACCTCGTTGTAGAGCGCCTCGCCGTGGAAATACAGCGGCTCCCCCCCAAGCTTGTGCTCGCCGAACGCCTCGCCGTGATCGGAGAAGACCACCACCGCGGTCTTGTCGGCAAGCCCCGCTGCGTCCAGCGCGGCCAGGATCTGCCCGACGTGCTGGTCGGTGAACTTGACCTCGGCGTCGTAGCGGTCCCGGACGTACTTGAAGCCCTTGCCGGCGGGAAACTCCGGGTGATCCATGTAGGTGCTGTGGGGGCCGAAGAGGTGCGTCCACAGCACGAAGGGCGGCGCCTCCGGGCGCGCCTTGGCCTCGGCGCCCAGGGCGGCCAGGCGCTGGGTGACGAGCTTGGTGATGCGCGGCTCGGCGATGTCGGTGTTGGAGTCGTGCAGGTTGCGTGCGCCGTCGTTTCGGTACTCGCCGAAGCCGCGGCTCAGCCCCGTCTTGGGATCGAGGTAGAAGTGGGAGAACAGCCCGATGGTGCGGTAGCCGGCGTCCTGCAGCGCCGTGAACAGCGTCGGATCCTTGCCGGTCAGCGGCGAGAAGTTCAGCGCCTGGCGGACAAAGTGGACCTCGGACGGAAACCGCGAGGTGACAAACGACGGGAAGCTGCGCGGCGTGTTGGGCGCCTGGGCGTACACGTTGGTAAACCGGGTGCCCGCCTGCGCCAGCCTGGCCAGGTTCGGGGCCGCCTCGGGGGTGATGTGATCGGCGCGCAGGGTGTCGATGGTGATGATCAGCCAGCTCTTGTCCCAGGCGGCCTGGGTGCTCGCGCGGTCGGCTCGGGGCGGGGGCAGGGCGGCGGCCGGCGGCGGCGGCGGCTCGACCGCGACCGCCTCGGCGTCGCTGCCGTCGCAGTCTTCATCGAGCCCGTTGCCGGGTTCATCTTCGGCGCCGGGATGGACCCGGGCGTCGTGGTCGTTGCAGTCGCCGCCGCCGAGCCGACCGGCGTAGCCGTCGCCGTCGCGATCGAGCAGCCCGCGGGCGCGCGCCAGCAGCCACTGGGCCCCCGCCGTCTCCTCCCCGACCAGCGCTCGCGAGCGCGGCTCGCTGCCGAACTGGCGCATGGTGTGGGTCAGCGCGAGCAGCGTCAGCGCCGCGGCCACGAGCCCCACCGTCCGCGCCAGCCGGACCCGGCGCGCGAGCAGGGCCCACAGCGCGACCTCGCCGAGCAGATAGCAGCCGAGCGCCTTCCACGGCCCGAAGTGGATGATCCGCCAGTCCACCGACGCCACCGCCAGCGCCAGCGCCGCCGCCGCCGCCAGCACGCTGAGCCCGCCGAGGAACAGCAGCCGCGGCCGCGGCAGGAGCGACCCGAGCACCCGCGTCAGCCGGTACGCCGGCACCCCCAAGAGCGCCAGCACCGGCAGCGCAAACGCCGCCACCAGCGCCGCCGACAGCGCCGCGTTGCGCCGATTGGCCATCTCCAGCGCCGCCGCGCGCAGGAAGCCGTAGAGCACTGCCGCGTCGCAGAGCAGGACAAAGATCCCCGCCAGCACCAGCGCCGTCACCCGCAGATCGAGCGCCTCGTCGTAAAGCGCCCGGCGCGCCCGCTGCACCACCGACTGCCCCCAGATCGCCTGCAGCGAGTCGCTGATCAGCACCTGCAAGAGGCCCAGGCCGAGCGCCGGCGCCCCGTACAGGCCGATCGCCGCCAGCAGCGCCTCCGCCAGCGCCCCGGGCGGCGTCCGCACCGCGCTCGCCTGCGCCGCCAGCAGCACATCCCCGGTCGCAACCAGGATCGCCGCGGTGAGCGCCGCGACCGCCCACACGGACGGCGGGGGCGACGGCGCCGCGGGCGGGGGGCCATCGCCGGTGGCTCGCGCCCGCGCCGCCGGTCTGCGGCCCGGCTCGCTCGGCTCGCCAGCGGGCTGGGGACCTCTCAGCCCCGCCTCCGGGGGTCCGGCGGCGGGCTGGGGGAGAGCAGGATAGTCAGCGGGATAATCAGACGGAGCAGCGGCCATCACCCTCTACAGTCTCGGCTAGTTTTGTCCAAGGTTAGGCGTAAGCTCGCGCCGGCCGCCATTTTTTTCAGCGCGCGGCGGGGGCTGGGGCCCAGTCGAGCGGCGGCCGAGCGGCGGCCGAGCGGCGGCTGCGCGGTGCTGAGCGGCGGCTGCGGTGGCGGGCAGCTCGTGACAGCGTGGAAAAAGCCTTTTATCATCGGCCTGTGCACTCTGTCCGCTGCGCTCCTGCCGGCCGCTGCGCTCCTGCCGGCTCCCCGATACGGTCGCGACCGCTTGTGGGCCGCGCGGCCCTGCTCGCCGGGCTGGCCGGACTCGGGGGCTGCGACGCCGAGCTCTATCACGACCTGCCCGAGCGGCGAGCCAACGAGGCGGTGCTGGCCCTGCGCGAGGCCGGGGTGCGGGCGGACAAGCGCCTGGAGCAGCGCGCGGTCGGTCCGCGGCCGGCGAGCTTCGCGGTGACCGTGGCCCAGGCGGACGAGCCGCGCGCCCTGCGCCTGCTCGCCGAGCGCGGGCTGCCGCGAGCGGTGAGCCCCCCGGCGGCCGCAGCGAGCTCGCTGCTCGGGCTGCCCGGCGACGGGCGGGCCGAGGCGGTGACGGCGCTGCAGGCGCGCCTCGGCGAGACACTGGAGAGCCTGCCGGCGGTGCAGGAAGCTCGGGTCCACCTCGCCCTGCCCGAGCCCGAGCCGCTGCATCCCCTGGGGCAGCTGCGCCCGACCGCCTCGGTGCTGTTGCGCCTGCGGGCCCCGCTGTCCCTGGCGGCGGCCGACGTCGCGCTGCTGGTGGCGCGAGCGGTGCCCGGGCTGGACGCCGCCGACGTCGCGGTGGTGAGCACGCCCGCGCTCGCCGCCCCGTCGCCGGCCGGCACCCCGGAGCCGTCCCCCGGGATGGCGGGGGCCGCGGCGCGCGCCCCGGCCTGGCTGCTGCCGCTGCTGCTCAGCCTCTGCGTCGCGCTGCTCGGCGTCTGTGTCGCGCTGCTCGCCGCCCTGCGCGTGCGCCGCCGGCCGCCCGCGAGCCTCGCCCCAAGCCCCGAGCCCGCCGGCCGCCGCGCCTTCCCTTGACTGGCGGCCAGGCGCGGCCGACGGCGTCGTCAACCTCGACGCGCCCGGCGTGGTGCGATATACCTCTTTTATGAGCGAGAACGCTGCTTCGGGTCCTGCTTCGGGTTCTGCTTCCTCTGGCGCTGCCGGGTCGAGCGGTCAGCCGCCGCGCCGCATCCTGGTCTCGACCGATTTTTCACCGGCGTCCGGGAAGGCGCTGGACTATGCCCTGAGCCTGGCGCAGAAGCTGTCGGCCAGCGTCATCCTGTGCCACTGCGCCCCGCAGCCCGACTACGAAGTGGCCGGGCTGGTCAGCCCGGGCATGCGCACCGCCGCCGCCGCCTTCATCGAGAAGGCGATGGAGATGGCGATCGCCGCCCGGATCGAGCTCGAGGAGCTGGCCGTGCGCAAGCGTGACTACGGCGTGGCGATCACGACCGAGATGCTCGAAGGGCGGCCGGCCGACGCGATCGTGCTTTTGGCCCGCCGCTCGGGCGCCGAGCTGATCGTGATCGGCAGCCGCAGCCGGCCCGGAATCCGCCACCTGCTCCTCGGCTCCGTCGCCGAAAAGGTCGTGCGCGCCGCCCCCTGCCCGGTCCTGGTCGTCCACCCCGACGATCCGCAAGTCGAGCCCCCGGCCCGCTAGGCCCGCCGCGCCTCCCGGCGCCCGCCGGCCGCGTAACCGCGCGCCGCGCCACCGCTTTTCCCGAAGCACGATACCGACGGTGCGGCCTGCTATAATCAGCGGGCCGTATGATCGCGAACTCGTACGCTGCGCTATGGGGGACGCTGGGGGTGGCGGTGGTCAGCGCGCAGCTCTTGCACGGCACCGCCAGCCTGGCCAGCCAGCGGCCGCGAGCCCACCGGCGAGCCAAGAGCGAAGAGGGGACCCCGGGGTCGACACCGACCGCGCCCGGGTCCGGTGTCACCGCGGCGCTCTCCTCGCTGGAGACGCTGGAGCCGCCGCCGCTGGGGGATCAGGTCGTGCTGTGGGCGCTGCCGCGCAAGCCCCAGCTGGCCGTCAAGGTCCGCCTGTCCACCAGCCGCCGGGCGGCGGCGCTTGGCGAGGCGCGCGGCGTCACCGCGATCCAGGTCATGCCGACCTCCCTGCCGGTGCGGCAGAGCGACTGTCGGGAGTGGCTCGCCGCGGTGCCCGCCGGCTATGTCTGCCGGCAGGAGGTCCAGCTGCAGGCCGGCTACGCCTCGGCGCCGCCGGCGCAGGAGTCGGCGCTCGGGTGGCAGCGCTACCGCTACGGCGTGGTCACCGCCAAGCAGGTCGGCCTGCTCGGCGCCCCCGGGAGCTACCTGCGCGACAAGCTGCATCAGGGGGACGGCGTGACCGTGGTGCGCGAGGTCAACGGCCAGGCGCAGCTCATCGGGCACACGTGGCTCGCGCGCAAGGACGTCGAGCTGGCGACCCCCTCGACGATGGCGCCGCTCGCCCTGGAGTCGCTGCCCCCCGGGGCGCGGCCGGCGTGGGTGGTGCCCACCGCCGGTGACTCGCTGGCGCCGCTGTATCCACCGACCGGCCCCGCGGCTCCCCCGCTGGGCATGCTGCCGCGCTACAGCGTCGTCCTGGTCTCCGACGCCCCGGCCGCTCCCGGCCGGATGCTCGTGCAGCTGACCGAGGAGGCGCGCGCCACCCTCAAGGCCTACCCCGAGGCCCAGGCGGCCCCCGCGGTGGAGCTCGACGCCGCGGTCCTGCGCCGCTTCATCCCGATCGCCCCGCCGCCCGAGGTCGGCCCCGAGGAGCGCTGGGTCGACATCTCGCTGGCCGAGCAGGTCGCGACCGCCTACGTCGGCAAGACGCCGATCTTCACCACCCTGGTCTCCACCGGCAAGGGCCACCTGACGCCGCCCGGCTCGTTCTTTGTCTATCGCAAGTACCTGACCCAGACCATGGCCAACCAGCGCGGCGCCGCGGCGCAGTACGACTTCCGCCAGGTGCCGCACGCGCAGTTCTTCAACGGCCGGATCGGCCTGCACGCGGTGCTGTGGCACGACTCCCTCGGCGAGCCGGTGAGCCACGGCTGCGTCAACCTGAGCCCCGCGGCGGCGGCGCAGTTCTTCGCCTTCTCCTCACCCGCCCTGCCGACCGGCTGGCACAGCGTGCTCGGCGGCCCGCCCGTCCAGCCCGCCCCGTCCGCCCCCAGCGACCCGGCGAGCAGCGCCGCCCCCACCGGACCGACCCCCGACCGGGCGCCGCCGCCAGACCTCGCCGCCCGCCCCGCCCCGCTCGTCCGCTCCGCCCCCGCTCGCCTGCCCCCGGTCCTGGCCGGCACGCGCGTAATCGTCCGTCGCTGAGCCCCGGGCCCCCGGCGCCTCGTACGCCGGCGCGCCGCTTGCCGCCGCTGCCCGTTCCGCGATACCTTGCTGCCCATGGATCGTCTCGCCAAAGGCATTGAGATAGGCAAGCAGCTGCTCGCGGAAGCTTCCCGGCGCGCGCGCACCCTGGAAGAAGACCTGAAGGCCCGCCGCGAGGTGGACGTCGCCGGCATGGTCGCCGGCCTGCGCGCCCGTCTGCTCGACCAGCTCCCGCTCGCCGCGCTGCCCCTGGACGCCGACCTGCAGGAAAAGGCCGGCCCGCTCGGCCTTGGCCGCGTGCGCACCGAGGCCTGGCAGACCGACCGGCTGCGCAAGGTCGTGCTCAGCCACATCTCCCTGCCGCCGATGATCGAGGGCGTGGCGCTGAGCCTCATCCCGATCACCGATCTGGACTTCCCGAGCTTCGCCGCCGACCTCATGGCGCTGCCGTGGCGGATCTCGGTGAACGCCGACGTGTACGGGCGCGACTGGCAGACCCGCGACGCGCTGCGGCCGGTGCGCACGACCTTCTTCCGGCTCGGCGGCGGTCCCGGTCCGCAGTGGGTGGGCAAGCTCGGCTCCGGGCAGGGCCTGCACGCCAGGCTGCGCCCGCACCAGGTCGAGGAGGGCCTGGCCGCCCTGACCCAGGGCATGGCCACCTACCTGGGCGAGCTGGCCGACGCCCCCCCCGGCCGCTCCATCGAAGGCCAGACCCTGGTGTTCCGCGCCTTCCACCAGCACGGTCCGCGCAAGCGCCTGGCCCGCCTCCTCGGCGAGCCGTGGGCCGAGCGCTACAGCCGCCTCCTGTTCGAATAGGCAGCCGACCGATCGCGCCGGGCGGGCAATCGCGGGCTTGACCCGCCCGCCGGCGCGCAGTACCGCTAGCGGGTGACCACAGAGCCGGGCCCGCCGGGCGCACTCGATGAAGCGATCGCTCCCCCGCCGTCCCGGCGCTCCCGCCGGCCGACCGGTGCGCTCCAGGCCCCCCTTGTGACCTGGCGCGCCGGCGTCCACCTCCCCGGCACCCGCCTGTGGTGCGACGCCCTGCGCGCCCACGACCTGTGCTTCATTTCCGACGCCCAAGCCAGCATGCGCGGCGGCCGCGCCATCGGGACCCTCTTGTGCACCGAGCGCACCCTGCGCCTGCGCCGCGCCCTCGGCGAGCCCGCCCGCGCCGCCGAGTCAGTCCTCCTGTCCCCCGTCGGCCGCCCGTTTCACCTCGGCGCCCTCCGCCTGGAGCTGTTCCCCTCCGGCCAGGCCCCCGGCGCCGCCTCCCTCTGGGTCAAGCTGCAGTCCGGCCAGTGCGTCATCTACGCCGGCGCCCCCTGTCCCCAACCCACCCTCGGCGCCGAGCCGATGCAGCTACGCGCCGCCACCGCCCTTATCTGCGCCGCCCCCCTGGCCGCCCACCCGGGCGAGCTCCCCGACCGCGCCGCCGCCCTCCGCACCCTGCAAGACCACGTCAGCCAGTCCCGCGCCGCCGGCGCCGCCACCGTCATCCTCTGCTCCCCCCTGCCCGGCGCCCCCCTTATCTGGAGCCCGCTCATCGCCGCCGGCGTCCCCGTCGTCAGCCACCCCGCAATCCTGCGCTCCCTCCTCGCCCACAAGGAGCTCGGCCTGCTCCCCGCGACTCCCCCCCCCCCCCCCCTCCCCCCCCCCCCCCCCCCCCCCCCCCCCCCCCCCCCCCCCCCCCCCCCCCCCCCCCCCCCCCCCCCC
>Ga0075158_10003306_pt1 | contig 11386 bp, 10 predicted proteins | sample JI91814BDNA_FD_70968 | JGI IMG/M metagenome (GOLD analysis project Ga0075158, IMG submission 70968) | Wastewater effluent complex algal communities from Wisconsin, to seasonally profile nutrient transformation and Carbon sequestration -... | ecosystem: Engineered > WWTP > Effluent > Algae... | reverse complement strand
TGAAAGAGAAAAAAATGAAATGCTGATCTGGTTCAGAAAAGAGTTTGATGAACATATCAACTGGGCAGGAAATCCTGAGAAAAAAGTAAGTGTGTTTTCTCAGAATGGAGAGGAAAGAAAAATGATATCTCCCAGAACTTCATTCCACATTTTTACAGAAAATATTAAAGGCCATTCTAAAAGATGGAATTCCAGAAATGTAAGTGCAGTACAGGCGGTAAGGGATTTAATCTTAGAAACTTCCCATAAAAATTACAATGCAATTAAAAGGCTTAATGATGAGCTTAAAAAAGTGAATGAGGAACTTGACAGTTTTTCCTACACAATCTCTCATGACCTGGGAACTCCTCTCACCGTCATGAAACTGAATGCACAGATGCTTTTGGGAAATCTTGCAGGTGATTCTGAAAAAAGTAAAACCAAGATCAATTCAATCATCGAGGAAATAGACAATATGGCGGAAATGATGCATGATGTGCTGCAGCTTAGCCGTGCCAAGCATAGTGAAATTCAACTTGAAATTCTGAAAACCACTCATACGATTGAGAAAATTTCCGAAAACGCCAAGATGACCTATGGCAGTCCGAACAGTGAAATTATTATTAAAGAATGCCCGGATGTATTGGCTGATAAAACTATGCTTCACCAGGTATTTTTGAATATCATCAATAATGCAGTGAAATATTCTTCCCATAAAGATCTTCCGAAAGTGGAAATTGAAGGAATGGAAGATGGGCAGACCATTATTTACAGGATCTCAGACAACGGTATCGGTATTCCTGTGGAGGAGAAGCATAAGATGTTTAAAATCTTTAACAGGATGGATAATGCCAAGAAGTTTAAAGGAAATGGAGTTGGGCTGTCCATTGTACACCGCATCATGAAAAGATTGGATGGAAATGTAGATTTTGAAAGTAACAGTGATGGGACTTCATTTATTTTGACGTTCAAAAAGCCTTATATTTGAGAAACTTTAAAACGTTATTTATGGTATCAGAATATCTTAAACAGAATACAGCCGATTATCACGATGCAGCAGAAAAACTTTTTAATTCTGAAAAGATTTTCAACAAAACTTTCACTCTAGAAGATTATAAAAAGATTATCCATACTAACTATCTGATGCTTCTTCACAGTGAAGATAAAATATTCAGCAGCCTTTCTGACAAGTATGCAGAAAAACTTCAGCTTGATGCAAGAAAGAAGCTTTCGCTTATTGAAAAAGACCTGAAAAGCCTTTCTATTGAAAATCAGGAAGTCTCTCAACCTCTGGATTTTAATAATGAGCATGAAGCGCTTGGAGCAATGTACGTGATTGAAGGTTCTACCCTTGGTGGAAATGTGATTGCAAAGCAGCTTTCTAAAACAGAAGGTTTCGATGAGGTTACCTTCAACTTTTTCGGATGTTATCAGGAAAATACAGGATCAATGTGGAAAAGCTTCAAGGAAGTTCTGGATACAGAAGTCGCTGAAAAAAACTACCATGAAGTGCTTTCCGGTGCAAAAAAACTATATACGTTTTTACTGAACGTCAACTAATTTATTTTAAATCTAATTAAATTCCTGAAAAATTGCGCAATTTTTCAGGAATTGTTAAATTTGGGGAGTTTCAAATTTAAACTTAACTAACAAAAAATAATTTTTAAAAAGTAACAATATGAAAGTAACTGTAGTAGGTGCAGGCGCTGTAGGAGCAAGCTGTGCGGAATACATCGCAATGAAGAACTTCTGTTCAGAAGTAGTTTTGGTAGACATTAAAGAAGGGTTTGCTGAAGGGAAAGCAATGGACTTGATGCAGACAGCATCTCTTAACGGATTTGATACGAAAATTACGGGTACAACAGGAGATTACAGCAAAACTGCAGGTTCTCATGTAGCAGTAATCACTTCAGGGATTCCAAGAAAACCTGGAATGACGAGAGAAGAATTGATCGGTATCAATGCTGGTATTGTGAAAGAAGTTACTGAAAACTTAGTAAAACATTCTCCGGAAGTAATCATCATTGTAGTTTCTAACCCAATGGATACGATGGCTTACCTTGTTCACAAGACTTCAGGTCTTCCTAAGCACAAAATCATCGGAATGGGTGGTGCATTAGATTCTGCAAGATTCAAATACAGATTGGCTGAAGCATTAGAAGCTCCAATTTCTGATGTGGACGGAATGGTAATCGCTGCTCACAGTGATACAGGTATGCTTCCATTATTGAGCAAAGCGACAAGAAATGGGGTTCCTGTAACTGAGTTCTTAAGTGATGAACAACAAAAATATGTCATCGAAGAAACTAAAGTAGGAGGAGCTACGCTTACGAAATTATTAGGAACTTCAGCCTGGTATGCTCCAGGTGCAGCAGTTTCTGTAATGGTTCAGGCGATTGCATGCGACCAGAAGAAAATGATCCCTTGTTCTTTAATGCTTGAAGGAGAATACGGACAAAACGATATCTGCCTGGGTGTTCCTGCTATCATCGGAGCAAACGGAGTAGAATCAATTGTAAACGTAACATTGACTGCTGAAGAGCAACTGAAATTCGCTGAAGCTGCTAATGCAGTAAGAGAAGTGAACGGAGATTTGAAATTCTAATCATTGACTGCTTTTAAGCAGGATTAAAATACATAAAGAGGCTGACCAAACTTTTTGGTCAGTCTCTTTATTTTGGAATATAAGTCTGGCTCATTTCAACTTTTCAAAGTTCTGCTATCTTTTCAAACAGCTTAGGATATGTTGTTACAAATCCCGCTTCATCAATTGAAATTTCTGCTTTAAAATCATTTTCGATATTTTCATACAGGTATTTATTAATGGCTGTCCGACTGTATTGCTGTTGAACAGGTTTGATATGATCGTTTAAAACATCAATATAAATAATATCAATCTTCTGAGAATCGTTTTCTGAAAGTTTCAAATTGTTGATGGGTAGAGTATTGGTAAATGGTGTCAGAGAAATATCTATAAATTTAAAATCATTGAATTCCGGATTTACAAGATTATTGATTTCCCATTGATTTTGGATTCTTTTTCCTGTAAGTGTTCTTTTTACTTTATTGATCTCCGATTCGATCAGAAAGTCCTGAACGATCCAGTCTTTATCAATGTGAATTTTATACTCTGTATTATATATTTTATCCTCAAGACAGCCGATGATTTTTGATTCTACCGTATAGTTTTTATCATCAGATTGTAAATTAAAATATTCAAGAGATTGATAAAATATTCCTTTTCAGATCAATGTTTTCATAATGATATTCTTTGATGTACTATTACAAGATGCAAGTTAATGAATGCTAAGGCTGATTACAAAAAAAGAGCGGTAAAAACCGCCCTCAACAAAATTTTATCTAACAAAAATATTTTACATGTAAACGCATCCGCATCCTGTTTCCCACTCCTGACACAGACGCATAGGTTCATTGCATCCGGGGTTGCTACCGCCGCCGCCGGAAACTCTGTAACAGGTACCGCCACTACAATAGTAAGAGCCAATAGTGGGCGGACAATTACCATCCATGTCACACAGTGCATAAGGAGTGTCGCCACCACTGATCAATACAAGCTGATTTCTCTTTAGTTTTTTCAGGTTTTTCATAGTAATTATTTTTAATTTGCTGATTACTAATATATAAAAATTTTAACACACCAGCAAGTGTTTTAATGTATGAAAAAAATTATTCTATATCCAGGGTCATAAAAAGCGCAATTTCCTCTGCATTTTCATACAATCTTGTGTTCAGTCCGGTAATATTGAATCCCATTCTTCTGTAAAATTGTATAGCAGGATAATTGGTATTCTGTGTTTCCAGCTCAATAACTCTGCAGTTTAATTTTCTTGCTTCTTTAATGGCGCTTTTAATCAGCATAATTCCGATTCCCTGTCTTCTGTATTTTTCATTGATCAGAATGTTTTCTATATAAAAGCTATTGTTCCATGTACGGTGCTCACCGATGATCCAGCCTGCAAGCTCTTCATGGGTATAAGCACCAAAAGAATTTCCCTGTTCAATGATGCTATTCAATTCTTCAAATTCTTCAGAAGTCGTTTCCCAGGTTTTGGTGTACGGTAAAGCTTTTTCTTTCAGGATAAACTCAAAAGAACCTCCAAATTCAATAGAGGAGACCACATATCTTATGTCCGTAGTATAACCGTTATGCCCCCAATTTATGCTGGGATCAGAGGTGAGTTTTTGTAATCTTCTTATTTCCACATCAGTTCGTTTTAAGCTTACTGGATTTCAGTACAGATTTCTACCAGGTAATTGTTGGGATCTTTGATATAAGCCGTTTTTTGTCCCCACGGTTTTACCGCGATATCTTCATAAAGAACAGCCCCGTTTTTTATTGCCTTTTCTACCAAAGCTTCTACATCGTCCGTTGTAAATCCCAGTTCCATTCCGAAAGGTTTGTCTTCCACCTTTGCTGTTATGAACCCTTTTTTAATATTGGAATTCGCAAGGCTTGCAGAAGCGAATGAAAGAGTGGTTTCTCCTGTCAGCAGTTCACCATAATCTTTTTCGGGAGTGATGAATTTTATTTCAGTACCAAAGGTATTTTTATAAAAATTCATAGATTTTTCTACATCTTCTACATAGAGAATGACATACTTGAATTTGATCATATGATTGAATTTAAATGGTTTTTATTTGTTGTTTATAATATATTCTCCGTCTACTATCAGTTCTATATGAGGCCCGCGTAAAGGATATTCTTTAAAGCTTCCGAAATGACCAAAATGAAGAGGATATTTCTGGCTAAGCTGCCGCACTTTACGTCCCAATGAATTGATGTCAACCTTTTGGAAGAGATTTTCTTTCTGTCTGCCATTGGTGAAAAAGAGCATCAGGTTACAATGATCTTTAAAATCAAAATCATTATAGTAAAATACATAGATATTTTCTTCTTTGCATATATGGACTAAATCATTAATAAAGTCTTGCTTGTACTGCAAGGGCAGGTTACAATCTATTCTGGCAGCATAATTTTCTGCATTGCTTTTTTTGAAGTCGGAACCCACCATCTGAATGAAACGGTGTTCTATATTTTTGAATGCTTCTCTTTCCGGAAGAAAGCTTTTGCTGGTTTGAATGGAGAAAGGGACACCAAAGTCCACTAATACTGCATTTTTCTGTGCCATAATTTTTTCAATTTCCAGGACAAACTGAAAATGAAAATCAAAAAGCATGTAATCACCAATATTGATGATGATTTGATTTCTATCGATGTTAAGGTGTAAATATGTTTTTTTGAAACGTGATTTTAGTTCTTCCAGTTGATGGATAAAATCATCAGTACCTTCTACCTGTACTCTGGCAGTCAACTCAGCAGGATTATCAGCATGCCCTCCATATCCAGGATAAAATTTGAAAAACTGAAAGTCATATAATTGATCCGGGAATTTGAAATACCAGTATACGCCTAAAATCATAAAAGATTGGTTGATAATTGTACAATAATCAAAATTAAATAAAATTTCACACTCCAAAACTTTCAAAACCCTTAAATTTGCTGTCAATAAAAAATTTACTTGGATGCTTAGGAACATTTCAATTGCGGCAGCTACTTTATTGTCCGTAGTTACAATCAATGCACAGAAGAACAGAAATACCCAGCTGGAAAGACCCAAATTAGTCGTAGGTCTGGTAGTAGACCAGATGCGTTGGGACTATTTATACCGTTTCTATGGTAAATATGGAAATGATGGTTTCAAAAGACTTTTGAATACAGGATATTCTTTGAATAATGTACATATTCCTTATGTTCCTACCATTACGGCTTTGGGACATACATGTATCTATACAGGATCTGTACCGGCTATTCACGGAATTGCTGGAAACGACTGGACGGATAAAGAAACTGGTAAAGGAGTTTATTGTACTGCAGATGACAGCGTTCAGCCGGTAGGAACTACCAATACAAAAACAGGAAGTCACTCTCCGAAAAATCTCTGGTCTACCACAGTAACTGACGAGTTGAGACTGGCAACGAACTTCCAGGGAAAAGTTGTCGGTGTTTCTTTAAAAGACCGTGCTTCCATTCTTCCAGCAGGACACACTCCAAACGGAGCTTTCTGGTTTGATGACAGTACAGGGAATTTCATTACCAGTACATGGTATATGAATGATCTTCCTCAGTGGGTAAAATCATTCAACTCTCAGAATCTTCCTGAAAAATTAGTAGCCAACGGCTGGAATACCTTACTTCCAATCAACGAATATACTGAAAGCGCACCGGACAATTCACCTTGGGAAGGTCTGTTGGGAAGTGCAAAAACACCTACTTTCCCTTACAGTAATTTAGCAAAAGACTACCAGACTAAAAAAGATAACATCCGTTATACACCTTTTGGAAATACGCTGACATTGAAGTTGGCAGAAGCTTCTGTAGAAGGTGAAAAACTGGGTGGAGATAATATCACGGATTTTTTAGCCATCAACCTGGCATCTACGGATTATGCAGGGCATAAATTCGGACCGAATTCTATTGAAGTAGAAGATGTTTATATCAGACTAGATCAGGACTTGGCAGAGTTCTTCAAATATCTTGATTCAAAAGTAGGAAAAGGGGAATACACTGTTTTCCTTTCTGCTGACCACGGAGGAGCACATTCTGTAGGATTTCTTAAAGAACATAAAATCCCAACTGGTTTCTTCGGGGAAGATGCAGAAAAGAATCTGAACCAGAAACTGAAAGAAAAATTCGGAGCAGATAAACTGGTTAATGCTATTGATAACTATCAGGTTTATTTTGACAGAAAAGTATTGGCAGATAACAAGCTTGAACTGGATGATGTAAGAAACTTTGCTGTAAAAGAAATTGAGAAAGATCCTACTGTTTTATATGCTGTTTCTGTAGACAAAGTTCAGGAATCAAGCATTCCGGAGCCGATCAAACAAAGAATTATTAATGGAATCAACAGACAGAGAAGTGGAGACATTCAGTTAATTTCTCATGACTCTATGCTTCCGCCATATTCTAAAACAGGAACTACACACAGTGTATGGAATTCCTACGATTCTCACATTCCATTGATCTTTATGGGATGGGGAGTGAAACAGGGAGAAAGCAACAGAGAATATCACATGACAGATATTGCTCCTACTGTATCTTCTTTATTGAAAATCCAGTTCCCAAGTGGAAATGTGGGAAACCCGATTACCGAAGTTATTGGTAAATAAACTGAAAATTACAGATCATAAAAAAACATTCCGGATGGAATGTTTTTTTATTTTCAAAGCTTATGATGTTTTTATCATTTGCTGGATCTCTTTCTGAAACTTCTTATTTTGCTTTCTGATTTTTACAATAGAATATAAAAGCAGAACTATCAAAATACATCCCAGGAAGACAGAACCCATTTTAATGTAACCATAATCAGATTTCAGTTTCTCCCTTTTCAAAGCAGTTTCCTTGTTGTGATTGTCGATCACCTGATTAATGGATTTCAGCTCATTCTGCTTTCTTTTAAACCGCATTTCGAGGTGTTTTTTATTATACTGCTGATAGAGATTCTGCTTTCCCATAGCAAGATAATTATCAGCTAATTCTTTGTAAAGTCCTTCATTCAGGATGATATCTCCGGTATTTTTACAAAGGTCTTCAGCTTTTAGTAAAAGGTTAATTGCGGCTTGATTTTCATGTTTTTGTTTGTGTATTTCAGCAATTCCTTTCAAAGCGAATGCTTCCAGACTTTTCGCATAATTCTTCCGGGCATAGTTCATAGACTGTAGAAAAGCCTCCTGTGCTTTATCAATTTGATTAAGGTTAAGATAACAGTACCCAATATTGTAGTACACCACACTCATATTGGAATAAGTGGTTCTCTTCACCGGAACCTTTTCATAATTTCGGATAGAAATCAGGAATTTTTCCAAAGCAATTTCTGAATTAGACTGGCTTTTATATACCATTCCTCTTATTGCGGAACTTGCAGCAGTTTCAATATACTTTTCAGGATTTTTTTCAGGGATCTTTGCAATATACTGCTCCGCCTCATTCAGGGTTTCAAGGCATTTGTTGAAAAGCTCCATTTGCTGATACTGGATAGCCACTGAGATGAGAACGCCTGCCTGGCTTCTGGGATCATTGGTTTTCTGGGAAAGTTCTTTTGCTTTTAAAATATATTGTAAAGACTCTTCAAAATTTCTTTTGGCTATATTGGCCGTTGAAAGCAGCATATAAAGGTTAATAGATGTTTTTATATCATGAGATTTTTTTAATAATTGTTCTCCGATTTTAATGGTGTGATCCGGGTTGTCATAAATTTCAAGCTTAGCCTTTTTTATTAAGACACTATCAGGTGTCTTTTGAGCTTTCACGAAATTACAAAAGGCAACCAGCAGCAGTATTATTTTTACAATGGATTTCATAAGGCTTTTGTTTTACTGATTTCCTGAATATAGGCATTGGGAGACATTCCCGTAACTGACTTAAAAACAGTAGTGAATGCGCTGTGCGATGAGAATCCTGAATATTCTGCAAGATAACTTACTTTATAATTAAGAAAAGCAGGATCAGTTCTTAGTAACTGTACAATGTGATTGATTCTGAGTTTGTTGATGTATCCATTGAAATTTTTCTCCTTATTATTGATAACTTCCGAAAGGTATTTTGTATTAATTTCCATCTGGGAAGAAAGCAGAGAAAGTGACATGTTTTTATTCAGAAAGCGGTCGGATTTCTCAAATTCTTCTAACTTCTGGAGAATTTCATCTTGTTTTTCAATAGATAATTTTGTTGTGCCGGAATCTTTTGCAGCTGAAGCCGTTTTGTTTAATATAATGGGTTGAGGTTTTCTGCTGATCTGTTTTTCAAAGAAATCAAACTGTTTTTTTAAATCTTTATTTTTACTTCTCACAAGTAAAAAATAAGTAAGCAAACCTAGGATTATCAAAGATAAAAAGAGGATTAAAGACCAGGAAGATTTTAAAAGCAGATGCCTCTGAAATTCAATGTTTTTATTTTGATTGGTTTCCACAAGCTTCACAAGGTATCGTATTCCTTCCTTTGAACTGGAATCTGTTTTTGTTTTTAAATCCGTGTAAAGTGTATTGTACTGATGGTATTTTGCATCATCATGTAACGCGTAATAATTACGGGCCAGTGATTCGTAGATTTTAATTTTTAAATTGTTAAAAGGAAGATTATCTATCAATTGAAGTCCTGCTTCCAGTTTTTCAATAGCTATTGCATAATCCTGTCTCAGAAAATAATATTGGGAAAGATTCTCATAGGCCAGCCCTAAGAGAAAAGGCTGGTTTTTCTGTTGTTCAAGATCTGCAATGATATGGTCTGTAAGTATTTTATATTCAGTTGATTTGTTGAGTTTCAGCAGATAGGAAGATCTGAAAATTCTGTTTTCGATTTTTAAAATTCTATTCTCTTCATTATCATCACCGAGGTATTGATTACTTTGATCAAGATTTTTTAAAGCTTCAGGATAGTTTCTGTTGATTCCTGAGTTCAATGCCTGGAGCTGATATAATTTTGCGGTAGTTATTCTTAATGCCCGATTACTGCTTTTAAGAAGCTTTTGGTCAGACAGAAGATGGGAAATAATTTTTTTCGACTGATTGTACAATCCCAGATTCTGATACTGATCAGCGAGATTATAATCACTGAAAATCTGCATAAAATAAGAAAGATCGTTTTTCTGATCAGGCTCTTCTTTTTGAGCGAAAATATTGACAGATTGTACATATTCCCCCTTCATGGCAAAAGCTTGTGAAATAATATTTTGCAGTACAATTTTATGTTCCGGATTCTGATCACTCACAAGAATTCCCTGAGTATAGCTGATGCATTCGTCAGAATTCTGATACAATTTCAGAAATGCCTTATCGGCTAAAATCGTAAAGTCCGGACCGGACTGCCCATGGATAAAAAAAGAGGTGCCAATGAAAATAAACAGGAGTATATTTCTGCTATTTGGAAATAATTTTTGTCTTGATAATTTGTTTTTTGTGTTTTTTTGAATAATTCTGGTAAAATCCATATTCAAAATATTGTTTTGTATCTGTTTGGTTATTAGTTTTTTAAAAATTAAATTCTTTTAAAATTCACGAATTATGAAAGTCTATTTCTTTTGACAGGGTAAATATTGTATTAATATTGTTTTCACCAATTCAAAACGCTAAATATAATAAAATATGAAAAATTTTTACAGAATGTCAATAAAAATATTGACGGCATATCTTTTTCTGAAATTTGGTTTTGCAGAAGCTCAGCTTACTGTAATAGGTTTGGGAAATTATAATGTAGGTGCAGTGTCGGATAATGGAGTGGTAAGCATGCATACAAGCGCAGGAGCAATATATAAATGGAATGCGGCGGGAGGACTTGTACAGATTGGTTCCATATCAAACGGATATCCGGCAGCAGGCAGAACTATTGTTTCGAATGATGGAACTAAAATATCGTCATCCATTACCAATACGGCAACAGGATTTAATGAAATATCAACCTATGATGTAGCTACTTCCACCTGGGTAAACAGAGGCGGGCTTGTTCCTACAGGATGGGATGGGAGTGTAAGTTCAACGTGGGGAATGTCAACCAATGGGAATACTATTGTTGGGCTTGGCTTTCTTACCGCAGCTAATGCACACGCTGTGAAATGGGATGAAGTAGGCGGAATGATAGATCTGGGAAGTATGGTCCCGGGGCGTAGCTCCAGAGCCAATGCCATCAATGCTGCAGGAACAGTAATTGTAGGCTGGCAGGATGAACCAACCGGAACTAGAAGCGGTGCGAAATGGCAGGATGGAGTAGAAAGTTTTATTACAGATAATAATGGGAATAATGTAGGAGAAGCAGGAGGAATTTCTGCAGACGGAAATACAATCATAGGGGCGGCAAATCCTAATCCTTATGTTTGGAATGCCGCAAGCGGACTTACCTATATAACGCACCCTAATGCTTCTTTCAGCTTCAAAGGAGGAGCAACAGGAATTTCTGCTGACGGAAAAAAAGTGATTGGGTATTACAGGGCATTTGGAGCACCTCCCATGTCAGGAGAAGGCTTTATCTGGACCGCTGCTACCGGAAGAATAAATCTGAATGATTATGCAGCATCTTTAGGAATAGCCACCAATGGAGTTACGATGGGGCTTCCTTTAGCGATTTCGCAAGACGGAAAGAAAATTGCCGGGTCAGGGACGAATGCTTCAGGTCAGATAATTGCTTTTTACCTGGATACTTCTGAATTTTTATCGGTGAATGATGCGGTGAAAGAGAAAAACAGTATGGGTATTTATCCCAATCCGGTTACTGATATTCTGTATTTTAAAGGAAAAGAAAAAATAGAGAAAGCAGAAATTTATAATATGGTTGGGCAAAAGGTAAAATCATTGGATACTGTAGAAGGACAGATTGATGTTTCATCCCTTTCAAAAG
>Ga0075158_10003302_pt1 | contig 11391 bp, 11 predicted proteins | sample JI91814BDNA_FD_70968 | JGI IMG/M metagenome (GOLD analysis project Ga0075158, IMG submission 70968) | Wastewater effluent complex algal communities from Wisconsin, to seasonally profile nutrient transformation and Carbon sequestration -... | ecosystem: Engineered > WWTP > Effluent > Algae... | reverse complement strand
TCCAGGATTATATCCGGCTGATCCTGCTATCCACCCGGGCCACCCAACTTGAAATTGAATTGGATCACCGGCCTCCGGATCTCACCATTCATTTTTTACAGGATGATCCTGCTGTCAGCTTTGCCGATCAGTCTGTCGCAGGTCTGGTCCGGGAAATTGATAACCGGATCAGCTCCTATAAAGGTTCCATCCATAGCAGCAACACGGCTACATCCGGCAAAGCAATCATTCGCCTGCAGCTGGCTGAAGAAGCAATTGGTGGGCTGAAATGACCACTTCCTTATTTTTGCAGGATGCGATTGACTGAAGTACATGATTCCACTACAGCAAAAGAATTTCTGGCAGTGAATGTGGCCCTGAACCGGCAAAATCCCGCCTATATCCGTCCACTGGATAAGGATATCAGAGATGTTTTTGACCGGGAGAAAAACAAAACCTTTCGTCAGGGAGAAGCGACCCGCTGGATCCTTAAAGATGAGAAGGGTCAACTGATTGGCAGAATTGCAGCTTTTGTCAATAAAAAATATAAGAACAAAGGAGACGAAGGCCCCGTTGGGGGAATCGGATTCTTCGACTGTATCAATAACCAAACGGCGGCCGATATGCTTTTTGATGTAGCCAAACACTGGCTCATCCAAAAAGGCATGGAAGCCATGGATGGTCCCGTGAATTTTGGAGAAAGAGACCGCTGGTGGGGGCTGGTGGTAAAAGGGCATGAACTGCCCCCGATGTATTGCATGAATTTTAATCCGCCCTATTATGTGGAATTATTTGAGCAATACGGTTTCAAAAATTATTTCAACCAGATCTGCTTTGGCATGAAAACCAGCAGCCGTTTGCAGCCAAAATTCTATGATCGCCACGCAGAATGTGCCAGCGATCCGAATTACTCCTCTGCCCATATCCGAAAAAATCAGCTGGAGAAATATGTAAAGGATTTTACCATTGTTTACAATAAAGCATGGGCCGGACATGGAGGATTGAAACAACTGGAGGAGAAAGTGGTACTGAAAATGTTTCAGTCCATGAAACCAGTGATGGATGAAAGGATCAACTGGTTCATATATTATAAAGATGAACCCGTTGGCATGTGGATCAATCTGCCCGACCTGAATCAATGGTTCAAGTACCTGAACGGGAAATTTGGATTGTTGCAGAAATTAAAATTCCTCTGGTTAAAAGCCACAAAGAAAAATTCAAAATTCACCGGACTGGTTTTTGGCATTGTTCCTGAACACCAGGGCAAAGGAGCCGATAGCTACCTGATTGTGGAAGGCTGTAAACTGGTACAGGGGCTCAGCATCGTGAATGGTGAATATATTTTAGGGAAACCCATTTATGAGGATTATGAAATGCAATGGATTGGTGAATTCAATCCCAAAATGGTAAATGTGGCTGAAGCGATTGCCGGCAACCGAAGCCGGATCCTCACCACTTACCGGTATAATTTTGACCGGACAAAAGAGTTTAAACCCCATCCGATTTTATTGTAGTCCAGGGTACTTCGTCATTAGCCGATAGTCCTTCGGCTACCCTGACCAGAAAGACTTATTTTTGTTTTTTCGACTCAGGACTATCGACTAAAGACTACTGACTGACCTCATGGACAAATTCATCGTTTCGGCGCGTAAATACAGACCTCAGACCTTCGACACTGTCGTGGGACAATCGCATATCACCACTACACTGAAGAATGCCATCAGGCACCAGCAACTGGCCCATGCATTTTTGTTCTGCGGGCCAAGAGGGGTGGGTAAAACCACCTGTGCCAGGATCCTGGCCAAGACCATCAATTGCGAAAATCAAACAAAGGAAGGGGAAGCCTGCGATAAATGCCAGAGCTGTACTTCATTTAATGACGGCGCATCCATGAATTATTTTGAACTGGATGCGGCCTCTAATAATTCAGTAGATAATATCCGCGACCTGGTGGACCAGGTTCGTTTTGTACCGCAAACAGGAAAGTATAAAGTATATGTGATCGACGAGGTACACATGCTGAGTTCATCAGCATTCAATGCTTTTCTGAAAACACTGGAAGAACCTCCACCCTACGCCATCTTTATCCTGGCGACAACGGAAAAGCACAAAATTCTTCCCACCATCCTTAGTCGTTGCCAGATTTTTGATTTCAAAAGAATCACCACCAACGATACGGTACAGCATCTCGAAGAAATCTGTGTAAAGGAAGAGATCAAAGCTGAAAAAGCGGCCCTGCAAATCATTGCTCAGAAAAGTGAAGGTTGTATGCGGGATGCATTGAGTATCCTGGACAAGATTGTAAGTTTTACCAATGGCGAACTGAACTATGCCAATACCCTGGAACACCTGAATATCCTGGATGCGGATTGTTATTTCAAATTACTGGATTGCATGATGCAGCAGGACCTTTCCGGTGCATTGATCCAATACGATGATATCAACCGCAAGGGATTTGAAGGGGATTTGGTATTGAACGGGTTTGCCGAATTCATCCGCAACCTGCTGGTATGCAAAGACAGTAAAGCTGCCGCCCTGCTGGAAGTAGTGGAAAGTTTCCGGGATAAGTACCTGGAGACTGCCAAAAAAGTGCCGGCTGCCCTGCTGGTGAGTGGATTGAATATTCTCAGCGAAGCAGAGATCAGTTATAAAAGTGCCCGCAATAAACGCCTGCATGTGGAGCTGGCCCTGATCAAACTTTGTTATTTGCAACAGGCCCTGCAACTGACTAGCGAAGGCGGCGCAAAAAAAAAAATAGCTGATGCTCCGCTGGCCTTTCGCAACAGCCCCATCAAACTTTTCAGCGGGCCGGAAACAGAGAAGGAGCGTCCATTAAAACCCTCCGCAAATACCGGAGGCGCCAAACTGATCATCGAAACCCCGGCCACGAGAAAGCAGGAACCTAAAGCTGAGGCTCAAGCGGTCAGCGCTCCGGTCACAAAAACAAACCCTTTACCTTCAACCGGGAAATTATCTGCTCTTGATAAAATCCGTAAGCAGTACCAGGGCAATGAAAAAAACGGGAACCAGACTGATCATCTCCCTCTGGAAGAATCGGTACTCCGGCAGGCATGGGCAGAATATATTGTCCGCCTCAAAGAAGAAAAAAACCCGGCAGCACAGCCCTTTGAACTGGCCCTGCTCCGTATCAGGGATGAAAATAGTTTTGAAGCCGTTACGGCCAATAATATCGAAAAACAGTTTATAGAGCAGGACCGTAACAAATTGTTCGCCTTCCTGCAGGGAAAACTCCAGAACCGTTTCCTACAGTTTAGTGTCATTGTGGAAGAAAAGGCAGAGAACCGCCCGGTTATTGAGACCACTATGACCTCCAAAGAGCAGTTTCTGAAGATGGCGGAGCAATATCCGCTGGTGAGGGAACTGAAAGACAGGCTTCGTTTGGATCTGGATTATTAATCATCCCCTTTCCTATTCCCCTTTTTGCCTTAATTTCGGCCAAAATTGAAAAGGCAATGGCCGAAGTGATATTAATGCCCCGACTCAGCGACACTATGACCGAAGGAGTGATCGCTGCCTGGCATAAAAAAGTGGGCGATCCCGTTAAGAAAGGTGAGTTACTCGCAGAGGTGGAAACAGATAAAGCCACCATGGAGCTGGAAAGCTATAAAGATGGCACCCTTTTGCATATTGGCAGCGCCAAGGGAGGTAAACTCCAGGTGAATGATTTGCTGGCGATTATTGGTGCGCCTGGTGAAGATATTTCCAGCCTGATTAGCGGCTCAGGTAACGCGGCAGCTCCGGCTCCCGTGGCAGCGATCCCCGCCGCTCCGGCTGAAGCAAAGGCCGAAACAACAGCTGCCATAACAGCATCTCCCGCAGATGCAGATGAAGTGGTACTGATGCCAAGACTCAGTGATACCATGGAAGCCGGTGTCATCGCCGCATGGCATAAAAAAGTGGGTGATGCCGTTAAGAAAGGAGAAGTGCTGGCGGAAATAGAAACAGATAAAGCCACCATGGAGCTGGAAAGCTACAAGAATGGTACGCTACTTTATATTGGTGCTGAAAAGGGAGAAAAAATACCCGTGAATGCCCTGCTCTGTATCATTGGAGAAAAAGGAAAAGTGGATGTGGATGGGATAGTTGCCGCCGTGAAAGCAGGTGGTTCAGCGCCGGTTGCAACGGCCACTGCCCCCAAAGAAGCTGCAGCTACCGCTACTGTTGCAACCGTTGCCGCTTCCGCAGAACCGGCTGCAACCAATAACGGAAGAGTGAAAGCTTCTCCCTTAGCAAAAAAACTGGCCAAAGAAAAAGGTATTGATATCAGCCATATTTCCGGCAGTGGCGATGGCGGCCGAATCATCAAAGCTGATATTGATCACTACCAACCCGCAGCTGCTCCGGCCGCACCGACAACAGTAAGTGCAGCAGCTCCGGAAACAAAGGCAACCGTGCCGGCCTTTACCCCTATTGCGGGACAGGAAGGTTATACAGATATTCCGAATTCGCAAATACGGAATGTCATCGCCAAGCGACTGGCAGAAAGTAAATTCACGGCCCCGCATTTCTATCTGAAGATGGAAATCAATATGGACAATGCCATGACGGCCAGGGCTCAGTTGAATGAATCCAGTCCGGTAAAAATCAGTTTCAATGACCTGGTGGTAAAAGCAGTAGCGATGGCGCTTCGTCAGCATCCTGCTGTGAATGCTTCCTGGATGGGAGATAAGATCAGAAGACATCACCATGTACATATTGGTATTGCCGTGGCTATTGAAGATGGTTTGATCGTTCCGGTAGTACGGTTTGCAGATCAGAAAACACTTCCACAGATCGCTGCAGAAAGCAAGGAACTGGCGGGAAAAGCAAAGAATAAAAAGTTACAGCCGAATGAATTCTCCGGTAATACTTTCACCATTTCCAATCTGGGAATGATGGATATTGAAGAATTCACCGCTATCATCAATCCGCCCGATAGTTGCATCCTGGCCGTGGGCAGGATCAGGGAAATCGTTGTGAAGAAAGGAGATGGTTTCGCTGTGAGCAATGTAATGATGCTGACACTGAGTTGTGATCACCGCAGCGTGGATGGAGCTACAGGTGCCGCATTTTTACAATCAGTAAAAAAATTCTTGGAACAACCTATTACCATGCTTCTGTAAGTAATTATACGCTTACCTTATTGAAAAGCTGCCCGAAAAAGGCAGCTTTTTTATTCTCAGCCATTGATTGGCAACATTCTTGATGGTTTTTTACATAGTCCGGCTTAGGTGGTTCTGCCTATTTTTAAAAAATGAATCCTTAAGGATCAGGCAGTTATTATAAAAAAACGGAATTTTAAAAAAAATCCTATGGATTTCCAAGACGAAAAACTGTCAGTCATCAGCATCCTGATGATCATCGGAATCAGCTGCCTCTCCTTTACCGGATTACTGAAAATACTGGACGGCGATACACATTCCATCTTTCTCAAAGTCGGACTCATCAGCACCTCCATTGCTGCCGTATTATATCTTACAAAAAAATTATTGCTGATGATGGGTTCAAGGAACAATACCCAGAAAATACATTAAGCTGCCATCAATACGCAGAAAATTTTCCGCAATCTAAATTTCAGATCGTAACGGTCATCATTTAACCGTGGAATGCTTATATTCGGTAACAAATTTATTGCGCGTATGGATATTGCCGGCATCTCCACCTGGTGGCAATCTTTGGCCTCCATTGAAAAGATTTTCTGGGCTATCGCCCTGCTTTTTTCATTCTTGTTCCTGATACAAACCCTGCTTTCCTTTATTGGAGGAGATGGGGCCGAGGCCGGAGGTGATGCAGATGCCTCCATTTCAGGTGACGATGGAACCGGTCACCAGTTTTTCACCATCAAAAATCTGATTGCTTTTTTTACCATTTTCGGCTGGACGGGCATTGCCTGTCTGAAAGGAGGCATCAACCAGGGACTATCCATTGGACTGGCCGTACTGGCCGGATCAATAGTGGTACTGATCATGGCGCTTCTTTTTAAAAGCATGAACCGTTTAAAACAAAGCGGTACCCTGCAAACAAAGAATGCCATTGGCCTGATTGCAGAAACCTATCTCCTTATCCCGGCAGCAAGGGAAGGTTTTGGGAAAGTACATGTGAAAGTGCAGGGTTCCCTGCATGAATTACAGGCTATGACAGATGATGAGCAACCGATTGCTACCGGCAAACTGGTAAAAGTAACCGGTGTGATGAATGAAAGTATCCTGCTCGTTTCAACACAGCTTCAATAATCAAAAAATACAACTAACTGTTTATGGCAGAGAATCTCCTGATTGTCGTCGCGGCATCGATCCTGTTTTTCTTCATCCTTGTTTATTCGATGTTCCGCAGGTACAAACGTTGCCCCTCAGATCGCATCCTGGTCGTGTATGGTAAAGTAGGACGTGGTGCAGAAGGGGTCCATACCGCTAAATGTATTCATGGTGGTGCAGCTTTTATCTGGCCCATCATACAGGATTATTCTTTTCTTGATCTCACACCGATTTCCATTGAGGTGAACCTGACCAGTGCCCTGAGCAAGCAGAATATCCGCGTGGATGTTCCCTCCCGTTATACCGTGGGTGTTTCCACTGAACCGGCTGTGATGCAAAATGCAGCGGAAAGATTACTGGGAATGCAGCGCCCGCAGATCCATGATCTGGCAAAGGATATTATCCTTGGTCAGATGCGCCTGGTGGTGGCCATGATGGATATTGAAGAGATCAATAATAACCGGGATAAATTCCTGGCCAATATTGCCTCTAATGTGGAAGCCGAGTTGAATAAGATCGGATTGAAGATGATCAACGTAAACGTAACCGATATTAAAGATGAAAGCGGTTATATTGATGCCCTGGGTAAGGAAGCGGCCGCTAAAGCAATTAATGAAGCCAAGATCCGGGTAGCAGAACAGGAGCGTACCGGGGAAATTGGTAAAGCCACTGCGAATATGGACCGGGATATCAAGGTTGCCGAAACGCAAAGGCAGAGAGATACCCAGGTGGCTTTTGCCATGAAGGATAAAGAAATTCAGATTGCCGGTGCTAACCGGGATGAAAATATCGGTAAAGCGGAAGCAGAAAGAGATACCCGTGTAAAAATGGCGGAAGCAAACGCTATTGCTGTACAGGGAGAGAACCTTTCCAAAATTGAAATTGCCAACTCCGATGCGGCCAGAAGGGAGAGAGAGGCCGAAGCCCTGAAAAAGGCGATGGCTGCAGAAAAAGTACAGGCGGCAAAAGCATTGGAAGAAGCTTATCTCGCAGAAAAAATGGCGGAGGAAGCCCGTGCCGAAAGAGACCGTGCCACTCAAAACGCCAGCATTGTGGTAGCAGCAGATATCCAAAAACAAAAACTGATTATTGAAGCCCAGGCTGCAGCCGAGCAGTTAAGAGAAAGAGCCAAGGGTGAGGCAGATGCCATCTTTGCCAAACTGGAAGCCGAAGCAAGGGGTATGTTTGAAATGCTGACCAAACAGGCGGAAGGTCTGGAACGAATCGTGAAGTCGGCCGGTAATAATCCGAAAGATGCTGTCTTACTGATGATCGCTGATAAACTCCCTGAACTGGTCAAGCTGCAGGCTGATGCCATCCGGAATATCAAGATCGATAAAGTTACTGTATGGGATGGCGGACAAAATGCAGATGGCAAGGGCTCTACGGCTAATTTCATGAGCGGTTTGTACAAGTCGGTTCCCCCGCTGAAAGATATTTTTGATATGGCCGGTATGGACCTGCCCAATTATCTGGGAAAGAAGAAGGAAGAAGCAGATACAGCAGTGGAGGTAAAGGCAGAAGAAGTCAAAACACCACCTAAAAAATAAACTGATGCCCGGGCCTCAACTCCGTTGCTTAGAAGGCCTTGAAAATTGAGCATTGCGTATTTCTCTATAGTAGGAAAAATGTTCAATGCTCAATTTTCAATATTCAATTTTCAAGTAATCAGGTGCCACTGAATACCAGCTGCCGGATTCAATAAATACTACCACGCCCCTTATTATCGAACTCCCGACTCAAGACTCTCGACTCATGACTATCGACTAACGACTGCTCCCTAATCTTTCAATATATTTTGAAAATTCGGAAACAAGTTTGTAACTTTGTTCCATGAAACTCACCGAAGCCAAACAGCAATTCATCAGCAACTGGGGTGCATTTGGTACCCATTGGGGTATTAACCGTACCATGGCCCAGATTCATGCCTTATTACTCATTAGCCCGGACCCATTGACACAGGACGATATCATGGAAGAGCTGAATATCAGCCGGGGCAATACGAATATGAATATCCGTGAACTTATTAACTGGGGTTTGGTGGACCGTGTGCTGTTATCAGGAGAAAGAAAGGAATTTTTTACGGCGGAAAAAGATATCTGGAAAGTAGTCACTCAAATTGTGAAAGAAAGAAAGAAAAGGGAACTGGAGCCCATGCTGCAGTTACTCGATAAACTGGAGAATGTGGAGGGTGATAAAAAAGACAAACATGTCAAAACCTTTGTAGATACTGTAAGCGGTATCCGTAAACTGGGCAGACAGGCAGATAAAACCCTGGACCGGATGATCCGTGCTGAAGAGAGCTGGTTTGTCGGTTCCCTGATCAAAATATTCAAGTAATCATGTACCGGTATAAGACATTCGATTTATTCGGGCAACTGGCCGCCATCCTGGCCATCCTGATGGGCCTGATCGCAGCAGATGAGAGAGGCGCCGTGATTTCCATTGGATTACTGGTGTTGGCCGGACTGCAATTAATCAGTTTACTGGTGAATGGATTTTATGGCCCGGCCGGATGGAAAAGCCCCCTGCGCCGCTGGCACCTGATAGGCACAGGGCTGGTACTGGCGGTAATGATCTATGGAATGGTAAAACCTGCGGAAGATAAATATGATATGAGCGGACTGGGTATTATCATACAATCCCTTGTACCCGCTGCACTCGTAGCCCTCTTTTACACATTCATCACCGGCATGGAATGGAAAAAAATGCGCAGTTAATACAACCGGTTTGCCGGTTTTTTTAAAACCTGATACTTTCATTATTTTCTGAAAATATAATATATGACAAAGCCCCTTAAAATAGCCGATAACCTGGTACAGGTGCTGATTACTCTTTATTTTATTATTTACAGTCTGGTCAGGGAGGATTCAAGCCAGCTGATTAACTGGTATTTTTTTCTGGGCGGTTGGCAGTTACTGAGTTTTCTGTTTCATGAGTTCTTTGACCTGTCCTGGCGAAATAAAAAAGAAAGAAAAAACTATGGCACCTGTCTGCTGTGGATTTTCATCACCGGTTCGGTACTTTATGTACTGGCCATGCTGGAATTACCGCTGATCTTCTTTTATTTATTCGCCATGCTTTTAGCCGGGCCTGTGCTGGCCATCTGGTATTTTATGATTGGGTACCGGGAATATGTACAGATCCGGCACCGGGAGTTCATCCATCTGAAATAAACAACGATTCCCTAGTTTTACAGCATGATTCCCAAAAAGACCCTGGTACTCGGTGCTTCTGATAATCCATCCCGCTATAGTTACCTGGCCATACAGCGGCTCCGGAGTCATGGCCATCCGGTGATCGCCATCGGTCGTAAACATACCCTGGTAGCGGATGTACCCGTTGCGGTTGAACCTATTATGGAAAAAGAAATTGATACCGTTACCCTTTACCTGAATCCATCTCACCAGCAGGAATACTATCATTATATCCTGTCACTTGCTCCAAAGCGGATCATCTTTAATCCCGGTACAGAAAACCCCGAACTTGAAGAAATGGCCCGGCAAAAAGGCATCAAGACCTTAGAAGCCTGTACACTGGTAATGTTAAGTACTAACCAGTATTAATCGTAGATCAACCGACTCCCCTGCCGAAGTTTTACGAATCCCTGCGGGTACTACTCCTCAATCTTACATCTTTCCTGTACCATTTGCTTGGAACTGTTTAAATAATTCACAAATCTTGCATCACCGTCCCCCCTGAAAGCTGCAGTTGATGAAGCAACTGCTGAACAATATCCTATTGACTTAAAAATTGTGTCCCAATGAAAAGCCTACGTACCTCCGTACTTTGCGCAGCTATTGTGCTATGCAGTATTTCTTCATTCGCCCAGGATCAGCATCCTCCGCTCAATGAACCGAACCTGAATAAACCCCGTTTGTTCAGTAACCTGCCCGACAAAATCAAGTTAAACATTACTGATTTCAATGCCCTTCTGGGAACAGCACTTGGTGCCCCCACCCGGCTGAACCTCAGTACTGATAACAGTCTCCGTTTTGAAGGAGAAGTGATTTCTTCCGTCAGCAAGTATGATAACAAATTGCAGACAGTCGTGATCCGCTCTTCCAATTTCAATGGGGCCAACCTGACCCTGAGCCGCATCGTAGGTTCTGATGGACAGGTGAAATACCGTGGCAGAATTGTCAGTTTTGCCCATGGTGACCTCTATGAACTGGAGAACCTTGATGGCCAGTACCAGTTAGTAAAGAAGAATTTTTACGACCTGGTGAATGAATAGTTTTTATCCGTTTACATCCAATATTTCGATTTCGCCCGTTTTTATGTCCGTGTCCGATTGTACCTATTGAAAAACACAAAATCCTCCTTGTATGAAAAATCTTTTCCGTTCCACTATGATGGCGCTGCTGTTCAGCGTGCCATTGTTCACCGGGGCACAGGTGCCGGTGATGAACAGTTACCCCAGTGCTACTGCGGTGCTGTTTCTCGATTTCGATGGTCACACCCTCGATAATACTGCCTGGAATTATAATGGCCCAATTGTTTGTGATGCATCTGGTATGACAAATACCAATATCGTGTCTGTATTTAACCGGGTAGCAGAAGACTATCGCCCGTTTAATATCAATGTCACTACTGATGAATCCAAATACCTGGCGGCCCCTATTGACCGCAGGATCCGTGTCGTACTGACTGTCAGCCATCAATGGTATGGCGCTGCCGGTGGTGTGGCTTTTGTTGGCTCCTTTACCTGGGGAGATGATACCCCTTGTTTTGTTTTCACCGCTGCACTGGGTGTAAACTGGGTAAAAGCCATTGCAGAAGCTGCTGCCCATGAGGCTGGTCATACCCTTGGCCTGTACCACCAGGCTAATTATGATGCCAACTGTGTAAAAATTTCCGATTACCATTCCGGTACCGGTACTGGTGAAATCGGATGGGCCCCCATCATGGGTGTGGGATATTATAAAAATCTCACCCTCTGGAATAATGGTCCCAACCCTTATGGTTGCACCAATTACCAGAGTGACCTGAGTGTGATTACCACTTCCAATGGTTTCAGTTTCCGTACTGATGAATACGCTTCCACTTTTGCGGGTGCCAGCAGTATTCCTTTTACCAATAACCAGTTTCTGGCCAGTGGTGTGATTACACAAAGCACTGATCAGGATATGATCAAATTTGTACAACCCGGCAACGG
>Ga0075158_10003300_pt1 | contig 11393 bp, 11 predicted proteins | sample JI91814BDNA_FD_70968 | JGI IMG/M metagenome (GOLD analysis project Ga0075158, IMG submission 70968) | Wastewater effluent complex algal communities from Wisconsin, to seasonally profile nutrient transformation and Carbon sequestration -... | ecosystem: Engineered > WWTP > Effluent > Algae... | reverse complement strand
GTCTATGCCTTCCGGGGCGGCCAGCCGGTGGACGGCTTCATGGGCGCGCTGCCCGAGAGCCAGGTGAAGGATTTCATCAAGCGCCTGGCTGCGGCGGCCGGTGGTGCGCCCTCTCCGGTGGACGAATTGGTCGCCGGTGCAGGCGAGGCGCTGGAGGCGGGTGAGGTGACCGTCGCGGCGCAGGCGTTCAGCGACGCCCTGAGCATGGAGCCGGACAATGTCGCGGCCCTGACGGGTCTTGCGCGCTGCTATCTCGCGACGGGCGATCTTGAGGGCGCGAAGCAGGTGCTGGCCGCGGTGCCGGAAGATCAGCGGACCAAGGAAGAGGTGAAGGCGGTGGAGAGCGCGCTCGCCATTGCCCAGAAGGCGGGCCCTGCGGGCGAGGCGGAAAAATTCGCAGCGCTGGTGGAGGCCGAGCCTGGCAACAACCAGGCGCGTTATGATTACGCGATGGCGCTGCTGGCCGAGAACCAGAACGAACAGGCGATCGACGAGCTGCTGACCATCTTCCGCCGCGACCGCAAATGGGAAGACGAAAAGGCGCGCAAGGAGTTGCTGACGCTGTTCGAGGCGCTGGGGCCGAACGATCCGCTGGTGGCGCAGGGCCGGCGCAAGCTCGCCTCGCTGCTGTTCAGTTGAGCGCCAACATGAAGCCGTTTCCCGTTTCCTACGAAGGGCCGGACGATCTGCCGGAGATCATTCCGGTGTTTCCGCTGCCGGGCGCGGTGTTCTTCGCGCGGGCCAATCTGCCGCTGAATATTTTCGAGCCGCGCTATCTGGCGATGGTGGATGACGCGATGCGCACCCACCGGATCATCGGCATGATCCAGCCCTCAAACGAGGGCAAGCGGCCGGCGCTGCATGCGGTGGGGTGTGCGGGGCGCATCACGCAATATGGCGAGACGGATGACGGGCGCATGGTGATCTCGATGCGCGGCATCTGCCGTTTCCGCGTTGCCGAAGAACTGACGGTGATGACGCCCTATCGACAGGTGCGCGCCGACTACACGCCGTTCGTGGACGATTTTCTGGAGCACGATGCTGCGCAGCAGGAAGCTGGTTTCGACCGCAAGAGCTATCTGGCGACGCTGAGGCTGTATCTGAAAGCCATCGCGGTGCAGATCGACTGGGACTGGGTGGAGAAGGCGCCGGCCGAGGTGCTGATCAACGCCTTCGCGATGCTGGCGCCACTCGCCCCGACCGAGAAACAGGCGCTGCTGGAAGCGCCCGACCTCACCGACCGCACGGCCGCCGCCGTCACGCTGATGGAAGTAGCGATCGCCGAGGCCGGCATCGCCGCCGGCGGCGCGCCGGGCGGCAGCAGCATCAACTAGGACTGACAATATGGATGCCGATCCAAAGCTGCTGGAAATCCTGGTGTGCCCGCAGACGCGTGGGCCGCTGAGCTATGACCGCGAGAAGCAGGAACTGGTGAGCCGACAGGCGGGGCTCGCCTTTCCCATTCGCGACGGCATTCCGATCATGCTGATCGGCGAGGCGCGCGAGCTGTCGGACGACGAGCGCCGCGCGCGATGAGCGCCGCGCCGGCCAACGCAGCGCCCTGGCCGGTGGAGCTGCGCTATGTGCGTGCGCGGCGCGTGCTGGAAATCGACTTCGACGACGGCAAGAGCGCCGCGATCAGCGCCGAGACGCTGCGTGTGAAATCGCCGTCGGCCGAAGTGCGCGGCCATGGCGGCAAGGCGCCGCCGCCGGTGACCGGCAAAGAGAATGTCGCCATCGAGCGCATGGAGCGTGTCGGCAACTACGCCGTGCGCATCGTCTTCGACGACGGTCATGCGACCGGGCTCTACACCTGGGCTTACCTGCGCGCGCTGGGCGACGCGTAATGTTCGGATCGAACCCCGACCTGTGGTGGGCGATCATCGGCGGCTTTGCGCTGGTGATCGTGACGGGGTTGCGCCACCACATCTTCGCCTGGATGTCGCGTGTGGAGTCGAACAAGGTCGCCTGGCGTGCCGAGCAGGACCGGCAGGCGAGCGATCCGCTGGCACATTTCTATCTGACGGTTCAGGAAATCGACGCGCGCACGCCGCAGCCGGAGACGTTCGAGCGATTCGGGCGGACGATCTGGAGGTTCGAGGGCAAGAACCACCTGAACCAGGAAGACGCCGACGAGGCGCGGCGTCAGGCAGTGCTGAAGGAGGCGCGCAGCTTCTATCAGGATGTCGACAGACTGAGGCTACGCTAGCGTCTTTCAGTTGCGCATCATCTTGTCGAAGAACCGGCATCCTCGTCTTCGGATGATGCCCTAAAGCGCCTTGCCCTGCAGGAGGCGAGGGGCGTCGGGGCCGCTGCTTGCGCCGCGGGCGATGAGGCGGCGGAGCGGGGGAAGGGCGTTGACGAGTCCGAGGCCCGCTTCGCGCACGGCGCGAACGGGCGCGATGTCGTTGGCGAACAGACGGTTGAGCGTATCGGTGGTGGCTGCCATGACGGTCGCGTCGATACGGCGGCGGCGCTGATAGGCCTCCAGCGGCGCGGTGCTGCCGATATCGAGGCCAAGGCGGCCAGCGTCGATGACGGCCTCGGCCAGCGCCGCTGCATCACGCAGGCCGAGATTGAGACCCTGGCCCGCGAGCGGATGGATAACGTGCGCAGCGTCGCCGATAAGCGCGAAACGCGGCGCGATGTAGTCGCGCGCCAGCTGGGTGGTGAGCGGATAGCCAAAGCGCGGGCCGACGACGCGGATCTCGCCGAGATAGTCCGTGAAGCGGCGGGCGACCTCGGCATGGAAGTCGGCATCACTGAGCGCGAGGAAGCCGGGCGCCAGATCTTCCCGCTCGGCCCATACCAGTGAGGCGCGGTTGCCGGTCATCGGCAGGATCGCGAACGACCCGGACGGCAGGAAGTATTCCTGCGCCACGCCTTGGTGGCTGCGCTCATGCTCCACCGTGCAGACGATGCCCCACTGGCGATACGACCAGCCCGAGGTCTTGATGCCATAGGCTTCGCGCAGCGGGCTTTCGCGGCCCTCTGCAGCGACCAGCAGTCTTGCGGCGATGGTGTCGCCGCCGGCCAATGTTGCGGTAACGCCGGCGGCGGTGCCCGCGGCCTTCACGATGCGCGTGCCTGACGTCAGCGTCAGACCCGGCGCCTGGCGGGCGCGGGCCAGCAGCGCGGCGCGCAGATGCCGGTTCTCGACCATATCGAAGGCCGGGGCGCCGCCATCACCTTCACCGACATGCAGGAAGAACGGCGAGGCGGCACCTTCCAGCGTGCCGCCGGAGACGACGATATCGGTCACCGTCTGGAATTCGGCGATGTGCGCCCAGACGCCCAGCGCCTCCAGCATGCGGCGCACATCCGGGGCGATGGCCGAGACGCGGCCGTCGAAATCGGGGAGGAGCGCGGCGTCCATGTCGCCGGCCTCGATGACGCGTGCCTCGTAGCCCGCACCGGCCAGCGCCAGGCCAAGGGCGAGGCCGGCGAATCCGCCGCCGGAGATGAGAATTTCGGTCGAGGAAACGGGGCTCATGGCGTGCCTGAAGTGCGCCAGAGACAGGGTGCTGTCCAGCCCCACGCAATGGCTGCCTAAATAATCAGCAAGAATCGCAGATTGACGAGAATTTAGTCACCAGGGGGCGCTGCCAAGCCAGTTATCCACAGCCCGATTCCAGAAAAGCAAGTTGAATCAAAAACTTGCTGCGGCGCAGCGGCTTGGCACGGGACTTGATTATTCCTTCCGGCTTGTCATCCGAAACGCGCCTGAGGGGCCGGCGCGCCAACCAAGGGGGGCTGAATGAAGCTCATCACCGCCGTCATCAAACCATTCAAGCTGGACGAGGTCCGCGAAGCGCTGACCGCGCTTGGCGTGATGGGTCTCACCGTCACCGAGGTCAAAGGCTATGGCCGCCAGAAGGGCCACACCGAAATCTATCGTGGCGCCGAATACGCCATCAGCTTCGTGCCGAAGCTGAAGCTGGAGGTCGCGGTGAAGACCGAGCTGGTCGACGCCGTGATCGAGGCGATCGTCTCGAAGGCCAAGACCGGCCAGATCGGCGACGGAAAAATCTTCGTCTATCCGCTGGATCACGTGGTGCGCATCCGCACCGGCGAAACCGACAGCGAGGCGCTGTGATGAACGCCCTCGCCAAGAACCTCACGAAAAACCAAGGGGAAGAGAGAATGTCCTTGATCAACCGCCTGTCGGGGGCCGTGGGCGCGGGGGCGCTCGCGCTTCTCGCCTTCGCAGGCTCTGCCGCCGCGCAGGAATTCACCGTGCCTGAAGCGACCATCGGCGACGGCAACACCGCCTTCATGATGATCGCGACGGTCCTGGTCCTGCTGATGATCCTGCCCGGACTCGCCCTCTTCTACGGCGGCCTGGTGCGCACCAAGAACATGCTGAGCGTGCTCATGCAGGTTCTCTCCATCTCGGCCGTGATGATGATCCTGTGGGTCCTCGTCGGCTACTCGCTCGCCTTCACCGCGAACCCGAACGAGGCGCTCAATCCGTTCGTCGGCGGTTTCGCCAAGATGTTCCTGGCGGGGGTCGATCCGACCACGATGGGCGCGACGTTCTCGAACGGCTCGTACATTCCCGAATACGTCTTCGTCTGCTTCCAGATGACGTTCGCGTGCATCACGCCCGCGCTGATCGTCGGCGCCTTCGCCGAACGCATCAAGTTCTCGGGCATGCTGCTGTTCATGATCGGCTGGTCGCTGCTGGCGTATTACCCGCTGGCGCACATGGTCTGGTACTGGGGCGGCCCCGACATCTTCGCCAACGCGAAGATCGCGCTGCTCGCTGCTGGCGGCGACGCTGCACCTGCCGACGCGGTCGCGGCCTATGACGCGATCATCGGCGATGCCGGCTACCTCTTCACCAAGGGCGCGCTCGACTTCGCCGGCGGTACGGTGGTGCACATCAATGCCGGCATCGCGGGCCTCGTGCTCTGCATTCTGCTCGGCAAGCGCGTCGGCTACGGCAAGGACGCCATGCCGCCGCACTCGCTGACCATGACCATGATCGGCGCCTCGCTGCTGTGGGTGGGCTGGTTCGGCTTCAACGCCGGCTCCAACCTGGAAGCCAACGGCACGGCAGCGCTCGCCATGATCAACACCTTCGTCGCCACGGCGGCGGCGGCGCTGATCTGGGCCGGTGCGGAATGGATCTTCCGCGGCCACCCGAGCCTGCTCGGCGGCGTCTCGGGCGCCATCGCCGGTCTCGTCGCGATCACCCCGGCCTGCGGCTGGGTCGGTCCGATGGGCGCGATCATCCTCGGCCTTGTCGCCGGCATCGTGTGCTTCTTCTTCTGCACCACGGTGAAGAACGCGCTGAAGTATGACGACTCGCTGGATGTCTTTGGCGTCCACGGCGTCGGCGGCATCATCGGCGCGATCGGCACGGGCATCCTGGTCCACCCGGACTTCGGCGGCACCGGCCTTGCCGACTACCTCTCGGTGCCCGGCACCTTCCAGACGGGCGCGGTCGATATCGCTGCGCAGGTCTGGATCCAGACCCAGGGCGTGCTGCTCACGGTCGTCTGGACCGCCGTCGTCACCACGGTCCTCTACTACGTCATCAACTTCACCGTCGGTATGCGCGTGAAGGAAGATGCCGAACGCGAAGGCCTCGACATCTCCAGCCACGGCGAGCGCGCCTACAACATGTAAGGCGCCTCGTCTCAACCAACCGGCCGTCCGTCTCTCCTCCTGACGGCTCCACACTGGGCCCGGCGTCACCGCCGGGCCCTTTCTTTTGCCGCAATGGGTCTGGCAGGCTGCATTCCTCATCCGAGGAGAGACGCCATGAAGCTCGCCGCATTCGCCTTCGCCGCCGCGTTCAGCGCCCTGGCCGCGCGCGCCGATGTCATCCCGCCGCCCGAGCCGATCACCGAGGTGCAGCAGGCCATGGTCGGCGCCTGGCAGCAGCAGGGACCGAGCGGCATGATGGGTCATGGCGAGGGCGTCGAGACGCTGGCCTTCGACAAGGAGCGGGTCGCCTCGATCTACATGTTCGCTCTGCCGCCCTCGGCCATGTATCAGGCTGTGGGCAAGCGCGGGACCTGGACGGGTGAGCGGGTGTCCGACACCGAGATCAAGGTGTCGATCCAATGGGAAGGCAGCGGCGCGCCTGAGGAGAAGATCTTCAAATTCGCCAGCGAGACCGAGATGCAGACCTCGATCGGGGTGCGGGCCGGCCTCGCCTTCGTGACCTTCAAGCGCATCTATCCGTAACCGGGCCCCGATACCCGGCGCGTTGAGCGGCGGGAAAAATCGGCTACATCAGCGCCATGACGCTCGCCGACACACGCCTTGCCCAGTTGCCGCCCTCGCCGTTCCTGAAGCTGAACGCGCTGCTGGAGGGCGTGACACCCGCGCAGCCCGTGATTGCGCTGTCGGTGGGTGAGCCGCAGGGGCCGGTGCCGGCCTTTGTTTCCGAAATCCTGGTGCGCGAGGCGGCGGGATTTTCGAAGTATCCGCCGATCAACGGGACCGATGCGCTGCGCGGGGCCATCTCCGACTGGCTGACGCGGCGGTTCGATCTGAAGGCGCCTGTCGATGTGGGCAATGCCATCCTGCCGCTGAACGGCACGCGCGAGGGGTTGTTCCTGGCGCTGTTTGTGATGGTGCCGGAGCGCAAGAACTGCGCGCGACCGGCGGTGCTGCTGCCCAATCCCTACTATCAGGCCTATCCGGCCGGGGCGCTGGCGAGCGGAGCAGAGCCGATCTACGTCAACGCCAGCCGCGAGACGGGCTTCCTGCCCGACTACGGCGCGCTGCCCAAGGATGTGCTGGCGCGGACGGCGGCGGCCTATGTCGCCTCGCCGTCGAACCCGGAAGGGGCGGTGGCTGACCTCGCGTATTGGAAGCGGCTGTTCGACTTGTCGGACACGTATGGCTTCACCGTGCTGTCGGACGAGTGTTACTCGGAAATCTGGCATGAGACGCCGCCTCTGGGCGCGTTGGCAGCCGCCGAGCAGCTGGGGCGCGGGCGCGAGCGGTTGCTGGTGTTCAACTCGCTCTCGAAGCGGTCGGGGCTGGCGGGGCTGCGATCAGGCTTCGTGGCGGGCGATCCGAAGCTGATCGCGACCTACAAGGAATTCCGGGCGCAGGCAGCACCGCAGGTGTCTGGGCCGATCCAGGCGGTGTCGGCCCATGCCTGGGGCGATGAGGCGCATGTGGCGCTCAACCGGGCAATCTATACGCAGAACTTCCAGATCGCGGCGGAGGAGCTGGGCAACCGGCCCGGTTTTGCGCTGCCGCAGGCCGGGTTTTTCCTGTGGATGAAGGTGGACCAGCCGGTCAATTTCGTGCGCCGGGCGTTCGCCGAACAGGGCCTCCGCATGCTGCCGGGCGCGTTTCTGGCCAGCGATTCCGGGGTCGGCGTGCAGCCGGGGAACCCCGGCGCGGACTATGTCCGCATCGCCCTTGTTAATGGGCCGGAAACCACGCGGGCCGCATTGAAAAGGCTCGCGACCCTGGCCTAGGGGCAGGACGGGGCGCGGCGTCGGCTTTTCGCGCGCCCGGGTTCTTGTCCATGCCGTCTCGCATCGATCGGCCAGCTCTCGTCCGCACGCCGCCCCGCCGGGGCGGACGCAGCGTGGCGCGCCGCCAGGAGAGTTTCGCCCAGCGCCTGTGGTCACCCGTCGCGGCGCTGGCCGAAGGCCGCGCGGCGCAGGCGCTCGGGCCCTGGGCCGTGCAGACGGCGGGCCTCTTTTCGCTGATCGCGGGCCTCGCGCTGACCGCGGCGCTGCTGACCTATCATTCGACCGACCCATCGCTGAACAACGCGACAGCCGACGAGCCGCTGAACGCGCTGGGCAATACCGGCGCGGCGCTCGCCGACCTCGCCCTGCAGACGCTGGGATTTGCGTCGGTCTTTCTCGCCCTGCCGCTGATCGCGTGGGGCGTCTTCGGGCTGTATGGCCGCACCGTGCGTTCGCTGTGGCTGCGCGCCGCGCTGATCCCGCTATCGGCGCTCGCCATGGCGATCGCCCTTGCGGCGCTGCCGACACCTGAGGCCTGGCCGCTGCGCACAGGCCTCGGCGGCCTGATCGGCGATGCGGCGCTGGGAACGCTTGCGACATTGCTCGCCATCGGGCCGGGCCTGCCGGTGACGCCGGTGATCGCGCTTCTTGCGGCCGGGGGCGGGCTTGCGCTCGCGACCTATATCGCAGGCTGGACCTGGGCCGGGGTGGGCGTGTGGTCGTCGCGCGGCGCTGCGCTGGCCGCCGTGCCTGTCGCCGCAGGCTGGCGGTGGAGCGCCGGCTTCATCGCGCGCCGCCGCGCGGCTGCGGGAACGCACGCCGAGCGCGACTGGGACGATGAGGACGACGCGGCCGAAGATGACGACACGCCGCCGCGTCCCTCACTGTGGTCGCGGGTCACCGGGCTCTTCGCAGGCAAGGACGACGAGGACGAGACGAACGAGCGCGTCGAGCCGGGCTTTGGCGATGCGCCGGCCAAACCGCGCAAACCCGCGCGCGTCATCGCACCGGTTGCGGATGACGAGGATGAGGACGAAGAGCCGGATGTCGCGCCTGCGCCGCGCCGTGTCGCGCGGACTGCGCCCTCGGTGAAGGAAGGCAAGCGCGCCAAGGCCGAGGCCCAGCCCATGCTGGACCTCGACAAGGGCGACGATTTTGAACTGCCGCCGCTGAACCTGCTCGCCAAGCCCAAGGCGAGCGGCGAGGTGGTGCGCGACAGCGACGAGGCGCTGGAGCAGAACGCGCGCATGCTGGAAAGCGTGCTGTCGGATTTCGGCGTGCGCGGCGTGATCAACGCGGTGCGGCCGGGTCCGGTCGTCACCATGTACGAGCTGGAGCCTGCGGCGGGCATCAAGGCCAGCCGCGTGATCGGCCTTGCCGACGATATCGCGCGGTCGATGAGCGCGGTGTCGGCACGCGTCGCGGTGGTACCGGGGCGCAATGTGATCGGCATCGAATTGCCGAACCGCCGCCGCGAAACCGTGTACCTGCGCGAGCTGCTGGCGGCGAGCGACTATGAGAATCCCGGCTCGGCGCTGACGCTGGCGCTGGGCAAGGACATTTCGGGCGCGCCGTCATTTGCGGACCTTGCACGCATGCCGCATCTGCTGATCGCGGGCACGACGGGCTCGGGCAAGTCGGTGGGCATCAACACGATGATCCTGTCGCTGCTCTATCGCCTGCGCCCCGATCAGTGCCGCTGCATCATGATCGACCCGAAGATGCTGGAGCTTTCGATCTATGAAGGCATCCCGCATTTGCTTGCGCCCGTGGTGACGGAGCCGAAGAAGGCGATCGTCGCCCTGAAATGGGCGGTGCGCGAGATGGAAGACCGCTATCGCAAGATGGCGAAGCTGGGCGTCCGCAATATCGACGGCTTCAACGAGCGCGTGAAGAAGGCCGCCGCGAAGGGCGAGGTGCTGAAGCGCACGGTGCAGACGGGCTTTGACCGCGAGAGCGGCGAGGCGATCTATGAAGAAGAGCGTCTGGATCTGAAGCCGCTGCCCTTCATCGTCGTGATCATCGACGAGATGGCGGACCTGATGATCGTCGCGGGCAAGGAGATCGAGAGCCTGGTGCAGCGCCTCGCGCAGATGGCGCGCGCCGCCGGCATCCATGTGATCATGGCGACGCAGCGCCCGTCGGTGGATGTCATCACCGGCACGATCAAGGCGAACTTCCCGACGCGCATCTCGTTCCAGGTGACGTCGAAGATCGACAGCCGCACCATTCTGGGCGAGCAGGGCGGCGAGCAGCTGCTCGGCCAGGGCGACATGCTGTTCATGGCTGGCGGCGGGCGCATCCGCCGCGTGCACGGGCCTTACGTCTCTGACGGCGAGGTCGAGGAGATCGTGAACCACCTGAAAGCTCAAGGCAGGCCAGACTATCTGGATGAGGTCACGGCCGATCCGGACGAAGAAGATCCCGAAGTCACCGCCATGCTGGACGGCGACGAGCCCGGCGGCTCAGGCGATGCGCTGTACGACCAGGCGTGTTCGGTGGTGCTGCGCGACCGCAAGGTCTCGACCTCCTACATCCAGCGCCGCCTGCAGATCGGCTATAACCGCGCCGCGCGCATCATCGAGCGCATGGAAGAAGAGGGCCTCGTCACCGCCCCCAATCACCAGGGCAAGCGGGACATCATTCCGGACGGTTAGGTGGTCAGGGCGACTACCCACTGGCGGCAATCCGCACTAGCTTTCCACAATGGCATTTGGGGTGCTCATCCACCGCTCGGACTCGATCTACGACGATAGTCCAGCGAAGCGTTACCAGTTTCCGTCCCAGTATCTCGGGCGAATGAAAGCCTGCGAAGGCGACTGGATTATCTATTACGAGCCGCGCAAAGCCGCCGCGACGCGAGGCTATTTTGCGACGGCTCGCGTCGAACGAGTCATCGCCGACCCGACAACGCCGGGCATGTATCTGGCTGAAATTGATACACCTAGCTATCTCGAGTTTCCCAACCCTGTGCCATTCAGCGACGAGAACGGTCTTGTCGAACGAGGCTTGATCAACCCGGAAGGGAAGATTTCGGGGCGTGCGCAATCAGCGGTGCGACCCCTGTCACCAGAAGACTTTCGACGCATTGTCGACCTTGGTTTGGGTGCCGAGACCGACATCCTGCCGCGCAATGATGACGTTGATACTTCCGGTGGCTTTGGGGACGAAGCGGAGCCCTTTGTTTTCGACAACCGGGCTCGTGCGTCGTTCGTTGCTTCGCGCGTCGTTCGTGACCGAATATTCCGCAAACTCATCCTCCGCGCTTACGGAGAGCGCTGTGCCTTTACCGGGCTTCGTCTGATCAATGGCGGCGGGCGAGCCGAAGTTCAGGCCGCACATATCCAGCCCGTCGAAGCAAATGGCCCCGATATTATGAGCAATGGACTTGCATTGTCGGGGACCATGCATTGGATGTTCGATCGAGGGCTGATCACACTTCAGGATGATCTGCGGATTACGTTGTCGCGCCACGTAAATGACGTCGAAGGCGTCGAAGCTATGATCAACAAGTCGGGCATCGCCTGGGCTCCCGACCGCGCCGCCGATCGGCCCCATCCGCAGTTTCTGCGTTGGCATCGTGACAACTGCTTCAAGCATTAGGGGCTTATGGGCGTTTAGTTCTGCCAGAACCTCTTCCCGCCTTTGGCCACCCCCCCCAGATGGAGGACGGACATAATCCTGCGACGCTGGTGCGGGTTATTGACGGAGAGGCGTGGCAGACTGAACTATCGTTCAGGGCAATTCACACCCCCGGTACCGAAACGCCCCAGCCTTGCTTTCGCCGGAATGGGGTTCTAGCTCCACTCGCATGATGACGCGCACTCTCAGCCTTGCCTTTGCCATGGCCCTTTCCGGGCCGGCGCTGGCGCTCAACGATCTCCAGACCGCCGACCTGAAGCGGATCACCGATTACTGGAATTCGATCCAGACGGTGGAGGG